>Ga0335079_10003693_pt1 | contig 17625 bp, 12 predicted proteins | sample Lox_Sample_33_FD_206719 | JGI IMG/M metagenome (GOLD analysis project Ga0335079, IMG submission 206719) | Soil microbial communities from Loxahatchee National Wildlife Refuge, Florida, United States - Lox_Sample_3.3 | ecosystem: Environmental > Terrestrial > Soil > Wetlands | place: USA... | reverse complement strand
AAATCAGGCCATGTCCGCTATATCGATCTTCATATCGTGGTTCCCGGGCGAAGCATGGTCAAAGATGCTCATTCGTTAAGCGATCTCATCACTTCCCGGATCAAAGAGCGTCTGGCAAACAGCCACGTGTTAGTCCATATTGAGCCTTGCGACGGAATGTGTAACGGGTGTCATCTGGACTGTAAATCCATGGCTCATTCCTGATGTTCATCCAGCTCACGCCTTTTTACCTCCCGTTATAAAAAATTAATAAAAAAATGATCGAGCATTCATAAAAAGCTTGACATCCTTATCATCGTCTGTTATAAGCCGCCTAGCATTTTTTCACATCATATTTTAACAGTCAGGAGGTGATGTCAATGGACGGTGGCCCAAGTCACATGTGCAGCAAATTCATATCGCTATCGAAAATAGTGCCGGAGAACCGTTCATTGCTCGCCTTCGTCATGCCTTTTTCTTCCTAACGGCTCTCACTCTTATCCATTATTTTACGATAGCGCATCCTGCCCGCGATCTCGCGGGACATTATGGAGGTGCGGATAATGGGTATCATTACGATTCCTTCTGTTTCTCAACACATTCCGAATCATGAACTATTGTGTCCTTATTTCACTATAGGGACGAATACCTGCCTGGCATCGATTTTCTTTCTGATAATCGACGCGGGAAAGGCCGAAGACCGCTGTCTGTCCGAAAACTGGGACGACTGCCCAATGGTCCTTTCAAAGCTGCTCAGAAGCAAAAACTGATTTTACCCGATTAATTTAACTAATGGAGAATGGGAGGTGATGTTTATGGAAGCTGGCCCTGCTCATAGATGCAATAAAATTTCACGATTATTAACGCCGCTACGGGAATAATACAAGGGGGAGTTACTGCTTGCCCTTCACCACCTCGATCCATCTTCCGTTTATTCTCTTCTTTCCATTATTCCCGATAGCGCATCCCGCTCCATTACGTGGTGCGGAACAATCCAACGTCGGAGGTGGGAATAATGGTCCTCATCGCAATTATTTCACTTTGTAAAAAACTTCTGAAAAAGAGCGCTTTTATTAGCGCCAGCGTGCTCCTTGTCGGCGTCGCGAACGCGGAAACTCCGTCTGAACCCGGTTGGGCGCCGCAACTGCTCGGAATGCAAGCGACTATCATCTATCAGAACATGCCCGCGTTCTCAAGCCCGTATGAAGGTCCCCAAAGCCTGACATTCAAAAACGGAGAAGGTCATGGGCATACCGAAACGTACGGGATCTATCTCGGATCGCAGATCTTACCCCGTTTGCAGGCTTATCTCGATGTCGAGCAGGCGCGGGGCAATGGGATCGGCCATGCAGTCGGTTTGGGTGGTATCACAAACGGCGACGTCATCCGTCAGGGTTCGACTGATCTTGGGCAGAATCCGTATATAGCACGGCTGTTCCTTCGTTATCTCATTCCTTTGTCAAGGGAGACTGCATCGGTAGAAAGGGCAATGGACCAACTGCCGGGGGAAGAGCCTCTCAGCAGGATCGAAATAAAAGGCGGGTTAATGGCCGCAACTGACGATTTTGATCAAAATCGCTATGCCAATAATACCCGTATCCAGTTCCTCAACTGGGGATTCATCAATAACACAGCATGGGATTTCGCTGCCAACACACGAGGATACAGCTACGGACTTCTCGTTTCTTACATAAGGCCATCATGGAAGCTTGCTTATGGAATCTACAAAATGCCCACGACGGCCAACGGCAACGAGTTCGATCATATCGGAACATCGAGCGGAAATAACCTGGAACTTACTCTTAGACCTAACCAGGAGGGAACGGTTATGCGTTTCCTCGCCTATTACAACACAGGGCGCATGGGCAATTATGAAGAGGCGATCTCGACAGGCCAGGCAACCGGGATGGAACCCGATATCGCCAAGGACAACAGGCCGGGACGGCATAAATACGGGTTCGGCTTCAACGTGGAGCAGCCTCTCGCGGATGCAGGCGAAACGGGGGCCTTTGCCAGGATCGGCTGGAACGACGGGCATACTGAGGACTTTGCTTTTACCGAGGTGGACCGGCACCTGAGCACGGGCATGCAGGTAAGCGGCGTTCACTGGGGTCGCACTGAGGATCGTCTTGGAGTCGCTTATGTATGGCACGGCTTGTCGCCCGAGCATCGTGAGTATCTTGCGGCGGGGGGGACAGGTTTTCTGCTCGGCGACGGCAAGCTCAATTACGGTCTGGAGCAGATATTTGAAACGTATTACCGAGTTCAACTTGGACAGTATGCGCAGCTATCTCCCGACTTCCAGTACATCCAGAATCCAGGATACAATCGTGACCGGGGGCCGGTCGAAGTTTATTCGGTGCGCTTACGACTGAGCTACTAATTTAATTGAGAAGGAGGATGGCCAATGAACATCTTTAACCAGTTTTACTACCAGTACCGCCGCTTCGCCAAGGCGATCAGGCTTTTTTTACTCACAGCCGGTCCCGGAATCATCGTGATGGTTGCCGACAACGACGCGGGTGGAATCACGACCTACACAGCAACCGGAGCAAAATACGGCATGCATCTTCTGTGGTTCCTGGTTCTCCTCGGACCTGTGGCGTACTACGTCCAGGAGATGACCGTTCGTCTTGGAGCGGTAACGAAACGCGGCCATGCCGAAGCGATCTTTTCCGCCTTCGGCCGGTTCTGGGGCTGGTTCTCGCTGCTGGATCTGGTCCTGACCGACTGGCTCACCATGATCACCGAGTTTATCGGTATGACCGCCGCTATGAGCATTTTTCATATTCCGCCGGTCCTGACCGTTGTCATCTGCTGGCTCATCATGGGCGCTATGATCATGAGCGGGCGCTATTGGACTTGGGAAAAAATTGCGCTTCTGTTCTGCGTCCTTAATCTCATTTATATTCCCGCCGCCTTCATGGTTCATCCGTCGGTAAAGGACATTGCGTTCAACAGCTTCGTGCCTCATTTCCCGCCGGGCGGATTCACTAATGAACTCTTCTTCCTTCTCATGGCCAACATCGGCACGACGATCGCGCCCTGGATGCTGTTCTTCCAACAAAGCTCGGTCGTGGACAAAGGTCTTCATGAGAAGGACATCAAATTCGGGAAGATCGATACCGCAATAGGATCGCTCCTCACCGTCATTGTTGCAACCGTACTGATCATCGTTTGCGGCAAACTGCTCTACGGCGTGCCGGTGGATGACGCTGCGGTCGCCGCCAAGCAGATCATGCCTCAAAACAGCATCATTGGGACCCTCATAGCGATCGGATTGTTCGATGCCGGTCTGCTCGGTGCAATCTGTATATCTCTGGCGAGTTCGTGGGCCTTCGGGGAGGTCTTCGGCTGGGCTCATTCCCTCAATCAGAAAGTCAGAGAAGCGCCGTGGTTCTATGCGTACTATTTCTTCGACCTTCTCCTTGCCGGGACCGTCGTCTTGATCCCCGGAGCGCCACTCGTTCTGATCACGCTGTTTGTTCAGGTGATCGCAACGACCCTGCTTCCTGCCGCCTTGGTTTTCCTGATCCTTCTTCTGAACGACAAGAAGACCATGGGCGAATATGTCAATACCACGTGGCAGAACATTGTCAATATCAGCATCGTCGCTGTTATCATTGCCCTTTCCACGATGTACGGCGTAAGCACACTATTCCCTGATATGTTCAAATAGGAGGAGTAAATCATGATAAAGACCTTCTTCACTCACAGCTATGCCAAGATTCGCGAGATCAATCAAAAATACGAGAAGCCGAGAATTGAGATGTCCAGATGGGTAAGGGCATCCCTGATCCTGCTGCGTGTCTATCTGTTTTCGTTAATAGGTCTATCGGTTTATAAATTCATTACGCTGCTTAAATAGGGAGGTGAGCGATGAACACGGCGCTGAATAAAAATCAGGAAACCGTCGATGCCGTATTTTTTCTGAGCGATCTAATCGGGACGAAAGTCCTGAACGGCGATAAGAGAATAGGTAAATTAGGAGATCTCGCAATTATTGAAAGAGAAAAACTTCCAGTTGTAACTCATTTCATCGTAAAGAGGCCGTTCGGAAGAAAATCTCTGCTTGTTCCCTGGGAGCGGGTTGTCGCGGTCTCAGCACGAAGGCTTATTATCGATCTCGAAGAGCCGGAGCAGTATGAAGGAGAGCCTGCGGAATCTCAGGTCCTGCTCGGCGATCATGTTCTGGACAAAAAAGTCCTCGATATGGACGACAATGAGATTGACATCGTCTATGACGTGAAACTCGCCCGGCGCAATAAAGTCCTTTACGTTACCGATGTGGATTTCAGCAGGTACGCCCTGTTTAAACGGCTCGGCCTTATCCGGCTCATGGAACTGCTCTTCAGCGGGACGAATCTATTAAAGAAAGAAACGCTTTCATGGTCCTACGTACAGCCATTGCCCGAACATCTCGGAAGTTTCAAGGGGAACGTCAAGCTGAACGTTCTGAAGGAGAAACTTACGGAAATTCAGCCGGTAGATCTTGCCGATATTCTCGAAGAACTGAGCGGGGAGCAGCGGCTTGCGATTTTTAATCAACTCGAGACCGAACACGCATCGGACACGCTTGAAGAGGTCGAGCCCCGAGTACAGCGTCAGCTTATTTCCTCGATAAAGAAAGAGCGCGCAGCCGAACTGATCAACGCCATGACCCCTGCGCAGGCTGCGGATATCCTTGCCATTTTGCCTGGAAGCGAAGCAGATGATATCCTGAAGCTGATCGACAGGGAAAACGCGACGAAGATTCAATCGATGCTTGAAAAGCAGGACCAAAAGATAATAAACTTTTCCACATCGCAGTTCATCAAACTCCCGCCCGATACTGCGGTAGGTTATGTTGAGGACCGGTTCCCCGAAATCGCACGGGATAAAGATGAGATCATGTACATCTATGTCGTAGACGAAAAGAACGTTTTATTGGGAGTAGTAGATCTTAAAGAAGTGCTGAAAACGAAAAACGAAGAGAAACTTGCGGACATCATGACAACAAATGTGATTCAGTTAAATCCTGAAAATACTCTTCTCGAAGCAGCCGAAATGTTTTCGCGCTATAGCTTCCGGTCACTTCCCGTGGTCGATGAAAAAAATGTCATCATCGGAGTGATTCCCTATAGAGATGTTATGAACCTGAAACACAAATTTGTTTAAGGCAATGTGGGCAAGAGATATGTCGCACGGCAACATGGTGGCTGCCGTAGCTTCCATCCAAGTCAAAATGCATAATTCTTGACTTCTTTGTCATGATAGAGTAAAAAGAGGTTCAGTCCCGAGGGGGAGTAGCTCCATCGTACAGGGTCAACATACTGGCTTTTAAAGCCTGGCCCTGCAATTGGTTTGAACCAATGAGCGAGACCTTCGGCGTTGCGGTTATCCTGCCGCGCGCCGGAAGTCTCGCTTTTTTATTTTAAAGGAGATCGCGCAAATGACAGCTTTTCTTACCTCGATGCTGTTTGTGGTCCTTGCTGAAATGGGAGACAAGACCCAGCTCCTGGCAATTGCTTTTGCAACACGGTTCAAGGCGTCTACTGTACTCTGGGCGGTCTTTGTGTCTACCGCTGCCAACCATTTTATCGCTGTCGAAGTCGGGACGTGGCTCACGAATTTTATTCCGATTAGCTATATTCAGATAGCTGCGTCCGCTTCTTTCATCTTTTTCGGCCTCTGGACCATTCGTGGCGACCAGTTGGAGGATGAGGATAAACGCTTCAGCTTTAGCCCATTCTGGACTGTTGCATTTGCCTTCTTCATTGCAGAGATGGGGGATAAGACGCAGCTCGCAACAGTTGCTCTCGCTGCGAAATATCAAACAGTACTGCCGGTATGGATGGGATCGACAACCGGGATGATGATTGCAGATGCGGTCGGAATTGGAGTAGGTGTCGTGCTCGGGAAGAAGAGTCCTGAGAAAGTAATGAAATGGGGCGCAGCGGGCATTTTCATCCTTTTTGGCTTTTACGGCTTGCATGAAGCCCTTCCAGTCCGTTTTTTAACTCAATTCTTCGAAATTGGTGCAATCATTCTCGTCACTGGAGCGGTGCTACTCATCGGCCGACCATGGATCAGCCGTCGCTGAATAATGACCGGCATGAATCGAGATCCGATATATAAACACAACATGATTGTAAGATGGATTTATCTATCCCAAAAGAGATCTCACCAATTGATTTCTCAACATGTTTATTATTGGCTCTCGGGATCAGGTTCAATTGCGGCTCACTATGAAAAAAATCCGGGGATATTCTTTGGGGTATTTTGAAAAGCATTTTTTCAAAAAACATTCTGAATTCAAATTCTTGTACAAACTGATTCGCGGACGTTGGGACCACCATGACATAGTCTGAAGAAATGCAACCAGGTGAATAAGCCCCATGATAGAAATGGGGCTTATTTTTTTTCTTCTGCCGACGGCAGATCCCTCTATACAGGCAAAACGCAACAGGAAAGAAGCCCTTCGAAGTGTAACACTGCAAGCTGGCACAGGGACGAGGGCTCTATCTGCATATCCCCCTGTCGCCGCCGGGAGAAGCGGGCAGTTGCGTGATCGACCAGCCAATGCGACTCCTACGCACGTTGTCCAGACGACGTCCTGTCCTATTGATAACAGGTTCAACTTGCCTATCATGCATTCTCGTACTTAGCCCCGCAGACGGTCAAAAAAGCGTTGCGAGGATGATGCTGTTAACATCTGAGATGCACCGCCACGATGTATTGCATTTGATGTAATTTTGTATCAAGGCAATATCCCCTTACATTTTCTTGCAGTGAACTACATCGAATGACAAGTTTATTCTCGTTATAAACAGTATGTTGCATATGGTGAGATGACCAATTTCAGCGTACAAATGCTCATCATTGCAATAGATTTTTGTAAGGTGAAAATTCAAAATGCTTTGATTTTATACATTTTTATCGTGTGGTGTAGTTCTTGCTGTTACATGCATATATTGGCCATCGTGCTGGCGCATCCAGACTTTATAATGAAAGTACTACAGAATAGTTAGTGCGGGTTAATCGTGAAAAAAGAGTCAATCGGTCATTAAAATGTCGAAAATAGTCGAAAATCATTGATTAAATCATCCTGAATGATTTATTCTTCAAGGTTACGATTCTCTTCCCTTTTATAGGGTTATCGACTCAGACGTGTAAGTCCGTTTAAGGGTTCACACTCATGAGCTCCGGACGTCTCAAAGATCGACATTCATAAAGCCTAATATGCTGTGGCTGTCGTGCAAACCTCCTTACCAGGGACTTCAACCCCTGAATCAGTGATGTAAAAAACAGAGAGCATTGGTCGGCTTCAGCCATGGATATTCGGAGTTCTCGTGACATCAATGCAAGAAGAGCGGAGGCGAACGTTCCGCAATTGCGGAGAGTTGATTGCTGAAAGGCGAACCCGCCGAGCCGCATCTTTGCCTTGATTATCCGGACCGGAAGCCGGCAGGGATCTTTTCGCGCGCAATGACCGCGAGCCGGTAACGAGTGCAATGGGCGCGTCTTGAAAGGGACAACGCCGCAGCGCCCCGAGTTGTCAGAAGGAAGTCGGAAAGAGAAGACCGGACTGATCGTGAAGAAAAACATCATCATAGTCCAGATCGTCTTATCCCTCCTCGCTGTCGCCGGCGGCGGGTACCTGTTTCTGATGGCAGGCAGGTCAGGTGACTTCAGCCGTCCGGCCGTCCTGCTCGTCATTGCAGGTCCGCTGATGGTCGCCGTGCTGGGATGGGTTTCACTGCGCAGGTTCTTGAAGCCGGCTCGGCTCGAAGGGCTCAATGACGAGTTTGCCGGGTTCTCCCCGGCCTTCGACAACGATACGGGGCAGCCCCAGAAGCACCCGAAGGCCATCGAAGAAAGCCTGAGGCAATATGGGGCATTGTTCGAAAGCGCCGCCGACGCGATGTTCATTCTGGACGGCGAAAAGGGTCGGCAGGGCAAGATATTGAAGGCCAACGGGGCGGCGTCACGGATGTACGGCTACACCGTCGAAGAGCTGCTCAAGATGAACATCAGCGATCTCGACACACCCGGACCGGCCGCAATCGTGCGGGAACGGATCGACCGCTTGGTGGCGGGGGAGACGCTGCGTGTCGAGGCCGATCGTCGCAGGAAGAACGGCACGGTGTTCGCCGTGGATATCAGCGCCGCTGCCTTTGAGACCAGCGGCCGCAAGTACATCCTGGCGATCGACCGCGACAGCGATGAAAAGCGGCGTTCTGCGGAGGCAATACAGCGGGAGCGTCAAAATGCGTTCGTGGCGGAACTGGCCTCCGGCCTGGCTCATGAAATCAAGAACCCGCTGGCCGGGATCAAAGCAACGATCGACGTGCTCTCGGAAGAGTCAGGCATGCCCGCAGAGGACCGGAGCGCGCTCAAGAACGTGGTCCCCAAAATCAAGCGCATCGAGTCCCTCTTGAAAATCCTGCTCAACTTCGCGAGACCGCCGAAACCGCAATTCAGCAGAACGCAGGTGAACGCCGTCCTCGACAACGCCGTCGATCTGGCGCTGCGGGACCGGTCACACGCCAGTGACGCTGAAACAGCCGTTCGGGTGATCAGAGAGTATGATGATACCCTGCCGGAAATCGACGCGGACCCGATGCAACTGCAACAGATATTCACGAATCTGCTCCTGAATGCTTCGGAGGCAATGCCGAAGGGCGGGACCGTGTTCTTGAAGACGCTCCTCGATGCCACAACACGGACCCTCGAGGTTCGGATTTCCGATACGGGACCGGGAATCGATGAAGAAGCACGGAAGCATATCTTCCAACCGTTTTATTCAAAAAAAGCGGCGGGGCCGGGCTTGGCGATCGCCAGCCGGCTCGTCGAGGAACACGGGGGGAGCATCGGCGTACAATGTCCTGAAAACAGGGGCTCCCTGTTCATGGTACGGCTTCCCGTGAACCAGGCACAAAGGAGGCAGATATGACGAGTGAAGAAAAAATCTATGTTGTCGACGACGATGAGCTGATTGTTGCCACGCTCACACGGACTCTGAAAAGCAGCGGCTACGAGGTTCGCTCGTCGACCACAACAGACGGTATAATCGGCAAGATACAATCGTGGTCTCCCGATGTCGTACTGCTCGACATCCGCCTGGGGAACCAGAACGGCATAGATGTCCTGAGGGACATTGTGAAGCGGGAACTGCCTGTACAGGTCGTTATGCTGACGGCGGATGACAAGGCGGAAACCGCCGTGAAGGCAATGAAAATCGGCGCCGCGGATTACCTTACGAAGCCGTTCAACATCGAAGAGGTCAAGATCGTGATCCGCAACATCATCGAAAAGAACCGTCTGCAGCAGGAGGTCGCCTATCTCAGAAAGGTCCAAGCGGAGACCTTCGAGAAGGAAATCATCGGCGAGTCAAAAACGGTGCAGGAAATCAAGGCAAAGATAAGAAAAATCGCGGCGGCATCGGTTTCCACGCTGCTGATCACCGGAGAAAGCGGGACCGGGAAGGAGTTGTTCGCCCGGTACGCGCATCGCCTGTTCCATGAGCACGCGAAGAAGGGCTTTGCCCCCTTCATCAAGGTCAATTGCGCTGCGCTTCCGGAAACACTGCTCGAGAGCGAGCTCTTCGGCTACGAGAAGGGCTCATTCACCGATGCAAAGTCGGACAAGAAGGGACTGTTCGAGCAGGCGCAGGGCGGGTCCATCCTTCTCGATGAGATCGGCGATATGAAAATGAACCTCCAGGGGAAACTGCTCCGGGTGCTGGAGGAGCGGATGATCCGGCCCGTAGGAGGTAGCGAGGAGATCCCGATCGATGTCACCGTTATCGCCACCACGAACCGGAATCTCGCGGAAGCAGTCGAGGAGGGAGCGTTCCGCGCGGACCTGTTCTTCCGGTTGAGCACGTTCTACCTGCACGTACCACCCCTCCGGGAACGGAAGGAGGACATCCCGCCTATCATCCGGTACTTTCTGACGCAATTCGCCGGCCGGTACAAACAGAAGGCGTCTTCCTGCATCTCTCCGGAGGTTGAAAAGATCCTGACCTCTTTTCACTGGCCGGGGAACATCAGAGAGCTCAGGAACCTGCTTGAGCGGCTCGTGGTCCTCGAAGGGGCGGAAGAAATCCGTCCCGAGCATTTACCGGGCTGGCTGATGGGCAAGTCCGGCGTGCTCTCTTCGCCCTCCGCGCTTCGGATCTCACTTCCTGCGCAGGGGGTGTCGCTGGACGACGTCGAAAAGGACCTCATCCTCCAGGCGCTTGGACGTACGAACAACAATAAATCACAGGCGGCAAAACTCTTGAATATCAGCTATGATGCCTTTCGATATCAGGTGAAGAAATTCGGGTTGGAAGTAGGAGGAGCCGTGCCGTCGAATGGTCGAAGTTCTTACCCGGACGCCGCATGCGCCGATCGCACAACAACGGAAAAATGAATGGCTAAACAGGCGCAATCGGAGGCGACGTGAACTGAACTCCCGACAGGTAGGTTGCTACCGTTTCTCCGCTGCGGCACCATCTGACCACGCCGGTGCAATGTGTTTGTTCATCGCGCAGCGTCAGGACGCGGCCTGGAGCGAGGGGATGATTAATCCTGATGCACATGCCGGCGTCGCTGATATCAAGGACGCTGGCTGCAAGCGTAAGGGGATCCCTCTCGTTGGGCGAAGGAAGGGTAAAGCATGTAATAGACTTGTAGACCGGCTTTCGCTCATGCTTTCGGACATCGCTGCTGATCCACTTGATAAAATCATTGGCGTCTTTTAAGGCCCTGCTCTCATCGCGGAGCAGCGGCTTACCCGTCATCAGGATCCGATCCACAAACTTCTTTACCACCTCAAGGTCGAAAGGCTTGTCCATGAGCAGGTGAGCGTTACCCTCGATCACTTCCATCATCGGTCTTGTTATCTCGTCTCCCGACATCATGATTATCCTCGTTCCCGGCGAAGAGTGCCTGACCTTTTTCATAATATCCAGACCGCACATGTCCGGAAGGTTCAGGTCGAGAATGCATACGTCGAATCGATCCCTGTCGAGCGCCGCAAGTGCCGCCGCACCCGTGGAAGCAGTCACAACCGTGGTATCATGATCTCTGAAGGTAGCACAGAGCCCATACAGGATGAGGTTTTCATCGTCAACGAGAAGTATTTTTCTCATTCTATCAGTATCAACAATTCTTCTCTCTGTTAAGATCTGTGAACAAAATGCGCCGACATGCTCATGGCTTCATTATTAAAAAGCAATTACTGTACCATTCAGGTGCTGAATGCGCATGTCCAAACATTTCAGAGCATTACTACCGGTCATAGCAGGGAGGGTGCCTCGGACGGCCGAGCTCTTCCGGTGAAAAGACCTCATCTCTGCGGGAATTTTCCGAATGGGGTATAAAGATAGGCAGCACGCGTTAACCTAACTGGTTGTATTTTGATAAATGGTATTGATGATAAGACTGGCATGCGAATTGCTAGTACTGCAGCGCTAGCGCAGAGGTTTGATGGTCACCGGGGAAGAAGTAGGGATGTGGCGGCTATCGGGCTGATGGGTGGAACTAAGCAGCAGTGCGTATGATTCGCTGTTGTCAATCCCGCGACTTGGATTCCCCGGCTCCAGCCGGGGAGGAAGGCATCGTGAACCGTGGGAGGTCGCGTTATGATAGGGAGCCTCTGGCTCCAGCCGCAGCGGGTTCCCCTGATACCCATGAAAGCGCAATTCTGGCGTCGTACCGGGAGCAACGGCATCCCGGACGATCGTCCCGTTTCGAAGGTCCGGACATCCTTGCCCGGACTTTCGTCGGCAAAGAGAGCCGGCACAGCAATGGCAACAGCGCTGGCCCTGGGAATCGTTGCTGTTTTGGCGACGGCGGCCTTATTGAGAAATACTGTCTGGCATACCAGGCTCGATCTCTGGCAGAACGTGGTCGCGAAAAGCCCGGAGAAGGCCAGACCGCGTAACAACCTGGGAAGTTCGCTCTACACAGGCGGACGATACGAAGATGCAATCAGGGAATTTCGGATTGCCCTGCGCATCTCACCGAACTATGCGGAGGCCCGCTATAATCTCGGCAACACGCTCGGGAAAGAGGGACGCTTTGCGGAGGCAGAGGAGGAACTGCTCGCCGCGATCCGTCTTGCCCCGGATTATTTCAAGGCGCACCTGACCCTGGGTGAGATCTACTCAAGGATTGGCCGTGTGGAGGAAGCGCTGAGCGAACTCGAAACCGCGAAAAGCCTGCGTCCTCTCGATCCCGCCGTGGACTTCAACCGGGCGGAAGTGTACGACCGGCAAGGCAGGTTTGCGGAAGCCGTCAGTGCATACCATGAGTCCCTCAAGAAAGATCCTGATTACCGGCAGGCACACAACAACTTGGGCGCCCTCTATGGGAAGCTCGGGCGTTATCAGGAGGCCATGGGGGAATTTCAGGCGGTGATCCGCATTGATCCCGGCGATGCCGGCGCCCATTATAATCTTGGCGTGATCTACGGAAAGCTCGGCCTCGCCGAGGAGAGCAGGGAGGAATTCCGCGCATTCGAGGCGTTGCGTGCTTCCCGCCCGGGGGCCGCGATTGCGCCGTAAATGTCGGGGCGCCTCTGCCGGAGGGGCCGATCGGGGTCCCGGGGATGGACGGGCCATCGCGGGAAATCTCATGGTTAACCCTCAGAGGGGGAAGTCGTCAAGGGACAAGCATGCCGGCAGATTTTTGGTCTCCCTGGCCGCAATCCTTGTCCTCTTGTTTGCCGGAGCGACGCGGGCGCGCAACCGGTTGTGGAGCGATGATCTCGCGTTGTGGCAAGGCGTTGCGGCAAAAAGCCCGGGCAAGGTCCGCCCCCACTACGGCCTCGCGCGCGCTTACCACACTCGCGGGCGCCTTGACGAGGCGATCCGGGAATACCAGGCAGCGCTCAGCATCGACCCCCTGTACGATAAGGCACTCAACAACCTCGGCAGCATTTACGGAAAGCAGGACCGCTTCGACGAGGCCATCGGGCTGTTTCAGGCTGTGCTTGCGAGGACGCCGGATGACGCCACGGCGCATGCCAACCTCGGGTCCGTGTACGTGAAGCAGGGGCGGTTCAACGAGGCTGTCAAGGAATTCCGACAGGCCCTGAGCGCCGACGCCGACAGCACGGCGGCGCATTACGGCCTGGGTAACGCGTACCAGGAACAAGGACGCATCGAAGATGCTGTGCGCGAGTACCAAACGGTGATCCAGATCGATCCCTCTCACGCTGACGCGCTCATCAATCTGGGCATGCTGTACGGAAGCAGGGGATGGTGGACAGAAGCCGTCCGCTCTCTCCAGGCGGCGATCCGAAGCCGGCCCGACGCTTATGAGGCATACAACAACCTGGGGATCGTCTACGCTCAACAGCGCAACTATGACGCAGCCATCGATTTGTTCCAGCAGGCGCTGATCTACAGTCCTCAGAATGCCGCGATCCATTACAACATTGGCATCGCGTATCAGAACGAGGGCCGGAGCGATGACGCTCTGCGGGAGTTCCAGGCCGCGCTGCGGCTCGATCCCGGCCACGAGGGCGCCCGCAGAGGTCTGGAACGGCTTTCCCGCGGAGGGGCCGGAGGTCCGGGGCATTGAACAGCCCGTGCCGGTACCCGAGTCGAAACGGCCGGCAGGCCTTGTTGTGAAGCGGCAGGAAGACCGAGAAAACTATGCCCCCCAAACAGCCCAGCGTGCCGCGTCGCGATCCGCCTCTCCAATCCCGGCTGAACCGGCCATTCATCCACGGAGCGCTGCTCGTCCTCATCGGACTCGCCGTGTATTCCAACACGTTCTCCGTCCCGTTCCAGTTCGATGATCCCTCGAACATAACCGACAACCCCATTGTCCGGGATATCGGATCCTTCCTGAAATGGGAAGCCGCCACGCAGCCGAGATCGCTCACCTACTTTACCTTCGCCCTGAACTACCGGCTTCACGGAACGGGCGTTGCCGGATACCATATCGTGAACCTCGCGATCCATATCATCAACGCCCTTCTCGTCTATTGGCTCATCTCGCTCTGCTTTCGGACCCCGCCCCTGCGGCAGTCGCTGCCCCGGCTCCCCGCGTCGACGATCGCCTTCTTCGCGGCACTTCTGTTCATCAGCCACCCGGTCCAGACCCAGGCGGTCACCTACATCGTCCAGCGCCTGGCTTCTTTGGCCGCGCTGTTCTCCCTCGCCAGCCTGACTGCTTACCTGAAATGGCGGCTTGCGGACAGCGAGCCTGAGGCTTCGCGTGGGCGATGGGCCTGGTATGCACTGTCGCTGTTCTGCGCGGTGCTTGCCATGAAGAGCAAGGAAACGGCCTTCACCCTTCCCCTTCTTATCGTGCTCGTCGAGTTCCTTTTCTTTGCCGGAAACCGTCGGAGAAGGACCGCGCTGCTCCTGCCGTTCCTGTTCACCTTGGTGATCATCCCCCTGTCGATGCTCAAACACGGATCAACGGCGGGAGAGCTCATCGGCGACGTCAGCGCCGCAACCCGGCTCGCAACGGACCTCACGCGCAGTGATTATCTGCTGACAGAATTCACGGTGATCACCACCTATCTGCGGCTGCTGTTCCTTCCAATGAACCAGAACCTGGACTACGACTATCCGGTGTACCGCTCGCTCCTGGTCCCCGAGGTGGCGGTCTCTCTCCTTCTGCTCGCATCGATTGTTGCCGGGGCCCTCTTTCTTCTCCGGCAAGAGCGCCGGCGGACTTCCCCGGGCAGGCTTGTCGCCTTCGGCATCCTCTGGTTTTTTGTCACCCTCTCCGTCGAGTCGAGCGTCATTCCCATAGCGGACGTGATCTTTGAACACCGGCTGTATCTGCCGTCGGTGGGGTTCTTTCTGTCGCTCACGACGGCCCTTTTCTGGGGCGCCGAACGGCTGAAGAGCAGGTGGGCCTTCTCGGAGCGGGCCCTCGTTTCATTCCTTGCGGTTGCCGTCGTCCTCTGCGGCGTCCTCGGCTTTCGGCGGAATATGATATGGCAGACCGAGACGGGCATGTGGGAGGACGTGATCCAAAAGAGCCCGGAGAAGGCGCGGGGATACAACGGTCTCGGTCTGGCCTACCTCGACGGGGCTCAGTATGAGGCGGCGGCGCGCGCCCTCACGACGGCCGTTTCTCTCTATCCGACGTACGGTTCCGCTCTGAATAACCTGGGGAGCGCCTGGTATCACCTCGGCAACCTTGACCGGGCAGTCGAGGCACAAACGAAGGCGATAGCGGTCGAGCCGAACAATGCCGTGTTCCGCGACGGCCGGGGAGTGTCATTGACCGCCATGGGTTCCTACGACCGCGCTATCGAGGACTTTACCCATGCGATCGCCCTCGATCCGGCCTATGCAAAGGCGTATCATAACCTCGGCGCTGTTTACCATCGCGAGGGCCTCTATCTTCAGGCAATCGAAGAATATACGCGGGCCATCTCCCTTGCCCCGGACAACGATGTTTTTTACACCAACCGTGGTTTGGCCTACGCGCAGAGCGGAGATACGCAGCGCGCTCTCGAGGATTATTCGCATGCCCTTCATCTGAATCCCAAAGCTGTTTATGCTTACAGCGGCAGGGGAGAGGTCTACGGACGTCTTCACCACTACGACGAAGCTATTGCTGATTTTACCCGTGCAATGTCGCTGGATCCCACTCAGTCCCTGTTCCATCTCCTGCGCGGCATTGCTTATCAAGGCGCGGGCAGGCGGGCGGATGCGCTTGCCGATTTCGCGGCCGCCTGCGAGAAGGGAAATGAGCGGGGATGCAACGAAGTGCAACGGAATGGTGGTCGGTGAAGTATCAAGAACAAGAGCCAACTAGGGAAAAAAACCGTACCTACTGGTGAATACATCGAATCAACGGCAGCTTTTTTTGGGTATCTTATTTTAACGTGCCATATTTATTCACTATTAATCAATCCCGCCAAGCGGCACGATCCTTGCTATATACTGCGCATAGAAGTAACCTCACCACTATCATCCATACAACTTAAGGCTGTACAGCGATATTCCCGATAAAGCCTAACCCTTTCGTGAGAAGGGGGATGGAAAGCAACGGGTCTTCCGAACCGGAAGACGACGGGGCCGCCGAAGGAATGCGGGAGGAATTGCACGATAACATCCCCCCGCGAAACGGATGGGGCTGATCCGATCAGCCCGTTGATCACAGCAGCATGCGGCGAAAGCTTATGGGAACCTCTGGACAGAAACGATTTATTACCATCGGCATTATTGTCGCGTGTACCTTGGCGGTGCTGTTCAGCCGACCCGCTCCGGTGCAGGCAGTGACGACATCGTTCCTGTATGACCTGTCTGATTTTACCGGCCCCTTGCGCTACGGAGGCGCATCGGTGTTCGTCGACAAGTATCGCAATGAGGCCTATGTGCTCTCGGAAAACATCGTACAGGTGTTCAATGACAACGGCATGGAGGTCTATCAGTTCACGGCAGCAGATACGATGGGAACAATCGAGTCCCTTGCTTTCGACCGTGACGGCACTATCTTCGCCCTGACGTACCAGAACGGACTTTCCGTATCGACCTACGAGATCACTCGTCTGAATTTCCGGGGAGAGGTTATCGGCCATATCGCCATTACCGGCATGCCCCAGGATTTTTCAGCGTTCACGCCGGTCTACATGGAATATCACGACGGACGGTTCTATATTGCCGACTCCATGAGCCTGAGGATCGTCATTGCCGGCCTGACCGGCGAGGTGCAGAAGAGCTATGATCTCATCCGCCTGCTTGAACTCAAGGAGAGCGACCGCGGCGATATCCAGATGGGCGGCTTCAGCGTGGACGAATCGGGAAACATGCTGTTCACCGTGCCGGTCCTCTTCAGTGCAAGCGTGCTGTCTCCGGAAGGGACCCTTCGGTCCTTCGGGCAGCCGGGGAGCTTGCCGGGGAAATTCTCGATCGCCGCGAGCATCATCAGGGACGGCCAGGGCAACATCCTGGTGGCGGACAAACTGAAAAGCGTGGTGAATGTCTATAATAAGGACTTCAAATTTCTGCTGGAGTTCGGAGGACGGGGCAACGCTCCTGGCAATACCGTTGTCCCGAATGGGTTGGCATGCGACAACAGTGACAGGCTCTACGTGACCCAGGCCAGCAACAGAGGGGTTAGTGTTTTCCGGATGCGGTACAACAACTGAGAGCCCCTTGTCCAGCGTAAGAGGAGGTGATGAAGAAAGGCAAAAAACGACAGGCAGTATACAGTATGACCGTAGCAGTATCAGGCAGTTGAGCAGTACCAGGTATCACGGCAGCACCATTCGAGAACCTGCCGGAATTAGTCCGGCAGGCGAGATCCTCCGATAAGAGTAAACCCATTGCAAGGTGGGGGCACAAAGCCTTCGGGTCCTGTGGGAACAGGACGGCCGGGCTGCCGGAGCACAAAACTAACTGGAGGATTTAAATGAAGATAGCCAAATTAAGCATCATCCTTGTCGCTGCAGCCGCGATCGTATTCGGCCTGAGCGGACTCAGCTTCGCATTCCATAGCGGCGGCGTCGCCGAATGTACGGGTTGCCATGAAATGCACGGCGCGAACAGCTCCCCCCTGCTCAAGGGCGCGGACGTCAGCTCCACCTGCCTCGAGTGCCACAGTGAAAAAGGCCAGAGCAGCTACCACATCGCCACGAACAATGCCGACATCAATCCGGCAGACCACACCGGTGCCTGGCCGTACAACTTGACCCCGG
>Ga0335079_10003691_pt1 | contig 17632 bp, 17 predicted proteins | sample Lox_Sample_33_FD_206719 | JGI IMG/M metagenome (GOLD analysis project Ga0335079, IMG submission 206719) | Soil microbial communities from Loxahatchee National Wildlife Refuge, Florida, United States - Lox_Sample_3.3 | ecosystem: Environmental > Terrestrial > Soil > Wetlands | place: USA... | reverse complement strand
CCGGCGTGCTGCGCCCGATCCAGTCCGGCGACGTCAACCTGTACCTGTTCTAGGTCTTCGCCGCCGTGCTCGTGGCCTACCTGCTCGGCGCCCTGTAGCCGGGCCGTAGTCTCGACGTCCATGACCAGGATGAGCGAGGCCGGCCAAGGCGCGCTCAACTATGACGAACCAGGACGAACGGCCCAAAGTGGGCATGCCGCCCGCTGGGCACTGCCAATCGATCCTTTTCACCACCGGCACCAAAATCCCCCCGCCGATGCGGTCAAACTGGACATCGAAAAAGATCCGCAGGGTGGGCCCGATTCACAACTGGCACAACTACCGGCTACTTGTCCACTTGTCCTGCTTCGCCGCGGCGGAAATCACTGGTGTACCGGCTTGACGGCTTCTTGACCACCTCTTGATGCCACGGTCAGACGGCGCCGTCCACGCTTGCTGGCGTTTATAAGGGGTGGCCCATCATGAGGAAGATCGCACATTTGCGCGGGTGTTTTCTTAGATGTGTCCGGGATCACAAAACCAGCCTTTTGATGACCCGGCGAGGCTTGCTATAGTTAATTATTGTTGAACCGGAGAAGGAGGAGCATGAACTATCTTCGGGACGCGCTGCTGCAAGAGGACACGAGTCACCCGACCGTGCTCGCACTGCGCATGTCGGGAATTCCCCACGCGACCAAGGACCCGAAGCATCGGGTCCACGCACTGCGAGACAAGGCCCATGTCATGGCAATGGCCGACATCCTGCGTGTCGGCACCCGCGAGGTTGTGGGCGAAGAAACCTGACACCTAATGGGTGGTGCGCCCAGCCGTGCGGTGCGTCACGGTCTGTGCATCATTGCACTCCAGCTCATCATCGCGGTTGCGGCGGCGGCGACTTGGGCCGTAGCGTCACCCCCCGCAGTATGACACCTGCCGCTACGGACGCTTAAGTCCGAATAGCAAGTCTGCACGAGGTTGAGGCCGGGCCGGTAATCGTCTCGGCCTCAATCATGCTCGCCAGCCGGGCGGGAATGATGCCCAGTCAATTTATCCCTGAAAACGTCCGAGGGGACCTTCATCCTGGCGACGGCATCCCGGTTCGTTCGGGCCTTCTGGGAAGTGGATCCAAAGCGTATTGCGGGTGCCCGCGAGGAGGCCCTCGCCGGGAAGCGTTGGTGCCCATTCGCCAACGGCGGCGAATACATCCCGTACCGGGCCAACATCCACCTAAGGGTGTGAAAGACACGCACTAGCACGCCCGTAACCGCAGGTCAATAAGCCCCTTATGAACCCGCTTGGCCACTCTAATGTGGGGAGCCCTCATAATAGACCCCTCCTGCGCACGCAACCGGCGCCGATCGTCCTCGCGGCGGACCAGTCTGGTGGGCCGGATCCGCCCTGCGCAGCGCGGGCAGCGGCCCGCTGAACGGGCCCGGACTGATAACAGTTCCGGCAGCAGAAGTTCGGGCGCTCCGACATTTGGGCCCCGGTCAGGCGCGCGGGCCCGTGAAGGTCGGGTAGTAGTCTGCCGCGGCGAGCCGGCCGCCAGAGAAGGACAGCGCCCATGCGCTGCCGCATCTTTTTGGCCAGAACTCGCCCAGCACGGCGAGACCGTCCTCGTCGGCCAGGGCCGCCAGAAGATGCGAGACCACGGCACCTTGCGAGCACACCACAGCGCCGCCCATATCCTTCGCAAGTTCCCGGATCAGGCGCATGGCACCGCGGGGATGCGTGGCGTACTCGACCTCGCCGAGCAACGGTTCGATTTCCACGCCCATACCGAGATCCGCCGCAAGCGGCACCACCGTGTCCACACACCGGACGCAGCCCGCTGACAGCAGCCGGGACGGGCCGAACGCCGGCAGGACCCGGCGCAGCGCTTCCGCCTGCCGGCGCCCCTCGACATCCAGCGGGCGCTGGCTGTCATCACCCTCCCATCCCGCGGGGTCCGCTGCCTGCGCGTGCCGCACCAATAGCACGGGCGGCGAGTTGACGGCGACACCGCCCGACTCCAGCGCGCCGAGTGCGTCGAGTGCGTCGGCGTCGCGGCGGTAGCTGAGCCGATGCCGGGCTTCCGTAAGCGGCAGCCAGGCCAGCCGGTCCACCTCCGAGGTGGGGGTGAACGCTGCGCGGCAACCGCGCATCGCCCAATACTCCACGGCCTTCGGCCCGTTCGGCGTTACATAGTGCTGGACGACGAGGCGCATGCCCGCTACAGGCGTTATCCCCGTCTCTTCCAGCACCTCGCGGCAGGCGCCGGCCAGCGGATGCTCGTCCCTGGCCAGCTTTCCCTTCGGCAGCGACCAGCCGTCGTACTTGGGACGGTGGACCAGAACCACCTCGACGCCACCGGCTGAGGGCCGCCACAACACGCCGCCAGCGGCCCGAATCACCTGGCCATGTCCGCCCCGGGTCATTCCAACTCCGCGGCGAAAATTGCCCCTTCTGGTACCTCAGCCCGAGCGGCGTCAACGTCCGTGGGCCGCCACAGGTTGCCCAGATAGGGGGCGTAGAGCTTCACCCCACGGTCAAGCAGGCCGCGCAAGTGACCGGCCAGCGGCGGCCGCAGGTCCAGACTCTGCACCAGGTCCACCGGGACGAACTTCGGCTCCAGGCCAGGCTCTCGCTGCTCCGGCTCCTGATCCGCAAGGAGATCGCCGCCGACGAACACGAGGTCGACGGTCCGCGAGCGAGAGCACGGGCCCAGCGCCTCGACAACGAACGCCACCCGCTTCGGGTCAACGGACAGGCCTGTCTCCTCGCGCACCTCCCGGCGCGCGCACGCGGCCATGCTCTCGCCCTCACGTGGGCTGCCGCCCGGCAGCGCCCAGTCGTCCACGCCGTCGTGCCTACGGTGGATGAGCAGCACGGCCTGCTTCCGGAAAACGACTGCCGAGCAGCGCAGATCAATCGCGGCCATCACGGTCCCACCTCCTGTCGTCAGGAAGCAGGACCCATCGGCCATCCGGCAGGTGGGCGCGCACCACCAAAAGCGTGCGCGGCCTCGGCGGGATCCACCACCGAGGAGCATGCGCTACTCGGTACCAAGCATACTGCATCACAGGACGGAATCGCCGACGCGCAGGGGCGGTTCCGCAGGCGGGACAACTGCCGGTGGATGAAGACCGGTTCGCGGCCCGGGCAGTGTGCAGCGACGCCCGGATAACGCCAGCCAGGTCGAGACGGCGGCGCTGGTTAATCCTTCATTCCCGCCCATGTCCTCCACCCTGCCGGGCAGGCGCACCGGCCAGGCCCGCGCCGGTCGCTGGTTCCGCTAGCCCGCCTGCCCGGGGCGCTGGCCATCATCTGCGGTGCGCCTGCGGACCATCAAGATCAACGGGATCGCGGCGAGTTCGGCGGTTACCGCGAAGGCGGCCACCGCTATCAGCGAGACATCGAACAGGACGCCGATCACGATGCTCCCAAGCACCCAGGCCGTGCCGTAGGCACCGGTGAACAGGCCGTAGGCGGACGCGCGGCGGTCCGGTGACACCATCGGCGCCACCGCCGCCGGGATGATCGACTCGTGCACGCCCATCCCCAGCCCCCACAGCGACACCCCGGCAAGACCGGCCCAGAACCCGCCGAGAAACGCCAGCGGCGCATACGCCGCCCCGATCACGGTCAGCGGGACCAGGATGCCGATCCCGGCGCGGTCGAACAGCCGCCCGAAGATCAGCGACCCGGCACCGCTCACCGCCATGGCCACCGCATAGAAAACCGGCGTAAGCGGCGCGGAGACGGTGCGGGACTGCTGGAAATGAAAAGCGATCAGCGGGAAGTCAGCGAACCCGGCCGCCACCAGCGCCGCCCCGGCCAGGTACACCCAGAACACCCGCGGCAAGCCGGAGGCGGCCACCTCGGCAGGCGCGGCCGAAAGCTCCTGCGGCCGCGGATAGAACCTGCGCGCGACGAGGACGAGCGACAGCGTGATCGCGCCTGGCACGGCGAGAGCGGCAAACGCGATCTCGTAGTCGTGGTGAGAGATCACCAGGACCAGGGCGACCAGCAGCGGGCCGAACATGGCGCCGAACTGGTCGAGCGCCTCGTGCACCCCGAATCCCCAGCCATAGCCCGTCTCCTTCGCGGCATGGGAAAGCATGGCGTCGCGCGGCGGATTCCGGGTCGCCTTCCCGACCCGCTCAAGAATGATCAGCAGCGCCGCGACCTGCCAGCTCCCGGCCAGGGCGAGCAGGGGCACGACCGACATCTGGAGCACGTACCCGCCAATCGTGATCGGCCAGTACCGGCCTGTCCGGTCGGCGCTGCGCCCGGAAATTAGCCGCAGGCCGTACCCCAGGAACTCGCCGAACCCGGAGATGACGGCGATCGCCAGCGCCCCGGCGCCGAGCAGCCCGAGGTAGGGGCCGATGATGGACCGCGAGCCCTCGTAGGTGAAGTCGGCGAAGAAGCTCATCACGCCGACGAGCAGCACGAACCTCAGCGCCGCAGACGCCCGGGAGGCCCGCTGCCCCGCCGCCGCCCCGCGGGCCTGCGCCCCGCCGGCCGGTTCTCCCGTTGCCGCCCGGTAGCTCCGCTCCCCGGCACCGTCGCCACCGGGCTGGCCTGGGGGCCGATCAGCCGTCATGTGCCTCCTCCTGCCTCCGCAAGCCCTGACACCGCACGGCCCGCGACGGCGTCGGCGGCCCGCAGCGCGAGCGCCTGACGCACGTGCAGCACCTGCTCAGCACCGCGGGCGCGGTGGTGGCGGCTCGCCACCGCCGGATGAACGGTGACCGGCCTTCCGGGCGGCAGGTGGGGATCCAGCGCGGCACACGAGCCGCGCACGGTCTGCGCTGGCTGGCCGGTGAGCAGCTCGATGTGGTTGAGCCCGGCCTGGCTGTACAGCTCGCAAAGGGTTCCGGGGGCAGGGTGCGGCGGTCCTCATGGTCCCAGCTGCCGCGGGTGCGGAGCTGGATGCCACGCTGGCGAAGAGGGTCCCGGATGGTTCGGTCCGGTATGCGCGAAACCAGCCCCGATCTGCGAGCTCGTCGGGCCCAGCGGACTTACAGCCCGGCCAGGATCTTCGGCAGGTTCGGGTCGCGGCGGCGGCGACCCGCAGCGTGGCAGCCGGACCTAGACACATGCGGCCTCCCACCATTCCAGGCAGGGACCGTTGGCGACAGTCGCGATCGACGGCGGGCCCCTCGGCCGCATGCCCACCGTGATGGTAAGGCCTCGCGGCCGAACGGTCACCCCCGGCAAGATTTGGAGCCAAGGTCACCCCAGTGCGGGGCTCGTGCGTCACGAGAAAAACGATGTCCAACCACTGGTCACCTTGCGAGCCAGCCCGCCGCAGGCACGACCGGGCCCCAGCGGATCGACCGGCGCGTGTGCCTGCGGCTATCACGTGGCCGCATCGCCGCGCCGGGACACGAACCGCAGCCGCTGAATCATCGCGCATCCCCGGCGCGGGTACTCTGGAGGACGGCGGAGGGGCCCGCCACAACCGCGCCCGTGCCAACGGTCCCTGCCCGGTGACAGGGAGGGGCGCAGGCGCATGAAGCAGGTCCTGGCCTTCAGCCATGCCCGCAAAGCGTACGACGGCAAGGTCGTGCTTGACGACGTCACGCTGTCGTTCCTGCCCGGGGCCAAGATTGGCGTCGTCGGCCCCAACGGCACCGGCAAGTCGACCCTGCTGAAGATGATGGCCGGGCTGGAGTCGCCGTCCAACGGTGAGGCCCGGCTGATGCCGGGCTACACGGCCGGGATCCTGCAGCAAGAGCCGCCACTGGATGGGGGCAAGACCGTGCTCGGCAACGTCGAAGACGGGGTCGCAGAAACCAAGGAGCTGCTGGCCCGCTACAACGAGATCGCCGGGCGAATGGCGGCCGACTACTCAGATGAGCTGCTGGCGGAGATGGGCCGCCTGCAGGAGCAGCTCGACCACCGCGAGGCGTGGGACACCGGCAGCCGGCTGGAGCAGGCGATGGACGCGCTGCGCTGCCCGCCGCAGGACGCGGACGTGCGGGTGCTGTCCGGGGGGGAGCGGCGCCGGGTCGCGCTGTGCAAGCTGCTGCTATCCCAGCCCGACCTATTGCTCCTGGACGAGCCGACCAACCACCTTGATGCCGAGAGCGTGGCCTGGCTCGAGCAGCATCTGGAGAAATACCCAGGCACGGTCGTTGCGGTGACCCACGACCGCTACTTCCTGGACAACGTCGCGGGCTGGATCCTCGAACTCGACCGCGGTCACGCATACCCCTATGCGGGCAACTACTCGACGTACCTGGAGACCAAGGCAGCGCGGGTGAAGGTCGAGGGCGCCAAGGACGCCAAGCGGCGCAAGCGCCTGGAAGAGGAACTCGACTGGGTGCGCTCCGGCGCGCGGGCCCGGCAGGCAAAGAGCCGGGCGCGGCTGGCGCGGTACCAGGAGACGGCGGCCGAGGCGGAGAAGCGGCGCACGCTGGACTTCGAGGAGATTCAGATCCCGCCCGGGCCGCGGCTGGGTACCCAGGTCGTTGCGGTGGCCGGCCTTACCAAGGGCTTCGGTGACCGGGTACTGATCGAGGATTTGAGCTTCGCGCTGCCGCAGGGCGGCATCGTCGGCGTCCTCGGCCCGAACGGGGTCGGCAAGACGACCCTGTTCAACATGATCGTCGGCCAGGAGCAGCCCGGCGCCGGGACCATCACGATCGGCCCGACCGTGAAAATCTCCTACGTCGACCAGTTGCGCGCCGGCATCGACCCAGGCAAGACCGTCTGGGAGGCCATCTCCGATGGCGAGACTTACATCCACGCCGGAAAGGTGGAGATCCCGAGCCGCGCCTACGTGGCAGCTTTCGGCTTCAGGGGCCCTGACCAGCAGAAACCAGCCGGTCTGATGTCCGGGGGTGAGCGCAACCGGGTCAACCTCGCCCGCACCCTCAAACAGGGCGGCAATCTGCTGCTGCTCGACGAGCCGACCAACGACCTGGACGTCGAAACGCTGTCCTCGCTGGAGAACGCGCTGCTGGACTTCCCGGGCTGCGCCGTGATCACCGCCCACGACCGGTGGTTCCTGGACCGGGTCGCCACTCACATCCTGGCCTGGGAAGGCGGCGCGAACTGGTTCTGGTTCGAGGGCAACTTCGAGGCCTACGAGAAAAACAAGATCGACCGGCTGGGTGCCGAGGCCGCCCGCCCGCACCGGGTCACCTACCGCAAGCTCACCCGCTAGCCACACGACCCGCCATGGACAGCGACGATACCCGCGAGCTGATCCGCGACGCCGAGCGCACCGTTTACCTGGCACGCTGGCAGTTGCGGGAGGAGACGGCTTTGCGCTCGCTCGCCAGCACCCGCGGCGTTGCCCGCGCGCCGCTGATGCCCGGCTCTGACGTGATCCAGGTCGTCGCATATGACGGCGAGCACCTCGGCCACGTGCGGCTGGACGGGCCACGTGGTCCCGGTGAACGCTGGGTCGCGGTGCGCAAGAAGCAAGCCCGCCCGGTCGGCAGCTATCCCAGCCCGCAGACCGCTGCCCGAGCGCCGGCTCGCAGGCCCCGCAGTCCATGGACTGCGGGGCCTCCGGGCGGCGGGTTGAGCCTGCTGGGGACGCGGACCGTATGCTGCTTGCGGTACCAGGTGCTGCGCTGATGCCGCAAGCCGCACCGCGGCCGGCGCGCCATGACATCGGCTGGTGATCTCTCCGGAATCCCGGGCGGGCGGCACGGGCGGCACCAGGATGGCTTCAGCCCGGTAGATGCCCTATCTCACGCGCCAGCTCAAGGCCCAGGATGCGGTCGGCGTAGACGAATGTCTCAAACTTGGCCCCCGGAGGCACACTTGCCTCAGCCGCCACGCCGCGCAGCTGCGCAAGCACCGATACGGTGTCGAGGTGGTCGAAGGCTGCCCGGGTCATCTCCGCGATGTGCGGGGGTATCGGTTTGGAGGGCGACTCCGCCCATTCGGCCACTCGGTGCCGCCAGCGGCCGAGCGTCTCACGTGCGCCCGCCAGCACGTCCGCAGTGAGGTCCGCGAACTGATTGAACGGAAAGGACATCAGTGCAAGCCGGACTGCCAGCGGATCCTGCCCGTGCTCGGCGGCTGATTCTTCGGCTGCCGCGGCATTGGCGGTGTCGGGCCCGCGCATGCGCGCAGCGCCGACCCTCATGACTAGCCCACCCTGGCCGTCGTCGAATGTGGCGGCCTCGCTGATTACGTGCACGTCGAACGGACCGTCGGCCGGTGCTCGGGCTTCATCCGGGCCGACGTGCGCGGCGGGCGGATGGATTCCCAGCGCGTCGGCGTCTCGGTCGAGGGCTGCTGTCTGCCCGGGAGACTTACCGCCCAGCGCGAGCACGGTGAGGACCTGCAAGCCGCTCAACTCCGCCGTCCGCGCTAACAGGTCGGCGGCGAGGAGCAGGCGCAATGCGCTGACACCGGATAGCCCGGTGGCCTGCGGCCCATGCGCACGCACCCGCAGCAGACCCGGGCGGCCCGGTCTGATTTCAGCGTACGAGCCAGTGCGGCCATCCAGCACGCGTAGCACATCGCCCAGCCTAGTGCAGCCCGGAGAACCGCCCGCCGGCCGCGTTGTTCACAGCGGCCCGGGTGGCCCGCCGCCGTAGACGCGGCCGTCGGCAAAGGCCGCCGCGCGCCGCCACGCGACCATCTCATTCCCCCTCGCCTCGTGCCTGTGCGCCCATGTCCGTTTACGGAAAGCCTCCTCCAGTTCGGCTACGAGCAGATCCGCACGGCCGGCCGCCGCGCGGACCGCGACCTCACCCGCGCGCGGGTCGAGTTTGCGTAGCGACAGCACGTGGCGCAGGCACGGGGCAAGCATGTCCACGGATCCGCGGGCCGCCGGGGCGGCCCGCGATGCCTGCCGGAGCCGTTCGGCCGCCACCAGGGCAGCCGCTGCCCGCGCCTGGCACACCTCGCAGCCGGGCGGGCCGGCCACCCGGCGCAGCCCGCGGCGCCGCGGCGCGAGCGGGTTGATCACGGCCCAGACGCCGGGCGGCGAGGCGATCTCGCCGAGCCATGCCATCGATCCCTCGCGCTGCATCGCCAGTAGCGACGCGGCGGCTTCCGCGCGGCGGGAAATGTCCGACGTAGTGGCGCCGCTGTCGCGCACATCGGGCCAGACGCCGCGGGCATCCGGCCACACGTCGTGAAGATCTGCCCACGCGTCTTGGAGATGGCCCGCACACAGCGCGCGCCACTGGCCAGCAGGCTGCGTCCCGCGACCGGCCCCGTCTATCACCTGGGCCAGGCAATCACGCTCCGCACCGGCGGCGGCCAGGCAGACCGCGCAGACGTCGGCAAAACTGGGCCGCCCCCGCGGCGGTTCGCCTTGTCCGAGGGCCCAGCCCCGGCGCGAAGCATCGGATGCCGTCGCCGGCAGCCTGGCGCGCAGACGCGCACGGACCGCGGCGTCGGCATCCGCGTCCCCGGCAAGCACAGCCAGGTCGGATCGCCGAGGCGTCAGGCGGGACAGCGCGGTCTGTGCGAGCCAGACGGCCCGGCGGCGCCCGCCCAGTGCCGCGGCCGGCCGCACATGCGGGAGGCAAAGACCGCCGAGGTCACGGTAGCGCTCGCGGACCTGTCCCTCCCGCAGACCGATGAGCAGGGTGTCCAGCGCCCGGTCCGCCGCTGCCGCGCAACGCGCGCACGCGGGACAGGACCGGCCGGGCAATCTCCGGGCGGTCAGATATGCCCGGGCGGCTCGCAGCAGGTGCCGGTACACAACCGTCAGCCGGCTATCGGCACCCGGCTGACCCAACAGCCCGCGGGTGTGCCGCGGGCATAGGCCAAGCGATTCGCATAGCCGGGTAATCATGCCCGGTTCGGCGTGGGCCTGCAGAGCAAACCACGCCAGGAACCGGTCATCGACTTCCGCGACGTAGCGGCACACCGGGCAGCCGGCCGACGTCAGCAGGTCCTCCGCACCGTACAGCGTGAGGAGCGACGGCCCGCGGGGAAACGGCGTGGCACTGGGCATGAGGCATGGCTCCTGAAATGAGAAAGGCAGAAGCCATCAGCCGGATCGTCCCCGGCAAACGCGGGCCTCATCACGCGAACGACTCCAGCCTAGACCGAAGTTACGGCTAGTTCGGTAGGCGGTTTCGTCGCTGACCTGGGGATTTGCGCTGCTGGCGGGGGCGGCGGGGGCCTTCGCGCGCGCCCGCGGTTCGACGCCTGCCGGTCGGCGGTACCGGCCGATCATCTACCGGTCGGTCGTTGTCCTCGCGGGGCCAAACCCCATATCCAGCGACGTCGCGGGAGGCGCGTGACGGGCAGCCGGGCCTGGTCAGAAAGCGGCTGGCGTCGCCGCGCTAACGGACCATATGGCGCTCATGTCGCACCCGGCGGTCCGGCGTCCACGCGCTCGGGGACGTTGGATGGCACCGCCTCAGTCAGCCGCCGCTGGGGCCTGCGGGGACGGCCCGGCGGAGGCTTCGGCTGGGTCGCCGAGCCGTGTGAGCAGCCCGCGCAGTTTGTCCTCGCGGTCGGCCAGCTGCTGGCGGTGCGCCTGCTCGTCCGCGTCCGCGCGGCCGCTGTCGGCCGCCGCGGAATCGACCACACGAACCAGCCGGCCGATGGAATCGGCGTAGCGTTGATCCACCGCGCGGGTCATCCGCCGGCCGCTTTCCTCCAGCCGGTACTGCAGGTCGGAGCGCGCGCGGCCGGTCAGCTTCGGCACCAGGTCGCTGACCTCGGCCAGCAGGTGCTGGCTGGCTCTGCGCCGCCCGAGCTGCCCGGGCAGGCGGCGCCGCACGGCCCCGGCGAGCAATTCGGTCTGACCTGTGACGTCCGTGCCGGTGTAGAAGAAACGCCGGTCGGGCACCAGCCGCTCACCGGTGTCCGGCACGGTGAGGTCCAAGTCGAGCAGTTCTCGCGCGGCGTCCCTGATCTCGCCGAGCTCGCCCGCCAGGCTGCCAAGCAGCCGGGTGTCCAACTCTGCCAGGCTCCCCTCAAGGTGGCTGCGCTGCTGGTCCCGCCATGCCTCGGCGCCCTCGCGGGCGCGGGCCACGAGCCATTCGTGCCCCCGCTGCTCGATCTCACCGGGGGCGGCGTCATGCAGCTCGTTGCGAAGAAACGAGGTCACCCCTTGCCGGGTTTGCGTGGTCAGCCGGGCGGCCTCCTGCTGCGCGGATTCGTTCAGCCCGGCCAGCAGGCGGCGCTGTTCCCCAGCGATCAGGTCGGCGGCGTCCTGACGGCGGCGGGCGACCGCAGCGAGCCGGCTACGGAACAGTTCCACCCGGCCTGCGGCGTCACCGGTGCGCATCTGCGACATCCGCTGCGCGAGGTGCACCTCGTCCAGCAGCCGCTGGGCGGCGCGGCGGGCGTGCCCGGCGACCGCCTGCGCCAGGTCCGCGGAGCGCCCGCTATCGAGGTAGCCGACGAAGCCCGCGGCGAAGGCATGAAAGCCGGCATCTCCGCTGCCACCCGGCAGCGCCGCGCGGGCGGACACGGCGTAGACGGAGATGCCCGCGCCCGTGGGCCCCGCCGCCGCGCGAACCACGTCCGTGGTGAAAGCGAGCGCCTCCGCGCGCTCGCCGGAATCGAGCCGGTCCGTCTTGTTGAGCAGGACGAAGGTCATCACCGACTGCCCGGCGATCTCACGCAGCAGTTCCCGCTCGGCCGCGGACGCGGGCGGGTCGGCGGTGAGCACCACCACGGCGGCGTCCAGGGTTTCCAGGGCTCGCTGCGCCTCTTCGCTGTTGTGCTCGTAGATCGAGCCAGTGCCGGGGGTATCGACGATCTCCACGCCCCGGGCCAGCAGCGGCACGGCAAGATGCACGGTTACCCGCGCGACGCCGAGCCAGTTGAGCGGATTTCCGCGTTCGGTCACCAGTTGGGCGAGATCGACGAGCGGGCGGCGTTCGGCGCGGCCGTCGGCGAACCGGACCGCGGCATGCTCGTCCGTCCCGTACACGACCGTGGTGGTGATCGCGGTGACCGGGGTGACGCCGGCCGGCAGCACCTCGCGGCCGAGCAGCGCGTTGGCCACGGTGCTCTTGCCCCGTTTGGCCTCGCCCGCCACCAGCACCCGCAGCCGGCCGCCGCGCAGCCGTCCGGCCAGCTCGGCGAGACGCTCCCGGTCAGCGGCCGGGGCAAGCGCCGCGAGTTCGCTCAGAGCCTGCTCAAGCGGGGCACTGCGATCAGCGGTACCCAGATCGGGGGTACACATCCAGCCTCCTACCTCATCGGGCAGGGACCGTTGGCGGCTGCGCCGCAGTTGACACGGCACCGGATACCCGGCACCGCGGTTCGCCGGCGAGCCCCTCCGCCGGGCTGCCTTCCAGACTACCGGCCGACCGCGGCGCACCAAGATGCACGGCCGTGACCCGGCGGCGCCGGTCCGGCGCCGCCGGGCATCGGCTCAGGTTCCGGCGAGGCCATACGGCATGTCAGGCTGGGCGGCGGCGATCTCAATGAGACGGTTGTACTTAGCGACCCGTTCGCCGCGGGCGGGCGCGCCGGTCTTCAGCTCACCACAGCCACCACCGACGGCGAGGTCGGCGATGAAGGTGTCGGTCGTCTCGCCGGACCGGTGCGACACGAACTGCGCATAACCGCCGCGGCGGCAGACGGCCATCGCCTCCAGCGTCTCGGTCACGGTGCCGATCTGGTTGACCTTGATCAGGGAGGCGTTGCCGATCCCGCCCGCGATCGCATCGGCGATGATCTTAGGGTTAGTGACGAAGATGTCGTCGCCGACCAGCTGGACTCGCTCGCCCAGCCGCGCCGTCAGATCGGCCCAGCCCTTCCAGTCGTCCTCGGCCAGGCCGTCCTCGATCAGCCAGACCGGGAAACGGCTGGTGATGTCCGCGTACCGCTCGATCATCTCGTCGCTGGTCAGCTTCTGTCCGGCCACCCGGTAGCGGCCGTCGTCCTCGCGGAACTCACTCGCCGCCGGGTCCAGGGCGATCGCGACACCGCCCCGGCCGGGCTCGTAACCGGCGTCCTTGATCGCGGTCACCAGCAGCTCCAGCACCTCTTCCGGCTCGGCCAGCTGCGGCGCGAACCCGCCCTCGTCGCCGAGCCCGGTCGCATGACCCCGGCCGGCCAGCAGCGCGCGCAGCGCACCGTACACCTCGGCGCCAGCCCGAACGGCTTCCGCGAGGTCCGGCGCCCCGATCGGTGCGATCATGAATTCCTGGAAATCAAGCGGGTTCGGGGCGTGCACGCCGCCATTGATCACGTTAAAGTGCGGGACCGGCAGCCGTGGCGCGACATCCGCCGGGGTGAGCGAGTCCCATAGCTCACGGCCTGCCACGTGAGCCAGCGCCCGCGCACACGCCATCGACACTCCGACGATGGCGTTCGCGCCCAGCCGGGACTTGTTCTGCGTGCCGTCGAGTTCGATGAGCGCGGCGTCGATCTCGGCCAGGCCGCGCCAGTCCTGGCCGCGCAGCCGATCGGCGATCTCGCCCCGGACCGCTTCCACCGCGCCCCGCACCCCGAGGCCGCGGTAGCGGCTCATGTCGCCGTCGCGCCGCTCGACCGCCTCGCCGCTCCCGGTCGACGCCCCTGACGGCACACCGGCCGTGGCCGTGGACCCGTCCGCCAGGGTGACCGTGACCTGCAGCGTCGGGCGGCTGCGCGAATCGAGGATCTCCAGCGCGGTGAGGCCAGTGATCTGGTGCGCGCGCAAAGAATCGGATTGCGGGGCCGTCAAGGTCCACCTCCACGTTCTCGTTCCGGTGACAGGACCCATCGGCCTTCCGGCGAAGCGACCGCATTCGCGCGGCCCCGGCGAGGCCCACCGCCGGGTGACTGCTGCCCACCGGAGCAGCTGTCGCGGTCCTTATCGTACGGGAACCGGCGTTCAGCGTCGCTGCCTGCTATAGCACGAGATCATCAGTGCGGGGCAGGGCATAATGAAGTCGGACCGGCTTACTCGCGGAATCGGGCCAGATCGCGACACATTAAGTCGACATGTCGTCTCCTGACCATTCTCGATCGCCGACCAATCGTGTCCCCGCCCGGAAGGTAAAAGGGCTCGTGCCGTCCACAGACAGCCCGTCCTCCCTGAACGCGTTACGCATGGTGGTCATCAACTGACACATTGCCATAGCGTCCTTCCGTCCATTCGCTGTGGCCCGGCCGGGTGCCATCGCTGGCCTCGTGTACGGCAGCGCGCCTCGGTCAGCGGCGCCTGTGCATAATGAAGGCAGATCGCGGGTGATGGGACTGACCCGGGTGGCTGGCCGCGTGCTGGCGCCGTAACCGCGAGCACCTGCTGATGGTCCCTGGCCAGTGCAGGGGAGGCTGAATGCCCGGGAAGAGCCGGGAGCGCCGCGTCGACGTGCCGAGGGTGACCGCGGTCGCCCTGCTGCTGACAGCAGCTCACCGGCAGCGATGTCGTCAGTGAGATCCTCACCCAGGTCCCAGTGCCGAGGACCATCGAGTGACCGGCGGGCCGCCGCGCCCGGGCACGGCCACGGCAGCGTCGACCGCACCCGGGGCGGCCAAGCCCGCACCTGCGGCAGGGCTCTACCCGGTGCGAGCCGCCGGCGCCACGTGCCCGGCGGCCCGCCAACGGTCACGCTGATCGCCCTGATGGCGGCGCTGGCAACCGGCCGGCCGCGCCGCTGCTGCTGCTTGCCGCGCCCGCGCTTACCGCGCTCGCCGCGGCGCCGCGCGGCAGCCGTCCCGGTCAGATCGACGCCGACGCCGCTGTCACCATACGACCCTGGTGACCGGCTACGGGACATCAGCTCGACGGTCACCGGCCGCCGCCAGCTTCACGCGAACCAGCGCGCAGCCGAGCGCGCGGCCGGCCTGGTAGTCATGATCGACGCGCTCTCGCACACCGGGCCGCCCGGCGACAACACCCTGGACCTCGCGGTCCGCGGCGCGGCGGGCCTGGCCACCGCCTACCTGCGCGCCGGTGACCGGGTCGGCGCGGTTGCGCTCGGCGGGATGCTGCGCCGGCTTGTCCCGGCAGCAAGCGGACCCTAGCCGGCATCGCCGCCGCCGCTTACCTGATCGCGATACCGCGGCAGCGACAAAGACCCATCGGCGGGCGTTCAGGCTGAGCCTTGATGAGGCCGAGCTGCTTGCCGGGTTGCTGACTCGCACCCGTCCACGCCGCCAGGCCCGGCCTGGGCAAGACGAAGATCGTCCGGGGGTTTGGCGACGGCGCCGTGACCTCCCCGACACGGTGACCTCGCCGACACGGTGGCGGGACGTCGGCCGACAAAGCGGCCTCGAGCCGCTCGTTGCCGACAGCGTTGCCAGCACTGCCAGCATTGCGTCAGCAGTGATCGCTCGCCACCGGTCTCACCAGCGCGATAGCCTGAACAGGCGGCGAAGGGGCCCGCCAGCGCTCGCGGAAATACCGCCAACGGTCCCTGCCTCACGATTCCAGGAGGCAGCTGACGGCGGCCGACCGGTGAGTGCAACCAGAGCACTGCGGGATGCGGCGGCGCGGCCCAGGTGCCGGAGGTACCCATGGCCAAGGTGAGGGGCGACGAGGCCCTGCTGCTCTGGCGGGCACTCATGGCGTTCCGGTCGGGCCCGCGTCCGGCCTGCCGGGCGCGGGGGAAGCCGCCGCGCAGCCCGTGCCCGCTGTATGCCCAGTGCCCTCGCTGGGACGCGCCGGATGACTACCTCGCGGCCATGGACGAGACACTTGAGCAGACCGAGCGGCGGCGCGCGGCGTGGCCCTGCAGCAGGCTTGCCGGCCTGCTTTCCCCGGAGCTCAAGCACATCGGGAATGGGTAAGCCAAGCCCACACGCCGAAGGAGGACTGGCCATGCCCCATTTGCCGACCCGCCATGTGGGCGTGGCTGGGGATCTACGCGCAGCCAAGGCGTGGCCGTAGACCCATCACGCAGATAATCACGCCGATAATGGGGACAGGCGATGGGGCTCGCCACACCGCGGTGCGCCGCTGACGGTCCCTGCTTTAGCCACGGGGAATCGACCGCCGCGGAGGCCGCTGGTGATCACGCGCACGCACCCAACGCGAGCCAATCCATTCGCCTCGGCGACCGCCGGGTTTGGCGGAATCTGCAAGCGGGCTGGGCCGCTGGCAGCCGCTCTGGGCGCCGGCACTAGCCGCGTCTGCCTGGGGGTGCACTGGCCGAGCGACGTTTTCGCTGGCTGTTTGTTTGCCGAAGGCTGGCTCCGCCTGACTGAACCCGCCACTACCGCGATCAGCAGGGCCCGCGCCGATGCCTCCACCGGCGCTGCACGGCAAACTGCGCCAACGCCGGGCAGCATCCGGGCAAAGCCGCGCATTGCTTTTGGCGGCGTGCATTGACGGCAGTGGCGAGTGCCGCTGGGCGGTGGATCCGGCCGCTAGCGACGCGCGCCAAGATCGGGGGGTGTGGGCCGCTGGCGGCATGTCCGGCGGGGTAGAATTCGCCCAGGCGATGAGGCCCGCCTGAAACGCCGCCGCGGCTGATGGCTTCTGCCGAGTGTTGAAACGGTAGGAGTTCGTGATGCGGCGCGACTGCCTGGTATCTGGCGTGGCCGCTATGCCTGCCTCTTCGATCGGGCCGGCGGGGCAGTTCCGGCGCGCCCGCGTTTGCCGCTCAGCGGAGCGGCGCCTGGCCGTGCACAGGTCTCGTGTCCGCCGCGCCGCCGCCACCAGCGGGAGAACGGGTTCCGTCCGGCGCAACCCGAGACGGCCCCGCCGATGCTCGCTGCCCGCCGGAGGTCAGCACTGTGAACCCAGCCGCCGTTACCCCCGCTCCGCGCACGCATGGCGGCCCAGGCGGCGCCGATCCGCTGCAACAACTGCCAGGAGGTGAACTTCCCGTGCGATTTCACAGCATCCTCTTTGACCGGCCCGAGGACAGCGTCGGCGCGGATGAGTGGGAGGAGCCGGCGTTCTTTGCGGACTTGAACCTTGACCAGGTCCTTACGTCGATGATCTCTGGCCGGGAGGAATATAATCTTCGGCCTTTCTTCTATGCTCCGTTGCGTGACCCTGCGGCAGTACGTTATCGCCACGACATACTACGTGATCTCGATAAGGATACAGTATTCGCGTCGGTGGGTGATTTTGCCGCGCGGATGAGGGACATGCGCGCGAAGCTCCTGCAGGCGGAGAAGCTTCACTACACGTATCAGAAAGAACGTCTTTTTCTCGACGCGGTGGACCTGTATTGCGGCGCCGTCAGGTCTTTGGCTGCGGATCTGACTCGCCTTGACGTGCAATCGGATGGCTTGCTTGCGTTCCACGAGCACCTGGTGAAGTATACGAAGTCCGAACGCTTCGCGGCGCTCCTGGCAGAGACGCAAAAGCTACACGACGATCTGGCCAGGGTTAGATATTCCATCCACATCAAGGGAAACCGTGTCAATGTCAGCCGGTACGGCGGGGAACCCGACTACAGCGCAGAGGTAGAACAGATATTCGCGAAGTTCAAGCAGGGAGCGGTCAAAGACTACCAGGTGAAGTTCGCTAACTACCTGGACATGAACCAGGCGGTCTCAAGCGATCGAAGCAATTCAGGCCGGTGGAATCACGGTTTCCTGAAGCAGTAGCTCCGCGAACACCTCGCTTGGCTTCCTGAATCCGAGTATAGCACGGGGCCGGTCATTAAGGGAATCAGCAACAGGCCAAAGATAATCCATGTCGCCGGTTATCTCTGTCCCTTTCGGGAAGTATTCCCGGATCAGCCCGTTGGTGTTCTCGTTGGTGCCGCGCTCCCACGGGGAATGGGCATGGGCGAAGTAGACGGGAAGGTCCGCGGCGGCGGTGAGA
>Ga0335079_10003690_pt1 | contig 17634 bp, 17 predicted proteins | sample Lox_Sample_33_FD_206719 | JGI IMG/M metagenome (GOLD analysis project Ga0335079, IMG submission 206719) | Soil microbial communities from Loxahatchee National Wildlife Refuge, Florida, United States - Lox_Sample_3.3 | ecosystem: Environmental > Terrestrial > Soil > Wetlands | place: USA... | reverse complement strand
CCTATAAGCTCTTGCGGCTGGTCCCCGACGAGCGGATCCCGGGGACGCTGATCGTCGGGACGGCGGCCTCGGTGATCCTGCAGTCGCTGATCTTCATCACCTCGGTCGCGGTCGCGCCGGCGCTGCTCGCGGCGATGATCGTCGCCGCGGCCACCGGCGCCTGGTTCGGCGCCGGCGTCGTGATGCACCTGCCGCGGCGCGCGATCCAGGCCGGCATGGGCGCGGCGCTGCTGATCGCGGCGACGGTGTTCGCGCTGATGAACCTCGGCCTCTTGCCGGGCGGCGGGGCGGCGCTCGACCTCGTCGGCTGGCGCTTCCCGGTCGCGGTGCTCGCGAGCCTCGTGCTCGGCGCGCTGATGACGGTCGGGATCGGCATGTACGCGCCGACGATGATCCTGCTCGCGACCTTCGGGATGCATCCCCTGGCCGCGTTCCCGGTCATGATGGGCGCCTGCGCGCTGTTGCAGCCGGTTTCGGGCGTGAGATTCGTGCGCGGCGGCTGGCTCGCGTGGGGCCCGGCACTCGGACTCGCGATCGGCGGCGTGCCGGCGGTGCTGCTGGCCGCGTTCGTCGTCAAGTCGCTGCCGCTCGAGACGCTGCGCTGGGGCGTCGTGCTGGTGGTGCTCTACGCCGCGTTCGCGATGCTGCGCTCGGCGAGCACGGCGCTCAGCCGGGAACCTTCAGCATGATCTTGCCGACGTGCGCGCTCGACTCCATCAGCCGGTGCGCGGCGGCCGCCTCGGCGAGCGGGAACGTGGCGTAGATCAGCGGGCCGCAGCGGCCCGCGTTCAGCACCGGCCAGACGCGCTCCTTGAGCGCCTGCGCGATCGCGCCCTTCTCGCCGGTCGGCCGCGGCCGCATCGTCGAGCCCGTGATCACCAGCCGCCGCTGCATCACCTTCAAGAGGTCGAAGCGCTCGACCTTCGAGCCCAGCATCGTCGCGACCTGCACCAGCCGCCCGTCCATCGCGAGGCAGCGCAGGTTGCGCTCGAAGTAGGGCGCCCCGACGATGTCGAGCACCACGTTGACGCCCGCGCCGCCGGTGAGGTCCATCAGCCGGTCGGCGAAGTCCGCCGCCCGGTAGTTGATCGCGCCGTCCGCGCCGAGCGCGAGGCAGGCCGCGCACTTGTCGTCGCTGCCGGCGGTCGCGTAGACGCGCGCCCCGAACTCGCGCGCGAGCTGGATCGCCGTGACGCCGATGCCGCTCGTGCCGCCGTGCACCAGCGCCGACTCGCCGCGCGCGAGCCGCCCGTGCTGGAACAGGTTCGCCCACACCGTGAAGTAGGTCTCCGGCAGCGCCGCGGCCTTGAGCGCATCGAAGCCGGTCGGCCACGGCAGGCACTGCACCGCGGGCGCGACGCAGTACTCGGCGTAGCCGCCGCCGTTGGTGAGCGCCGTGACCCGGTCACCGGGCCGCCAGTTGACGACCTCGGTTCCCGCGACCACCACCTCGCCCGCGACCTCGAGCCCGATGATCGGGCTCGCGTCCGCCGGCGGCGGGTAGCGGCCCTCGCGCTGCATCAGGTCCGGGCGGTTGACGCCGGCGGCCTCGACGCGGATCAGCACCTCGTGGGCCTTGGGCTCGGGCACCGCGGTCGTCGCGATCTCGAGCACCTCGGGTGCGCCGGGCGCGCGTGCCTCTGCGTAGCGCATCGTGGTCGGGAGGGTTTCGGTCGGCACGCTTACTCCTGTCGGGCGGGCTGCGAAGGTGATCCTACGCCGGATTGGCGCCGGGATACTCGGCGTACTGGGGCAGCCGGTCCTCGATCGGATACCACGGCGCCTTGGAGCCGACGAAAATGTGACGCTCCGCGCGGATGCCGGGATCCTGGTCGAGCGTGCCGAGCGCGAGCGCGAAGTAGTCGCGGCCGGCCGGGATCCACTGCAGGTTCGAGCCGCACTCCCGGCAGAAGGTCCGCGTCGCGTGCGGGCTCGAGGCATAGCGCGCGACCGACCCGGCGCCGGCCGTGAAGCGGAAGTCCGCGTGGCGGACGTGCGCGTAGCTCGCGAAGGCCGCGCCGTGCGCCTTGCGGCACTGGCTGCAGTGGCAGTGGCTTGCTTCGTCCACGATCCCGTCGATCTGATACCGCACCGTCTGGCACAGGCAGCTGCCGGTCAGCATCGTCGTCTCCTCAGGAACGAGGCGCAGAGTATGCCGCGCGCCGGCGGCGCGCGGGGCCGGACGAGCCGAGCGCGTCGCCGACCGCGCGCCAGCGCGCGAGCTTCGCATCGAACGGCAGCGCCGCGTGCGCCGGGCTCGTCGAAGGCAGCTCAAGCGTCGCGAGCGCCGCCTGCGCCGGCGACAGCCCCGGCAGCACGCGGCGGCGGTAAAGCGCCGCGGCGGTGCGGCCGTTGAAGCACACGAGCCGGATCCTCGGGTGCTCGGCGAGGAAGGCGCCGAAGTCGTTGACGACGATGCTGCCGGGCTCGATCGACGCATCGAGGCTGCCGGCCCGAAACGCGGTCGCGCACACGTCCCAGAGTGCAAGGCCCGCGGCCGCGAGCCGGCGCGTGCGCGCACGGTACGGGAGCGAAGGCCCGGCCCCGCACACGACCTCCATGATCGGCCAGAAGGCGTTTCTGGGCTGCGCGTAGTACTGGCGGCGGCGCAGCGACTCCTGGCCGGGCAGCGAGCCCAGGATCAGGACGCGCGCGTCGCGCCCCGCGATCGGCGGAAAACCCCGCGAGTGCATCGAGCTCAGCGCCCCCGCAGGCTCGACGGCAGCGGCGCGAAGTCCGCCGTGCGGCCCAGGCCCGCGAGCATCGCGCCGAGCGGCCCGGGCGGGGCGATCAGGCGCCGCGCGTCGAGGTCGAGCCAGCCGCCGACGCTCGTGACCCGCGCCGCGAGCGCGCCGTCCGCGCGGTAGAACTCGTTGCGCAGGCGCCAGCGGCTGCCGTCGTCGGCCAGGCCCGCGAGTGCGAGCGTCGCGCGCAGCGCATCGAGGAGGTGCACCTCGCGAAAGTACGCGAGCTCATCGCTCATCACGACGGGCCCGATCCGCAGGCGCGCGAAGTCGCGCAGGCTGAAGTCGTGCGCCGCGAAGAAGCGCATCCGCACGTCGACCGCCTTCGCGAGGTAGGCGGTGTTCGCCATGTGGCCGTTCAGGTCGATGTCCGACCAGCCGGCCTCGAGCGAGGTCTCGAACGCTGCGCCGGTCACGGCTCAGGCCTCGCGGAGCCGGCGGGCACCGAGCGTCGGGTGCCCGGCGCTCGCGCATCCGCTGGCGCACGGGGACGGGCGTCGGCTCGGCATCGCGACCTCGGATTCATCAAGCCGCTGCGGGAGGCCGAAGGCTCCCTGCGCGGCGCACGCTTGTCAATGCGCGGGTGGCACGTACTCCTGAAACCCCACCACCAGGAAGCCCGGCCCGCCGTGCACGCCGAGCGCGGCGCCGAGCGGCACGAGCCAGGCGCGGTCGATGTTGTCGCGGCCGCCGGTCAGCCGCTCGAGGAGCTCGCGCCCGGCCTCGGGCGCGTTGCCGTGGCCGACGATCAGCCGGTAGCGCTTCGCGGGACTCAGGCGCCGCGCGATGAAGCGCGCGAACTTCGCCGGCAGGCGCGCGCGCCCGAGGAGCACCCCGCCGATCGAGACGCGACCGTCGGGGAACGTCGCGAGCAGCGGCGCGAGATGAAACAGGTTCGCGAGCCGTCGCGCGATCGCCGGGACCCGGCCGCCGCGCACCGCGGCATCGAGCGTCGGCAGGCACGCGTAGGTGCGCGTGCGCGGCAGGATCGCCTCGACCGACGCGACGACCGCGGCCGCATCCTGGCCCGCCGCGACGCACTCGGCGGCGTACATCGCGACCAGGCCCTGGCCGGCCGAGGCGTTGCGCGAGTCGATGACCCGGATCCGCGCGTGCGCGGCGACGCGCGCTGCCGCGGACTCCGCGGCCTGGCGCGTGCCGCTGACCGTGCCGGTGAGGTTCAGCGACAGCACGGTCTCGTAGTGCGAGGCGAGGAACTCAAAGAGCCGCCGGAAGTCGCCGGCCGGCGGCTGCGAGGTCTTGGGGTGCACCGGGCTCGACGCGAGCAGCCGGTAGAACTCCTCGGGCCCGAGCGTCACCTTGTCGAGGAAGCTGCGCTCGCCGAAGTGCACGCGCACCGGCACCAGGTGGATGTCGAGCCGCTCGAGCTCCTCGTCGGGGATGTCGGCGGCGGAGTCGGTGACGATCGCGACCCGGCGGCGCGCGGCGAGCAGCGTCGCGTGCTGCTGGCGCTGCATGTCGTCGGCCTTCTCGCCGCTGACCGCGCCGTGGCGCTCGGCGACTCGGAAGAGCTGCTGCGGATCGGCGAGGTGCAGGTGCACGCGGACCTTGCGCTGGGTGCCGGCGACGACGAGGCTCGAGCCGAGCGGCGCGACCTCCTCGCGCAGCTTCCTGAGGTCGATCGCGGTGCCGCTCACCATGCACTCGGTGCACCAGCGGTGCTCGAGCCTGGCCTCGCCGCCGGCGGACTCGGGCTCGGTCGGCACGGTGCCGAAAGCGACCTCGCTCTCGTCGAGCTCGCCGCTGTCGAGGTAGGCCGCGACCCCGGCGAGCAGCAGCACGAAGCCGGCCGCGCCCGCGTCGACGACGTCGGCGCGCGCGAGCACGTCGAGCTGGCTGCGCGTCGCCTCTAGCGAGCGCTCGGCGCGCGCGAGCGCGCGGCCCAGCAGCGCGCGAAAATCCGCGACGCCGTCGGCGACCAGGCGCTTGAGCTCGCCGGCGACGTCCGAGAGCACCGTCAGGATCGTGCCCTCGCGGGGCTCGGTGAGCGCGTCGCGCGCGTAGGTCGCGCCGCCCGCGACCGCATCGGCGAACTCTGCGGCGCTGAGCGATGCGAGGTGGCCGGCGCGGTCGCCGAGGCCCAGGAAGAACTGCGCGAGGATCGCGCCGGAGTTCCCGCGCGCGCCGTCGAGCGCGGCGTCGGCGACTTCGGTCAGCAGCCGTCCGGCGTGCGCCGGTGCCGGGCGCTTCAGGACGCCCAGCATCGCCGTGAGCGTGATCGCGAGGTTGGTGCCGGTGTCGCCGTCCGGCACCGGGAACACGTTGATGCGGTCGAGGTGCTCGGATTGCGTCAGCACCCGGTGGATGCCGGCGCGCAGCGCGCGCGCGAGCTCCGCGGCGTCGAGCCGCGAGATCACGGCCGCCGGCATCGTCTGACCCCCTCGGGGCACCGTGGGCGAAGCGCCCGGGCCCTCGTTCGCCGTCATTCGCGCGGCAGCAAGAATCGGGTCCCTTGGTGGTTGAGTATCGCCCCGTCCGGGGTGATCCGCTCGACGGCGGGGCCTTCCTTGAGCGTGTCGCCCTCGTGCAGTCGCTCGCCGTTGATGATCACGAAGCGCTGCGCCGGTTCATTGCTGTAGACGTGAAGGTCGAGGTTGAGCGCCGGCAGCCCCGCGGTCGCCTGCGCCGGCAGCTGGTGGATCGACGGCAGGCCCGCGACCGTGACGCGCGGCTGGGCGAACTCGCGCGCCGCGGCGGCCTTCTCGGCGGCGTATGGCTCGGCGCGCGGCAGCGACGCAGGCGGCGGCTGAGGCTCCTGGCGCTCGAGCTCGGGGTCGGCGCCCGCCTCGGTCTCGGCCGACAGCGGCCGAACCTTCGCGATGACCGGCCGCGGCGACGGCACGGGCGGGGCCTCGGCGCTGCGCGCCGGCGGCGGCGCGGCGGGCGGCGGCGCCGGCGCGGGCCGTGCGAGCACCCACAGCAGCACGCCGATGTTGACGACCAGCAGCGCGCCGACGCCGCCCAGGATCCACGGCAGCCGCGAGGCTCCGGCGCGCGCGACGGGCGCATCGACGAGCCCCGGCAGCGCGCGGCGCTCGCGCGCGTGCTCGGACTTCTTGAGGGCGTCGAGGATGAACGACATCAGCCGCCGCTCCCGCGCAGCGTCGGCGCGCCGGGCGCGCCGACGAGCCCGTCGAGCAGCACCTGCGTCTGCTCGCCGGCGATGCCGTCGACGGTGAGGCGGTGGCTGCGCTGGAAGTCCTCGACCAGCCGCTCGAGGTCCTTGTCGTAGACGTCGGAGCCGCCGGTCGGCTCGCCGCGCACGGCCGCGAGGCCCTGCCGCAGCCAGCGGACCTCGGCGCCGCGCATGCCGGGCTTCAGGAGCCGCGCCATCGGCAGCGGCGGGCGCCACAGCACCAGGAAGTCGCCGTACCAGTAGCGCTGCAGGTCCAGGAGGTCGGCCCTGAGCGTCGAGTTGCCGGCGACGATCTCGGCCTTCTGGTCGTCGAGCCCGGCGATGACGACCTGCTGCTCGCTGCCGTCGGGGCGCGTCAGCGACAGGATCGCCGGCCGGTTCAGGAGCTTCAGCTGCGCAAAGCTGCCCTTCTGCGCGAGGCACTCGAGCCCGGCGGCGGTCGCCTGCTCGCAGGGCCGCGCGCCGTGCGCATCGAACGGCGTCGACCAGAGCGCGAACAGCCGCGCGAACGCGGTGTCGGTGCCGGTGTCGGCGGCGTGCGCGGCGAGGAACTCCGCGACCGTAGGCAGACGCGGCGCGGGCGCTGCGGCCGGCGCCGCCGCCACCGGCGGGGCGGCGGCGGGCGGCGCGCTGCGCGCGTGCCACGCGGCGCCGATGCTGAGCGCGACGAGCGCGAGCCCGAGGACCGCGGCGCCGCCGATCGCCCACGGCAGCCAGCGCGCCGCGACGCCCCGGCCGTGCACCTCGGCGGTGGCGCGGCGCACGAGCGCCGCGCTGACGCGCGCCTCCTCGCTGGCGTAGGCGCCCAGCAGCGCGCGGTCGGCGATCACGTTGATGAGCCGCGGCACGCCGCGCGCCTGGCGGTGGAGCTCGCCGAGCGCGCCCGGCGTGAAGATCTCGCCGCTCGCGCCCGCGACCTTCAGCCGATGGCGCACGTAGGCCGCCGATTCCGGGCGCGACAGCGGATCGAGGTGGTAGCGGCCGGTGATGCGCTGCGCGAGCTGGCGCAGGTCGTTGCGCGCGAGCACCTCGCGCAGCTCGGGCTGGCCGACGAGGATGATCTGCAGGAGTTTCTGGGTCGCGGTCTCGAGGTTGGTCAGCAGCCTCACCTGCTCGAGCACGTCGGCGGAGAGCTGCTGCGCCTCGTCGACGATCACGACGACGCGCCTCCCGTGCGCGTGGGCATCGAGGAGGCGCGCGTTCAGGAGGTCGACGATCGTCTTGACGCTGCCGCGCTGCGCCTCCGGGACCGCGACGTGCAGCTCGTCGCAGATCGCGAGCAGGAACTCCTCCGGCGAGATCCGCGGGTTCAGGATCAGCGCGACCTCGGCGTGCGCCGGCAGCTGGCCGAGGAAGCTGCGCACCATCGTGGTCTTGCCCGTCCCGACCTCGCCCGTCAGCTGCACGAAGCCGCCGGCGTCGTCGATGCCATACAGCAGGTGCGCAAGCGCCTCCGCGTGCCGCTCGCTGAGGTAGAGGTAGCGCGGGTCGGGCGTGATCGCGAAGGGCTTCTCGGCGAGCCCAAAGAAGCTCATGTACATCGTTTGCCCATCATAGCGGCCCGCCGGCCCGGGGCGTCGGCCGCGCCCGCGAGGGCGCGCCTAAGCCCATGACTCGGCTCGTTTTGTTGCGCGCCCCGCGGCGCCTAGCGGCGGCGCGTGACGCCGGTGAAGCCGTCTTCCTTCGGGCCGCGCTCAAGGCTCGAGGCGCGCTTGACGGCCTCGGTTCCGAACTTCTCGCGGATCCGATCGAGCGTGGGGTCCAAGCGCGCGCTCGCCTTCGGCGGCGGCGGCGCGCGCACGCTCGCGGGCGGTGGCGCGGCGAACAGGTCGAGCTGGGCCTCGGGCGAGAGGCCGGCGAGGCCGACGCCGAGCAGACGGATCGCGGCCCGCGGCTGCTCGGCGAGCCACGCGTGCAGCAGCTCGCGCGCGATCGAGAGCACGGTCGCGGTGTCCTGCGTCGGCGGCTTGAAGCTGCGCGAGCGGGTGTAGGTCGTGAAGTCGCGGCGCCTGATCTTGACCGTGACGCTGCCGGCGAGCAGCGCCTTGGCGCGCAAGCGGGCGGCGACGCGGTCGGCGAGCTTGGCGAGCTCGGCGGACAGATCCTCGCGGCGCCTGAGGTCGGTCTCGAAGGTCTCCTCGGCGCTGATCTGCTTCTCCTGCCAGTCGGGGACGACCGGGCGCTCGTCGATGCCGGCGGCGCGCTCGCGGATCCGCTGCGTGTAGCGGCCGAAGAGCGGCCAGAGCACCGCGTCCGGCGCGACGCGCAGCTCGCCGAGCGTGTAGAGGCCCGAGGCCTCGAGCCGCGCCGCGGTCTTCGCGCCGATGCCCGAGAGCCGGCGGATCGGCAGCGGATCGAGCACCCGCGCGACGTCCTCGGGCGCGATCACGCACAGCCCGTCGGGCTTCATGAGGTCCGAGGCGATCTTGGCGAGCAGCTTGTTGTGCGCGACGCCGACCGAGGCCGTGAGGTGGGTGCGCTCGCGGATCCGCGCCTTGATCGCGGCCGCGATCGCCGCCGGCTCGCCAAAGAGCGCGCGGCTCTCGGTGACGTCGAGGAAGGCCTCGTCGAGCGACAGGCCCTCGATCAGCGGCGTGAACTCGCCGAACACCGCGAACACCTCGGTCGAGACCTCCTTGTAGCGGGCCATCCGCGGCTTGACGACGATCGCCTGCGGGCAGCGCTCGAGCGCGGCGCGCGTCGGCATCGCCGAGTGCACGCCGAAGCGGCGGACCTCGTAGCTCGCCGCCGCAACCACGCCGCGCACGCTCCCGCCGCCGACGATCACCGGCTTGCCGCGCAGCTCAGGGTTGTCGTGCTGCTCGACCGAGGCGTAGAAGGCGTCCATGTCGACGTGCAGGATCGCGCGCATCGCGGGCCTCAGGCGACGAGCGCGCTGACGAGCAGCGTGCCGACGAGCGTGATGCCGAGGAACGCGAGGTACGCGAAGCCGACGATCGTGAGCTTGACGAGCGTGAGCCAGCGGCCCTGGCCGTAGTAGCGGCGCAGCGAGCGGTACACGTACCAGACCGCGTAGCACAACACCGCGAAGCCGAGCCACGAGGCGCTCGCCTTCAGCGCCGGCACGAGGCCCGCCAGCGCCGAGTAGAGGATCTGCACGCTCATCGCGAGGAACAGCGCCGCGTGGTTGTGCAGGAAGAACACCAGGTGCTCGACGTAGTAGCGCCGCGGCCACCAGTAGAGGAGCCGCATCACGAGCGCGATCATCGGCAGGAACACGAACATCATCTTCGGGATGTTGGCGACGAAGGCGTGCTTGAGCGTGCGGCCGCCGTCGCCGAAGTTGCGCCGGCAGGCGTCCCTGAGCGGCTGCTCGAGCCAGCGCAGCGACGAGTGGATCTTGTCGCAGTCCTTGACGTCGAAGTTGAGGTCGCCGTCTTCGTCCTGCTTCGCGGCCGCGCCCGGCTTCGCGGCCGCCTTGCGCGCCTCGGCGGCCGCCTCGCGCGCCTCGCGCTTGATGTCGTTGAGGTCCGGCTCGAAGCGCTTTGCGCCTGCGGAGTCGCTGACGACGAAGTCCGGGCGCAGCAGCGAGGTCAGCGAGGCGATGCCGAAGAACAGGATGCTGATCACGAGGTAGAGCCGCACCGGTGGCACGTAGCGCGCGCGCCGCTCGTCGAAGTACTCGCGCGTCAGCTGTCCGGGCCGAAACGCCAGCAGCTTCAAGGTCGCCCAGAAGCGGCTGTCGAGGTGCGTGACCACGTGCCACGCGTCGTGTCCGAGCGCGGCGAGCGAGCGCGCGCTCTCGTGCGCGTGCTGGCCGCACTGGGCGCAGTAGGGGCCCGACAGCGGCGCCTCGCAGTTGCGGCAGGTGGCGGGGGTCACGGACGCGTGGATCGGCTCGGTGTGCGCCTAAATTGCCAGAACCGGCCGGCCGCCGTCAGCCTTTCGCACCGCTCGGAAAGCCACGCGCACCGGTGCCGCGTCCCGAGGCAGAATGACCTCCGAGCCCCCCCGGAGCGCTCCGTGACCCCGACCAAACGCATGGCGGCGCTGTCGATCGCGACCTCGATCGCGACGCTGGTGCTCAAGTTCGGCGCCGCCGCGTTGACCGGTTCGATCGGGCTCTTCTCGGACGCGATGGAGACGCTCGTCAACCTCGCCGCGGGACTGGTCGCGCTCTGGGTGCTGACGATCGCCGAGCGCCCCGCCGACGATGACCACGCCTACGGGCACGGCAAGGCCGAGTACTTCTCGAGCGCCGTCGAGGGCATCCTGATCCTGTGCGCGGCGGTCGGCATCGCCTACGCGGCCGTCGGCCGGCTGCGCCACCCGGCGCCGCTCGAGGCGCTCGGGCCCGGGCTCGCGATCGCCGCGCTCGCCGCGGTGCTGAACCTCGTGACCGCGCGGCTGATGATGCGCGTCGCGAGGGCCCACGACAGCATCGTCGTCGAGGCCGACGCGCGCCACCTGATGGCGGACGTCGTGACCTCGGTCGCGGTGATCGTCGGGCTGCTGATCGTGCTCGGCGCGCCGCGCCTCGCGCTCCTCGACCCGCTGATCGCGGTCGGCGTCGCGCTGCAGATCGGCGCGACCGGCGTCGCGCTCGTGCGCCGCTCGGTCGACGGGCTGATGGACGCCTCGCTGCCGGCCGCGGAGATCGAGCGCGTGCGCGCGGTGATCGCGGCGACGCTGCCGCCCGGCGCCGCGATCGACGCGCTGCGCACGCGCAAGGCCGGCACGCGGCGCTTCATCGAGTTCAAGCTGCGGGTGCCCGGCAGCGACACGGTCGCCGACGCGCACGCGCGCTGCGACGAGCTCGAGGACGCGCTCGCGGCGGCGCTCGCGAACGCGGTCGTGACGATCCACGTCGAGCCGCACGCCGCGGCGCGCCGCGACCGGGCGCAGGGCGCCGCCCGGTGACGATCCGGGCCGAGCTCGCCGCCGAGCCCTCACGCCGGGTCGTCGACGGCGCGAGCGACGACCTGCTGACCGGCGGTCTCGGGATCGCGGGCCTTCGTGCCGCGCCGCCCGGCTTCGCGAACCCGCTGCGGCCGACGCCGTCGGAGCTGCGACGCCGCGCGATCCACTGCGCCTACCAGGAGCTCGTGGACCTCAGCGCCGCCGGCGGTTTCGGCCGCTTCTACGGACCCGGGAACGACCACGGCGTCGCGGGCGTCGAGTACCTCGCGGCCGTGCGCACGCCCGACGGGCGCGGCGTCACGAGCGTGCTCCTGCAGGTCCCGGCGTCGTTCGACCTCAGCGCACCGAAGGTGCTCGCCGTCGCCTCGTCGGGCTCGCGCGGGATCTACGGGGCGCTGCCGACCGCGGGCGAATGGGGCCTGAGGCGCGGCTGGGCGGTCGTGCACACCGACAAGGGAACGGGCGTCGGGGTGTTCGACGTCGACCGCGGCCGGGGCTACCGGATCGACGGCACGCTGACCGAGGACCTTCAGGATCCGCTCCTCAGCTTCGCGCCGCCGCCGACGCCCGAGCTCGCCGCCTACGCGCGCCGCGCGCGCCATGCACTCCTCTTCAAGCACGCCCACTCGGGCCAGAACCCCGAGGCCGACTGGGGCCGGTACCTGCTGCAGGCGATCGCGGCCGGCTTCGTGCTCCTGAACCGCGAGTTCGCCGCGCGCCTGCGCCGGCCGCTGACGCCCGAGGGCGCGCTCGTCGTCGCCGCCGGCATCTCGAACGGCGGCGCCGCGGTGCTGCGCGCGCTCGAGTCCGACCGCGACGGCTGGATCAGCGGCGCGCTCGCCTGCGAGCCGAACGCGATGGTCGCCGGGCGCACCGCCGGGCTCTCGATCAGGAGCGGCGGCCGGCTGCTCTCGTCGGCGTCGATCGGGCTCGCCGACTACACCGGGCTCCACCAGCTCTACCAGCCCTGCGCGGTGCTCGCGGAGACCGATCCTGCAGCGCCGCTTTTCGCAGCGACGGCCGCGCAGCGCCCGCACCTCGAGATGCGCTGCCGCGAGCTGCAGGCGCTCGGGCTGCTGCCTTCGGGCGGCGTCGCGGCGGCGGCCGTCGAGGCGCGCGAGCGGCTGCTCGCCTCCGGGATGGTCGCCGAGGGCCTCGCGCTCGGGCACTTCAACCTCGCCGTGAACCTCTGGCCGGCGATCTCGGTGACCTACGCGTGGAGCTACGCGCGGCGCGCGCCGTGGGAGCCGTACGCCGGCGTCGCCTTCGCCGCCGCCGGTCCCGACGGGCGGCCGCGGCCGCTCGCGGATGCCGAGGCGGCGAGCCTGTGGGCCGACAGCAACGGCATCCCGCCGAGCGGCGCGGTTGCGCTGTGCGCCGAGGGCGCCGACGGCGAGCGCCGCGCGGCGAACGAGGGGAGCCTCGCGCTCGCGCTCGCGTACGCGCCGCAGCGCGAGCTCGCGCGCGCGGCGCGCGCGCCCGACGGGCTGCCGGCCGACCGCGACGCGATGCTCGAGGCGGTGCGGCGCGGCCAGGGCGAGGTCGTCATGAGCGCGCGGCTCGGCAACCGTCCGGTCGTCATCATCCACGGCCGCGCCGACAGCCTGATACCGGTCAACCAGTCCTCGCGACCGTACTACGCGATCAACCAGCGCGACCGCGGGAACCGCGACGAGCTGCGCTACTACGAGCTCGTGCACGGGCACCACTTCGATGCGTTCCTGGCGCAGAGCGCGTTCGCGGCGCGGCTCGTGCCGCTGCAGGCGTGGCTGTGCCGCGGGCTCGAGGCGCTCCATGCGCGGCTGACCGACGGCACGCCGCTGCCGCCGAGCCAGGTGATCCGCTCGCAGCCGCGCGGGTCCGCGAACGGCGTCGCGCCGCCGCTCGAGGCCCGCCATCTCGGGACCCTGCGCGCCGATCCCGGCGAGTCCGCGATCCGCTTCGACGGCGCCGTGCTCGCGGTGCCCGACTAGCGGACTAGCCGAGCGGCGGACGCCGCTCGTGCCAGTCGGTCGCGCGCTGGTACGCGGCCGCGACGCCGAGCAGCCGGCCTTCCGCGAACGGCCGCCCGATCAGCTGCAGCGCGGCCGGCAGGCCCCCCGGCGCGAACCCGACCGGCACGCTGAGCGCCGGGACGCCGAGGTAGTTGAACGGCGCGACGCACTTCAGCAGCCGCGCGATCGTGGTCCACATCGAGGCGCTGCCGCCGACGTCGGTCGCGGCGAGCGTCGGCACCTCGATCGCGAGCGCCGGCGTCACCAGGACGTCGCAGGCCGAGAACACCTCGGTGCAGAACTCCCGCAGCAGCAGCGCGCGCAGCTGCAGCGCCTCGGCGTAGGCCGCCGCCGGGATCGCAACGCCGGTCGCGACCCGCGCGCGCACCTGCGGCGAGTAGTCCTCGGGGCGCGTGCGCAGCCAGTGGCCGTGCAGCGCCGCGGCCTCGGTGTAGACGACGGTGCGGCCGAGCTCGGTCAGGTGCTCGGCCGCGGGCACGGTCACCGCGACGCGCCTCGCGCCCGCGCGCTCGAGCACGGCGAGCGCGTCCTCGACGAGCGCGGCGATCGCGGGCTCGACGTCGTCGAGGAAGAAGTTCCCGGGAATGCCGAGCCGCAGGCCCGCGACGCCCGCGCCGAGCGCCGCCTCGTAGTCGGGGACCGGCCGGCGGCTCGCGGTGGGGTCGCCGGGGTCGTGACCGGCGAGCACGCCGAGGAGGCGCGCGAGGTCGGGCGCCGTGCGCGCCAGCGGCCCGACGTGGTCGATCGACCAGCTGAGCGGCATCGCGCCCGAGCGCGGCACGCGGCCGTAAGTCGGCTTGAGGCCGAGGATCCCGTTGGCGGCCGCCGGCAGCCGGATCGAGCCGCCGGTGTCGGAGCCGAGTGCGCCGTAGACGATCCGCGCCGCGACCGCGGCGCCCGATCCGCTCGAGGAGCCGCCGGCGATGTGCGCCGGGTTCCACGGGTTGTGGCACGCGCCGTAGAACGGGTTGTGGCCGGTCGGCCCGAGCGCGAACTCGGTCATGTTGAGCGCGCCGAGCACGACCGCCCCGGCGAGTTTCAGCCGCTCGAGCGTCGCGGCGGTCGTCGTGCCGACGAAGCCGCGCCGGATCGCCGAGCCCGAGCTCGTCTCGCGCGCGGCATCGTAGAACATGTCCTTGACCGCGAGCGGCACGCCGTGCAGCACGCCGAGCGGCCGACCGGCCGCGCGCGCGGCATCGGCGCGGCGCGCCGCGGCGAGCGCCGCCTCGTCCTCGATGCGCAGGAAGCAGTTGAGGGCCGGGTTCAGCCGGTGCGCGCGCGCGAGGCAGTCGCGCGTCAGCTCCTCGCTCGAGAGCTCCCCGCGCACCAGCGCACCCGCGGCCTCCACGAGCGTCGCGCCGGCCGGGTCGATCACGGCGGCGGATCCGCGAGCCGCTCGAGCTCCGTCAGGTACTGGCCGGGCTCGGCGTCGAACAGCGAGTGCGTCGCCATTGCGCGCACCGCGGCGACGGCGTGGCTCGCGCCGGCGGCGATGCGCGCCGCGGTCTCGGCGCCGAGCGGCGGGTAGCCGACGAGGCGCGCCAGCGCCTCGACCATCGCCGCATCAAGCGCCTGCGCCTCGTGCCTGGCTCGGGTCACATCGTCACTCCCGGTGGCGCTCAAGCATTGCAGTCTCGCGGCGAACGGTCAAAATGCGCTCGTTCCAGCGACCGGGGAGGGGCGTCGCTCGCGCCGATGCGCGGCGCCGAATCAGCATGCGGATCCAGGTCCTGCCGAGCGCCGATGCGGCGGCCGAGCGCGCCGCCGAGTGGCTGCGCGCCGAGATCGGGCGCGCGACCGCGGGCCGCGGCCACTGCCGGATCGCGCTGTCGGGCGGCCGCACGCCGTGGCGGATGCTGCGCTGCCTGAGGCGCCTGCGCGTCCACTGGCACGGCGTCGAGGTGTTCCAGGTCGACGAGCGCGTCGTCGCGGCCTCGGACGAGCGGCGCAACTCGCGCCAGATCGCGGACCTCTTGATCGCGCCCGACGCGCTGCCGGCGAGCGCGTTCCACGGCATGCCCGTCGAGCACCAGCCGCTCGGCGACGGCGCCGCCGACTACGCGCGGCTGCTCGAGGAGCGCTGCGGAACGCCGCCGGTGCTCGACGTCGTGCAGCTCGGCGTCGGCGCCGACGGCCACACGGCCTCGCTGATCGCCGGCGATCCGCTGCTCGAGGACGCGACGCACAGCGTCGGCGTCAGCGGCGTCTACCAGGGCGTACGGCGCATGACGCTGACGCTCGGCGTGCTCAACGCCGCCCGCCACCGGCTGTGGCTGGTGACCGGCGCCGACAAGGCGCAGGCGCTCAAGGCGCTGTGGAACGGCGATGCGGCCACGCCCGCGGGCCGCGTCGCGCGCGAGGCCGCGTTCGTGTTCGCCGACAGCGAGGCGGCCGCCGCGCTGCCCTCCGAGCTGCGCACGCCGCACTGAGGTTCAGCGGCGCGTCACCGCGTGTCCGCCGAAGGCGTGGCGGAGCCTGGCGAGGAACCGGGCCGCGTAGTCGTCGCGTCCCTGCGAGGCGAAGCGCTGCATCAGCGCCGCGGTGATCACCGGCGCCGGGACGCCGAGCTCGATCGCCTCGCGCACCGTCCAGCGGCCTTCGCCGGAGTCGGCGACCACCGGCGCGACGCGATCGAACGTCGCGTCCTCGGCGAGCACGTCGGCCGCGAGCTCGAGGAGCCACGAGCGCACGACGCTGCCGTCGCGCCAGCTGGCGGCGATCGCGGCGACGTCGAGCCCGAACTCGGTCTTGTCGCGCAGCAGCGCGAAGCCCTCGGCGTAGGCCTGCATCAGGCCGTACTCGATGCCGTTGTGGATCATCTTGACGTAGTGCCCGGAGCCCGCCGGCCCGCAGTGGACCCAGCCGCGGTCGGGCGCGGGCGCGAGCGACCGGACGAGCGGGGCGATCAGCTCGAGCGCCTCCGGCGCACCGCCGAGCATCAGCCCGTAGCCGTTCGCGAGCCCCCAGACCCCGCCCGAGACGCCGGCGTCGACGAGGTGGATGCCGCGCGCGGCCGCGGCGGCGGCGTGGCGCTGGCTGTCGCGGTAGTCGGCGTTGCCGCCGTCGACGATGACGTCGCCGCGCGCGAGCAGCGCGAGGAGCGCATCGATCGTGCCCGTCGTCGGCGCGCCGGCCGGCAGCATCAGCCAGACGATCCGCGGCGTTGCGAGCGCCCCGACGGCATCGCCCAGCGAGGCCGCCGCCGTGACCGAGGGCTCGTCCGCGAGCGCGGCGCGGGCCCCGGCGGCGGCGTCGAAGGCAACGATGGGAAGGCCCGCGCGCGCGAGGCGGCGGGTCATGTTGGCGCCCATTTTGCCGAGCCCGACCAGGGCGGCGGCGGGACGGTTGGCGGAGTTCACGCGGCGCTCCGGAGTCGCGGCACGAACCGCGAGTGTGCGCCCGGCCTCAGTAGCCCGCCAGCGCGCGCACCATCCGCCGCACGGCGGCGACCTCGACGCCCGCGCGCGTCGCGTAGTGCGCGTCGGTGTAGCCCCACCAGTCCCAGCAGCCCGCCGGGTTCATCGGGAAGAGCGCGCTCTTCTTCGCCTGCGGGTAGAGCACGACGAGGCGGTGCGCATCGGCCCAGCGGTTGTAGCCGGCCTCGCGCACGAAGCGCTCGGCGACGAATTCCGCGCCCTGCGCGCAGCCGTGGAAGGCGACGTGCAGCCGGCACGGCGGCCCGGCCCGGCAGGCGCGCGGCACGTACAGGAAGCCTTCGGCGGCAAGGCTGCCCGAGGGGTCGTACGGCGCCTGGTCGAATCCCAGCAGCTCGCCCGCGCCCGCGCTCGCGCCCGCGCCGCGCTCCTCGTACAGGAACGACAGCATCTCGCCGGCGCCGTCGTAGTGGCAGGCGTTGAGGTAGGGCGGCGCGCTCGCGCCGCAGTCGCCACCCGCGGACTCGGTCGGCATGCCGTGGCCGGCGTCGACGTCCTCGACGTAGCGCAGGTCCGCGGCCGGCACGAACGCCCGGTAGAACTCGACGAGCGCGCGCGTGACCGCGGGCGCGACCGTCGCGTCGCGTCGCCCGTGGAACACGTAGACGCGCGTCGGCGCGAGCGGGTCGATCTCGCCGGCATCGGCGGCGGCGCGGGCGCGCGCCACCAGCGCGCCCGCGTCGGGGGCGCTGTCGGCGCGGTCCATGCACTCGGCGAGCGCGCGCGTCAGCGAGCCGCGCGCGCAGTCCCAGGGTCCCGCGGCGAACACGCCGACGCCGCGCACGATGCGCGCGTGGCTGAGCTGGAACTGCACCGCCATGTAGCCCCCCGACGAGAGGCCCGAGGCGGTCAGCGACCCGGGCTCGAGCGCGAGGCGCGGGAGCTCCGCGGCGCCGGCCGCGAACGCGGCGAGCAGCGCGCCGAGCGCGCCGGCGAGGCGGACGCTCACGCCGCCCAGCGCAGCGGCGGTGCGGCGCGCGCGGCGAGCGCGGCGAGGATCGTCACGGCGAGCGCAGCGCTCGCACCGGCGACCCACGGTGCCGCGCCGCCGGCGGCGAGCGCGAGCAGTCGGCCGCCGGCGAGCGCCGGGCCGATCGCGGTGAGCGCGACGCTGGCGAGCCACACGAGGCTCGCACGCAGCCGTCCCGCCAGCGCCTGCTCGGCGGCGCGGTGCTCGCGCAGCACGCGTTCGCGGGCCGCGGCGATCGCCGCCGCGTCCTTCAGCGGTCGATCGCGCGCGATCGCGGCGCGCAGCCGCGCCGCGAACGCCGGGCCGACGTCGAGCGTGCCAAAGAGCGCCGCGAGGCGGCGATCGAGATCGGTCGGTCGAGCGCTCATGTGCCGTGCTCCCGCTGTGCTTCGTGCGCACCGAGCGCCGCGGCGAGCCGGCCGCGGGCGCGGTG
>Ga0335079_10003689_pt1 | contig 17636 bp, 12 predicted proteins | sample Lox_Sample_33_FD_206719 | JGI IMG/M metagenome (GOLD analysis project Ga0335079, IMG submission 206719) | Soil microbial communities from Loxahatchee National Wildlife Refuge, Florida, United States - Lox_Sample_3.3 | ecosystem: Environmental > Terrestrial > Soil > Wetlands | place: USA... | reverse complement strand
GTGCAATGGGCTTGATCTCGCTCTTCGTGAAATCGCGCACCATATCGCGCAGCATCAGCTGCTCTTCAGTAAATTCAAAGGTAACCATAGGAATGTCAATGGAAAGTGCAACGCATGGCACGGCAGCAGTTAGTGAAGATCGCTCGAGCCTTTCTGACCGATATAATTCACTTTATCTTCTCCTGCATCGACGCCGATGACATTTCCGGAGATAAATGAGGCCTCATCCTGACAGAGAAGCACAATCGCTCTGGAGACATCCGCCGGAGTGGTAGCCCGTCCCTGAGGATTCTTCGCCAGCGCGATGCGCAGCATACTGTCCGCATTTGGAATCTTACGCATCGCCGGCGTATCAGTCACACCCGCCATAATGGAATTGGCGGTGATGCCGAACGGACCAAGCTCCATTGCCAGCTGACGGATATGAGATTCCAGCGCCGCCTTGGCGGCGGATACGGCACCATAATTCGGCAGCACACTGTGGCCACCCGAGCTCGTCAGGCCAAAAATCCGAGCACCGTGCTTCATCAAACTTCGGGCCATGAGACCCTGAACCCAATACACGATACTATTTCCCATGACATCGATCGTCATCTCCATCTGCGCCTGCGAGACCATTTCTTCATATTTCCTGGCAATATACGGCTTGAGAGTCCCGAAGGCGAGCGAATGCACGAGGACTTTCACGGTCTGGTGCGATTCCTTCTGAAATCGCTCCTGGATATCATCGAGCGTTTCATTGCGCTTGATGGCGTCCGCCGCATTGATGTTGTAGAAGACTGCCTTGCTGCCGGTATGCCGTATTTCCTTGATGAGATGTTCGACTGCAGGCATCGTGGCCTGGCGGTCAAGATGAACACCGAACACATTCATCCCGTGCCGTGCAAGCTCCAGAGCACATCCTCCCCCAAATCCGCTCGATGCACCAAGAATAAGCGCCCAGTCCGTCGGCTTGAATTTGGAATCCCGAGTCATGGAAATTCCTTTCCCCATAGTGAGTCAGGGGAAAAGATATAAAAATTTGGAGGAAAATCAAAAAATGTCACTCAACCGTGACACTCTTGGCGAGATTGCGGGGTTGGTCGACATCGCAGCCGCGGGCAAGCGCAATATAATATGCCAGCAGCTGGAGGGGAATCGTGTTAACGATAGGGCCGAAATAGCTGAACGTCCGTGGAACGCGAATGACGTGATCAGCGATCTTGTGGATTTCCACATCATCCTCATTGGCGACGGCGATGATCTTGCCTTTCCGCGCACGCACCTCCTGCATGTTGCTGATGACCTTTTCGTAAATTGCATCCTTCGGAACGATAAAGACAACGGGCATATTCTCGTCGATCAATGCTATCGGCCCGTGTTTCATTTCTGCCGCGGGATAGCCCTCGGCATGGATGTAGGAGATTTCTTTGAGCTTGAGTGCCCCTTCAAGGGCGGTCGGGAAATTGCTTCCGCGCCCGAGATAGATGAAGTTCTGGACATGTTTGAATTCGTCCGCGATCATGCGGATATGATCAGATTCCTTGAAGATCAGCGCAACCTTTTCAGGAATCTGCATGAGATCTTCAGCGAGGATCCTTCCCTGCTCTTTTGACATTCCCCGCTGGCGCGCCAGCAGAAGTGCAATGAGTGAGAGAACGGCAATTTGCGACGTGAATGCCTTCGTGGAGGCGACGCCAATCTCTGGTCCGGCGTGGATGTAAACGCCCGCCTCCGTTTCGCGGGCTATGGTACTGCCGACAGCATTCACGATCCCAAGTCCGGTTGCGCCCTTCGAACGTGCTTCGCGGAGCGCCGCAAGCGTGTCCGCGGTTTCGCCGCTTTGGCTGATGACGAAAAGAACATCGCCCGGGTTGATCACCGGATTCCGATACCGGAATTCGGAGGCATAGTCGACCTCGACGGGAATGTGGGCGAGCTGCTCGATCATATACTTTCCGACGAGCGCCGCATGCCATGAAGTTCCGCATGCGGTCAGTATAATACGCTGTGTCTTCTCGAGCTTGTCCACTACCGGTTCAAGACCACCCAACTTTGCGGTTCCTTCATCCACCCGTAAGCGTCCCCGGAGAGAATTTCTGATCGATTCGGGTTGTTCGTGAATTTCCTTCAACATGAAATGCTCATAACCGCACTTCTCGATCTGCTCCAGATCGAACGTGATCTCCTCAACATCTTTGATGATCTCTTCATCGTGAATCGTCTTGGTCACGAGGGATTTTGCCGTCATACAAACCACTTCCCCGTCCTCGAGATAGATCACCTGGCGCGTATGGTCAATCAGCGCGGCCGCATCGGAGGCAATGAGATTTTCATTCTCGCCGACACCGATGACCAGCGGGCTTCCCTTTCTCGCAGCGATGATCCGGTCAGGTTCCTTCGCGGATATCACCAGTATGCCATAGGCACCCTCAACTTCCAGCAGTGCCTGTCGTACCGCGGTGAAGAGATCGTGCGAGCGCTTGTACATTTCCTCGATTAGATGAACGAGAACTTCTGTATCCGTCACTGTGCGGATGACGTGTCCGTCCTGTTCGAGCTTCCGTTTCAGTGTGGCGTAATTTTCGATTATGCCGTTATGGATGATTGCGATCTCGTTCTTGCAGTCCCAGTGAGGGTGAGCGTTGACGTCATTTGGGGCTCCGTGAGTAGCCCATCGGGTATGCCCGATGCCGAGATGAGCATGCAGACCGTTGCCTCCGATCGACTTTACCAGGTCTGCCACTTTGCCGGCCTTCTTCTTCACCACAAGGCCGTCCTCGTTAATGAGCGCTATACCGGCAGAATCGTATCCGCGATATTCGAGACGCCGCAGGCCTTCAAGGATGATAGGGAGGGAATTTTCAGGACCAATATATCCGACGATGCCGCACATGTTGACTAATCTGATAATCTCATGATGGTGAAAAACTTATAAATGTACCCATTTTCGGTTCCAAACACAATGCGATATATCACAGATCACAGGTTTGAATTCACACACGTCATCTGCACATCCCGGCTATTGCCATCATTCTCCCCGAGTTCGCACCATCGCGCCGGAATGAATGGAGGAGCTCAGGCGTGCAGATGGTGCAGTTTTCCGAGACCTCAATGGATTCTTTCCGAACACCACGACCCAGCAGAAGGCTCCGATTATATGATGCCAAATCGAGTCGGCATGTTCCATCGCTCGCCCGATTCACAAAATCGCTGCCGAACCTCTGAGCCACGTCTTCCCCCACTTCGTAACAGCATGAACGGGCACCGGGCCCGATGAAGCACAACAAATCTGCCGGATCGACGTTGCAGGCATTCTCGAGCATCTCAAGTGCCGAGGGAATCACACCCGCACAGCTCCCCCGCCATCCAGCGTGCAGTGCTGCCAGTGATTCGGTCTTGCGATCGAATATGATTATCGGAAAGCAATCCGCCACGGAAACGGACAGATAGAGTCCCTTCACACGAGTAATTAACCCGTCACAGTGATCGATAGTTCCCGGCTCGTCAACAAGGCGGACGATTTTGCCATGGACCTGCCGGGGAAAGACGATCCGATCCGGCGTAATTCCCAGCGCTGCAAAGAACCGGGAGCGATTTCCGCGAACGTGAGATTCGCTATCCCCAACATTAAAACTTGTGTTCATTCCCAGCGACCCGGAACTAACGCCCCCCATGCGGGTACTCATGCCGAAGGTGAGCCCGGGAACCGTGCTGAACAATTCGGAGCGAATTATGGGAAGTGGGATCGGACTCATCTGCAATTCGGGCCGTGAATTACACCTGTTCGCGGAAAATCGGAAGCCAGATGGAGACCGTGGTTCCACGGCCAATCACGCTCTCGACAACCACGTTACCGTCGAGATCGTCAACGGTCTTCTTGACGATTGCGAGACCGAGACCGGTTCCTTCCGTCTTCGTAGAAAACGTCGGCTCAAAGAGATGCGCCCGCGCTTCGTCCGACATCCCAGGCCCGGAATCGGTCACCTGAATTGCGATCCCTGCGTTCTTCCCCTTCGTCCGGAGGAAAATCTGTCCGTGTTCATCCATCGCTTGCACCGAATTTCGAACGAGATTGATGAACGCCCGAAGCAATTCATCGTGGTCTGCGAGGACAATATCACCCGCGGCTTCATATTCCGACGTGACAATCACGTGGGGATGATGCTGGAATAACTGCCGGGTTTCTTCCAGAATGGCATGGATGCTGCATTGCTGGAGGTTACGCTCGGGCATACGCGCGAAATTCGAGAACTCCGAAGCAATTCTCGTAAGCACCTCGATCTGATCAAGAATAGTCTCCGAGACCTTATTCAGGATTGACGAGAAATCTCCCACCCCGTCCCGGTATGCCTGGCGCAAATGCTGCACGGAGAGCTTCATCGGCGTGAGTGGGTTCTTGATTTCATGGGCGACCTGCTTTGCCATCTCTTTCCATGCAAGCTCCCGTTCGGTTTTCTTCATTTTTTCCTGCACACGCTGGAGATCCTTGACCATCTGGCTGAAGCTCGACTCGAGGCGCCCGAGTTCGTCGTTCCCCGCCTCCCGGAGTTGAACGGACATTTCTCCGCGCGAGATACGTTCGGCCGCCTCCCGGAGCCGGCGAATCGGCAACGAGATCTGGTTGGCAAAGAGCGTCCCCGCAATCAGTGCCACAAAGAGTGCCAGCGCATACGTTCCATACAGGAAAACATTGCGGCGCGTTATTTCCTGATCAATGTCCGATTGCTGGAAAAGTGTCGGCACTGCAAGGGCGCCAATAACTTTTCCGTTTTCAGCCACCAGAGGACGGTATCCTACAACATACGGAAATGACCCGATCACCTCCCGTTCGGAAAAATAGCTTCTCTTCCGGAGAAAGAGATTAACAAACGCTTCGGCGCTCAATCGCGGATCGAGTACCTGGGCAGTAAAGAGCTCCGGCTTGCTGCTCGCCTGCTCGTCGCCGCGGAAGTAGACGGTAAAATCGGAATTGACATCATCAGCAATCGTGGCACACTCCAGATCGGACAAATGCCGGAGCGCAACCGGAATATTCATCCCCAGTGCGTGCTGGAGCTCTGCGGCAATGATCGAGGTCTTGTCCGTGAGCGACTGATCAATGGCATCTTCCGCCTGTGAAATCGTAAACCGACGATCATAATACCCGAGAATGACGACCGGTATAAACGAGACGACGGCGAATGCAATCAGGAGTTTTGCACGCACGCCGGGTTGCAGCCGGATCCCGCGCAGGAGCATCCGTAAGCCGAGCAGTGCAAGAACAGGGAGAAGAATACACGCGAAAAAGATACCATAGCGCAGAAACGTATAGACCTGCCACATCCATCCGAGCGATTCGAGGCTCAGAGCAATCCATCCATCATCCCTGATACGCGTATCGGGCGCGTAGTATGTCTGATATGATTTTCCGTTGATTACCTCATCAATCCAGATTCCCACCTGATCATGATCCTGATTCAACATCTCGGGAAAGGGATGATCGAAGGCGATACGGTCATCCGTCGATGAGATCAATTTCCCCTGGTAGTATTCAGAATATATTATAGGCCGGGTAATCCCCCCGGATCGAGGATCAACTTCATTGCGAAGGATATTGGTGGGTTCACCGCGAACGGTGAACGGCTTTTTCCCCGAAAGCTCCACGAGAACACCGCCGACCGCAGTGCCCGAGTCATTTCGTATCGGCGAATACCCTGCGTACCACGTCTCCGATTCACCGGTACCGGACCGCTGTTCCCGTCTCACCCATCGTTCTCTTGATTGGATTTCACCGACATGTTCCTGCCGGCTATGCGGCGGGATCCCGATATGAAAATCGCTGACGACGGAATCGCGTGGATCAAAATACGTCACCGAACAGTTGTTTCCCTCGCGGCTCAATATACTCGACGCCCATTCGGTGAATCCCATCTTGTCCATTGCCAGCGAATCTCCCGATTCCAGGAGCCGGAGCGCCGATTCGCCTGAAAGATCATCAAGCGCCTGACTTGTAAGAAACGTAAGCCAGGAGCTTTCAGGACGAAGAATCTCCTGAGCGACCATCTCTACACGCGCATGGTTGACGTCATGGTTCTTTGCGTTGAGCAACGGCACAATCAAGAAGACCGACGCAAGGACCAGTCCGGTGATCAACCCCGCTGCGCTCCGGCCGGACCTCAGGAAATGCCTCGAGCCCATCGCGGCTGCAAAGAGGATCGCGAGAATAACAATCCGTTGCCACTGGTTGAGAAGCGGATTACTTTGGGTGTATCCAAAAATCACACTCCCGAATGCGAGAATAGCAAAGGAACAAATGATCGGCATGAGCGTGCCCGGAACACGTGGAAGAGCATTCGACAGGATTTTCTGTGTTTGAAGAATTATGATGCCCACCACCAGGCAAAGCGAAACCGCGATGAAGAGAAGACTGCCGAGCATTGCAGCAATCGGAAGCGACGGGAGCATCGAAGCGGGGTCATTGTAGACGAGCGTCGAGTCATCAACCGCACTCTGTATCACCGATGCAAATCCCCTTACGAGAAGGAGCACCACAAACACCAGCGCGGCGATGTGAACTAATTGCATGAGACGCTTCGTAAGGGAGCGCAATGACCCCGTCTCATCAGGGAGAGTGATCCGGTTTCCAAAAAGCCGGAAGAGAATGACCGCATTTGCCAACAGAAATGCGGAAGAGATGGCCAGCTCGCCCGGCGATCCGGCGATTCCCATTCCAAACGCCGATGCATAATATTTCGGGCTAAAGAGTGACGAGGACATGAGCCCCGACGGGATTCCCAGAGCCAGGAGTGAATACCGGAATAGCCATATCGAGATGGTCCAGGCCAGACCTTTCACAACTCCGGACGCCGTCCGGCTCACGATGAGCGCTCCGCCGAACAAGATCCATGCAACTGCGAGCAGAAGGAAAATACGTTCGCAGAGATACCAGAACCCGTTGTTCTCTCCGTGAAATACCGCCTCGGTTGGTCTCTGGCAGTACGCGTATCCCGCGTATATCCCGTTGAGATGTCTGAGATGAATGCTCAGGATTGAAGAGTCGGAGTCGGGTAGCGCGTCGCCGGTAAAGTCGAATCTCGAGGGGTATTTAAGATACTTCGGGAATGTCGAAACAAAGGCACTGTTTGCGATGAACCGGTTGCTGATCGGGTAGGAAACATCAAACAATCGTTTCGCCACAAGATATCCGCAGATGTCGCTGTCATGTTGCAGAGGAATTGATATCAGAAGATAGGTGTAGAGCGGCCCTTGTAAGACAGCATACTCACGGCGGTTGGTGAAAAGAGTCGACGGAACTGCAGGACCTTCATTCCCATTCCATCCCAGTTGATCTCCGGTCGTATCATAGATCTCGACGGAGATGCCTTGGGGGGCATTTCGCAACAGCAATTCGAAGAGGTCCTCTGAAGTTTGCTCACCCCGGAGAGCGACGAGCGTCCCGAGAGCTGAATCAAGGGCAAGGGGCTCGACCTTCGATAGCGTTTCCTGCTCGTAGGATGCGAATTCCGACTGGACTTCCTCACTTCGCTTCTGAACGCGCACATCCTCGCGCGCCGAAGTGGAGCGGCCCGCAAAGTACTCGCCCATGAACGCAACAGCATATCCGATTAGAAAAATGACAACAGAAAGGATAAATGTCCGCCATTGCGTCTTTCCATGGGGTCCGGTTCGTATGAATTCAACGTTCAAGTTCAGTAGACGTTAAACTGGGATATGAACCATCTCCCGCCGGAGGGCCAAAGGGAAACATAAATCTGGAACCGATACGAGTTTCCCTTCACCATATAATACCCCCCGCCCGTGGCATAGCGAATAGTTCCCCGGAGATTCATGGTTGTGAACTTGAATCCCGAGAACTTTCGGAGGGACAGAAAATCCTGAAGGATCAGTTTCGCCTGTGTCGCGCTGTACACCCCCGTTTCATTCCCGGTCACGGTCAGCGAAACCTGTTTCACAAGATACCCGGAAAACAACCCTACATCCGAACTGTTGATGCCTTCCTGGATTTCCGAAAAGATTGCCTGCACCGCTTTTGCATCAGTATCAGAGGTGTGTTTGCCCGGCGTTGATGGCTGTGACCACGCTCCCGTCACCATCCCTAACAGGAGAACTGCTGTCGTGATTGAAATATTTTTATTCCCCACCGATCTCATGCGGACCTTCAAAAAGTAACAGAACGAAATTCAAAAAACAACCCGTACCGGAGGTCCTGAATTGCCCCGATTCCGGCAATATAAACTCAGAAAGAGGAAAATGACAAGAGTCGTGCCATCCTGCTCCTTTCGAAAATACAGCCGCTTCGCATCTTCCGGATGGAGATGTGGGAGTTTTAGGACAAGCGCACGTCAATTTGAATGAGCGAGGATTCCGTGGTTCACCACGCCAACGGCTTTGCCCCGGAGCCGTCTGCCATGGAAGGGAGAGTTTTTGGACTTTGATTTGAATTTCTGGATGTCCACGATCCATTCTTTTTCCGGGTCGATGATGGTGATGTTTGCCGGTTCACCGGTTGTGAGACTGATCGTTGGGAGACGGAGGATTTTCCGCGGATTTGTGGAGAATTTCCGGATCATTTCATCCACGGGAAGTAATCCGGTCAGAACCAGCTCGGTGTATGCAAGCCCAATCGCCGTTTCAAGCCCGACAATTCCGAATGGTGCCCGATTGTACTCAACTTCCTTATCGTCGTACGAATGAGGTGCATGATCCGAGGCAATCACATCAATGGTGCCGTCGCGCAATCCTTCCTTTACTGCTTCAACATCCGCCAATTCCCGCAACGGAGGATTCATTTTAGTGTTCGTATCGAACGAACGCACTGATTCATCCGTAAGCGTAAAATGGTGCGGAGTCGCTTCGCACGTCACCGGCAAGCCTTTGTTTTTTGCCGTTCTCACAAGCTGAACGGCTCCTCTTGTGCTGAGGTGAGCAACATGATAGGGTGAACGGTATGCCTCGACGAGCTCGATATCTCTCGCGATCATGATATCCTCGGCTGCAGCGGGCATTGGAGGCATCCCGAGCGAGGTCGAGACAAATCCTTCATGCATTGCGCCGCCCCTGGTGAGGCATGTATCTTCGGCGTGCTGAATAACAGGCTTTCCAATCATGCCGGCATATTCAAGTGCGCGGCGCATGACATCCGCGCGGGCAATCGGCGCTCCGTCGTCGCTGAACGCCACGGCACCCGCTTCGGCCAGCTCCATCATCGGCGAAAGCTGCTGCCCCTCCCGCTTCTTCGTCGCAGCGCCGACCGGGTAGACATCGACCACTCCATCGCCGACGTTCTTTGAGCGCTCGATGATCTGGCGTACAATCGCCGCGTCATCAATGGGAGGGTCGGTATTCGGCATACAGCACACGGCCGTGAATCCCCCGGCGAGCGCAGAGCGGCAGCCTGTTTCGATTGTTTCCTTGTACTCGAATCCCGGTTCGCGGAGATGGACATGCATATCGATGAAACCGGGGGCAATAATCTTGCCGTTCAGGTCATGGACCTCCATTCCTTTTCCGGAGGATACGGCACCGATCTCCTGGATGATGCCGTCGACAATGAGAATGTCGGAGACTTTGTCGATCCCGGTCACCGGGTCAATGATTCTGCCGTTCTTGAGGAGTATCTTCATACGATTCTTCCGGTCATGAACTCGTTCCGAGGAGATACAAAACTGCCATTCGTACTGCAACACCATTGAGAACCTGCTGGAGGATAATCGAGTTTTCCCCGTCGGCGACATCTGCGGAGATTTCAACGTCGCGGTTGATGGGTCCTGGATGCAGGATGGTAATTTGCCTCTTCGCTCGTTCCAATCTCTCCCGCGTAATTCCGAAATATTGGCGGTACTCACGGAGAGAAGGAAAGAAGGCACTTTCCTGTCGCTCGAGCTGAATTCGCAAGACATTCAGAACATCTGCATCCGCAATAGCAGCATCGATGTCAAAATACACACGCACGCCAAGCTTCTCAACGTCGCGCGGGACCAGCGTCCGGGGGCCGCAAACCGAAACTTCCGCACCCATCGTTTTCAATCCGTAGATGTTGGAGCGAGCCACACGGCTGTGAGCAATATCTCCGACAATGCAGACATGCATCCCCTCGAGTGATCCTCGGCGCTCCCGCAGCGAATACATGTCGAGAAGTGCCTGTGTCGGATGTTCGTGAGATCCGTCGCCGGCATTGATGACATTCGCATCGATCACGCGGCTGAGAAAATGAGCAGCTCCCGATGACGCGTGACGGATGACCACCGTATCGATCTTCATCATTTCAATATTCCTGGCGGTATCCTTCAGCGATTCCCCTTTCTTCACACTGCTTGCATCCGCGCTGAAGTTTACCACATCCGCTGAGAGACGGCGCTCCGCAAGCTCAAACGACGTTCGTGTGCGCGTGGAACTTTCGAAAAACAGATTCACGACAGTCTTCCCCTGAAGCGTCGGTACTCTTTTGATGGGCCGTTCCAGCACCTCCCGAAAAGAAGTTGCTGTGTCAAGAATTGTCTGAATATCCTCCTTCGGCATCCCATCCAGACCGAGCAGGTGTCGGCAAGAGAGCGGCATCAGTACCTCCCTTTTCTGACGAGAACGACAGCGTCCTCACCGTCGATCTCACTCATGCGGACCTGGATCTCTTCGTCAGATGAGGTCGGACAGTTTTTTCCCACAAAATCCGCCTTGATGGGAAGCTCCCGGTGTCCACGATCCACAAGAACAGCAAGCTGGATTGCCGCCGGCCTTCCGAGATCGATGAGCGCATCCAGCGCAGCGCGGACCGTGCGGCCTGTGAACAGGACATCATCCACCAGGACAATATTCTTTCCGGTAACGTCAAAAAAGATATCCGTTCCCTTAAGAAGCGGTTGATTGAGCTTTCCGCGGAGATCGTCCCGGTAGAGTGTGATATCGAGGACTCCGACCTGCAATTCCCGGTGTTCGATTTCCTGAATTTTTCGTGCGAGGCGTCGCGCAAGAAAATCACCCCGTGTCCGGATTCCGACGATGGCGATGTTCGAGGAGCCCTTATTGAACTCGAGGATTTCGTGCGCAAGGCGGGTAAGTGTCCGCTGGAAACCCTGTTCATCCACGAGGAGCGAGTTATCCTGCATACAGGTCTCCAAACGAAAAAACCTCCGTACTCTTCAAAAGAGCGGAGGTTTCAGAATTGAATACTTGAACTGCGGAACCTATCATATCTTCCTTTCCGACCTCTCTGGATCGAGTTAAAGGCAGGGAACTTCTATATGGATGAATATACGCGTTTTCCCGATCGGATGCAAGTCATCATCTTCGGGTTTTGAATTTTCCCGGAAGAGAGATATATTCGCGGCATCATTTACCATCTCAAAGGGAGGCAACCATGAGACGATTTCTCATCTCGCTCATTTTTTCTCATTTCCTGATCCTACCGCATGCGCATACATTCACGCTTGATGCCCCCGAAATATCCGACACGCATGTCTATCATGTCACATGCACTACGGCGGAGTTCGGGACGACTATTTCCACTCACGGGCAATTGACAACTGCCTGGTTTGAATACGGGATTGATACCGGATATGGTTCCGTCACTGAACGCCAATCATCGAGCATTCCCGAATGGGTGATCCGCACCGCGCCTCAGCCGCTCCTCAAATCCACTCTTTACCATTATAGGGCTGTTGCCGAGAATGAAGATGGGAGAGTTTTCGGCCCCGACCAACTCTTCATGACGTCTCCGCCTTCCGTGGTGACTTTGCCGCCAGATTCGATCACGACTCATACTGCTGTTCTCAGCGCGGCGTGCAATCCATTCGGAGAACTAACCGCCGTGTATTTTCTGGCAGGGGTCGATTCGACCTATTCGATTGCTTCCACGGAACCGGTCATCATCGCAGCAGACACGGAGCTGCATCTTTGTTCGATTCGGATTACTCAGCTTTCTGCAGATTCAAAGTACTTTGTATGGGCTGTGGCAAGAAACGTGCTGTTCCCGGATGTGATGAGCCAAGGGATCTATCAAGTGCTCAGAACAATGTATGATTCCGATGCCGCGGGAATCATCATTCCCCTTACCATTACCAATGCCCGCGGCAATTCGTGCCGCCTTTCATTCGGAGTGCACACCTCCGCAACATCACATATCGATCCTGCGCTCGGAGAATACGAGCTCCCGCCCTGCCCTCCGGGGGCCGAGTCATTTTGGTCGAGATTTTCAGGGATAGGCCTCGGTCTGGGATGCGACCGTGATTACCGGACGTTCGCCTCCGAAGTTCAGCGTGATACATTTCAGATTGCCCTGAATGCAGGAACGGACGGTTTCCCTCTGACAATATCATGGGGTCAGATGCAGTCATTGTTCGACAGCGCTCTCCTCACCCAAAACAATGGCCCGGGCGTGAACATGGTCAGTGAAAGCCAAACCGAGATGTCTGATTCCACGATGAGTCATTTCCGAATCATCACATTCGGCCCACACCCTGTCCGTCATCTCCCGAATATCATCACGAACCTCCCGGCAGAGGTTACGCCGAGCTCCGCAGAGGTGAGCGACTCGTTCATTCCAAACGGAGACGAGACGTTCGTCTGGTACCAGTGGGGTCCGACACGTGAGTACGGAAAGTCAACCTTGCCCCAAGTTGTCGGGGACTCCGTGAAGGCGCTGACACTCCATCGAACTCTCACGGGACTCCTCCCGGGAACGGTGTATCACTTCCGGTCAGTTGCCGAAAATGATGCGGGCAGATCATTTGGCATGGATGACACATTCGCAACCCCGCCGGTTACAGGCGTGAAGTATGTGAATGGATTTCCCGTCGGATTTATTCTCCGCCAAAATTACCCTAATCCATTCAACCGCGGGACCATCATCGAGTATTCATTGGCAGCAAGGGAGAATGTGGATCTGAAGATTTATGATGTGCTCGGACGTGAGATCCTGATTCCGGCTCATGGCACGAGAGATGCGGGAACATACAGGGTTCCGGTGGACCTGGGGGGATGTCCATCTGGAATGTACTTCTATGAATTACGGGCAGGTAATTTCAGCTTGGCACGAGGCATGCTTTACGGCAAGTGAGCCGGAGCCAGCAAATCAAAATCCCGAACAGTGTTCGGGATTGTGGGCGCTACTGGAATCGAACCAGTGACCTTACGCGTGTGAGGCGTACGCTCTGAACCAGCTGAGCTAAGCGCCCGGGTAACAATGAGAAATTGTAAATAGGAAATCCAAAATTCCAAGTTGCGGTATACAAGATAGTCAAAAGCAGAGAGAATAGCAACGGATTCACTGACTGAACGTACCCGTCAAGTTCAATCACTGAGGACCCACGGGGAAAACAATGGGATGATGTCCCTGAAGATTTTTAGAGGAGATTCCCCGAATTCCGATATTCTGCGGGCTGTCTATTCCCCGGAACTTGTCTGAACAACCCTCTCAGCGGTTGACCACTTCCCCGGATCAAGATCGGTATAGGTCACCCATTCAGAAAACGTGGCATTTGCATTGCGGTGCGAAATCACGGTAAGAAGCACACCGCTGCACTTCAATTCGAAGACATAAATACTTTTCGCCTGACTCCCCGAAGTGAATTCACTGAGTTTATCACTCGTGACCTCTCCCGGGAATGATTCTTTCAGGAACGAAACAAGCTCCCGCAAAATCCTCTGGTGCTCGGAAAACTCCGTGCATCCTTTCAGCGCTACGTTCACGCCCCAGAGCCGGTCATTGAAGAATTCGGTGGTGTACGAATCGACCCTAAAATCCTGGAACCGGACATTTCTCGGGTATGCGATAAGAGATTTCACACCATGCTCATCAACTCTTGTTACCAGCTCTGCCTGCTGACCCTTCGCAATCCTCGCCAATTCCGATGTGCTCATCCCATTGTGGAGTCCGAACGGAAATTGCGGGATCACGTGTGATTGCGGGTATGCCGCCGAATATATCAGTAACCCCAGAAGCACTAACAATGCCTTCATATCCAATCCCTTAGAATTTGAGCAATGTTAAAAATTCAGAAGGAATGTAGATGATAGCGCTTGCCGATTCAACAATACTGTGTGACAGATCACCTGTTTGGAGCAAGAACTGTGTGAAGCTGTCGGAATTCAACCGATACGACTGATCAGGCGAGGAATGGCTCTCGAAAAAGAGCCATTATAAGGAAGGTGAAAGGATGAAGTAAAAGCATTACTACAAATAAAAGGTGCAAGTCCAGCGGTGAAACCAAGTGGGAGGGCCTTGATTTCGAAGTGGGAGCCGGACTCGCACCGTTACAAATTACCGATACAACTTTTTTCTATTCCCAGCCAAAATACCGGATCGACGAATTTCCAGAACTGTCGATGATCATCGACGCAGACCACGCAGGATCGAATGCCGACTGAGCCGTAAGCTTAATCTCGCTCCTGCTGGGCAGACCCTCGACATTGTATCGCCCATAACTGTCAAAAGCAAGTTCGCGGGGGATGATATACCCGACAAACGATTTTCCTTTCCCCCACTCGACCATCGAACGCGACTGGAACTCAAAAATATTTGCTGCAATTGCCGACAGCCGGGTTGTGACACCGATCTTGTTTACCTGGACATTATTCGCACCAAACTGTCCGATCCCAACTGTGAAGGCGAGACCGATGATACCTACACCGAAGATGAGGAAGAAAAACCTCTGTTGGATCCTCACCGGAATATCAAGGAAAATTTCATGAATCAGTGTTGCTTTGGTTCTCTCACTCCCCGTCCCCGACGCATTGGAATGTAGAGAAAGGAACTATAAAAGTCAACAACAGAATTCATGTTCCGATAATAATTCATTAACGAAGCGTGCTAGCGGAATCACTCCGCCGCGTCACTTCCGCTGGAAGGAGTGACCTCCGGTTCTTCAAAATATTCTTTGATTGTCGAAGCAATTTTTTCTCCGACAACCTCCTGCAACTGTTCAAAGGTCGCGAACTTCACTCCCTGCACCGACCCGAAAATTTCAAGAAGCTCCTTTGCCCGCTTCTTCCCAACTCCCTTGATCAAATCGAGTTCCGTTTGCAGCGTTCTTTTCCGCCGCAGCGTCCGATGGTACGTTATCGCAAAGCGATGTGCCTCATTACGAACCTGTTGAAGAAGTTTCAAACCCGGCGATGAGCGCCCGATGGTTTGCGGATCACCCGATTCCGGGATAAAAACCTCTTCCAGCCGTTTCGCCAGACCGATGACTGCGAGTTTGTTCTCCTTCCCACCCGACTCCCGGTACAACCCGAGTTGCGAGAGTGACCCGACTGCACTGGAGAGCTGGCCCTTTCCCCCGTCGATGACGACCAGGTCGGGAAGCTCGTTCTTCTCTTCAAGCTGACGACGGTATCGCCGTTGAATCACTTCACGCATGCTGGCGAAATCATCGGATCTCTCCACCGTCCGGATCTTGAATTTCCGGTAGTCCGACTTTCTCGGCTTCCCGTTGACAAACACCACCATCGACGCAACGCTGTCGGTCCCCTGAAAATTCGAAATGTCGAAGCATTCAATTCTCCGCGGAAGAACATGAAGATGGAGATCGCGTTGAAGTGCCTCAACAGACGCTGGAACGGATTCTCTCCGTTTGTTTTTCTGGATCTTCAACATTTCCAACAGAAGCACCGCGTTGTTCTTGCACATCGCCATGAGTTTGGCTTTTTCACCGATCTTCGGAACAACAAGCCGGACACTTTCATGCTTCTGTTCACTCAGCCACGTCTCGATGGTTGAGGAGTTCTCGATCTCCGAGGGGAGAAAAACCTCCGAGGGAATGTCCGGCGATTCGATGTAATATCCGTCGAGGAATTGCAGCAGAATTTCCTCTTCCGATTATCCCTCCACCCCGGTCATATAGTAATGCTGGCGCCCGTTGACCTTTCCCTCCCGCACTTTAAAAATTACGCCGCATGCGTCGTTGCCTTCCGCTGCCAGCGCAAAAAGATCGCGATCCACGAGCTCTGCATCGATGACTTTCTGCCGGTTGTTATAGACTTCCAGCTGACGTATTTCATCACGGAACCGCGCTGCGTCTTCGTAGCGAAACTCTTCCGACGCCTGCTGCATGCGGTGATCGAGTGAACGAACGAGCGCCGTGGTTTTACCACGGAGGATGTGGACGACATCTTCGATCATTTCGCGATATCGCTCGCGGGTAACAAGTCCCTCGCAGGGACCTTCGCATTTCTTAATATGATAGTCGAAACAGACTCTTATGGATTTCTTCCGGATGGATTCATCATCAATGTGATAATTACAGCTCCGGACCTTATAGATTTCACGGATAAGCTTCAGTGAGGCATGCATGTTCTTCACATCAGTGTACGGTCCGAAATACCTAGAACCATCCCGAATGATTCTTCTCGTGGCAAATACCCGAGGAAAAGGTTCGTTCGTAACAACGATGTAGGGAAATGATTTATCGTCCTTCAGGTCGATGTTGTATCGGGGCTTGAGCTTCTTGATCAGTGTCGTTTCCAGTATCAGTGCCTCCACTTCGGAATCCGTCACGATCAGTTCAACATCACGGATTTTTGACACCATAGCTTCACGGCGGGGATCGGGGCGATATGACTTCTGGAAATACTGACGAACGCGATTGCGGAGATTAACCGCCTTCCCGACATACACGACCTCTCCGGCGCCGTTTTTGAACTGGTACACACCCGGCTGTGTCGGCAGGTGATTGAGCTTCTCACCGAGGACGATCGCGTCTTTCGCGAGAGAGATATTGGGAGTTTCGGAATCGTTCATGATTGCGCAATCGAAAGGAGCTGTGCACTCCTCCAGAAGATAGAAGAATTACCGCAAGATGTCAATCGTCCTGCAGGGTTCCGCGGGGAACGAGTATGAGAAGCATCAGCCCTCCTGTACATTTGAGGACGGCAGAAAAGAAAAATCCCGCCTGCACTGATGATGCCGTCCAGATAATGCCCACGAACGCGCTTGATATAAAATCCCCGATGCCGTTCAATCCGGCAAGAGCACCATAGCCGGTTCCCCGAACGTGGGATGGAAGCAAATCCGCCGCCAATGCTCGTTCCAGGGAATCCTGCACCGCAATAGCAACTCCGGCGAAGCCAAAGAGCACGGCAAAGACGCCGAAACCCGATGGAAGGAGTATGAAGCCGACACAGACCGCCGATGAGAGGATATACCCCCCCACGAGAAACCAGCGCTTTCCGAAACGATCGCCGAGAAATCCGACAGGGTATGAAGCAAGCGCATAGACGACATTATAGATGATATACAGCGATACTGCCCGTTGGGCTGCATTCGGTATTCCCGCGGAACTGAACACGTTCGCCGCGTAGAGGATGAGAAGTGTTGGCGCAAAATCGCCCGCACCGAAGATGCCAACTGCGCCAAGATACCTTTTGAACCGCTTAGGAAGTCCTGAAAGTGTGAATCGGAGTCGATCGTGCGAGACTATCTCGCGGACAGGTTCACGCACGACCCATTGAAACACGGCCGCCGCAGCCAACCCGGGGATAAGCGTAAGAAGAAAAATAGTCCGAAAGGATGTCGAGCTCATGAGCCAGAGAGCGGCAACTGGCCCGAGAACTGCGCCAAGCGTGTCCAAAGCCCGGTCGAATCCAAATGCCCTCCCCCGCGCTTCCGCCGGGATCGCATCAGTTAAAATGCTGTCTCTGACCGGTCCCCTGAGTCCTCTGCC
>Ga0335079_10003688_pt1 | contig 17638 bp, 14 predicted proteins | sample Lox_Sample_33_FD_206719 | JGI IMG/M metagenome (GOLD analysis project Ga0335079, IMG submission 206719) | Soil microbial communities from Loxahatchee National Wildlife Refuge, Florida, United States - Lox_Sample_3.3 | ecosystem: Environmental > Terrestrial > Soil > Wetlands | place: USA... | reverse complement strand
CGCCCGCAAAGAACAGGCCGAAAAGAATGATCAGCCGAAAGGGCTGCCGGGTGCGGAAATCGATGTCTTTGAAGCTGTAGAAGCGCCAGGTGCTCACCATCAAATAGGCGGTAGCGACCGTGGCCAGCATCCAAGTGATGCAGCTCCACAAGGAGGCAATGGGGTCGCCGGCGGAAAAATGCACGACTGCGGCGATCACACCGGCTCCCGCAGGAATGGGCATGCCCACAAAATACTTTTTCCCCGGACGGCCGGGATTCGAGGGTTGCGGATTGGAAGTAATGTTGAAGCGCGCCAAGCGGCTCGCTCCCGCCATGAGAAACAGGAAGCTGGCGATGGCGCCCAGTTGGGCCATCTTGCCGGTCAGTTCCGAGGATCCCAAGAAAACCGGCAACTGGCGGAACCCCCACATCCAAGCCAACATGGCGGGGGCGACGCCGAAGGTGACCACATCAGCGAGGGAGTCGAGTTCCTTGCCAAAATCGCTACTGGTCTTGGTCATGCGTGCGATACGGCCGTCGAGACCGTCGAACAGAACTGCGAATCCGATGGCCTTGGCGGCATTGTCAAAATGCCAATATTCCTGAACCGTCGCGTGAGTGACCTGGAGGATGGCGTAATAGCCCATCGCGATGTTCGCTGTAGTGAAGAGGGACGGCAGAATGTACATGCCTTTGCGGAGGCGTCCATTAGCGCGGTCGTCCCGGCGTCGGCGGGGAGGATCCGCGAGTTCTGGGTCCATTACCTTACTCCTTGGCGGGCGCCTTCGGCGCCAGCCGTCACCAAGTGACTCTTGGGAGCCATGTGGGCGAGCACGCTGGCTCCGCCCTTCACACGTTCTCCAACTTTGACCTGGATACCGGCTGAGGTTGGCATCAGAACATCCACCCGCGAGCCGAATTTGATGAGGCCGACGCGTTCACCGCGCTGCACGTGGTCGCCTGCATTGCGGGTAAACACAATCCTGCGTGCCAGCAGACCAGCGATTTGTTTGAAGATCACAGTTTGGCCCTCGCCTTCCACCATAACCACGTTTTGTTCATTCTGCTCGGCAGAGGCAGGGTTCATCGCGTTGAGAAATTTGCCTTTCTGGTAGCTGACACGCCGGATGACCCCGCGGATGGGAGAGCGGTTCACATGCACGTCAAATACGCTGAGAAAAATGCTGATGCGGAGATGAGAAACTCCCTCAAACGTAGTTCGGCAGATGCTGGTCACCCTGCCGTCGGCCGGCGACACCAGCAGATTGGGTTCGCCTGGAATCACGCGTTCGGGATCGCGAAAGAACCAAAAGAAAAAAGCTGCCAGCAAGACCGCGGGCACGGCCCACAACGGAGCTGCAAGCCACCCCACCAGCGCGGCAGCGCCGACAAGGGGAAGCGCGTAATAGTAAGCGTCGCGAACCATTAGGGGAGATAGCGAGATTATAGTTCAGGATGACAAGGAAGGGGCTTTCCGGTTAACCAAAATAAAAAAGGCGCTCATGCGCGCCGGTTATGAGATAGGCAACTCCCTAGGCGGCCACGGGCCGCAGTGGGAGTCTGCAGAGGTTAGGCGACCTGGTTCTGTTCAACCTGTTGCTGGAACTGCCGCTCAATGTTTTGCATTTGATCCTTGAGACGGAGCTTCAGCTTTTTCAAGCGCACTTCTTCCAGTTTTTCATCGTCCGTGAGATAGCGTTTCTGGGTGAGTGAATCGAGACGTTTTTCGTATTGCGTATGCTCTAGCACCAATTGACGGAACTCCTCGTGACTTGCAAAGAGTTGGTCTCTAGAAGTTAGCATCCAGCAGACCTCCTAACCGGGTTGTCAAGCTAGACGTTACCATAGGACATGGGCGGCTTCAATCCGAAATTCATAGGGCGGATGTGGAGGGTTATCAATGAGTTGGGCGGGTTACACCGATGTGCACCAGATGTGGTGCACTCAGGAAATGTCCAGCCGATAGGTGACGGCGGCCTCGTCGGGATCGCGGTAATAGTTCGCACGACGACCGGTTTCAGAGAAGGCCCATTTTTCATACAGGCGGCGCGCGGCCGAGTTGGACTCGCGGACTTCGAGGAAGACGGCAACCGCTCCTCGGGAACGAACGGTGTTGAGCAATTCGCCGAGCAGACGAGTGCCGAGACCGCGACGTCGAGCGGGGCCAGCGATGGCGATGTTTTCGATCTCCCACTCGGGGCCGACACCGCGCGCGATCAGGAAGCCCTGGATGCCGCTTTGCTCCTCAAGAACGAGGGCGATGCGATTTTGGCCGGAGAAAACGGCTTGGTATTGCTCGGCGGACCAGTGGGCGGCAGTGACGGCATGCTTCTCCAGCGCCATCAGGGTAGGAACATCGTCGGGAGTGGCAAGGCGGATGAGGGGCAAGTTTCCAGCTTCCCGTTCTTAGTTTGTGTTCTTTGCAAAAATCTGCTCCGAGCGCCGGAGGTAATTAGCGTCCAATGCTTCGGGCGAGATGGTGTGGCCCGACTGAATTCTTTTCCAGCCAAGGCGCGCGATGACGTCGCTGCGTGGCCGGGGAACTTCTTCGACTTTGATGCCGGCCGCGCGGGCGAGGTCAGCGACAGACTTGTCGGGGGTAACCACCAACTGTCCATGGGCTGCGGCCAGGAATTCCTCCCTGCTGAGTAGAAATTCGGAGGCACCAGAGGATTCTTGCAGACAGGCATAGATCTCGTTGCGGCCGGCATCCATGGCGGCGACGGCACGCTTTTGCTTGGACGCTGCTGCGACAGTCTCCAGCAGCGAAACCGCGGCGATCGGCTTACCTAAGACCTCGGCCAGGGCTTTGACCGCCGCCAGGCCCACCCGCAATCCGGTGAACGAACCTGGACCAGACGCTGCGATAAAGGCATCGATGTCACTTTTCGTGAAGCCGTGTGTCTTTAGTAAGGCTGCGATTTGGGGAACGAGTTGCGCGGAAAATGCTCCGCCATCAAGTGAGACCAGGCCGATAATTTGGCAATCGTCCGCATGGCAGTTGGCGAGGGCGATGCTGCCATCTTTTCCCGAGGTATCAATGGCGAGAAGGAGCATGGGTTTCGACAGGCCTAGTGTCCTTCGACTAATTCCAGCAGCACGCCGCCAGTGCTGGAGGGATGCACGAACACATACCGGTGGCCGCCGGCACCGACCTTGATATCTTCCGAAACCAGCCGCACGCCGTCTTTCTTTAGGCGGGCGACGGCGGTCGTCAGGTCGGGTACGCGGAGCGACACATGGTGCAGGCCTTCGCCGCGCTTGGCGATGAACTTGGCGATCACGGAATTCTCGGAGGTAGGTTCAAGAAGCTCCAGACGGCTTTCGCCCACAGGCACCATCACGACGCGTACCTTTTCGGCTTCGACGAGTTCTTCGGCAGAAATGGCCATCCCGAGTTTCTGGTAGATGGCCTTGGCCGTGGCCAGCGATTTTACCGCGATGCCGAGATGGTCGATGGTGAACATGGTTACCGAGTTTTCTCCATCTTGCCGGCAATTTCCTCGACCAGCGTATAGGGGTCGCGTTTGTGCTCGGCGACTTCGGCGGCGTAGTGGGCGATACTCCCATCTACAAATTGGCTGCGGGCTTTTTCGAGCAGCGCGTCACGGAGCATTTCGACGATCCGTTCCTGCCAGTGTTGCACCCGGTGTTGCAACGTCAGATTTTCCTTTTCTAAATAGGCCTGGTAACCGGCAATTGCCGCGACGAGTTCCGGAATGCCTGCGCCCTCAGTCGCCACCGTCTTCACGATGGGCGGTGTCCAGCGGTCTCCCCGAATGGCAAGGGTTTGCAGAGCGCGAATCTCGCGCTCCACGCGGTCGGCGCCTTCGCGGTCGCTTTTGTTGATCACGAAAATGTCGGCGATTTCCATGATCCCGGCTTTGATGCTTTGCACGTCGTCGCCCATGCCGGGAACGAGAATGACGACGGTGACATCGGCGACGCGGACGATGTCGACTTCATCCTGGCCGACGCCTACGGTCTCGATCATAACCAAGTCCCGGCCGGAGGCGTCGAGCATGGTGGCAACATCGGCAGTGGCGCGCGCCAGTCCACCGAGGGATCCGCGCGTGGCCATGCTGCGAATGTAGATGCCGGGGTCGGAGAAATGATCTTGCATGCGGATGCGGTCGCCCAAAATCGCGCCGCCGGTATATGGGCTGGTGGGATCGACCGCAATGATGCCGACGGTTTGGTGCTGCTTGCGGTAATGCTTGGCCAGTTGATCGACCAGCGTGCTCTTGCCCGCTCCGGGAGCGCCGGTGAGTCCGAGGACGCGGGCGTGGCCGGTTTTGGGGAACGCGGCCTTGAGCAGCTCGGCCCAGCCGGGGCTGCGGTTCTCCACCGTGGTGATGGCGCGGGTGAGGGCGCGAGTGTCCCCGTTGCGGAGACGTTCGAGCCAGGCTTGGAGATCGGGGGTCAAGAAGTCAGTGTAAAGCATGACACCCCTGTTGCGCCGCAGATCAACGCGGATGAACGCGGATTAGTCTTTCAACAACTGCCGGGCGATCACCAGCCTTTGGACTTCGCTGGTGCCTTCGCCGATGGTGCAGAGCTTGACGTCGCGATAGAACTTTTCTGCGGGATAGTCCTTGATGAAGCCGTAGCCCCCGTGAATCTGCACGCTCTCATTGGCGCAGCGCACGGCAACTTCGCTGGTAAATAACTTGGCCATCGAAGATTCCTGCGTGCTCTTCATGCCGGCATCTTTCATGGCGGCGGCGCGGAAAGTGAGCAGCTTGGCAGCTTCGATTTCGGTGGCCATGTCGGCCAGCTTCCACTGGATGCCCTGAAATTCGCTGATGGCTTTGCCGAATTGCCTGCGCTGCTTGGAATACTTGAGGGCACATTCGTAGGCGCCTTCGGCCATGCCGAGCGCCAGAGCGGCGATGGAAATGCGGCCGCCATCGAGCACACGCATGGCATCGATGAAGCCGTCTCCTTCTTTGCCCAGGAGATTCCCGGCGGGAATGACGCAGTCTTCAAAGATCAGTTCGGAGGTATCGCTGGCCCGCAACCCCAGCTTGTTTTCCTTTTTGCCGGGACGAAAACCTTTGGCGTCTTTTTGCACGATGAAAGCGGAAAGACCATGGGTGTGGGCGGCGCGGTCGGTTACGGCGATGACTACGAGAACGTCGGCGTAGCGGCCGTTGGTGATGAAAGTCTTGGTGCCGTTGAGCACCCAATTGTCGCCTTTGCGGACGGCGGTCATGCGGGCGCTGCCGGCGTCGGAACCGGAGGATGGTTCGGTCAGTCCCCAGGCACCGATATACTCGCCCGTGGCCAGCTTGCTGACGTATTTCTTCTTTTGCTCTTCGTTGCCGGCGAGAAAAATATGGTTCGAGCAGAGCGAGGTGTGGGCAGCCACGATGATGCCGACGGAACCATCCACTCGCGAAAGTTCCTCGATGGTGGTGACATACTCAATGTAGCCCATGCCGGGGCCACCGTATTCGGTGGGAAAAATCGTTCCCAGCAGACCGAGCTTGCCCAGTTCTTTGATCGTGGCCAGGGGGAATTCGCCGGCCTCGTCCCACTCCATGACGTGGGGAAGAATTTGGCGTTCGGCAAATTCGCGAACGCTTTTCTTAAGTTGAAGTTGTTCGTCGTTGAGCTGGAAATCCAAAAGATCCTCGGGCTGGCAGTTGCCTCGTCATCCTTCCCTGGGCACAACCGACGAGGAAGAACAACTCTTTAGATTTAAACATGAGGAAAGAAAGCGGAAAAGTTATCCGAGGCGCAAAACGAGCTCGATGTGGAGGGCCGCATGTTTACTGACGATTTGCGTGCTTTCAGCGAATCGGCCAACCGACCGATTGGTCGCGAAAAAACCAGCTCAGAGGGATTTCTTCTCTACGGCGCCGAAAAGCCGGCGCGCCATCCACAACGGAGCTACGAAAACGTGAGCCGGGTTGGTGAGAAAGGCAGGCTTGTTCCCTTCGATGAAGTGTCCCAGCCACGCCAGCGCGAAAGCGGCGGCGATGAGCATGAGCGCGATGATCCAGTGGAACCAGACGACGATGAGGGAAGAAAAGCCAACCGGGATAGCAATCATGTGTAGCAGCCGGTTAACCGGGTGATTGTGGGAATGGTCGTAATGGGTGTAGAGACCCATGCAGCCTCCTGATGGGAATCATACGCCATTTAGGCTGCGCGACCGAAACCCCGCGGAGCTTCGCTCCGCCTAGACAGGCACGACGCCCGTCCCCACCCGGTCAGCGCCAAGGAAGCGCTCAAAGACTTCGTTGGAAAGCAGCCGGCCGCGGCTGGTCAGGCGGATCACACTTCCCTGCCGCTCGAGCAAGCCGGTCTCAATGAGTTCCTCGACAATGAAGGCGAGATCAGCAACTTCGCGCGATCCGAAGTCGCTCGCGACTTGATCGAGATCCAGGCCGCGATTCAGGCGGAGGCCGAGGAAGAAAGTTTCTTCGAGCGCGGCGTGGCGGTCGATGAAATTGGGCTTAAGCGTTGCTCCGGCGATGTATTGTTCCACTGAGTCGGGGGTGCCGAAGCGGACCGCGGTGCCTCCGTTGGTTAGCATGGAGTGGGCATCGACACCGAAACCGAGGTAAGGCTGCCGCGTCCAATACTTAAGGTTGTGTCGGGATTCGAAGCCCGGGCGGGCGAAGTTGGAAATTTCGTACTGTTGGATTCCGGCGGCCCCGAGGCGGTCCCAGGCGGTCTCGTATAGTGTCGCGGTCAAGTCTTCGTCGGGGACGAAATGGGCGTGATACTTCGTGCCTCCCGCGATCAGTTCCCTGCCCAGGCGGGAATCGTCGTCCACCTCGAGCATGTAGATGCTGATGTGTGGCGCCTGCGTGGCGATCACCTGTTCAAGAGAACTTTTCCAACTCTGGGCGGTCTGGTGGGGCAGACCGGCTATGAGATCAAGATTGAGGTTGGTGATGCCGGCATCCCGCAATCTTGTAATATCGTCGAGAACTGTCAAGCGATTATGCAGACGTCCAACCGAGGAAGCTTCCTGGTCCACGAAGGACTGCACACCCAGGCTCACGCGGTTGACGCGGTAACGGTGGAAAAGTTCGATCAGGGGCGGGGTCAGCGTTCCGGGAGCACATTCGACGGTGATTTCAGCTGCGGGCTGGACGTCGAAATTTTGCCAAATCGTGACAAATAGGCGTTCGAGCTGGTTTATATCCAGTAGGGTGGGAGTTCCGCCGCCGCAGTAGAGGGAGTCGACAGTTCGCTCCATCACGCCGCCCATCTGTGCGGCCGTGGTTGCGGCGTGGGCAATGTCGTTGCAGATGCGATCAACATAGCGCTGAAACACCGCCTTGGAAAAAACAGCCGAAGCGAAGTTGCAGTAGGTACACTTAGTGCGGCAGAACGGAACCGAGATGTAGAGGCCCAGCGGCATTGGGATGATTATTTCACGGATGAAAGCTTTCCCCGCAAAGGTCGCTAGCGATTCGCGAAGAACGCAAAGCAGAACTTGGCCCGCTGCGTCCCGGATAACTGTAGGATAAGCAAGATGCTGCCACGAGTGGTCATCACCGGAATCGGCGTGGTCAGTCCCAATGGGATTGGCAAGCAGTCCTTCTGCCGCGCCATTCTGGCGGGAAAATCGGGAGTGAAGAGGATTTCGCGGTTTGATCCCTCGGAGTTGCCGGTACACGTGGCCGGAGAAATTTCCGAGTTCGACGAACTAGCCTGGGTGGATGCGCGCGAGCGCAAGCATGTTTCCCGCGTGGTTCCGCTGGCGGTGGCGGCGTCGGCAGAAGCGATTCAAGACGCCGGGCTCGATCCTGCGGCCATGAGCATGGAGGAGAAACGCGAGATTGGCGTAATTCTGGGCACGGGCGGCGGCGCGCAGGAATTCTCCGAAGAACAATATCGCCTGTGGCACAGCGGGCATGTGAAGCAGGTGAGCCTGTTCTGCATTCCCAGCGGCACCATGGGCACGATTCCCAGCGAAGTGAGCATGCGCTTTGGCTTCCGCGGATACAGCCATGTGGTGACCGCGGGCTGTACTTCTTCTACCGATGCGATTGGCTACGCCTACCAGCACATCCAAGCGGGAGTGCAGCCGCTGTTTCTGGTGGGCGGGGTGGATTCGGCGATTACACCGGGAATCATCAAGGGCTACACCATGCTGCGCGCCCTGACGCAGTCGTGGAACCAGGAGCCGGAGCGGGCGTCGCGGCCGTTCTCCGCGGACCGCGATGGATTCGTGATTGCCGAAGGATCATGGATGTTCATCCTGGAAGAGTTCGAGCACGCGCGGGCGCGCGGAGCCCGTATTTATGCCGAGATCGTCGGCTACGGCTCGACCTGTGAGGCCTTCCATCGGGTGCGCATGAGCGAGTCGCCGGAAGAGCCGGCGCGGGCGCTGATGCTGGCGCTCGACGAGGCTGGCATTGCGCCCACCGACGTGCACTATGTGAACCTGCATGGGACTTCAACCGAGATGAATGATCGGGTTGAAACCCGAGCGCTGAAACTGGCGCTGGGCGGGCATGCTGGGAGAATCCCCATGTCGGGGCTGAAGTCGCAGATCGGACATGCGCAAGGCGCCTGCGGATCGGCCAGCGTAGCGGCCACGCTGATTGCCATGGAGCATGGCAAAGTCCCGCCGACGATCAATCTGGACGTCCGCGATCCAGAATGTGATTTGGACTATGTTCCAGACGTGGGACGAGCGGCACAGATTGAACATGCGATTTGTAATTGCGTGGGATTCGGATCAAAGAATTCGGCGCTTGTGCTGAGGAAGGTCGCGTGATTTAATATGCCGCATGAAATTCGCGGTTAGTACCTTCTGGCTAACTCTTCTTTTGTCTCCGCCGTTCTTGTCGCCGCAAACCTTAGTAAGTCATCCCTACGTGATGCGCGCGGAAACGACCACTATCGACACTTATATCGGCATGACGCATACCTGCATTCTGGTGCAGGCCGATGGCCACTACCGCCGCGAGCGAACCTTTCAGGGAATGAGCGGCGGAACGCCGTATGTAGATATCTATGTGGATGCCTTGCCAGAAGATAGCTTCAAACGACTGCAGGCGATTCTCGATAACGACAAGTTTCAGAAAATCAACACTCCCCTTTCGCGGGGCGGGATCATCCAGAATATGGATACGTTTATAGCCACCATTCCGCGGGAGCATGGCCTACAGAACATGAATTTTATGACCGTGAGCGAGCGCAAGCCCTACGAGAAAGACCTGAGACCGCTGATGGCCTGGATCAAAGAAGTGGAAAAGCGAAAGGTTCCCGCTCTTAAGGAAAAGACCTCCGACAATTGTGCCGCGCCCATGGTGCAATTTCGCACGGGGTTACCACCCCTTGAGCTGGAAGAAAAACCGAAACAGCCTTGAAGCGATGGCAAGAGTGAAGCAATTCGCCTGCCTGCGCCCTCGGCTGATGCACCTCGCCGAAACGGTCTTCTTTCTCGCCATTGCCTGGTGCGGCGCGCGGGGACAGCATGGGATTGTACCTATCGAACAGCAGCCCTATCTGCTGCGGGTGGGGCGCGCCGAATACCAGACCCGTTCCTGCGTTCTGCTTAAACGCAACGGCGAATATCACATGGAACGTGATTCGGGCGAAAAGGCCGAGGTGTTCGAAGGCGAGCTGTCGCCATCTGATCTTACTCGACTTCAGGGATGGCTCGACGAGGAAGGCTTGCAGAAACTCAGTCAGGAGCGGATTGTGGAACCGCTCATGGCGCAGGAACCCGGAAGTTGGCAGTTCAACATCTTCCGCGACGATCACTGGCAGAATCTGCCGTTTCATTCAGGCGACAGCATGAAACCGCACCACGACGTGCTGGCTCCCCTGGTGGACTGGTTCAACAACCTTCACAACGCGCCTCACCGAACCATTCCCGAGGACGAAGGCAAGACCAATTGCCTGCCGCCGCGGAAAATCGGGTTCACCAGCCGCGAAGCCGAAGCCGGTAATCCGGCGAAGGCAACAACAGCCGCGACGCCGAAGGCGCCCACGCCTACGTATGTGATGCGTTTGATCGACCAATATCACGATCGTAGCGAGATCGAGAGCGTCTGCGCGATCGTGTATCAGGACGGTTCCTATCAGATGGAACGATCATCGCAGGATTGGAGCGGAAAATTGCGGACAAAGGTCTATCGGGCGACCTTGAATGCAGCGAAGCTTGCGCATCTTCAAACACTTGTCGATGACCCTAAGCTGAAATCGATTGTTACGGACGAAAAGCCGGACGACCTTCTCACCAGCTTCGAAACCGGCGATGCAAAGGGCAGGCCTGCGATGATGGGCTTCACCCTGGTCTGGATTCCGCGCGTCGAAACGCTGCAGAGTCTGACTCTTCTGCACAACGTCTGGATCCCCTCCGCGATTGGCAGTCATATTATAACCAGTAGCAGGCAGGAGACCGACATTCGGCCATTGCAGAAGCTGGTGAGAGCGTTGCCGTCGAGCAATTCGCAACTGGTGAAGGACGCAGTGCCGAATAAATGCGCGCCGAAATAAATTGGGATGCAAGGCGCGCGAAGACAACGGGGCGACCTTCGCTCACCAGCACGGACGAGCGGCTGGCCCCACTTGAGCTGTGAAGGCAGAAAACCTTTTCCATCCCACTTGCCCCGTCCCCCATCTACATAAGGTATCTTTGAACTGACCGCATGGCCCAAGAAGAAGAGGTATTAGGTAAAGCATACGACAGCCGGCTGATGAAGCGGCTGCTGGTGTATTTGCGTCCCTACAAGTGGCAGGTGGGGATTTCGTTGGCGGCCATTCTGATCAAGGCTGGGGCTGACGTCCTCGGTCCATATCTGGTCGCCGTAGAGATCGACCGTTATCTGGCTCCCACCAAGAAGCCTGGGTTTCTCGATTCTTTCCTCAGTAAAGAACCATTGGTGGGCGTCGCCGAAATCGCCGCCATCTATGTTGGGCTGATTACTCTCAGCTTCCTGCTTGAGTACCTGCAAACCTACTTCATGCAGTGGACCGGGCAGATGGTGATGTTCGACCTGCGCAGCCAGATCTTCCGCCATCTGCAGCACATGCATATCGGCTTTTACGACAAGAACCCCGTCGGCCGCCTGGTGACACGGGTCACGACCGATGTGGATGCGTTGAACGAGATGTTCACCGCTGGCGTGGTGTCGCTCTTTGAAGACGTTTTTGTGCTGGCTGGCATTGTGGCGATCATGCTGTGCATGAACTGGAAATTGGCCCTGATTACCTTTGCCGTACTTCCCATGATTGCCTATGCCACCACGATTTTTCGCGATAAAGTACGGGATTCGTACCGGCGTATTCGCGTCGCCATTGCGCGCATCAATTCCTATCTGCAGGAACATGTGAGCGGCATTGTCGTGTTGCAGCTTTTCAATCGCGAGGAGCGCGCGTTTGACCAGTTTTCTGAAGTCAATGCTCTGCACATGGACGCGTTCAAAGACGCCATCATGGCGCACGCGGTCTACTATCCGGTGGTGGAAATTCTGTCTTCGGCGGCCATCGCCAGCGTCATCTGGTTTGGCGGGAACCACGTCATTCACGGCGTGGTCACACTCACGGCCGCGGTGGGGTTCTCGCAGGGGCGAGTGCTATTTCACTGGCTGCCTACGCTGACCACGCTTGGTGTGCTGGTCGCCTTCATGCAGTATGCGCAGCGGTTTTTCAGGCCGATTCAGGATTTCAGCGAGAAATACAACATCTTGCAGTCAGCCATGGCCTCCAGTGAGCGCATCTTCAAACTGCTCGACGCGCCGGTTGAGGTCACGTCGCCGGCAGTGACCAAGACGCCGGATGGGCCGGGCCGAATCGAGTTCGACCATGTCTGGTTCGCGTATCGCCAGATGCCGGCGGCTGCCGAGCTTCGCTCGGTCGGACAGCCGGGAGCGGCTGTTCCCACACAAGCCGAGCCAGATTGGGTCTTGCGGGATGTGAGTTTTGTGATTGAGCCGGGAGAAACGGTTGCCATCGTAGGTCACACCGGAGCGGGCAAGACCACGATCATCTCGCTCCTGATGCGCTTCTATGACGTGCAGAAAGGCGCGATCAGGATTGATGGAGTAGATGTGAAAGACATGGACCTGGGCGATCTGCGCCGCCGCTTTGGGGTGGTGCTACAGGACCCGTTCCTGTTCACGGGAACGGTTGCGGGAAATATTCGTCTGGGCACAGAGTGGATTGAGGATGAGGACGTGGCGAAAGCGGCGGAAGATGTAAACCTGGCCGACTTCATTCGCGCCCTGCCCGGCGGATTCAAGGAGGAAGTGCGGGAGCGCGGCAGCACGCTTTCTACCGGGCAGAAGCAATTGATCTCGTTTGCGCGGGCGCTGGCACATAATCCGAAAATTTTGATTCTGGATGAGGCAACTTCCAGCGTGGATACAGAAACCGAGTTCCGGGTCCGGGATGCGCTGAACCGCATGGTGGAAGGAAGAACTTCGGTAATCATTGCCCATCGGCTCTCGACGATCCAGCGCGCGGACAAGATCATCGTGATGCACAAAGGACAGGTGCGCGAGATGGGCACCCATCAGGAACTGCTCGGTCAACGCGGAATTTACTACAAGCTGTATCAGCTACAGTACAAGGACCAGGAGCTTGCGGTGGGACCGCCGGTTACGGCGGGAGCGGACGATTAGGGTCGTCTCCCCTGGCACCAATGCGCGACAAAACGGACGGGTCCCCGGCGGTGCATGAGCCACCGGAACGGTACCAGCGGGCCGACTTTCGTAACTCTGAGGGGTGATGTTCTGCCAGCTAGAATCCGCATGTGGGTGAGCCAGATCAGCAGGCATTTCAGGAAGTAAACCAGAACAGTCCGGAAGCGATCCCGGTACAGATGCGCCAGATCGAAGGCCGGGAGTGGTGGCTCTGGGGATTCGCGGTAGCGGTAACCCTGGCGCTGACCCTAGGCATCGTCTCGTTTACTTTTCCCTGGTTCCACCTGGAAGCGGACGCCAACTATTGGTTTGACCTGCGCGAATGGGTGCGCGGGCTGGCCGGTCTGGTTCTGCTCTTTGACCTTTATACCGTCTATCAACACTTTCAACTGCAACGCATCCGCCGGCAACTGGCAGAGCGCGACCAGCTTTTTCAGCTCATCAGCGAAAATGCCGCGGACATGATTGCCCTGGTGGACAGCGAAGGCCGCCGGCTCTACAACAGTCCCGCCTACGAGAAGGTGCTGGGGTATTCCTCCGACGACCTGAAGAATACGTCATCGATTGAACAGATCCATCCCGATGACCGCCCACGAGTTTTGCAGGCGGCGGAAAAAGCGCGCAGCAGCGGCCGGGGCGAGCGGGTGGAATACCGCATCTTGCACAAAGATGGATCGTGGCGGACGCTGGAATCGACGGCCAGCGCCATCCGCAACGCCAAGGGTGAGACGGAAAAACTGGTCATTGTGAACCGCGACATCACCGAGCGCAAACGCGCGGAAGAGTTGCTGGTACACAATGCGTTCCATGATGGACTGACCAACCTGCCCAATCGCGCGCTTTTCCTGGATCGGTTGCAACACGCGCTGACCCTCTCCAAAAAACATTCGAACTACCTGTTCGCAGTGCTCCTGATTGACGTCGATGAATTCAAGGTCATCAATGACAGCCTGGGGCACACGGCCGGCGATGAACTGCTGATCCAGATTGGCCGGCGGCTGACGGAATCGGTGCGGCGGGCGGATACAGTGTCGCGGCCGCGGGTCACAAGCGTCGTGGAGAAATCGGCCAACGAAGGAACTCTGGCCAGACTGGGCGGCGATGAGTTCACCATTCTTCTGGACGACATTCGCGATCCAATTGAAGCGGTGCGGGTTGCCGAGCGCGTGCAGATGGAACTGGCGGCGCCATTTGCGGTGAACGGGCAGGAAGTGGTGATTTCAGCCAGTATCGGAATTGCGTCCAGCACCACCCCACACACCCGGGCAGAAGATTTGATCCGCGATGCCGACATCGCCATGTACCGCGCCAAGCAAAGCGGCAAGGCACGGTGCGAAGTGTTTGACACCGCCATGCACGCGAATGCCGTGAAGCGGTTGCGGTTGGAGACGGAACTGCGGAAGGCGCTCGACCAGGGAGAATTCCGGGTTTACTACCAGCCGATTATCTCATTACAGACCGGCAGGATTGTAGGATTCGAGGCGCTGAGCCGCTGGCAGCGTCCTGAAGGGTTGGTCCCTCCGATTGATTTCATTCCGGTGGCGGAGGAGACTGGGCTGATTATCCCGATGAACCGGCAACTGCGGCTCGAAGCCTGCCGGCAGGTGATGGCATGGCAGAGCCAGTTCCCGGCAAATCCGCCGCTGACCATGAGCATGAACATCACTGCCAAAGAGTTTGCCCAGCCCGATCTGGCCAGCGAGGTGGGAAAGACCATCGAGCAGACCGGCATTAATCCCGATTGCCTGCGGCTGGAAATTGTGGAAACCATCGCCATGGGCGATGCGGAGAAATCCAGCAAAGTGCTCTCCCAGTTGAAGGGCTTAGGGGTGCGTTTGAGCATCGATGATTTTGGCACCGGGTATTCTTCCCTCAGCCGTCTGCGACGGATTCCGGTAGACACGCTGAAGATCGACCGGGTCTTCATCATGAACATGGACAACGACCCGGAGAACCGTGAGATTGTGCGGGTGATCATTACGCTGGCGCATAACCTCGGCCTCAAAGTCGTGGCTGAGGGCGCCGAGACCGAAGCCCATGTGAAGCAATTGCAACAATTGAACTGCGAACAGGCGCAAGGATATTTCTTCTCCCGTCCCGCCGATGAGAAAACCATGACGCAGCTGTTGGCCGCCAGCCCGGGCGTACGCAGCGCGGCGGCCAGCGGCTAGGGCCGTCAACCATCCCGCCAACTTTGTCGCTTCGTAATCGACCAAAGAAATAGACCTTCCAGTCCTTTTTGCCGTTTTTCTACTTGCTTATTTTGATTAACTATGGTTAACTTCATGCGATAATCTCTGGTTAATTACTATTTTGCAAACGAATGGAGATTGCCGCTCTATGCCGCATGAGGGGAATCCATGGCACGGGTAGGCCATTTTGCTTTCCTAGTATTGACCGTGGTGAGTCTTCTTCCCGTTGCGGCGCGGGCACAAGGCGAAACCACCAGCGCCATTGTTGGTGAAGTGAGGGACGCGACCAACGCAGTGGTGGCTGGCGCCACGGTGACCATCACCAACCACGAGACCGGCCTGAAACGCTCCTCCCAGACCGATGATGCCGGCCGGTTCAATTTTCCGCAGTTAAAGCCGGGTTCGTATTCGGTCAAGGTGGACGCGAAAGGCTTCGAATCACGACAGAACGAGAATGTCATTTCGGGCCTGGGCCAGAAGCAGAGAGTGGATTTCATCCTTAGGGTTGCGCGGTCGAATGAGACGGTTGAAGTAAATAGCGAAGCCCCACTCATTAACCCGGAAAATGCAAACACCTCCACCACTCTGAATGCGCCGGCGCTGGAGGATCTTCCGAATCCCGGAGGCGACCTGACTTATCCGCTGCAGTTTTCGCCCGGCGCGCTCATTAATACGGCAGGCAGCGGCAACGATTTTGTTGGCAGCTCCAACGGATATGGCAACGTGGAATTCAACGGGCTGCCTGCCCTCTCGAACGGCTACATTGTTGACGGACTGGAAACTAACGACCCGCTGACAAATCTCAACAGCGGTCTCTCGACCAATCTTGTGCTGGGATTGAATTCGATTTCAGAAGTAACGGTAAACACGCTCTCCTATTCCGTGGATCAGGGGCGATACGGGGCTTCGCAGGTCAACTACGTCACCAAGTCTGGCACGAACCAGTTTCACGGGAATCTCTACGAACTGTGGAATGGGGCGCTGCTCAATGCGGCGGACTACTTTACCAATGCGACGCCCGGGAACCACAAACCGGGATCAACGGTGAACCACTTTGGAGGGAGTTTGGGCGGTCCGATCGCACACAACAAGCTGTTCTTCTTCTTCGACAGCGAGTGGGTGCGGATTGCGCTGCCCATCGTGACGGCGACGACCGTGCCCAGCGTGGCGTTCCAACAATACGTCTTGCGGCAACTTCCTCTGGGGGGTTCGGACGCCGTGACCGGATCAATCTATCCGGCGGCGCCGCAACAGGTTCCGTTTTATCAACAGATGTTTTCCCTTTACGGAAACACCACCGGAACGCCGCTGGCGGTGCTGGGTTGTCCCTTCAATTCGGACGGTACGCCGGCATCGGGGAAACCGCCGAATGGAAATGGGTGCGCGAACCGGCAAAGCGTTTCGCACTCCAGCGATGATCACGAACAGGTGCAGACCGCCCGCGTCGATTACAACATCGATGAGGACAACACCACGTGGTTTCGCTTCCAGGCAGACACTGGCCTCCAGGCCGCCTACACGGACCCCATTAACCCCTTGTTCGACGCGCTTTCCCCGCAGCCTCTTTACTCGTTTGCGGCGGGATACACCCACGTTTTCTCGCAGAAGTTGGTGAACTACTTCAATCCGGCGTTCTCTTGGTACGAAAGCCTGTTTGGACCCAGTAACTTTCAGAAGACGCTGGCGGCGTTTCCGATTGTGCTGCAGGGCAGCGGGGCCGACGCTCCCTTCACTACCATTGGCGGACTCGACAATACCTGGGTCCAAGGACGTCGCACCTCTCGATTTTTCATAAACGACAACCTGGCCTGGAGCCAGGGCGCTCATGAACTCAGGTTTGGGACGAACACCCGAATCTTCCGCCTGAACGACTTCGATTTCGGCGAAGGCACGGTGCCTACTGTGAATTACACGACCCTGCCGCAATTCATCTATGGAGTGGCGTCGACGGCAACCAAGACTTTTCCGCTGACCACGAACGAGCCGTTCAACTTCCTCAACCTTGATCTCTATGCGCAGGACACGTGGAAAGTGACTCGAACGCTTACCTGGACGTTCGGCTTGCGGGATACCTACAACTCCAATCCACTGAACCCGCATGACCAAGTAGCGCGCCTTCGCGGTTCTTTTGATTCGATCTCGCATGATGTCAATCAACCGCTAAATGCGGCGATTCAGACTCATCTCGGCAATCTGTTCGCTTCCTCGCCGATCGCGATCCTGCAGCCGAGAACCGCGATTGCGTGGCAGTTCGAACCGAACTCCGTACTGCGGACCGGCTTCGGAATCTTCAGCGACATCTTGCCGGGCAGCATCGCGGACCTGATCGGCACCAACCCGCCGTACGTTCAAACGTTTCGTGGAGGTTTGCTGGGCACGGTGGGTGGCACCGCGATTGCGCCCGGAGTGTCCGACAGCGCAGTCGATGCAACCATTGCTGCGAATCAGAGATTCAGTTCAGGATTTCCGAGTGGCCAGCTTTCGTGCGCATCTCCCCAGGCAAATCCGGCAAGCTGTCTTCCACCGGTTGCGATCGCAGCGGTTCCCGATGGCGAACTGCACGCGCCGTATTTTATGGAGTGGAGCCTGGGAGTTGAACATCAATTCGGGGCGGCGGCCAGTGTGCAAGTCCAATTCGTCGGCACGAGGGCGGTGAACCAGCCCTATTTGACGCAAGTGAATGGATTCCAGACAGTGTGCCAGGGCTGCTTTGCGCCATTTCCCTTTATGCAGCCGACCGATCCACGATTCAGCTCGGTGACACAGTTCTCCACTGGCGAGAACAGCCACTACAACGGCCTGCAACTCACGGCGAAGAAGCGGCTGGGACACGGTCTGCAAG
>Ga0335079_10003687_pt1 | contig 17639 bp, 9 predicted proteins | sample Lox_Sample_33_FD_206719 | JGI IMG/M metagenome (GOLD analysis project Ga0335079, IMG submission 206719) | Soil microbial communities from Loxahatchee National Wildlife Refuge, Florida, United States - Lox_Sample_3.3 | ecosystem: Environmental > Terrestrial > Soil > Wetlands | place: USA: Florida... | reverse complement strand
ACGAGCTGGAAAAAATCGTCAAAGAGCTTATCTACATCCTGAACAAGAACGGAAACCTCTCCATCAATGATGTCGAGACGGTCGTTGACCTCGTCAAGGTCAACGGCGAGCCTGCAGTTCCGAAGAATATCGCGGCGCAGGTCGGCGAAGCTGATCTCGACACGGTCGTTCTCTTTACGAGGAACGGCATCATCCGCGGTAAGACACAGGGCCAGCGGGAATACATCCGGCAGATCAAACGAAACGACATCGTATTCGCCATCGGTCCGGCCGGTACAGGCAAAACGTATCTTGCTGTCGCCATGGCGGTGGCCGCGCTGAAGAACCGCGAGATTATGAAGATCATCCTTGCCCGTCCCGCAGTCGAGGCGGGTGAGAGTCTCGGCTTTCTTCCCGGTGATCTCAAGGATAAGGTGGATCCCTATCTCCGGCCCCTCTATGATGCGCTGGATGATATGATACCGCCGGAGAAACTGAAGACCTATGTCGAACGCCGGGTCATTGAGGTCGTTCCACTTGCGTATATGCGGGGCCGCACGCTGAACAATGCGTATGTCATCCTCGACGAGGCCCAGAACGCTTCAGGGATGCAGATGAAGATGTTCCTCACCCGGCTCGGTGTGAATTCCAAGGCAATCATTACCGGAGACGTCACACAGATCGATCTGCCCACAAAGACTACTTCGGGTCTTGTCCAGATTCAGGAAGTTTTGCGGGAGGTGGGAGGGATTCAATTCTGCTATTTCGACAGAAACGATGTCGTGCGCCACAAGCTCGTGAAGGATATCATCGATGCGTACGACAAGTTTCAGGCGAACGGCAAAACGGATGCGGCAGCTCCCTGATCCGGCTATTCCCCGCGGCTGACCTTCTTTGCTTCGTTCCAGAGCCCGTCCATCTCCTCGAGTGTTGATGAGTGGATGTCTTTTCCCCGCTCCTTCAGCTTCTTCTCGATGTAGTGGAACCGGGAGACGAATTTCCCGACCGAACGCCGGAGCGCATTTTCGGGATTCACATCGATGAACCGTGCATAGTTGACGAGTGCGAAGAGCAGATCGCCGAACTCCTCCTCGACATCATCCGGAACCCCTTTCCCGACGGACTGGTGCAGCTCACCGATTTCTTCCGTCACCTTTTTCCAGGCATCTTCCTTCGTTTTCCAGTCAAATCCCACCGTGGACGCACGCGCCGTCAGCCGATGGGCGCGAAGCAGCGCAGGTAACTCCTTCGCGATGCCCTCGAGAAGAGACTCACGCCCTTCGTTCATCTTGAGCTTCTCCCAATTCTCGATCACCTCGCCGGAGGTCTTCGCCGTGCCGTTTCCGTAGATGTGCGGGTGTCGGCGGATGAGTTTGTCCGAGATTCCGCGGATGACTTCCTGGAGAGTGAATTCCTTTTCTTCTTCGCCGATGTTGGAATGAAAGACGACGTGCAGAAGAAGATCCCCCAGCTCTTCCTTCAATCCGTTCCAGTCTTCATTATCAATGGACTCGACGACTTCATACGATTCCTCGATGAGATTATGCCGGATCGAGAGATGAGTCTGTTCGCGATCCCACGGGCATTCCCTGCGGATGCGTTTGGTGATCTCAACAAACCGGGAGAATTCGTCGCTTGACACGTGCGGTCCTTTCATGATGTGGAAAATTATAGTATCCAATTTCTCCCTGAGAAGCAATAGTCCGCGACCGAAGGTCCGGAGGACAATCAATGACGTTTTCCGGACGAGGAATTCACGGAGCGGCTGCGAGAACAGTGCATTGATCTCCGTGCTGTCCGCGGTGATCCATTGGAAATCACCATGAATTGTGATATATTCACTTCCAACACTTAGAGGAATATGAACCCAATCACGAAGCGCATATGTTCGGGAGTGATCGTTGCAGCGTGCGCTCTCATCTCGTTCTATTATGTGATGAATTCCGTTCCCGGCGTTGCCACTCTGCTCCTGATAAATGGGAAGATCTACACGGTTGACCACGACAACACGATCGTCGAGGCGGTTGCCATCCGAAAAAATCGCATCGTTGCAACGGGACGCACGTCGGAACTGATGAAGTCCTTCCATGCCGATTCCGTCATCGACCTCGGAGGAAAAACCGTCATTCCGGGGTTGATCGACGGGCATGCGCATATGAACGGGCTTGGCAGTCTCATGCACTCCATCCTGCTCTTCGACGTGCCGTCCGCGGAAGAAGCGGTACGTGCCGTGAAAGACCGCGTGACACAGTCGAAAAAAGGCGACTGGATCATCGGGAGGGGATGGGACCAGAATCTGTGGTCCGTGAAGCAGTTTCCGACTGCCGCGATGCTTGATGCGGTATCGCCCGAGAATCCCGTTGTGCTCATACGCGTTGATGGGCATGCCATCTGGGTGAATTCGGAAGCAATGCGAATAGGTAATGTTACGCGGGACACCAAAGACCCGCCGAAAGGAAAGATCATACGGGATTCCAAGGGGAATCCCACCGGGATCTTTGTGGAGGACCAGGCACGGGATCTTATCGAGTCGCACGTGCCGCCGCTCTCACCCGCCGAACTGGAGGAAAACATTCTTACGGCAGCGGATGAGTGCCTGAAAGTCGGGATTACCGAAGTCTGTGACATGGGGATCGATAGTGATCTTGTGAACGCGTATCTGCATCTTGCCGATGAACACCGCCTTCCGATCCGCATTTATGCTTCGATCCTCGGCCCTGGTGCGACGTGGAATGAATGGAAAGAGCGGTCGCCGCTCATTGGCTACGGCGACGGAATGCTCACGATTCGGGGGTTGAAGATGTATGCCGATGGTGCGCTCGGTTCCCGAGGAGCGGCGCTCGTCGAGGCCTATTCCGACGATCCGGGGAATCGCGGGACGACGACAACCACCGAGGAGGAATTGAATCGTGAGGTGCGTGCTGCACTGGAGCACGGCTACCAGCCGATGGTTCACGCAATCGGGGATCGGGCAAACTCGATGGTTCTGGATGCGTATCAGAGAATTCTTAAAGATCTTCCGCCGGGAGATTACCGGGCGCGTGTCGAACATGCTCAGGTTTTGCTTCCCGGAGACATTCCGCGTTTCCACGAGCTCCACGTCTTGCCGAGCATGCAGCCGGTCCACGCAACTTCGGATATGTACTGGGCTGAGGCGCGTCTCGGACCAGAGCGGATTCGCGGCGCATATGCCTGGCAGTCGATACTTCACACCGGATCCATCGTTATTTCAGGATCGGATTTTCCCAATGACGCCATGAACCCCCTGTGGGGGTTTTATGCGGCGATCACCCGCAGCGATCGAAACGGGTATCCCGCTGACGGATGGTACCGCGATCAATGTATGACCCGCGACCAGGCACTTCGATCGTACACGATCTGGGCCGCGTACGGCGCATTCCAGGAAAAGGTCAAAGGAACCATCGAGGAAGGAAAACTCGCCGATCTCACGGTTCTTACCGGCGACATCATGGAAATTTCTCCCTCGGAAGTTCTCTCGACCGATGTGTCCATGACAATTGTCGACGGGAAAATCTCCTATGTGAAACCAACTCCTGCAGCGGGAACCAAATAATGTCCGGCCTCGTAAGCAGTATTCGACCAGAACCAACAGCACACCATGTTTAAGAAGCGTCTGTATACGCCGGGTCCAACTCCTGTACCGGAGGATGTCATGATGAGGATGGCTGAACCCATCATCCATCACCGGAGTGCCGAATTCAATGAGTTGTTCACCCGTGTGAACGAAAACCTGAAATATCTCTTCCAGACAAAACAGCCGGTTCTTACTCTCACATGTTCGGGTACCGGCGGTGTGGAGTCGACAATTGTCTCGCTGTTCTCGCCGGGGGATGTGGTCGTCGCCGTCAACGGCGGGAAATTCGGCGAGCGATGGGTAGAGATGCCCAAAGTGTTTGGGCTTAAGTCCGTCGAGCTGAAGGTGGAATGGGGAAAAGCACCGGGCGCCGACCAGCTGCGGGACCTTCTTCATGCGAATCCGACTGCAAAGGCCGTCTACCTCACGCATAGTGAGACTTCCACGGGCACGGCAACCGATGTCAGACTCCTGGCGGAAGTGATCCACAGGCATTCGGATGCGCTGGTGTGTGTCGATGGAATCACGGCGATCGGTGCGCACGAATTTCGGTTTGATGAATGGGGAATTGATGTGTGTGTGACGGGATCCCAAAAAGGACTGATGATACCGCCCGGTCTTGCATTTGTTGCACTGAGTGCGAAAGCGATCGGGAGGATGAGAGCGTCGACTCTCCCGAAATTTTATTTCGACCTCGGCAAGGCACTCGCTGCATACGAAAAGAACGACACGCCTTGGACCCCCGCCGCGTCGCTCATTATCGGGGTCGACGTGGCCCTGCAGAAGATCCGACGTGAAGGGATCGAGAACATCTGGCGCCGGCATGAGCGCATGGCTTACGGATTGCGGGATGGGATCCGTGCTCTTGGACTCAAGCTCTTTTCGGACCAGCCCTCGTTTGCCGTAACCCCGGTTGTGGTTCCATCCGGAATCGAATGGAAATCATTCAACAAGATCCTGAAACTGAAGTACGGCATCACCGTGGCCGGTGGACAGGGTGATTATACCGGGAAGATCTTCCGGATTTCGCATCTTGGCTATTACGATGAGCTGGACATCGTCACGGTCCTGGCAGCACTCGAGCGGACTCTTGCCGAGTGCGGTCATACGTGCGAGCCGGGAGCAGGTGTGCAAGCCGCGCAGAAATATTTCATCTCGCATCAGGGATAGCAGAGAGAACTGATTCATGAAGATTTTCATTTCAGATCCCGTCGATGAACAGTGTGTGGATCTCCTGAAGCAGGAGGGCTTCGCAGTGGTCTATCAGCCGGGGCTTGATGCCGGGAATCTGAAGAGCGCCCTTGCTGATGCGGATGCTCTGATTGTCCGGAGTCAGACGAAGGTGACTGCCGGAATCCTGGAATCGGCGAAGAAGCTGAAAGTCGTGGGGAGAGCCGGTGCTGGCGTGGATAACATCGACGTCGACGCGGCGACAAGAAAGGGAGTTGTGGTAATGAATACTCCCGGGGGGAATACGATCTCGACGGCGGAACATACGCTGTCGATGATGTTTGCCCTCGCCCGCAATATTCCGCAGGCCAACCAGAGTTTGCGGGAAGGGAAATGGGACCGGAAGAAGTTCACCGGCACGGAGCTCAACGGGAAACTGGTGGGACTGATCGGCCTCGGGAGAGTTGGCTCCGAAGTGGCTAAACGGTGCCTTGCATTCGGCATGGATGTTATCGCCTACGATCCGCTGGTCTCATCAGAATCTGCCGCGAAGCTTGGCGTGCGCCTGGCGGAGCTTCCGGAGATTTTCCAGACTGCCGACATCATTTCCGTTCATTCTCCTTTAACGGCAGAGACCCGGAATCTTATCAATGCAAAGACGCTCGCACAGTGCAAGAAGGGTGTTCGGATCATTAACTGTGCCCGCGGAGGAATTGTGCACGAGAAGGACTTGCTTCAGGCGCTCGAAAGCGAACAGGTCGCAGCTGCTGCTCTGGACGTGTTTGAACAGGAGCCGCCCGCGGATCATTCACTGATCCGGCATCCTCATGTGGTATCGACTCCGCACCTGGGTGCCTCAACGGAAGAAGCACAGGAAAAAGTTGCAATTCAGATTGCCCATCAGATTGCAGATTTTCTCCTCGGCCGCGGTGTTTCCGGTTCAGTAAACGGAGATATTGTTCGCTACACCTTCCGCAAAGAATTCCACCCGTACTTTACGCTCGTTGAGCGGATGGGCAAACTCCTTTCCCAGCTGAAGAACGGCGTGCTGCGGTCAGTCGTGCTGACCGTCAACGGAGCGTATCTGCATGAATTGACATCGCTTCTCGGGGCTGCGTTTTTCAAGGGAGTCTTCTCCGATGTGCTGACCGAGCCGATCAACTATATCAACGCGCTTGCCATTGCAAAGGATAGGGGCATCTCTGTTTCTTTGCAGCAGGCTGATGATCACGTCCTTTACGCCAATGTGATTTCGGTTTCCTACGAGACGACGAAAGAACAGCGGAGTTTTGCAGGTACCGTGTTCGGAACCTCCGATGAACGGCTCATTGCGATGGATGGGTTTCACCTGGACATCCGCCCGCAGGGAATCCTGCTGCTCTATTCAAATGTTGATCGACCCGGCATGCTTGCACGGGTCTCCGCGCTACTGGCGCAGGCGCAGATCAACATCGGGGGTTTGTCACTGGGAAGGTATCCGGGACATGCCCGTGCTCTCACGATAATTGCACTTGACGATCTCCCGCCGGCGCATGTATTGGAAAATATCGCAAAGGAGGAGGGGATTTCGGATCTTCACCTAATTACTCTTTAGAGCAAGGAATTCCCTTCCTGTCAAGAGAAAAAGAGCAAAAATGGGAAGAACTTGACAAACGGGAATCCGTTTAGTATATTTCCCGTGAAGGTGTGTCGCCACTTGAATTAAACAATTGGATGAACCCATTGCGGGAAGTTTACACCTGGGGGCTACTTCACACGTCGTTTCTTCTCTCTCCTCACGACTTCAAATCAAATTGCAATTTTCGAAATTCTGAACGCTGGGTGCCAATCCATTTTTCGGCGCCGAGCGATCCCATATTTCTGGATGCGAACACATGTAATTTTCTGAGGCCCTGATGATGACGGGCGTAAAGAATTGTTATCAAGTGAATCATTCATGAAGGAGACGCATGAAATCACGACTGAGTGTCTTGGTTTTGCTACTGGTCGTCGTGCCCGGGATATTGATGGCGGCAGGCACGGGAAAGATCAAGGGCCATGTCACAGACAAGGAAAGCAAAGAGCCCCTGATCGGCGCCAGCGTAATGTTGGAAGGCACATCACAGGGTGCGGTCACCGACATCAACGGTGACTATGTCATCCTCAACGTTGCCACGGGTACATATGCCGTGAAGGTGAGCTACGTCGGATATCAGGCGATAACGGTTACCAATATTCGTGTGAATTCCGATCTGACATCCGAGGCGAATGTCGAGCTTCCCGGAGTCGGGGTGACGGTTCCGACCGTCGAGATCACCGCCGAACGTCCGCTGGTCAACAAGAACGCTACGAACGCCGTACGTATCATCGACAATGAATTCTTTGAGAAACTGCCGGAACGCGGTGTGCAGGCGGCGATCGCCCTGCAGCCCGGTGTGGTCGTGGAGAACCAGAATATTTATATCCGGGGCGGCCGGCTCGATGAAACAGGATTTCAGGTGTCCGGTGTTCCGGTGAACGACGTGCTTTTTGGCGGACCCGGTGCAGTAGTTACTGCCGAAGCGCTTGAGCAGACCCAGGTGCAGGCGGGCGGATACAATGCCGAGTATGGAGGTGCAAATGCCGGTATTGTTTCGAGCCAATTCCGTACCGGCGGCGCCGAGGCATGGAAACTCTCCTTCCTCGGAGAGACTGACAATTTTACGGGGCAGGGAAACAAAGCGCTGGGAACCTACTCATACGGTTATTCGGACTATACCGCAACGTTTGGAGGACCCCTGTACGGAAAAACGCTGCGGTTTTTTGGAAGCATCGAAAACACCTTCTATCGTGACCCGGGAACAAATTCCGTCCAGCCCGATCCTACGGTCTGGGAAGGATTTAATTTCAGTCGAATCCCGACCGGCGCGATCATCACACCCGCTCACTCGACTCCTGAAGTTGATTCGCTGAACCTGGTCTATCAGCCGGGAAATTTATTCGGCGGATCATCGAATACCTATAATTATGCCGCGACCCTGTTGTACGATGGCGGCCAGTTCCAGATCCGCGGTGCAGGATCGTTCAGCGCACAGACGTCACAGGATCCTGCAAGTGTGCAGGAAATGTTTGATGCATTCAGAGATCCGCTCCATATCCGGAACAACGGACTGGCGAATCTCAAATTCACGCACACGGTCTCTCCCCAGACGTTCTACGAAGTCAACCTGAATTACTATAATAATTACCAGGTTGATGAAGATCCCGTCCTGAAGGGCAACATCGATGCGTATTATGATTCTGCAGCGAGTGCTGCGTATGGGTATCCTTTTAAATCCGCGTACGTGCCCCTCGACCCTTGGTCAATATATAATGGTGCTCCCGAAGGTCTTACGCTCTACCAGCCGGGAACTCCGATCGTCGGCAGCACGACGGGCTTCGGAACGCCGTACAACAAGACTTCCGAGATTGGATGGGGCGGCAGGGGAGATATTACCTCGCAGATTGACCGCCATGAACTAAAAGCCGGGTTCGAGGTCGAGCGGTATGAGGTGCGAAGGTTCTCACCCGGTTTGACCGACAGAGCAAAGTACTGGGATGAGTATCGTTCTGGTCAGATCAACTATAACGACCTTGTCACCGGCCTCCGCAATTCCGGCGGCGGGATGGATAATTACGGATACGATGTGTTCGGGAATCCCCTTGATGACAACGTGTACTCCGGAAGTGATATTACGGACTACGGTCCGCGCCATCCGGTGTTTGGTGCCATGTACGTGCAGGATAAGATAGAATTTTCTGACCTCATCCTGAATGCGGGATTGCGGTTTGACTATATCGATGCAGACAGCTATACGCTGCACAATCCCAACGACATTCTCTTTAACGACGCCCTGAATCTCATTTCCACGGCGAACCTCGATAAGACGGCGATCACACGTCAGGTCAGTCCCCGCATCGGGTTCTCGTTCCCGGTCACAGACAGGACCGTGTTTCATGCACAGTTCGGAAAATATATCCAGGAATCACGGCTGCGCGATGCCTATCTCGGTATCGGCAGGTCGTCGAACATCCTGAAAGGCGGATTCTTCGTTCAGAACGTCTCCGGATACGGGTTGGAGCCGGAGCGGACGACACAGTATGAGCTCGGCTTTTCACAGCAAATTTCCGACCGCGCGGCGTTTGACGCAACGGCATTTTATAAGGATATCATGAACCAGATTCAATGGGCGTTGATGATACCACAGGCCGGTGCAACGCAGGGGACCTATCCCGCGTTTGTGAATGGCGACTTTGCCACGTCGGAAGGACTCGAACTCACCCTCACACTTCGAAGAACAGAGCGCGTTCAGGCACAAGTGAATTACACGTTCTCGAGTGCGAAATCAACCGGTACGAACTCCACATCACTCGCCGGCGCAGCATATGTCTCGGGCTTCATTCCGAAGTATATTTTCAATTCGACGTTTAATGAAGCGCACCGTGGAAGTATTCTCCTTGATTACCGGTTCGGAAAAGGTGACGGCGGTCCGGTCCTGGAACGGTTGGGATTGAATCTTCTCGGATCGTTTAACAGTGGTCACAATTTCACGCTCGAGAGTATTCCAACTGCAAGCGGGATCACTGACCCACGAGACCGGGTGCCGATCGAAGAAATTGGCGGATCAACAACCCCGTGGTTCTTCCAGCTCGACGGGCGTCTCGACAAATCCGTTCAGTTCTCCTCACTGGATGTCAATTTCTATATCTATGTTCAGAACATCCTCGGAACGGATAACCCGATTAATGTCTTCCCGAGAACGGGTGATCCGAAGGATGACGGGTGGTTGAGTATTCCGAACGGGCTTGCTGACGAGACGCTTTTCGGTTCCGACTATTCCAGCGTCTACAGGGGTGTGTATCTTGGAGGCAACTCCTTGAATTTCGGCCCGCCCCGGCAGATCAGATTTGGCGTAAAAATTGATTATTAATCTGAAGAGGAGAAACTCCCAATGATCGCACAGAGAAATTTTCTGACGGCCCTGATTGTCGTTACCGCGCTTGCGGCGACATGCGTTCAGGCAGGACGTCCTGTTAATTCTCGCGGTGTCCGGAAGGTGACCACCAACAATACCTACCGGCCCATGGACATCAACTCAGTCTTCAATTATTACAGTAACGTTGGGGACGGTTCCTATAATCCGTTCAGCGGAACGAATGAGGGATTTGAATACCCTAAGGGAAGCGGAAAGTTCGTGATCTTTGAGGATGGTATCGTGTGGGGTGGATTCCAGAACGGTACCCTGAAGGTTGGAGGATCCACATATAACCACGGACTCCAGGCGGGCAAAATCCTCCGCGCTGCTACGGTCGATTCTCCTGCAGTCGCTGATGATCCCGGACTCTCGAAATACCACATCTACCGGGTCCGCCCGGATGTCAACCCAAATACTCCGTTCGATGCAACCATGCAGGCCAAGCTGGGGAATGAGGAAGTCCCCTACATCAACGAGTATGAAAGTTACAGTGCTCAGGACCTCTACAATCAATATATTGCCGACTGGAATGCTTGGCCGGGAGATGAAGGTGCCCCGTATACCGACGTCAACCACGACGGCATCTATGAGCCGGGTACCGATATCCCCGGTGTGCCGGGTGCCGATCAGACAATGTGGTACGTCGCGAATGATCTCAACCAGACACTCACGGAGAACCTGTATGGTTCCGACCCTATCGGGATTGAGATGCAACGTACCATCTGGGCGTATAAATCAAAAGGCGATGTACTCCAGAACGTGATTTTCATGGGAACGAAAATCATCAATGAAAGCGCATATCCTCTTGACAGTTGCTTCATTACTCAGTGGTCGGATCCCGACCTCGGTGGTACTCTTGGAGCGAACACCAACCTCCCCGGTTGCGATACAACCCGGAAGCTGGGCTATGTCTACAGCGGCGTTGCGGTTAATGGCGGTTACGGCGTCGCGTGTCCGGCCGGAGGATTCGTCTTTTTCCAGGGACCCTGGATACCCGGTGGGGCAAACGACTCCGCCATCTTTGATCTGCAGTACCGTCACGGTCGGAAACCCCTTGGGATGACAGGATTCAATTTCTTCATCAATGCCCGGGGGAATATTTATTCGGATCCGGAATTGCAATCCATCGCCGGCACTCAGGAGTTCTACAATCTTATGAACGGGACTGTGGCATCCACGGGAGCTCCGTTCGTCAATCCTCTCACCGGTGATACTGCCAAGTTTCTTTTTCCGGGGGATCCGGTGACAGGTACCGGATGGACTGCTGATTACACCATCAAGCCGCAGGACGTCCGTATCGCACTGAATTCCGGCCCGTTCACATTGCAGGTCGGCGATACCCAGCAGGTTGTTGTGGCGTGTCTTGCCGGAGTTGGCGGTGATCGTATGTCGAGTATTTCCGTACTCCGTTACTACACGGATATCGCGCAACAGGCATACAACAACCTCTTCAATTTGCCGAGCGCTCCTCCGCAGCCGAATCTGACGGCAACCGAACTTGATGGAGAGGTCCTCCTCAACTGGGCCGATACGACCGAGTATCCCAAGACCGAAAGTCAGAATGACCTCGGATACAAGTTCGAGGGATACGACGTGTATCAGCTCAAAGACAACTCGTGGGCAAGTCCGAAGCTCCTCGCAACATTCGACGTTAACGACGGCATCGGTACCATTAGAGATTATGTCTACGATGCTACACTAAAAGATCTCATCTACGAACCCGTAGAAAATGGCACCGATAACGGCATCCAGAGATACTATGCCGTGAAGGCTGATGCCTTTCAAACATTTGGTACAAATCTCGTGAATGGACAGAAGTATTATTTCGGCGTCAAGGCGTACAATTTTAACCCGACGCCGGGACTTGTGGGCAATCACTTCTCCAGCTATTCCACGGTCATACAGGTCATTCCGCACCAGCCGGATCTCGGTGTGCGCTTACATTCCAATGTACTCGATACGATCGGGGTAACACATACGGCGGGAAATGCCGATGGCTCACTCACCGTGAATATTGTGGATCCCACAAAACTCACCGGCCATAAATACCAATTTCAGGTCGTTGTGACGGACTCCATTTATGACTCCACCGCTCAGGCAAACCTTGCGAATCCCAGGTGGGAGCTGGTGGACGTTACGAGAGGAAACGTTGTGGTGAAACAGCCCTCGACTTCTTATGCGGGTTTTTCGCCGGGTGATACGATTATTGATGGAATGCAGGTCGGAATAAATGCTTCCCCGTTCTGGGTGTCAGGGAAGGAACTCGCAGCGCAGACCTACACGCCGGCCGCAGATTTCAACTGGACCGGCGTTAACAACGGCGGCCCGTTCTTCGGAGGAGGTTTGTTTGTTGCGAATGGCTTTATCACTGGAGGACTTAATCCGTGGCAGGTGAATGAGTCAGTGGAGATCATTTTCGATTCCTCAAATGGGCAGAATGCCTACGACTTTGAGAGGGATCAGGGTGGATCCGCAACGGCTCCGTACATCGGGTTCTTCCCGCAGCCGTTCAGAGTCTACGATGTCACCGATCCGGCTCATCCACGGCAGATCGATTTCGCCTTCATGGAGAAGACCGGTTTTCCGACAGACGATCACGTCTGGGCTCCTGGTCCCACTTCGGGAAACCGTGAATACTTCTGGTTTGTCGGAGACAATTATACGGCCACTGCAAAAGCCGAATACGCCGGAGGGAACGTCTCATCGGTCCTGAGCACAAAACCCGTGTATTGGGCGGGATGGTACACTCTCACGGATCCGTCACTGCCGGCGTACAAGAACGGCGATGTCTGGATGATCAAAGCGACCAGCATTGTCACTTCAGCGGACGTATGGGCGTTTGATACAGGGCCAAAGCAGAAGACGTTCTCGAACGCCCTGGAGCAGGCGGATGTCAATAAGATCAATGTCTTCCCGAACCCGTACTTTGGATTTAATCAGGCTGAAACGGACAAGTACAGCCGGTTTGTAACCTTCAGCCATCTTCCGAAAAGAGCCACGATTCGCGTCTTTAATCTGGCGGGTACACTGGTGAGAAGGATCGAAAAGACCGATCCTACGACACAGTTTGCCCAATGGGATTTGCGCAACGAGTCGTCGATTCCTGTCGCGGCAGGCATGTACATTGTGTACATCGATCTGCCTGACCAGGGCGCAACGAAGATTCTGAAACTCGGCATTATTCCGGAAACGCAATTCCTGGATGCGTACTAATGCCATGAGAACAGACTTCAAATTCGGAAGAGAAATCTACTTTTTCTACTTGAGAAGGAGAAATTCCATGAAAGCGATTGGAAGATATTCAGTCGTTATGATGATGCTGATGTGCATCTTCGCACTGAGCGCCCTCGCGGGTAATGGGACTCGCACCGGGACGGCTGGCGCGACGGAACTTCTTATTCCCGTCGGGGCTCAGGGCATTGCACTTGGTCAGGAGAACCTTATCTTTGCCAGCGGTTCCGAAGCACTGTACTGGAATCCAGCGGGCCTTTCACGCATGGATCGAGATGTCGAGGCGATGTTCTCGGAAATGTCCTACATCGCCGATATTAACATCGGGTACGGTGCACTGGGTGTCAAGACCGACTTTGGGACACTCGGATTTAGCCTGAAGTCGATTGCGTTCGGCGATATTCCGGTCACGTCGGAAGCATTTCCCGATGGTAACGGCCAGACATATTCTCCGACCTATGTGACACTCGGCGCGACATATTCGAAACTTCTGACCGACCGTATCTCCGTGGGGGTGACATCCAACCTCGTCACGGAGAGGATTATGAATACCTCGGCGACAGGCGTGGCTTTTAATATCGGGATACAATATTACGGGCTCGGTGTGCCGGGGGTGGATCTCGGCATCGCGGTTAAAAACATCGGACCCGACATGACCTTTGACGGGTCGGACCTTCTGCGCCTGGCAACAGCACAGGCCGGCTTGCGCGGGACTCAATATTACAAAGTCTCGGCTGCGAGCTTCCAGCTGCCGTCGGATATCGAAATCGGTGTCGGATATCAGCGGCAGATCGACGAGAACTTCTCGTTCCGGGTCGGTGCAAACTTCCAGAACAATAATTCGTCGGACGACGTGTATGGCCTGGGCGGAGAGCTCAGTTATATGAGCATTCTGGCGGTCCGCGCGAGCTATCTGACCGCTCCACAAGCTCTTGACGATCCGACCGAAGGCAATTCCACCTATCTCTATGATTATGCTCTCGGTGTGGGCCTGCACCACGACGTCGGCGGTATCGATGTGGCGTTCGATTATGCCTACCGGCATGTCAAGTTGTTGAGCTCGAACAATGTCATTACGATACGGCTCGGATTCTGAGCATGTGTCAGAAGAGTAGTTATTTGATCACTCTATCGACTGATTAACGCAGTACAATTGCAGTAAATGAAATTTCTCTGGCTCATTGCAGTCGCCGCATTGGTTCGAGGCGGCGACTGCTGTTTTGCATCGGGGGGAACCGAAGACTCCGTTACGACGATCGGGCACTTTGAGCGCGCAGTGGCGTTTGCCGTTGATCCCGACGGCAACTTCTTTGTCGTGGATGCAGGAAATCAATCTCTCAACAAATTATCGCCCTCCGGGAATCTGCTCGCCAGTACAGGAGGATATGGATGGGGAACAACTTCGTTTGATCAGCCGAGAGATCTGGCTCTTGCAAACGGGCTTGATGTCTATATTGCGGACTACGGAAACCACCGCATACAGAGATTTGACCATAACCTAAACTACGTCTCGACCTACGACGGGAGATCGAGCCCGGCGTTTCCTATGCAGTTTGGCTATCCCCGCGGCGTCGCCGTATCGCGGTCGGGTATACTGTTCGTCGTGGACGGTGAGAACAACCGCATTGTCGCGACAAATCCGCTCCAGGATAACAGCTGGACATTCGGAGGAAACAATGTGGAGCAGGGGAAACTCGCCGATCCTTCGAGGATCCGAATTACGAGCGATGACCGCCTCGTAGTGAAAGACCGTGGCTCACTGATCTTCTATGATATTTATGGAAACTTCGTCCGGGCGGTCACGGACAGTGCAATCACTCGTACTGCCGCATTTGCACTTGAGGATTCGATTCTGTTTATTCTAGATGGATGTCGACTGATCACCTGTAGTGATCAGGGATTTAATCGTCAGGAGCGGCTCATTTCGGATATATTGGGGAGGGGGGAGGCGTGCGATGCTGTCGATCTTCTCGTCCGGGACGGAATGATCGACATTCTCGCACGAAATACTATCTACCGGTTGCCGCTTCGTCTCCTCAATCAATAAACAACACAACATCAATCACGCAAGAGGGCTTATCGTTGCCCTCGAATCAGAAAAGGAGATCGTATGGCTGGAAAAAGTCTGAATCGGGTTCAACTCATCGGGAATCTCGGAAAGGATCCGGAGTTGAGCTATACAGCATCGGGTGTGGCGGTCGCTAAATTTTCCATTGCTACCGGTGAACGCTGGAAGGATCAGGACGGCAATGTCCAGGAGCGTACGGAATGGCACAATATTGTTGTCTGGAGGAAGCTCGCGGAAGTCTGCGGGCAGTATCTGAAGAAAGGAAGCCGCATCTATCTCGAGGGTCGACTGCAAACGCGATCGTGGGATGATAAAAATACGGGGGTCAAGCGGTACACGACGGAGATCGTCGGTGACGATATGATTATGCTTGACTCGAGAGGATCTGCTCCTGCCGCCGTCGCCGATGCGGAGCCGGTCGAGAATGAACCGGCGGATCAGGGGAAGGAAGATCTTCCATTTTGATTGCCCTTCCTCGTGTCAGGCCAAGTGCTTGACTTTCTGAATGGATTGTTCTATCTTCACGTCGTACGTATAAGTTCTTTTCAAACGTGGTGGTGATTGTATTTCCGAATCAGTGGAGATGCAGTCAGGGAATACCGTGCAAATCGGTAGCTGCCCCGCAACTGTAAGCCGGGTAGTTCACATCGCTGAACTATCGAACACCGGAGGGAAGACGTCACTGTGGTCCCGTGGGACTATGGGAAGATTCCGGGTAACAGGCAAGCCAGGAGACCGACCGCCATGATTTTCGAGTAACCTTCGCGGGAAGGTGGTTCGGCTTCTGAATACTCCTGAACCCCGGCATTCCTTGCGAATGCCGGGGTTTTCTTTTTAGTGAATGCACTCCGTGAACCAATATCGTTGGATTCATATTGCACTTCTTCCTGCAATGATGTTTACGCCTCGAATCGTCATTGGGTATACGGGTGATCCTGCGGATACGACAAAAACCTATCAACTCCCGGAAGTACTCGTCACGGCCGATCGTTCCTCGATCACACAGACTGTCCAACCTTCACGGATTTACCAGCTGTCCAGAGTTGATCTGGAAAGCTCAAATGGCAGCACGCTCGGGGAAATATTGTCGGGATCGCCGGGAACATTCGTCCGGACCTATGGTCCGGGGGGCGGTCTCCAAACCGTATCCCTCCGGGGAATGGATGCAGAACATACGCTTGTTCTCATCGATGGGGTTCCCCTGAACAGCGCGCAGAATGGTCAGAGTGACCTGCGGCTGCTGCCACTGCTGGAAGTCGAAGGAGTACAAATTGAACGAGGCGGAGCGTCGTCGGCATTCGGCACCAATCCGCTCGGCGGCACCGTCAACATTCAAACGTATCTGCCGTCGGGGCAGTCCGGGGTCACAGCTGGTGCGCTTGCGGGTTCATTTGGCGAGTCCGGCGTTGATGTTCTTTTGGACCTCGACGGTTCCGGCGTGACACCTTTTTCCGTCGGCTATTCAGAACAGACCGGCAGGGATAATTTTCCATTCGAGGTAGATCAGGGCGGGCAGAGCATTCGATCGGAGCGGTCGAACTCCGACTACCGATCAAGAAATCTTTTTGTCTCCGGGGCCTGGGTTCCGGATTCCTCCCGAAAATCAGACCTCTTTGTGGCATACGGCGAAGCCGAACGCGGAACCCCGGGTCCGTTCCTTACCGTGGAAAATCAGGGCCTCGCTCGACAGCAGGACCGACAGCTGGAATCCTTCGGCTCGATGCAATTTATCGGCGGTAATACGCTCGGTGGAACGATCGCGGGAACCTTTCAAACCGCATATGAACACTATACCAATACGACTGAGCCCTTTCTTGCAGACAACTACTATCAGGACGTACTCATCGATGTTTTGCCAAACGTGGAATACCGGCTCTTCACCTCGCTCAATATTGTTGCGGGAGGTGAGCTCGGGAGTGCGCTTGCGGCGGGCAACGCAATGCCCTCGGATCAGCATCGGAATAATGCGGGCATCTATCTCGCCCCGACTATCGTCCTTACCGGCCTCCTTCCCGACTGGAGGGTAAGTCTCTTTCCTTCACTGCGCTTTGACGCGTATAGCGGGTCGGAACATGCCTGGAGTCCGAGGCTGGGAATGAGCGCCGAGTTGCCCTTTCTGGGATTGCGTTCCACTCTCCACGGTGTTGCAGGTAACAGCTTCAGGGTGCCGACGTTCAACGAGTTGTATTATGACGGTGCGGGAGGCCTCGGCAACCCGGAACTCTTGCCGGAACATTCGTTCAGCGCTGAGGGAGGAATCACATTGCGGGCGGAGTGGGTTGGCACGGAAGAGTGTGACCTGACATACTATTCGATCAGGACTAGAGAGAGAATATTCTGGCTTCCAACGGAGCTCCCGTCGGTATACTCACCGCGAAATATTGGTGAGACAATTTCTTCGGGATGGGAATGTGAGTTCCGGTGGAACATGTGGGGCGAACGGGTTGAACTCGGCGGCACGTATGCCTGGCTCGATGCACACGGAGACAATTCAGAAGCCTCAGCCGCGCTCTCGAATATCATGCAGCTTCCGTATGTCCCGCTCGACATGGGTGGCGCCTATTTTGATTTCCGTATCCCCTTGACAACTCAGTATGTTACGGGCATATTCGGAAAAATATCC
>Ga0335079_10003686_pt1 | contig 17640 bp, 13 predicted proteins | sample Lox_Sample_33_FD_206719 | JGI IMG/M metagenome (GOLD analysis project Ga0335079, IMG submission 206719) | Soil microbial communities from Loxahatchee National Wildlife Refuge, Florida, United States - Lox_Sample_3.3 | ecosystem: Environmental > Terrestrial > Soil > Wetlands | place: USA... | reverse complement strand
GCGCGGAGCAACACGCCTGCAATCGGGCGACTCACTGACGCTTACGGAACCGGCTCGCGGCGGCGGTCGTGGTCCTGCTAACGATGCTGCAGTTCACGCGGATCGGGCGAGCTTTCCGGCGCCGAGGTCGTATGTGGCCTTCGCCCGCATCTGCTCCCGGTGACGCATGACTTGGTCTACGATCAGCCCGCCGGCACTCCCGATGATGGCACCGATCAGCACGCCGTTCGTACTGTGTGTCATCCCGCCAATCGCAGCGCCCGCCCCCGCGCCCGCGCCGATGACTGCGGCCGTGCGCTGCATGGGGTGGTGATACTGGCCGTCAGGACCCAATACGTGTTGATCCGGACCGAGCGATTTGCTCAGGTTCATCTTCGTGACCAGCTCGTGAAATGTGGTGGCTGAGCGAAGCATTTCTCCCAGCACCTGGGGTGTCAGTTCCTGCGCTTGCGGGTGATCTGCCGGAGGCTCGGGGGATTGCGGCTGGGCCGCGAAAGCGCCAAGGGGGACTGAGAAGAATACTACAAACGCCAGCGTTCTTCGCATGTTGTAAGACTCCAGTCAATGGTGAGTACGTGGAACCTTGCATGTACGTTGCGTCGCTTCCGATTAAAAACAGTTTAGCTCATTAGGGTGCGGCCTCTGCGTCGAATCCATCTTGGCCCCGAGTCTGGCCTCGGCGGGATAATGATCTGGACTATCGGCGACGACTACCTCGCGAGTCAGACGGGCTCTACCCCAAAAATGGGGGCAACCCCGATCTCTAACTTATGCCAGTATTTTTCTGATCGTGGCTTCCTTGCGTCGACGGCTTTCTGCAATGCGTCCCAGGCTGGCCCGAACTTGTGTCGGTCGGCAACGATGTTCCGGGCTCTTGAACGCGGGTCGCTCGCCACACCGCAGGTCGTTTTGGTAATGCATCCTTCCACCGGCCATCTGTATAATGCTAGGCCTTGTATGACCCGTCCAAACCAGCTTCTGCTTGTACTCACGCTCGCCTTGTCCAGTCGGCCATCACAATCAACACGCAAATTTCTTGATCAACGACACGGCATACGTGGTCACAATTTTCAGAATGGCTCAAAATGACCTTCTGCATTTTGAATCCCCCAACTACATATCCACTTCGCCGACCACAGAACAGGGTCGCGTTGCACGAGGTTTCACTGTGGCCCTGATTTCTCGAAGGGATTTTCTCGCCCTGGCCGGCACCGGCATTGGTGAAGTCTGCCTCGGGAGTCTGGCGCATCTGTCGGCGTTGCTTCCGCCGGCATCGGCTTCGCTCGAAGCACTCCATGCGGCATTCCGGGACCCGGATCGCAAGCACAGCATCCGTCCATTCTGGTTCTGGAATGGAAAACTGGATGCCAAGGAAATCGAACGGCAAATCCGGCAGATGGTCGAACATGGCGTTTACGGCGCCTATGTTCATAACCGCCACGGGCTGGAGACCCCTTACCTGTCGGAAGAGTGGTGGCAGGCAGTGGGATCGGCCCTCCAGAGTTCGCGCGAGAACGGTTTTTCTCTTTGCATGGTGGATGAATTCGAATGGCCCTCGGGCGAGGCTCGTGACGATTGGATGCCGGGCAGCAATAAAAGCCGGGTGGTTCGAGCGAACCCAGAGTTCCGGATGCGTCGTCTGCGTCCCGTCGAAAGCACCGTGCACGGCCCCGGGCGGGTGGAGATCGCTTTGCCAGCGGGCGCCGCGCTTGCGGTTTCAGGCAAGCGCCTGAGCGCCGATCGCATCGACGGCGGCAGTCTGCGCACACTTCCATTTGAACCAGGAGCGAGCAGTTTTTTCTGGGACCCTCCCGCAGGCGAATGCGCGGTCATCGTGTATGTTCTCGAGCCGACCCGAAGCGTGGATGGCAGCACGGTCGATCTGATGAACCCTGATGCGGTGCGCCAATTCATCGACATTTATTACGAGGAGTTTTACCGCCGGTACGGCCAGTACTTCGGCAATGCCATGCCCGCGACCTTTGCCGATCACGAAGGCAGCTACGGAGGGAAACTGGCCTGGACTCCACGCCTGTTTGAAACTTTCCGGCAAAAGAAGGGCTACGATCTCGAACCGCTCTTGCCCGCGCTGGACCACGACATCGGCGCCAAAAGCGAAAAAGTTCGCTGCGATTACCTGGACGTGGTCAGCGAGCTCTATTCGAACAGCTTCTTCAATCAGGTGAATGACTGGTGCCGGAAGCACAACCTGGAGTATTCCGGACATGTCTGGGAGGAAACCCTTTTCTTCGGGCCTCCGTACCAGGGTGATTTCTACCAGATTCTCCGTTCCATGACCAATCCCGGATGCGACTCGCTGGTCGAATGGGGTCGTCAATCCGTCTGGCTGAAGGAAGTGTCTTCCATCGCCGACTTCGAAGCGCGGCGCGTGGTTTGCGAAAATCAGGGAGTTCAGGGCAGCGATTCCTACCTTTCTCCGGAACGCATGCGGCGCGTTTCTAACGGTCTGGGGGCATGGAATGTCGGCGAGTTCATTCCCCACGCGTTTGATTACGATCTGAATCGCATCAACTTCCCGCCGGACTGGTTTCGTAGCCAGCCGTTCTTGCCTCATTTTCGCGCCTATGCGGACCAGATGCGGCGCGTCAGCTTCATGAATTGTGATAGCCATCACGTGGCGGACATTCTTCTTTACTATCCCCAGGTCTCGGTCTGGGGACAGTCCGCCCCCGCGTTCCGGACTGACGACCCTCCTCGAATCATGTCCAACTCAACCTGGCCCGAAGATGCCGTCACCACCAACTCGACCTACGCGCAATTGAAACTTCGCCTCAGCGAATCCCACCAGGACTACAAAATAGCGGACGATTCCTATCTGAGCGAGAGCCGCGTCCAGGATGGTACCTTGCTGATCTCCAGCTCGCGTTTTCGCACGCTGGTACTTCCGCCCATGTCCACGATGCGGCGCGGTTCAGCGGAACGCGCCGCAGAATTCTACCGTGGCGGCGGCACCCTGATTGCAATGGGACATCTTCCCTCCATTTCCGTTGAGGACGGCCGGGACGACCCAGTTTTGCAGGCCGTGTGGGATTCCATCTTCGATGCCGAACCCACGATGGCCCCATGGACGATGCGTTCGAACGCGAAAGGCGGCCGGGCCTATTTTGTGACGGCCACTGCGGAAGATGTGGTGGCGCTTTTGTCCCAGATCGTCGAACACGATGTGGACGTGGTGAGTGGATCCGCGGAACATCTTTCCGTTCTGCACAAAAAGAAAGCTGGCATCCATTTCTACTGGGTGGTGAACGATTCGCCGGAGCCGCGCATTAACCTTCTGCGCTTTCGAGCCTGGGGTGCTCCCGAACGCTGGGACGCCGTATCCGGAAAGCGCAATCCCGTTTTCTATCAATCGAGCGGCGCCACCACGCTGGTGCGAATCGCGCTCGGTCCATGGGACGCATCCTACATCGTGTTCGATCCCGAAGGGCCGGCGCAGCCTCTGGAACTGAAAGCCACCAATCTTGATGAATTTTTCGTAAAAAGCTCGACGGCAAGCGAAGCGATCATCCGCGGCCGCGCGCTGACGACCGGGAAGGAGCCGGCGTTCGTTGAACTGCGCGCCGGAGACAAGGTCTATCGCGGCGCCTATCAGCCCGCCCCTGCCGCCCCGCTCGCATTGGCCGGCGAATGGACGGTTACGGTGGATGCTCCAACCATCTGTCTGCCCTACGCCGAAGCGAAGGATGATCCGCGAGACAGCGGCATGCGCGAACGCTGGTATGCAGACGATCTTCCCGGCACAAAGTGGAGCCGCCTGTGGCTCTCTCCCATGAACTGGTCTTTGCGGAAATGGAATCTCATCGGGCCATTCTCCAACCCCGGCGATCTGGGCCTGGAACACCATTTTCCGCCCGAGCAGGAAATCGATTTGCGCGCGGCCTATGTCGGAGACGCCGGGCGGGAGGTTCACTGGCTGTCCATAAATAACGATCAACGGCCAATTCCCCCGGACATCGGTCACGGCTTGGATTGGGGAATCGTTGCAGCGAACGCTGGCCGCTATGCGTCTGACAACCAGATTATCGATTATGGCGAAGCTCTCCGGCTGGGTGATTCGCCCGCGGGAACGAACTTTGCGCAAACCTGGCTGCACGTGTCCGAGGCGCAAGAGGCCGTTGTGGTGCTGGCCACGCCGAATCCGCATGCCGTCTTTCTCAATGCCCGGCAGGTCCATTTGCGCTTCGTCCGTCCTGTCTACAACGAATTAACAGACGGATTCGCCTTCCACATACCGGTACGGCTCAATGCCGGCTGGAACAGCCTGCTGGTAAAATTTCTGCACAACGCAGCCATTTCCTCGTCGGCAACTTTCACGTGCCGCGTGGAGCGCCCGGATGGCGGCCATATTCAGGAACTGGTCTCCAGTGCCCGCCAGATCGCGGACGAAAGAAGGCGTGTTGAGCCGGGGTACCGGTGGCTGCGTTTTTCGGTTCCTCCCCTGGCCCGCGCTCTTCGCGTTCCAACCCTTGACGGTCCATGGTCGGCCTTTATTGATGGCCGGCCCATGGAGTCCGCGACAGAGCTTCTTCTTCCGCCGGGAACCCGCACTGTTGTTCTTCGGGTCGGAGCAGCAGAAATTTTGGACCACCCCTTCGAACTCGTCACTGCACCTGCCGCTTTGCCCCTCGGGACATGGAGCGTCCCAGGGCTGGAGCACTTTTCGGGTTCGATGACTTACGAGAAAGTTGTGGAGCTCCCTGCCTCACTCCTCAAGGAGCGCGTGCTTCTCGACTGCGGGAAAGTCGGAGTGGCGGCGGAAATCTGGGTCAATGATGTCTTCGCCGGCGCCCGGCCGTGGCAACCCTTTGTGCTCGACGTAACCGATCATTTAGGGCCCGGGCCAAACCGCTTCAAAATTCGCGTGGCGAATACGGAGGCCAATGCGCGCGCCGTGGGCGAATCCATCGGGATCCTTGAGAAGATCGACCTGAACGGCTGGCTCGGGCCAGCCTCGTTGGTGCCTTACATTGAGCGGGACATTCACTGCGTGCCGCTCTGAGGCATTCGATCCTCTCCCGGTCACGCCTCTGACATAGTGCTCGCACATCTCCAATCGAGCTACTCGACTGAAGTCAATTCGGCATGCGTTGAAAATGAGGCTGCGCTCTCCGCAAAGCCATCAAGCTGTCGAGGAAATAGCCCCGCGCGCCTCGCTGATTCCTCACTCCACTGGCTGCGCCAGACCCGGCCGATTCCGGTAATCATCGCCAGAGCTATCAGAGCACCCACCGCAAACAGGGCAAAGCCAAGCCCGAAGGTGCCGGAGCGATCCTGGTCGGCCAAGCCGAACTTATCGTGGCCCGTCGGATAGAGTTGGTCGAAAGTACCGATACGTCCATCATGCGGATTGCGATCGCCCGAGGCGTAATTGTATTCGGCGAAGGCTCACGGCTTGTACGGAATGGTGAACGTGTAGCCAGCTACCCAGTGCCCGGCCCAGGCGCTGGCGGCATCGGCGCCGATGTTGCCGCGTTGCACCGCCAGTTCCACACCGTAGTCGACGTGTGCTTACGGCACTTTGCCCACCCAGCGCACGCCGCCGGTCTTGGAATCCAAACTCGCCAGCTTTCCGCCTTCATTCTTCTGCCGCGGAGCCAGCCGCCAGAAGACATTCGGTTCCACAACCGCATTCGGAATCAGTTTCTCCAGGCCGCCATACAATCCGTGTAGATTATTGCCTTCGATGTGGTGATCGAACGTTCCGTTTTGCGGCGCCACGATGGCCGCGGAAAATGCGTCCAGCCGGTAACCGCCGGAATGAAAACTGGCGCGTACGGCGTCGCAGTTGCGCGGAACGTTCAGCCAGTCAGCGGTACCCACCAGGCGTTGGTCGCCGAAATTGAGTTCTTGCCGGCCCGCACGTACTGTCAGCGGCCCTTCCGGATTCCCTAACTCCACATAAGCCAGCGCCGGATCCTCGTAGCGCACCGCCTCGACGCCGTCGTTTTCCTGAAACTCGCCCGCGGAAAAAACGTCGACGCCCATGATCTTGAGCTTGGCTGCGGGTTTCCATCCCTGGAACAGCGGCCCTTTATTGCCCGTGATGGTGGCGGCCAGGACCTTGCCCTGCTCCAGCAGCGGCGCCACCAGCCCGTAGACCTGCCCGTTGTGCTCCACGCACTCGCCCACTGCAAAAACTCGCGGGCTCGATGTCTCCATGTAATCGTTGACCACGATTCCGCGATTCACCGCAAGCCCGGCTTTTCGCCCCAGTTCCACATTGGGGCGGATGCCCGCGGCGACCACCACCAGATCGGCTTGCAGTTCTCGCCATCCGCGAAGCGAACTCCTTCCACGTGCCCGTTTCCCAGAAGCCTCTTCGTGGAACGCTGCGTGAGCACTCGCACGCCCATCTGTTCCATCTTGCGCTGCAGGTACAGACCGCCCGTCCCGTCGAGCTGCATGTTCATGAGCGAGTCCACCAAGTGCATGACGGTCACATCACAGCCCCGCAATTGCAGCCCGCGCGCGGCTTCCAGGCCGAGTAATCCACCACCGATGACGACGGCCCGTACGCCTTTTCCAGCACGTGCCACCAGCGCGCGCGTGTCGTTCAGATTGCGAAAGTGGTGCGAGACAAAGAAGAGATAGCGCGACAGAAGTTCGCCTGCGAGCGCCAGCGCGAACGCACCCACCGGCCAACCGAGCAGCGGTAGCCGGCAATCAGTGGGCCGAACCGCGTGAGCAGTGCGCTCGGGAGGTTCTGGGTGAGCAGGCGCGCTGAAGCGCGAAGCTCGAACTCGTCAGAAGCTGCCAGTGTCAGCAGTTTGATGACTTGATTGAGAAGTTGCGTGCCGCCGGCCAGAACAACCGGCGTCACCGGCGTTCGGATCCCGAGCACGCTCAGAAATTGCGGACCGAGCAACAGGGCGGTGAGGTAGAAATCGATCAGCGTGTGTTTGCTATTCCAGGCCGGGCGGGCCGGCACCAGGTAGATCCAGGCACTAGCCGTGACGCCGCCGAAACCCAGCACCGCGGCCAAAATGGACAATCGCGGGGCCATCGCAGATCCGGCAGCCGCACCCGCGAACAGCGAGAAGAGCAGCACTTCGCGACTGAGCCACGACCGCCGCCACATCTTGAGCGCGCGCCACGCGTAAATCGGCCGCGCCAGGTGCAGAGTCGAGGCGGCCAGGGAAAGAAACGCGACGAGCACTGCCGCGGCCGCAGCTTTGTGTCCGGCACCCGCCAAAAATGAGAGACAGAAAAACGCGCCCGCGGAGAGTTGCGTTAGAACCAGCATGGCGACCAGGGGCCAGTGCGGCGCTTCCGGCCGGACGCGGTGATGATCGGCGCGCTCGAAATCGGGCAGAATCTTGTCGGGGAGCGTGATCCGCGTGGTGGAAAGGGTGTGGTCCGCTTCAGGCATTCCCGGAGCGTTGGCTGCCCGGTGGATCCTGCCCGAAAAAGACGCAGCGTTGCGCGGGCCAGATTCGTGACCACCAGTTTGGATTCGCTGCGTTGATAATGCAGTTCCTCGGCGCGATCGGCCGCGACAAATCTCCAGGAGGCGATCGCACCCACGGCCGCAACGAGGACGATGCCCACAAATGCAGTACGGCGTGACATCTTCGAGACGATTGCTCTTAAAGATCCTGGCGATTCGTTACGCGCATCGCGGCAGCGAGCGGCGTTGCGATCCAGAGCACGAGCGCAGACAACAGCATCAGCATGGCGGGCACTGGGCCACCCAGGAATTTCAGCAGCGCGGCTCCGGCGGCTCCAAAAACCGCCGGTTCGCCCAGCGCCAGCATGCTTCCCACGCGAACCAGATCCACGGGATTTCCGAACAACGAAAGAAAGATGAACTGGTTGGCCGTGTGTTCCTTCAAAGCGAAGGTGACGCCGATGACCAGCAGATCGTAGAGCAACACAAAGAAGAACCACACAAACAACGCGTGACCGAACGCCTTGGCCTTCGAGCCGCAATAGGCAGCTATCAGCGCTCCGATCACCAGAAAAACCAGAGCCAGCAGCAGGGCGAAACCGGCGAACGCCAGAAAAACCAGCGAGCCTTCCGCGCCGGAGTTCGCTGCGATTACGCAGGCAGCCAGTCCAAAACCGAAACAAGTGGCCGCGGCCACGGCGGCGAACAAGCCGCAGATCTTGCCAGTCAGAATCTCCGCGCGCGTCACCGGCTGGGAGAACAGCAACTCGTTGGCGCCGCGCTCGCCGGTAAAGCTGACCGCACTCATGGTGAGCGCCACGATGGGCACCAGGTACAAGACCAGGTTCAACAGACTGGCCGAGGTCCGGGTGAAGCCCTGGAACCCGATTTCGCCCGCCGTGACCATCCCGAAATAAGAGATGGCCAGCGCCAGCGCAGCGAAGACCGCGGCGAAACTAACCGTCCATTTGTTCCGGCTGTTCACGCGCAGCTCTTGCCCGGCGATTGCGCCTACTATCCGCCAATCCATCACAGTTTCTCCCAGCTCAGCACTGTGCCCTGAAAGCGCCGGGCCTGTTCCTCCGCCGCGGGCCGTTGCTTGAGGGCAATGGTGTGGCCTCCCATGGGACTCGGAATGGATTCAGCCCGCACATAGAGCGCCTCTGGAGCGTTGATCCAGCCGGCGCCGGTGTAGTCCCGCACAAACATCGCGGCGCCTGGCGGCCGGTATTTTTTTAAGAACCGCACCATGCAGCCGATATCATCGAACTTGTAGACGTTGTCGTCGCGGTCCACGATTTCCGCCGCGTAGCGCGGCTGAGAGACGGCCATCCGGCAGAAGGAGCACATGTCGGTTGCCTCGATCTCAACTGGTTTCAGGGACGGCGTCCCGCAGCCCCACAAAATCAGCAGGAGCGGAATCAGCGCTCTTCGCATTCACGTACCTCAAGTAAATCTCTTCGAGCGGCGGCTCTTCGCTAGAAAACTGCTCGACCACGCCGCCTGCCGTTTCGATGGCTTGCAACACCGCTCGCCGCTCGCCGGGCCTGCAACTGACCCATAGTGTCGACCCGGTCGATTCCGCGCGCTGCGCTCCCGCGGCGTGGGCGGCACGCTCGAACCGTTCATCGCCCGTCTGCAGCGTCACAACCAACCGCGCGTTTGCCGCCAATTCCCCGCGTAGCGCCTGCACGGATTCCACGGCCACCAGTTTTCCACCTACCAGGATCGCTGCCCGGTCCGCCAGCAGTTCAACGTCGGGGAGCACGTGGGTTGAGAAGAGAATCGTCCGGCCGCGCCGTTTAGCCTGCCACACCAACTCGCGCAGTGTCGTGACGCCTTCCGCATCGAGACTGGCCGCCGGTTCGTCCAGCACGAGCACTCGCGTTTCAGGCATCAGTGCCACCGCTACCCCGAGCCGTTGCACCATGCCGCCAGAAAATTGACCAACCGGCTGGTGTTTGACCGCGCAGAGCCCAACAGCTTCCAGCATCCAGTCAGCGCGTTCGCCAGGTATGTTCCGCAACCTGGCATAAAACCGAAGCACCTCGAGCGCCGTCAGGCTCTCGGGAAACGCCGCGTGCTGCGGAAGAAAACTGAGGAGCGCTCGCGCCCGCTTCGGTTGCTGAGCGACGTCTACCCCACCAATCAGCGCACGGCCGCCATCCGGCCTTGCCAAGCCCGTCAGACATTTGAGAGTGGTTGTCTTACCGCTGCCATTTGGGCCGAGCAGCGCCATCGTTTCTCCTGCCCGCACGTCGAGCGAAACGGAATCCACTGCTTTGAATTCTCCGAATCGCTTGCTCAGATTGATGATCTCAATCACCGCAACCTCCCCCACGCGATCACCAGCAAAGACGTGCCCATCATCATTAGTGGCGGCCACACGGCGATCGCCTGCCACGCCGGGCGGGCGGTCTCCGCTATCCGCAACCCGGACGGTCTCATCAGCGGGAAGCGGTCATATTCTTCTGCGCCGCGAATCAGCGGGACGATCTTCTCGGAAAAAGCGAGTGCCTGAGACGCAGGGCTGAACAGGTAAAGGCGCAGCCTCGGGTAATCGCCTTCCATGCGCTCGAATACGTTTTGGATCTTGTGCGGCACATCGCCCACTCCGTTTTCGTCAAGATCGTAGCCGGTATAGTCGCTCCAGTAATTGCCTCTGGCCGAATCACTCCAGAGGCTTCCAGAAGCCCTGCCGACGACTGAAATCGGGCTGAGGTTCTGGATGAAATTGTTCTCGACGAACACATTTCCCGTAGCGCTGCTGAAGGTCTGGATTGCGGTATCGTTGGCCGCGATCAGGTTGTGGCGGAATGTGCTCCCATGCAGAGCCTCCATAAAGATTCCCACTGCGTTGTCGACGAACGCGTTGTTTTCGGCCGTGCAATTCTCGCTGTCCTGGAACAGAATGCCGAAGGAGCTGAAACCGCGGTTGTGCCGGAACACGTTGCGCCGGAACTCGATGCTCCGCGAGTACATGATGGCCGCGCCCGCCACGCTATCGTAGAACTGATTGTCTTCGAACCGATTGTCGTTTGACGACATGTAGTGCAGGCCGTATCGCAAGTCGTAAACCCGGTTGTGAGTAACTACTGTGTGATAGGCGTTCTGCAGATACATGCCGTCGCGCGCCTGGGTGATGGTGTTGCCGGTGATGGTGTTGCCGGTGGAGTTCCAGATGTGGATCCCGGCGCCGCGTTCACCCACGCTGAGCTCAACCCGGCCCCGGATCACGTTGCCAGCGAGCGTATTGTTGCCGGCATGATACAGGTAAATGCCGAACAGCACGTCGCGCAGTTCGTTGTGTTCGATCAGATTGTTGCTGGAGTGCAGCAGAATGCCAGAGTCTTCATCGGCCAGCATCTCACCCGAGTGTTCGATCACGAAGTTGCGGATTGAGCACCCATCCGCATTTACAGTGACCACGCTCGATCGGCCTGCACCGTGGAGCACCGGCCGGCCCACGCCCTCGAGCGTGAGCCGCCGGTCGAGCACCACGTTACCGGAATAAATACCCGGCTCGATGCGAATCACATCGCCCGGTGCGGCGGCGTCCACCGCTTGCTGCACTCTCGTGAGCGGACCGCGAGGACGGACGGTCCACACCGCGGCCGGAGCTGCACACGCCCAGAGCGCAAGTACGCCGGCCAGCTTCATCGCGCGACTGCTCGCTTTCGCGACAGCCACACGGCGACCGCAACCAGCAGAAAGAACCCCACCAATAGGAACGACGCCGCGCCGGGATAGCTGTACACCGTAAAGTTGGCAAGCTGCTTCTCGCCGAACAGCGGCGGGCTAAACGGGGGGATCTTTACCGCAGCGGTGGGATCGAGATTATGCCCATACTGGCTCAGCCGGTGATAGAAACTCCACAGCGAAAAGAGGCCGAAGTACAGGAACATCACCGCAACGTCCACCAGGTTCGACATTTTGCCTACCACCGCCGCCCGCAGCGTCAGGATGAAAAACAGCCCGACGATCAGCGGCAGCCACTTGAACTCGCTGAAATCACTTTCCAGCAGCGGCCGCATGCCGATGTAATGGTTGAGCGTATTGATTTCGCGCAGATCATCGCGACCCGGTGGATGGCCGCCTTCCAGGCTGTATGAGTAGATGTACAGGTTCAGCCCGTCGGGAAACTGGTTCGAGTACAGGGTCATGTTGTACAGCGGAAATAGAAAGGTGGGAATCAGCAGCAGCGCAGCCGCCACCAAAAGCAGCCGGCTCCGCAGTCTCACCGGTAGGTCGAAGAACGCATTCGCCCGGTTCAGCTTCCCTTCTATGCCGCCCGGCTGCCCTGCTGCTGACATGGATGACATGGCTGTCTCCTACCGGCTTCCGCCGGCGTTCCCGCCGCCCGCTTTTCCGAGGGATGCCGAAGCTCCGCCCTTGGGCTTTACGAGCAGGTAACCCTGCATTTCCTGATGCAGCGCCGAGCAGAAGTTGGTGCAGTAATACGGAAATACGCCCGGCTTGTCGGCTACGAAGTCAATGATCTTGGTTTCGCCCGGATCGATCACTACGTTGATGTTGTAGTCGCCCAGACCGAATCCGTGTAGCTCGTCGGTAGTCTGCTCGATGTTAGTGAGGTAGATGGTGACGTGGTCGCCCTGGTTGACTTCGACCTTATTGGGTTCGAAGCTGCTGCGTACGGCGGTCATCTTAATCTTGACGTTGTTGCCGCTGCGTTCGACCTTCGCGTCCTTTACGTCCCAAATGGCGTTCGGGTCCTTGTTGTCCTCCTTGGCGTAGACCTCGATGGGCTTGAGTTTGCTTGCCAGGATCATCTGCGCATAGTGCGGCTCGGGCTCAGTGAAAGCGTCGTAGATCAGCTTCATTTTGTCGCCGCTGATGTTGATGAGTTGGGAGCTTTCCGGCTGCGAGGGGCCCACGCTCAGGTGCCGCCCGTGCGATAGCTTGTTCAAGGCGACCAGATATTTGCCTTTAGGATGCATCGTGTCGCCCTCCGCGGCAGTCAGGTGGCCGATGTTATAGGCCACTGGAATCTTGTCCACGACCTCCCAGGTGCCGAGCTTCCACTTGGCGACCGCGCTCTCGACAAAAAGGCTGGTGTAGGCGAAGCCCTGATCGTCAAACTGCGTGTGCAGCGGCCCCAGGCCCACGTTCACCTCGGCGTCCTTGATGGCTTCGTACTTCAACACAGGAATGCCGTCTTCGTCACCCGTGAAATTCTTGGTCTGAATGGCGTTCTGGATCTTCTCTATGTTGAACGCCGTCGTAATGGATTGCAGCTTGCCGCTGCCGATAATGTACTTGCCGTCGGGGCTGACGTCGACTCCATGGGGGCTCTTGGAACATGGCATCAGGTACACCACGCCTGGCGCATCCTTGGGGTCGATCACCTTTACGCCGTCGAGCATTTTGAACTTGCCGCTCTTAACCGCGGTCTCGGCATTCTTCCAATTGACTGCGGCGATGTAATCGCGATCCTTCTGTGTGGAAGTGACTTCGAGTTTGCCCGTGGCGCGCTCGGAGTTGTAACACGTCCAGAACGCCCATCCATTGCTCGCGCCTTTCCCGGCGTCGCCCAGATCGTAATCGAACGGCGGCATCAGGATTTCCCAGGCCACGCTCATTTGGCCGGTTTTGGGGTCGATCGCGACCGCGCCGACCACACCTTTGTAGACCGTCGCGTACTGCTCGATCGGAGCATACGTGTGACGCGGCAGCGGAATAGAAAACCGCGAGCCGACCAGCACGTACTCGGTGTTGGGCGTCACAAATGACGAGCCGTGATTCCCCGAGACGTTGGGAATGGGTCCCAGGATCTGTTTGGTTTTGAAATCGCGCAGGTCGATCCGCGCCACGCGGTTGTTGGCGTTGTCGTTGATGAACAGCCAGCGGCCGTCATAGTCGCCATTGGTCTCGCTCAGCGCGGTGTGGTGCGCGTCGCCCCAGGTATATCCACTCAGCATCTCTTTGCTGGCTTTATCGAAACCGTAGCCCACGCCAGGATACGGCGTGAACACGGGAATCGTAGTGATGTGCCGCATTGAAGGCACGCCCGCCACATACACATTTCCCGAATGGCCGCCGGAATAAAACAGGTAGTATTCATCCATGTCGCCCGGCGCGACGTAGGTCGCCACCGCGGCCTCGGTGACGTCGCCGCCCTGTTGCGCCAGCCGCTTCGGCTTGCGCGCGCAGCCGCCAAACATGAGAGCGAGCGTCAGAGCCGCCAGCAGGCTCCCGCCGACCCAAATCTTCCACTGAGATTTCTTTTGCATGATTTCGTCTCCTTACTTCTTCGCGATCTTGTTCTTCGCGTCCTGTTCCGTTTTCTTCTGATAGGCGACCTTAAGCTTGCCGATGGCTTCCTCGCGCTCGGTCTCCGTCAGGTGAATCTGCGTCGAGAGCACCACCGCCATGGTTCCGCTGGGCGCCTTGAGAAAATCTTCGAGCGTCCGTCCGAAACGGCTCTGCACGTCGCTGTACGCCATCGCCAGGTCCGGTCCGATCTTGGTAGCCGATTCGATCCCGAACGAGCTGACGTCATGGCAGATGAAACACGTCTTCTTCACGAAGAACGCGCCCTCACCCGTCAGCATCTGCTGTTCCTTGGCAATCTCTTCGGGCGTGCGCTGCGGCTGGGGGATGTACACGCCCGGCATGTAGGCCACGGGCAGGTTGGTGCGCTTCCAGCTCATCACCAACATGGCCAGCGATTGCGCTTCCTTGCTGCCAAATCCGAAATTCGGCATCACCGTTTCGCGCACCATCTGCTTGGGATCTTTGAAATGCGCCACGTGCCAGCCGAAAACGGAGGGCTTGCCGCCCATGCGGCTGTAGTCGAATTGTTCCGGCGCCTGGTCGCCGATGTACGTCAGGTTCGGCCCCACTGCGCCGCCCCGCTTGCCGATCGTGTGGCATGCCATGCAGCCCTTTTGGTCCACCAGCTTCTTGGCGTAGTTGATGTAGTCCGCGCCCTTGGTTTCCCGATCGTTGCGATGGCATGTGTTGCAGTTCACCTGCAACAGCGCTTCGCGGTTCGAGAGCAGATAGGCCTTTCCCAACTCGCCGCCCAAAACCGGCTCTCCCCAGTTGACGTTGCCTACCGAGTGCGCGGCATCCGTGTCCGTGGCGTAACCCTGTCCGCCGTGGCACAGCGTGCATCCGTATTTCGCCACGGGGTGCTGGTCCAGAATTTCTTTCGGATGCGAGCGGTAAGGCTCGGGCGCGCTATCGAGTCCCTTCCAGTTCACGCCCAAATGGCAGGTGGTGCAGCGGTCGACGCGGTCCAGTTCTTTGACCCAGACCTGCTGGATCCCGCTCGGAACCTGACGCGCGCGCGCCGGCCCGAATTTGCGCGTGACCAGCTCGCGGAATTCATCCTGGTAACCCTGCCACTCCGGCTGCGCGTAATTCCAGAACACCACGCCGATCAGAACAGCGAGCGCGCCGCCGACCGAGTAGAGCGTAACGGTGTCATGGTTCTTCCAAGTCATCTCAGTTCCTCAAAAAGGCGTCGGCATCTCGGGCCACGCTTCCCACGGCCAGAAAAACAGCCAGTACGGCCCGCGCAGGAATGTACCTACCACCGTCAGCGCGACCACCACAATCACGATGCCGAGGAACACCAGATTCTGGCGGCGTCGCGTCGCCGCGAACCACACGCCAACGGCCAGTACGGGACTCTTGTCCAGCCACGGCCAGACCGCGAGCAGCGCGATCAGCACGCCGGGCACCAGGATTCCGCCGATCAGTGCGCCGTTGATAGTGAAATCGCCCAGCTTGACCGTCGTATCGGTCACCAGTTCCTGCAGCCACAGAAAGTACCAAGGCGCTTTCGCCGGGTTGGGCGTCACGCGCGGGTTGGCCGCCTCTTCGAGCGGCGTCGGCACCAGCAGTGCCAGCAGGCAGATCACCGCGACGGTGGCCAGCGTCATCATCAGGATTCTTCGCGTGAGGTGCGGCGAGGAGTTGACTGTGTGCTCGGTCTCGTTCACAAGCGCTGTCTCCACATGCACCGTGCAGCCCTTGGTGATCCCCAGCAGTGAATACGTTTTCGACTTCACGGGCGCCAGCTTCTCCCGCTTCTGCTGGAGGCTCAGCTTATCGACGCAGGCGAGCCCTCCATCCTTGCGCACGCGCCACATGTGCCACAGGAACAGGAACAGCACGAAGGCCGGCAGGAAGAAGCAGTGCAACACGTAGAAGCGCAGCAGCGTGTTCTGTTCGATCTGATTACCGCCCAGCAGCAGGAAGCGGATTTTGTCGCCGACCAAAGGCGCCGCGCTCGCGATGTTGGTTCCCACCGTCACCGCCCAGTAAGCGAGCTGATCCCAGGGCAGCAGGTATCCGGTGAACGACAAAAAGAAGGTGGCAAGCATCAGCAGAATGCCGATCACCCAGTTCACCGGCCGCGCTTGATTCGCCGCCGTGCCGTTTTTATATGCCCCTGTGAAGAACACGCGCACCATGTGCAGGACCACCACCGCCACCATCAGGTGCGCCGATAGGCGGTGCAGCCCGCGGATAAACCAGCCGAACGAAACCACGAACTCGATATCCTTCACCGACTGGTACGCCCGCTCCACCGACGGCACGTAGAGAAACATCAGCGGCACGCCGGTGACACAAAGAATGCCGAACAGCACCGCCGAAATTGTGCCCAGCCAGAATGAATAGCGAAAACTGAGGCTCGCCATCGTGACCTTCGCCGGGAACCAGTGCAACAGCAGGTTCCGGACGACCGAATCACCCGCGTCGCGCTCGCTTTCGGGCTTCCACGTCCACGTCAGTTGCCGCCAGAAGTTTTTCTGCGCTTGCATCTTGTCCTCTACACCGTCAGCCGGAAGCCGCGGTCGACCGGCGCGTCCATATCCACCATCAGTTGTCCGTCCTCGGTCGCCAGTTCGACGCGGAAACACGCCAGCGGCTTCGGAGCCGGACCCGCGAAGTTGGTGCCATCGCCGTAGTATTTCGATCCGTGGCACGGGCAGTGGAACTCGCGGGTCTCCGCCACCTGGCGGCCGCTGATGCGCACCGTTTTCGGCTGGTTCAGGCTTACCATCTTGACCGTGCAGCCCAGGTGCGTGCACGCCGCCGAAATCGCGTGAAACGTGTTCTGCTCGCGCACGATGAATACCCGCCGGTCCTCGAGAAACGTCGCGCCCTCGGGAAACTGATCGGGTGTACCCGCCTTGAACCGCTGCGGCTCTTCGTAAAGAACATTGGGCACCAGCGAACGCACGAACGCGTAACCCATCCCCGTCACGCCAGCGAGCAGCCCGCCAATGCCCAACTTGTGCAACCAGCCGCGGCGGCTATCGCCGGGCCGGGACGCTTCTGTCTGACTCTTCATAAAAGAAAACCTCCATGGTCATGGCGTCGGTCGGGCACCGCACCGCGCACAACCCGCAACGAATGCACTTTTCGTCGTCCTTGATCATGGCCGAGAGCGGCTCGACGCCGTCCGCTCCGTAAAAATCTTTCACGCGCGCGGTGGTTTCTTCGTCCCAGTCGAGTTGTTCAAGCGGCACGAGCTTCAAACAATACTCGGGACAAATGTCCACACAGCGATTGCACAGCACACATTTATCGGCGTCATAGATCGTCTGGATGTGGCACTCGAGGCACCGCTCGGCCTGCTGCCGCGCCTCCGCCTCGGTGTAGCCCAGCTCGACTTCCGAAATCCCGGTGCGCCGGTTCAAGTCCACCGTCTCCGGAGCTTCCCGCGCGAATTTTTCGTAATCCGGTGTGATGGTGTAGCTGCGGGTCGGAATCTTGTCGATCCACAACTTGGCTTCTGGCTCGAGTTTTGCGCCGCGCAGAAAATTATCAATCGACAGAGCCGCCGTCTTGCCGTTGGCGATGGCTTCGATCAGGTTGCGGGGCCCGAACGCCACGTCGCCGCCCGCGAAAACTCCCGGTGCGGAAGTCGCCAGCGTTTTCCGATCCACCTTGACGGTGCGCTGCGGGGTCAATTCCACGCCATCTTCGCCGCGCAGGAATGAAAGATCCGCTTGTTGGCCGATCGCCAGGATCACCGTATCGGCCTCTAGCGTCTCCGCCACCGCGCTGTCGTAAGCCGGATTGAACCTGCCGTTTTCGTCGTACGTGCGCTTCACGCCGATCAGGTCGATCGAGCGCAGCTTGCCATCCTTGCCCGCAAAACGCCGTGCCCCGCGCTGGGTCACGAAGCGCACGCCTTCCTTGCGGGCTTCCTCGAACTCTTCCCGGCCCTGCGCCGTGCGCATCACCGGCAT
>Ga0335079_10003684_pt1 | contig 17652 bp, 12 predicted proteins | sample Lox_Sample_33_FD_206719 | JGI IMG/M metagenome (GOLD analysis project Ga0335079, IMG submission 206719) | Soil microbial communities from Loxahatchee National Wildlife Refuge, Florida, United States - Lox_Sample_3.3 | ecosystem: Environmental > Terrestrial > Soil > Wetlands | place: USA... | reverse complement strand
CAAGCAGGGCCCGCATCTGACCTTGATTTAGGAACTGAAGATCTTCTTCTGTAAAATCAATTCCGGCCTCGATCTCCGCTAAAAGCCGGACGGCGGATTCGCGTAGATGTCTGATTCGGCGATGTAGTTCGCCGCCCAATTGTGCGAGCGCAGCCCGCTGGCCCGCTTCGGTCTTCGAATGAATCAAATCCATCACGGCCTCGGCCTGAGTCAGATCGATCCGACCGTTGAGAAATGCCCACTTCGTAAACTCCCCCGGGTCGGCCAGTCGTGCGCCTTGCTGCATTAAAACATCCAAAATCCGATGAAGGAGGAGTGGTCCACCATGGCCGTAAATTTCCACCGTATCCATGCGGGTGTAGGTTCTGGGCGCATGCATGACCGCGAGCATCACCTCATCCAGTCGTTCTCCGATGAAGGGATCGCGTATCACCCCAAGATGGATCGTGTGACTGGCCAGTTCGTTTACGGCGAGGCCGCTCCTGGGCTCAAAAACCTGTGCGGCAATCTCGATGGCCCGCCCGCCGCTGAGGCGGATGACTCCGATGCCTCCCTCCCCAACGGGGGTCGCGATCGCGCAGATGGTGTCTCCCGAAACGAGTCTATGACTTTTCTGGACCAGCTGCGGGCGTTTTTCCCGGCTCTTTTTTTCCGGACTCCTTTTCATGTTTGGTCTCAAAATATTTCATGGTGAAATACTGCTGACTCACGGTCAGGACATTGTTCGTGATCATGTAGAGGACTAACCCGGTGGGGAAATTTAGAAATAAGAAGGTCATGAGTACGGGCATCATCAGAAATATCTTGGCTTGGGTGGGATCCATGGTGGTGGGTTGCATCTTTTGCTGGATCAGCATGGTGAAGCCCATGATGATGGGAAGGACAAAATAGGGGTCTTTGTCGGCCAGATCATGAATCCAGAGAATAAACGGGGCCTGACGAAGTTCGATGGTTGTGTAGAGCACGTTGAACAGCGCCACGAAAACGGGGATTTGGAGAATCATGGGAAGGCATCCCCCAACGGGATTGACCTTGTTCTTCTGGTACAATTCCATCATCTCGCGCTGCAGGCGTTGCCGATCCTCCTTGTATTTCTTCTGCAGCGCCTGCAGCTGGGGTTGAAGGGCCTGCATCGCCCTCATCGACCGATAGCTCTTGTGCGTGAGGGGAATGAACAGCACGCGAACGCCGACGGTCAACAGGACGATCGACACGCCATAGTTCCCGGTGAAACCGTGAAGGAACTGCAGAATATAGAAAAGCGGCCGGGCGATCCACCGGACGATGGCCCAGCTGCCATAAATAAACCATCCGAAATCGACCGTCTCCTCGAGTCCGACCCCGAGGGCTTTCAGGCGCTGGTGTTCCTTCGGTCCCGTGTAAAGGAGGAGGTGGTTGATCGCGGGGCCGGCTCCCGCGGACTTGAATTCCAATTCGGTATTTACCGATACGGGGGACAACCGGCTGACCACCGCCGCGCCGGCCCCGGTCGTGATCGCCGCGGCAATAAAGTACTTGTCCTGCAGCGCCGTCCAGGCAATCGGGCCCTCGTGGCGGACTTCCTTTTCCATTTTGGCCGGATTGTCTTTGACCAGCTCTCCACCGATATCGGTAACGGGTCCGACGAACCCGACGAACCCTCTTTTTTGTCCCCAGTCGGTGATGCCGAAGTTGCGGCCGATTGAAAACAGGTACCGATCGGGAACGCCTTCCGTTTCGATGTCCAGGCCGATCCGGTAACTGTCGCTCCAAAAGGAAACCCGTTTTGAAACGCGAATGCCCGTGTCGGGGTCCTGGAAGCGGAAGGCGACGGTGCCCGTCTTGTTTTGTTCATCGAGCGTTAGATCGTGGCCGTCCACGGTATAAAGCCCGCGGTCCATGCGCTCATTCAGTCCGGCATCCGGCGTTTGGATTGAAAAGGCCGGGGGCGCGCCGGCCCCCTCTTGATAAAGCTTGATCGGCGTTTTCCTGTCCAGGCCTGTATACTTTTTTAACTCAAACACGACCAGTTTCCCCCCGCGCGAGGAAAAACCGGCATGGTAGAGCGGTGTGTTTATTTGAATCGTCTGTTCCTCTCTGGGCGATACCGGGATTGCAAGTGGTTTTGCGCCGACAACGCCGGACGGCGGTTGAGCAAAGTCCTGTTTCTCCGCGGCCTTCTCCGGCTGTCCGAGTCCGGGCGAAGATGGAACCAGCCCGAGTTTCTCGACAACGTAGGGGTAGGCCATCATAATCGTAAATGACAAAACCAGAAAGAGAATAAACCGCTTTTCCATTTATCCGCTTATTTGACGGGATCGTACCCGCCGGGGTGAAACGGCTGGCATTTCAATATTCGTACAACGGTGTACAGAAGGCCCTTGACCATTCCGTGCCGTTGCAGCGACTCCATGGCATAACAGGAGCAGGTCGGCGTGAATCGGCACGCTCTCGGCAAAAACGGGGAGACCGTCCATTTGTAGCACTTGATCATCCCGATCAACACGTGTTTCATACGGGTTCCTGACATACCCGCGCTTGCCGGAGCGCGTTTTCAAAATCAACGGTCAATAAATCACGTCGCTGCGTAAGCAAGGCTATCCGAGGAAACAGGATGATATCGCAAGAAGGAGAGATTCTTTTTTGAAATTGATCGAAAAGAATTCGCGCAATTCGCTTGGCTTTATTCCTTCGAACCGCCGGCCCAAACCTTCGACCGACCACGGCAGCAAACCTAGAACAAGAACGGCGGTTTTCCCGGCACAAAATTCGAAACGTCTCGGCATCGACCGTAACCCCGTATCGATAAACACCCGTAAACTGCACCTTCCGATTCAACCGGTGTCTGCGATTCATAGTTACTCCTACGCGGTTAACTTTCTTCTTCCTTTCGACCGGCGTCGAGACAAAGCGCGACGACCCCCTTTCGATTTCATGCGGGTTAAAAATCCATGCGTCTTTTTTTTTCTCCTCTTGCTGGGCTGCCGGTACGTGATGGACATGTATCCTCCTCGATCTTTTAAAAAATTTCATTATAGGCAGGTTTGTTTGGCGAGTCAATCGAAAACACGTCGGTTTCATTCGGTCGTTTGTTACAGGAGAGAAATTGTAAATGAAATAAAATAGTAGTAATAGTAGTGCTTGTTAAAAGAGGGAATTGAATCGGAACGGAATAAAAGAAAACACACTTCTCTGGGGGTTGGGGCTGAATAAAACTTGCTTTGTTTGAATGGTTTTGTTATCTTGGGCCGGGAATCAATTTAACCACAGGCAATAACGGCGATCATTTTTATGTAGGTGTTCTGAAGTGGATTTTAACCAGCATAGCTTATTGATTTATATTGCATTAATTTATTATCAACAATTGTTGATAAAGCTGTTGATAACCAGGCGGAAATGAAACCGGAAGAAATCTGGCACCAAGCCAGTGAAAAGATGGAGACCCGTGTCAACAAGCAGACCCATGACACATGGTTCAAACCTCTTTCCATCGAGTCCGTCGAAGGCAAGGAGGTCACGCTCGTCGCACCCAATCGGTTTTTCTGCGAATGGATTAGGGAGCACTACTATGAAATGCTTCTCGACGAAATAGGGCGGATTACGAAGATTGATGGATTAAGAATAAACCTGATCATAAAGAACGGCGAACAAACGCCGACCGAAAGTCCGATATCGGAAAAAACGGGAAGATCCCGAAGAGGAATTCAGCTCAATGCAAAGTACACCTTTGGCGGGTTCGTGGTCGGTTCCTGCAACCAGTTCGCCCATGCCGCGGCCTTGGCCGTGGCGGAATCTCCAGCCAGGGCCTACAACCCATTATTCCTGTATGGCGGTGTAGGGCTGGGAAAGACACACCTGCTGAATGCGATAGGGAATTTTATAATCGAAAAGCGTCCCGGGACGAGGATCGCCTATCTCTCTTCCGAGCAATTCACGAACGAAGTCATCAATTCCATCCGGTACGACAAAATGCTGGAGTTTAGGAACAAATACCGGGGTGTTGATACGTTGCTTATGGATGACATCCAGTTCATCGCGGGAAAAGAACGGACGCAAGAAGAGTTTTTTCACACCTTCAACGCCCTTTACGAAGCCCACAAACAAATTGTCTTGTCGAGCGATCGCTTTCCTAAAGAAATCCCGACGATTGAAGAACGGCTGAGATCTCGTTTTGAATGGGGTTTGATTGCGGATCTTCAAGTCCCGGACCTCGAAACCCGTATCGCCATTCTCCGAAAGAAAGCCGAGACCGAGGCGATCGATCTGCCAGACGCGGTGGCCCATCTGTTGGCCGAAAACATCCGTGGGAACGTCCGTGAATTGGAAGGGGCTCTGATTCGAGTCGGGGCCTTTTCTTCGTTGACGGGACAAGCCATAACGCTGGACTTGGCGAAGAAGATTCTTCGGGATTCGGTGCAAGTAAAGAAAATCCTTACCGCAGAAGAGATTCAAAGAGTCGTCGCGGAACGCTTCCACCTTCGGCAGGTCGATATGAAGTCGAAGAAAAGGACAAAAACGATCGTGCAGCCCAGGCAGATCACCATGTACCTCTGCCGAGAACTGACGTCCAATTCCTTCCCGGAAATCGGGCGACATTTCGGTGGGAAGGATCATACAACGGTTATCCATGCCTGTCGGCAGATCGAGAAACGAATGGAAGCCGACGCGAGTTTTAAACAATTGGTGGAATCCATAACGAGGCAGTTGCAAGAAGGCCAGGGTTCGGCATAACAACGTACTCCAGGGGCACGAGGAGGTTTGTATGAAGCTCAAAATTTCTCGGAGTGAATTATTGACCGGCTTCCAACGCGTTCAAGGCGTGGTTGAAAAGCGAAATACCATGCCGATCCTTTCAAACATGCTCTTTGAGGCGAAAGGGGACCGGGTCATTTTATTCGCAACCGACCTCGAGATCGGCATTCGGGGAACCTACAAAGCCGAGGTATCGCAGCCCGGCGGGGTAACCGTTTCGGCCAGGAAGTTGTATGAGATCATTCGCGAACTGCCGGACGGCATGGTCACGATCTCTTCGAAAGAGGATCACGCCGTTCAGATCGAGGCTGGAAAGAGCGAGTTCAAAGTGTTGGGACTGCCGCCCCAGGAATTTCCGGCCATGCCGACGGTCGAATCGGAACCGCTCATGGCCGTCGACCGCAAGACGCTTTCCGATTTGATTCGCAAGACCGTTTTTACCGCCGGCGACAACAACGCCCGTTATATTCTCAACGGGTTACTGGTCACCCTCTATGCAAAGGACAAGAAACCTTTCCTGCGATTTGTCGGAACCGACGGCCACCGTTTGGCGGTGATCGAGAGGCCGTTGGACGGTGGAACGGTGCGGGGACTTCCCCAAGAGCTGACCGCCGTCATTCCAAAGAAGGCCGCGACGGAAATAAAGAAATTGTTGGAGGAGAATGAAGAAGGACCGGAACTCGGCGTGAGTAAAAATCAAATGATCTTTAAGCGGGGAGGCCTCCTTTTGCTTGCCCGACTCATGGAAGGCAGCTACCCCAATTACCAGCAAGTGATTCCCACAGAAAATGAGAAGCGCGCCGCGGTTAAAAGGACCGAGCTCGAGGGCGCGCTGCGCCGAGTGTCCATCCTTTCTCGCGAGAAAACGAGTGCGATCAAGCTGGCCCTGGAGCCGGGTACGCTTACGTTGTCTTCCAGCAATCCGGACATGGGGGAAGCGAAAGAAACGATCGGGGCCAAGTTCAACCAAGAAGGGGTCACAACGGGTTTTAACGCCCGATATCTTTTGGACGCCCTCTCGGCGATCGATGCGGAAGAGGCCGTTTTGGAGTTTAAGGATGCACTGAGTCCCTGCATCATCCGTCAAGCGGATGACCCGGATTACTTATGCGTGGTCATGCCGATGCGGGTTTGAATCACCGGGGGTCATGCTGGGCTATCCGGTTCTGCTGGGATGGGGACCTCAGGGAGTAGGGCGTGACTCTGTCTTAAGGAGCAGCATGGAGACCAAAGCGTCCCCCAAGTACGATGCGGAACAGATCAAGGTCTTGGAAGGATTGGATGCGGTTCGAAAGCGTCCGGCGATGTATATCGGCAGCACCGGCGTGGACGGGCTGCATCACCTTGTCTACGAAGTGGTCGACAACAGCGTGGACGAGGCCATGGCCGGCTTCTGTGACCGGATCGAGGTGAGTCTTCACAGCGACGGCAGTTGCACGGTGGTCGACAACGGACGTGGAATTCCAACCGGCATGCACGCGGGCCAAAAGCGCTCGGCGGCCGAGGTGGTCTTGACCGTTCTCCATTCCGGCGGGAAGTTCGACCGGGACGCCTACAAAGTGTCGGGCGGCCTCCACGGCGTCGGGATCTCGGTCGTGAATGCCCTTTCGGAATGGCTGGAGTTGGAGATCTGGCAGGACGGGCAAGCCTTTCAGCAGCGATACAAACGCGGCAAGCCCGAGGCCCCGCTGAAAGCCACCGGGAAGACGAAAAAAAGAGGAACTCAGGTTGTCTTCAAACCCGATCCCCAGGTCTTCGAGGAAACGGAATTCAGCTTCGACACCCTCTCACAACGTCTGCGTGAGCTGGCCTTTCTCAACAAAGGGCTCCAGATCATCCTTTCGGACGAACGGACCGATAAGCGGCAGGAGTTTTCCTACAAAGGGGGCATCATCTCTTTTGTGGAGCACCTGAATGAAAACAAGGACCCTCTCCACAAACCGATTTATGTCACCCGGGAGAAAAGCGGGGTCGTGATGGAAGTGGCCCTCCAGTACAACGATTCCTACTCGGACAACATCTTTTCGTTTGCAAACAACATTAATACCCGTGAGGGTGGAACCCATCTCGTGGGATTTAAAGCCGCTCTGACTCGAACCGTGAACACGTATGCCACGGCCAACAATATGTTGAAGGCCGACGATGAGGCCCTGACCGGAGATGACGTTCGTGAAGGGCTGACCGCCGTGATCAGCGTTAAGATACCGGAACCGCAGTTCGAGGGACAGACCAAGGCCAAGCTGGGAAACAGCGAGGTGAAGGGGATCGTGGAGGCCGCCGTCAACGAAGCGCTGGGCGCCTACTTTGATCAGAACCCGAGCATAGCCCGGAAGATCGCGGAAAAGGCGATCAATGCCGCGCGTGCCCGCGAAGCGGCGCGGAAGGCCAAGGAGCTTATCCGCCGCAAGAATGCGTTGGACATCGGGTCCCTTCCCGGAAAACTGGCCGACTGCCAGGAACGCGATCCGGCCCTTTCGGAGCTTTTTATCGTAGAGGGTGATTCGGCCGGCGGATCCGCCAAACAGGGTCGGGATCGACACAATCAGGCGATCCTCCCTTTAAAGGGAAAGATCCTCAATGTCGAGAAGGCCCGTTTCGATAAGATGATTTCGAGCGACGAAATACGAACCCTGATCACGGCTCTTGGCACAGGGATCGGACCGGAAGACTTCGACATCTTAAAGGCCCGGTACCACAAGATCATACTTATGTGCGATGCCGATGTGGACGGATCGCACATCCGAACGCTTCTTCTGACCTTCTTCTTCCGGCAGATGCCCCTGCTCTTGGAGAAAGGATATCTCTATATTGCGCAGCCGCCTCTTTTCAAGGTGAAAAAAGGGAAAGAAGAGCGGTATATCCAGAACGAAAGGGAGTTTGAGGACTACTTCTTCAAACTGGGAATAGAAAAGGCGACCGTCCTGACGGAGAAGGGGAAGAAAGCGGTCGTTGGAGACCGGCGACAAAAGCTGTTTGCCGAAATGGGGAAATACCGGCAGCATATCCAACAACTTAAGAAGCGCGGGGCCACATCCGAGTTGATCCGGACGCTTCTGACCGTTCGCCCGGCGCCCAAGACGGAGTGGTATACCCCCAAAACGCTCAAGCAGTTCGAACAGGTCTATATGGATATATTAAAGGAGGCTTTTCCGCCGACCGCTAAAAAGATCCGGGCGCAGGGGGAAACGTCGCGTCGAGACGACGGCTTTGTCTTATCTTGCTCGCTGAGCTGGGAGGGACAGGTGATCGAACGACGCGTGGAGTCCGCCCAGGTGGACGCCGTGCTGGAATCGGTCGAGTATAAAGGGCTTGAGACGATCTACGATCAGGTTCAGCAAATCGCGGCACCGCCGTACCTCATCTCTGCTGAGGGCGAGGAAGCAAAGTCGATTTTGACGTTGGAGGGTGCTGTCGAACAAGTCCTCGCGATCGGTCGAAGCGGCGCGACGATCCAGCGGTTCAAAGGGTTGGGCGAAATGAACCCCGAACAACTCTGGGAAACGACCATGGATCCTGAAAAACGCGTCCTCCTTCAGGTCAAACTGGAGGATCTTGTCGCCGCCGAAGAGATGTTTTCGGTCCTGATGGGAGATCAGGTTGAGCCGCGGAAAGCCTTTATCGAAAAGCATGCTCTGGAAGTGAAAAACCTGGATATTTAAATAGCGAGCGTCCAGCTCGGCTGGGGCGAGCGCGGGGATACCAGGGGGGCATTTGAGGACCTTGCTCTTCCCTTTGCCGCCGCGCTCCCCGATAAAAACAGAGGGATTCTGTGACGACCGAAACCCGAAAAATTGTGGTGGACATCGAAGACGAGATGAAGGCCTCGTATCTCGATTACGCCATGAGCGTGATCGTGGGCCGGGCGCTCCCCGATGTCCGGGACGGCCTGAAGCCGGTTCATCGACGGATTCTTTACGGGATGCACGAAATGGGCCTGCTCCATAATCGGCCCTATCGGAAGTCGGCCAAGGTCACGGGCGAGATTATGGGTAATTACCACCCGCATGGGGATGCCGCCATTTATGATACCTTGGTCCGGATGGCCCAGGATTTCAACATGCGGTATCCCTTGATCGACGGACAAGGCAACTTCGGCTCCATCGACGGTGACCCACCGGCGGCCATGCGCTACACCGAATCGCGGCTGACCCAGCTGGCCGAGGAGATGCTGGCCGACATCGACAAGGATACGGTCAATTTCGTTCCCAACTACGACGAATCCCGCACCGAGCCGACCGTTCTCCCCTCCCGAGTTCCTAATTTGTTGATCAACGGATCATCGGGCATCGCGGTGGGGATGGCCACAAACATCCCCACACATAATCTGACCGAAGTCGTTGACGCGCTGACCTTCATGATCGACAACCCCGAGGTCGCACTCGACAAGTTGACGCGCATCATCAAGGGGCCGGACTTCCCGACCGGCGGGTTCATTTGCGGGACGCAGGGGATCAAGGACGCGTACAAGACCGGTCGGGGCATCCTGACGTTGAGGGGAAAGGCCACGATCGAGGTTCATCCCAAAACCGAAAAAGAGACGATCATCGTTACAGAATTGCCGTACCAAGTGAACAAGGCCCGGTTGATTGAGAAAATCGCAGAACTGGTCCGCGACCGAAAGATCGATGGCATTGCCGATGTTCGGGATGAGTCCGACCGGGACGGGATGCGAATCGTCGTGGAGCTCCGGCGCGGGGAGGTGGCGGCCGTTATCCTCAATCAGCTCTACAAACATACCCAGCTCCAGACGACGTTCGGCGTGATCATGCTCGCTTTGGTCGACAATCAGCCCCGTGTCTTAAATCTGGCGGAGATCCTCCAGGCCTTTGTACGGCACCGCCGTGACGTGGTGGTGCGGCGGACGCAGTACGAGCTGCGGAAAGCCGAGGAGAAGGCGCATATCTTAGAAGGATTGAAGATTGCGCTGGACCATCTGGATCGCGTGATCGCCCTGATCCGACGCGCGGCCTCGCCCGAGGTGGCCCGCACGGGCCTCGTTCAACAGTTCGGACTCTCGCAGGTCCAGGCCCAGGCGATTCTGGACATGAGGCTTCAACGGTTGACTCAACTCGAACGGGAAAAACTGGTGACGGAGTATCAAGAGACGATCAAGCGGATCGAGTACCTTCGGTCGGTGCTGGGCAGCGAGGCCTTGGTCCGAAAGATGATCAAGGACGAGTTGCTGGAAATCCGGGAGAAGTACCAGGATGCCCGGCGGACCGAAATCATGGCGGCGGCGGAAGAGATTGATCCGGAAGACCTGATTGCCGAGGAGGACATGGTCATCACGATCTCCAACACCGGCTACATCAAACGCAACCCCGTGGGGATCTACCGAAGCCAGCGCCGAGGCGGGAAGGGAAAAATCGGCATGGGCGTCCGAGAGGAGGACTTTGTCGAGCATTTGTTCGTCGCCTCGACGCACGACTACCTCCTCTTTTTCACAGATGCCGGAAAAGTATACTGGCAAAAAGTTCATCAGATCCCCGAGGCGGGACGCGCGACCAAAGGAAAAGCGATCGTCAACCTTCTTCAGCTGGCGCAGGGTGAAAAAATCACGGCGATTCTTCCCGTCGTCGAGTTCCGGGAAGACCGATACGTGGTGATGGCGACCCGGCAGGGGGTCATCAAGAAGACGCCGCTTCAGGCGTACAGCAATCCGAGAGCGGGCGGCATCATTGCGTTGACTCTGGAACCGGGAGACAAGCTGGTCGCGGTACGGCTGACGGACGGAAGTAAAGAAGTTCTGATCGGAACGAAAAAAGGATTGGTAATTCGCTTTCCGGAAAAACAGGTCAGACCGATGGGGCGCACCGCGGTGGGTGTGAAAGGAATCACCCTGACCGGGGATAACGAAGTTATCGGGATGGAGGTCTTGGGCGAGGATACGGGAGCCGGCGTTCTGACTGTGACCGAGCGCGGGTTCGGCAAGCGGACGGATCCGAAGGAGTACCGTTCCCAGGGTCGGGGCGGGAAGGGCATTATCAGCATCCGTACAACGCCGAAAAACGGAAATGCGGTGGCCGTTCTTCAGGTGATGGAGGACGGAGAAATTATGATGATGACGGCCGAAGGCAAAATCATCCGTCTTAAGATCGGGGACATCCGCCAAATCGGCCGCAACACGCAGGGCGTACGGCTGATCGGCCTGGATCCGAACGATCGTGTGGTGGGTGTCGCTCCATTGGCGGAGAGAGCCGACCCCGATGAAACCCCCGACGAGCCCGTGTCGCAACAGGACGGCCAGGATGGGGAACCGTCGGCCTAAAACCGGTCCGCAGTGTTGGTTGAGCCTGGGCGTGGTTTTCCTGGTTGTGGTAACAGGATGCGAACAGATGCCCAAGGCCATTCTCGACGCGGCTGAAGCCCGATGGAAAGCGGGAGATTACCTAGGCGCGGTTCAGGACTATGAACGTCTGGTCGAAGATTACCCCAAGAGCGTTTATGCTGATGATGCCTATTACGCCATCGGGACGCTCGAATATCTCTACCTGAATGATTACCCGAAAGCCATCGAAGCCTTCCGCAAAGTCGTAACGGAACATCCCAACAGCCCACTGGTCATGCAAGCCGAGCAAACACTGGCCGAGATATACGAAAAGAAATATCACGATTATCGGCGGACCGTTGCGGAGTACCAGAAACTGTTGGAGCGGACCAAGGATCGGGCCGTTGCTGAGGAAGTACAGTATCGCATTGGCGAGGTCTATTTTGATCAGGGTGATTACGATCAAGCCCGGAATGAATGGGACCAGCTTCTCAAACAGTCACCCAACAGCGAGTGGGCGGACAATGCGCTTTACCGAACCGGAAGCAGTTATTTCCTCCAAGGGCGGTACAATGAAGCCCTGGTGATTTATCAAGAGACGATCAAGCGCTACCCTCACAGCGATGTAAGGATCGAAGTCCGCTTCTGGCTGGCCAATTGTTTGGAGGAGCTTGATCGACTGGACGAAGCGTTACGTGAATATCGGTCGCTGGCCAAAATTTATCCGAATCCGAAAGTAGTTGGAATTAAGATCCAAAGTATCGAAAGTCGCTTGAGAACGGTCATCGGCAAACCGCCGGTCACAAGCGGTCCCCCTGCGGAGCCAGAATAACGGGTGAACGATTGAGGACGACGCGCTGCATCTAAAGATAGCCTTTCACGGCCCCATTATTTTTTACGTTTTTCCCATGGGGAGGGCACAGGCGGGATGAAAGTTCAAAGGCCAAGTTGTAGAATGACTTCTTGAATCTGAAAATCGGCCTGAAACCGGTGCAAGGCGGCATTCACCTTATCCACGAGCGTCGGTTTTAAGAAGGCCAACTCTTGCATCCAGGCGGGGCTGTCTACCGATAAGTAGAGCTTTCGGAAACGGATCTTGCCCGGCTGGGCATGCCCCGCGATTTGATCTCCGACGATCTCGGCCCAGTGCTCCCGAAGGCGGTGTTCCGCCAGCGGACCTTCTAAACCATACTGGGCGATCAGACGTAGAAGGACTTGGCTTGCGGGAGTGAATGACGATCCTTTGGTCATGTGGTCATGCAGGCTCATCGGTTTATTTTAGACCCATTTTACCCGAGAGCTCCTGGCAATGCAACCCATGCGCAAACGAAAGACGATTGCGCAACCCCCTGCGGCCTATTCCAAACGAATTGCAATCGGAGATACGGGTCTAAATCTATTGACATAAATCGAAAGGAGCGTTACTTTAAAACTGGAAAGTTGAAACCGATCATGTTACCTGGTCGGCGCTTGGAATAGAGAAAGCCAATCTGGACCAGGGAGAATGGAAGATGAAAGCTCCTCAAAAATCTTCGATAACATTGGCTTTATTTCGGAAATCTAAAGACGGAGCCGGCCTCTCTATTTGTTCGGGATAAAGGTGTGTCGAGGCCATGCTGACTCTCCTTCATTGCCCGGGCGTGGCCGGATCATAACAGCCCTTCAACAGTACGACGAAGTAATGTCGATAAAGGCTTGTTCTATCCGCTTTTGCGCGCCGACGAAGACAAAAGTATCGGACGATCAATGGCTTGCAAAATTTATTATTTTGTGTTATAAAGGTGCACGCGATGTTCAACCTCCGGTCTAACAAAGCGGTCTCATGGCAAATGATTCGGTGGTGGCTACCAACTCAAAGGCCTTTCATGATTACCATATCGAAGAAAAGTACGAAGTCGGGATCGTTTTGATCGGGACGGAGGTCAAGGCATTAAGAGAAGGCCGGGCGAATCTTCGAGACAGCTACGCCAGCATCCAAGGCAACGAGGTGTTTCTATATCATTGTCACATCAGCCCTTACAGTCATGGAAACATTGCGAACCACGATCCGTTGAGGGTGAGAAAGCTTTTGTTGAACCGGAACGAGATCAATAAGCTGATCGGGAAAACGCAGCAGCGCGGTTTTACCTTAGTGCCGTTGAAGATCTATTTCAAGAAAGGCTTGGCCAAGGTGGAATTGGCCCTTGCGCTTGGGAAGCAGGCTGCGGATAAACGCGAGACGCTGAGGCGTAAGATCGCACAACGGGAAATCCAGAAGGCTTTTAAACAGAGACAACGGTAGCGTGATTATCGGTTATTGGATACTAAAATAAGGAGGGGGCGACCGGATTCGACGGAGATCAAGAGGTTTCGGGCGGCATGCCGAGGTCCCACAGGGGCTCGTTAAACACCTGTGGAAACAAGTAACTGCCAATTCTGAATTGGCCCTCGCTGCTTAAGAGCGGCGCGTCCACCTGATTGTTGTCTGTGCGGTCAGACTGGATGTCACGATAGCAGGCTGGTCCCGCGGGTTTTCCAGGCCCGCAGGATGAGACGAACTGGAATAGCGGCTCATCGGGTTTGTGGCTGTACCCGAAGAGCGGCGAATTTAAAACAGCCACTACGCATGTAGTCTCCTGGGGCTGAGGTTCTTCGGACGCGGGTTCAACTCCCGCCGCCTCCACCAGTTTAGTCTCTTTTCCTTCACGATTTGGCCTGATGCTCTGACGAGGATCGGATAGCCCCTCACGCAGAGGTTGCGGCATCATCCGAGATCGTTCCTTCCCAGCGCATTGTCGGTAGAGAGACAATGCGCGCTCGACAGATTTCTACAATCCAGAAAAGAAGAGCCACAGGTCGATCATAGACGCGGTTGCGTATCCACACTTGAAGGGGCCATGGCATGGTATCCACGGTGTTTCATGAGCGGCGTAACGAGTACAAAGCGATCGATTTTGGAGATCGCCGAAGGGTTCAACGGCGGCTTCAGAAAGGAGCCTTCCTGCCTGAACGGAGACGACTCATCTCTGTAGAGCGATCCAAGGAGGAGAGTTTCCCGGCGCCCCAGGTCCCGTTAGGGGCAAGGTTTGAATTAACCGGAGAACAAAAAAACCTGCAAAACAAAGTGCGGCAGTTTACCCAAAGCCAGATCGCACCTGTGGCGGCTCACTACGATCGGATCGGGGAATTTCCATGGGAGGTGATTCGCGGAGCGTTCGATATCGGAATTTTTACTAATTACATTCCTAAAAAATACGGCGGGGATGGATTGGGAGTTTTCGAGACAGCGATCGTGACCGAAGAACTCGCCGCGGGATGCATGGCGATGGGAACATCGATCATGATCAATGTTCTGGGAACGGCGCCACTTCTTATCGCCGGCACCGAAGAACAGAAAGAACGGTTTTTTATTCCTTATTGTCGTCAACAAAGATTGGTCTCGTTCTGCTTCACCGAACCGGATGCGGGGTCCGATCCAGGCCGAATTACGACCCGTGCCGAGTTGAAAGGAGACCGGTATGTTCTCAACGGATCAAAGTGCTTCATCACCAATGGGGGTGTCGCGGATTACTACGTTGTCTTCGCGACGATCGATAAGAATTTAGGAACAAAAGGCCTTACCGCGTTTTTAACCCCCTCCAGAGTAGAAGGGATTAAAATTGGGAAGATCCTGGACAAGATGGGACAGCGGGCGGCCAATACGGCCGAGATCTTCTTTAAAGATGTCGGGGTTCCCGTTGAAAACAGAATCGGGGGTGAAGGCGAAGGATACAAAATTGCGTTGCAATCTATTTCGAAATCGCGAATTAATGTTGCGGCCGGTTCGGTGGGTATAGCGAGGACCGCCATGGAGTGCGCGTTGAGGCACGTTCATAAACGGGTACAGTTCAACCAACCCCTGGCCAATTTTCAATATGTTCATTTTCGATTGGCCGATATGGCCACCCAGATTGATGCCGCCCGATTAATGGCATGGCGAGCGGCATGGGCACACGACCAAGGCCATCGATATGCCAAGGAATCCTCCATGGCGAAAGATTTTGCCGGGGATGTCGTGATGAAGGTGACAAGCGAAGCGTTGGACCTGTTGGGCGGCTATGGTTATTCCAAAGAGTACCCGATGGAAAAATTAATGAGGGATGCCAAGCTCATGCAGATTTATGAAGGTCCTTCCCCGATTCATAAAACGATTGTCTATAGAGAGCTGGCTAAAGAATATGGTTTATTAAAATAATACCTGCTGTCATGGTTGATCATCGATGAAAAACCAGCCGGAAGCTTTGAAGAATTACCCCAAAAACGACTCTCGGGAATACCTTCGAAGAAACTGCTACCTGCCGATTATAGAACATGAGCAAAAGACCAAACCATTTGGCAACGTCCTCAATCTAAGCACATCCGGCCTGTTCGTTGTAGCAAAAGAAGCCAAAGACCAAGCCGAGCCGTTGAAGGCGCGGTTCTTTGTCCCAAACGTCTCCGGTCCGATAAACTTCCTGGGAAAGGTGGTTTATGTAAAGAGTGAAGGGGGAGGGCAGTTTCTGGGAATGGGTGTGAGGTTTTTGGAGCTCGACGGCGAACATAAAAAGACTCTAAGGAACTATGTCTTAAATCACGGCTTCAACGAAACACTCAGCGGCTTCCAAAAAAAATCAAATTCCTCGGTACAAAATCTTAAACCTTTCAATGACCTCGGTGCCATCCAATCGATTTTTTACTCGGCAGCCCGGCAGCAGGCGGCGGTCCAGATTTTTTGGTGCCGTCATTATATTTCGGTTATGACGCTTCTTCAGGACGTCGGAAAATACCACCTGTCATTGAAACTTCCGAAAAATTCCGATCGGGATGCCGTTGACCGATACGATCATCTTTATTTGGGGATGACTCATCAAGGCACGTCGTACTTTTTCGAAGCCACGGTCAAGTATAAAGGGAATGATTCGCTGACCATTACAAAACCGGATACGATCTATTTTGAGGAAAGACGGGTCGAAACGCGCTATGGCAATGAACCGAACGGGGATGATAGAACCAGGGTGGAATTGCAGTTGACCCAAGACGGAGGGGCACCATCGGTTCAGCAGGTCGCTGATTTTAACTCTTCGGGTTTGTCCTTCCATATTCCCTTGGGTGATAGTTATTTCTCAGCCGGTAGAGTGATCCATGAAATAAATGTTATAAAAAATAAAAAGATTGACCATCACGATAGCGCAACGGTAGTCCACGTCACTCCGGTCGGTCGTAACCAAGTAAAAGTGGGCCTTGAATTTCATGTTGAAAGAGAGCCATACGAGTTCAAACAGACTGACCCTCAGATTGAAAACACGGTTGAAAAATACCCCGGTATTTCACGGATAGTTAAAATGACCACAAATATTCTTAAGGTCGCGGAAAGCATTTATAGGCGATTTCTGGGCCTTCAAGACGATGTCCAATTGCTGAAGTATTCTAACGAGAAAGGTGAAAAAATCGTCGCTATCGTAAACGCGACGTTTGACATAACCTCAACGAGTGGGAAGCGGAGCACTCCTGTTGTGATCATTCCGCCCGCGTATGCAAGAAGGAAGGAAACAACGGGGCTTTTAGCCATGGTCATCGTGGAGACTTTTCGGAAATATAAAAAGGATGTTGTCGTGATACGTTTCGACGGGATAAGAAGCATCGGTGAAAGCTACAACGACCAAGAGTGCGCACACGATGGCAAGGAAATGATTCATTATACGTTAACCCAGTTAGCGAGCGATATTGGCACGACGGTAGACTACGCAAAAAGGAACCCAGGGTTTCAGCCATCTAGTATTGTCTTAATCTCTTTCAGTATGGCGTCCATAGCGGCCAGGAGATCTATTTTGGTTAATGGACAAAAGGACATTGATTACTGGATAAGCTGCATGGGCGCATCCGACCCGGACGACCTGATGAAGAATTCGACGGGCGGCATAGATTACTTAATGGAGTTCAGGCAAGGAGAAAAACTTTCAGTGAAGCAAGTATTAGGTCATATGGTGAATCTTGACAATTACTGCAATGACATTGAGTCGAACAATATAGCCTATTTGGAAGATGCGCGAAAAGATATGGCAAAGATAAAGATACCTGTTACATGGATTTACGGAAGATATGACTATTGGATAAATAGGAACAGAATACTTGATATCATGAGTATTAAGTCAAAAGGCCCGCGCCAGGTCCGTGAAGTGCCTTGCGGTCACATTGTCAAGACCAGTTATGAAGCGATCGAGGTTTTTAAACTAATCGTGCAGCATATTTGGGAACAGCTTTATCATGAAAATGTTATTCCAAGCGTTCCAGCCGCGGCGGAACGGGCCGCATTTGAAAGGGCGGAATGGGCGAGAATCCGACAGAAGGAAATGGACCATAAGAATTACTGGCGGTCCTATCTATTGGGACAAGAAAAAGGAGAAATAGGATTTGATATCATAACCTTAACAGATGAATATCATGAACTGATGGAGAAACAGTTGGCGCTTTTGGAATTAAAAGAAACCGATTTGTTGATTGACATGGGTGGGGGCACCGGTAATTTCATGCAATGTTATTTGGAGTCCGAAAAACCTAAAAAGACTTTTGGCTCGGAACGGGGTCCTAAAATTTACACAGCTGATTTTGTTAAGGAGGCCTTGCTGCGAGCGAGAGAAAAGCACAAAAGAATCATC
>Ga0335079_10003683_pt1 | contig 17656 bp, 9 predicted proteins | sample Lox_Sample_33_FD_206719 | JGI IMG/M metagenome (GOLD analysis project Ga0335079, IMG submission 206719) | Soil microbial communities from Loxahatchee National Wildlife Refuge, Florida, United States - Lox_Sample_3.3 | ecosystem: Environmental > Terrestrial > Soil > Wetlands | place: USA: Florida... | reverse complement strand
ACGCGCTGCCTTCGAAGCTCAGGCCAGGGAAGCGACGCCCCTACACTGAAGCGGAAAGAACCAACACCAGGACCCAGGTTCGAAAAGCATCGAATCCGGGGCACCCACGTTCGGAAAAGGCGAAAAGTAGATCCCTTGCTACGCTTCGGGATGACAGGGTGTGCGCGTGCGGCGATGACAGGAGCTTCGGCGCTAAAAAACGACTCCGGCTTCGGCTGTTGGGGTGGAGCGCCGAGAGCGGCTGGGCCATAACGGGGATGGTGGGCCGTCGGAGCACAGGCAGGAATGCCTGTGCCACTGGATGCGCTGGCGCCGAGGCTGCCTTCGCGGCTCAGGCCAAGGAAGCTCCGACCCCCAAAAAGCGAAGAGGGGACGCGCTGCCTTCGAAGGTCCCTTCGCAGCTCAGGGCAAGTAAGGCTAGGGAAGCGGCGCCCCTACACCTCTCGGAAGAGGTAAAGGAACGGGTCTGAAGACCCGCCACTACGCGGAGGGAGAGAGATTCTTCGCTAGCGCTCAGAATGACAGAGGAAGAGAAGAGAGGTCCCTCCACTGCGCGTCAGCAAAAAGCGCTGACGCTTCGGTCGGGATGACAAGGTCAGACAGGTTGCGCCGAAGCGACGCCGCAACGCGGAGGAAGAGAGATTCTTCGCTAGCGCTCAGAATGACAAGAGGGGAGAAGAGGGGACGCGCTGAAGCGACGCCCCTACATGGAACGGAAAGAACCAACCCTAAGACCCGGGTTCGAAAAGCGTCGAACCCGGGGCACCCGCGCAGCACCCGCCCCGATGTAGGAGAGGGCAGTTCCTCAGGGGCTGAAGCCCGGTTCTTGCTGCAGCTCTTTTGTCGGAGCTGAAGCTCCGACCCCCAAAAGCGAAGAGGGGACGCGCTGTGTTTTAGGGTGGTGGTCCGATCGTGAGCTGGGCGCAACTGCGCTGCCGAGAACGTCGGAGCACAGACTGAAGTCTGTGCCACCGGGAGCTTCAGATTTTGAGCCAGGACCATTCTTTCGTGTACGGCACGCGACTCATGCGGTAGCCGGATTTTAGGCCGGTGACTACGTGGTCGGACCAGTTGAAGCCGACTTGGTTTTTGGGGTCGTAGAGGCCGGGCTCTTCGGAGAAGCACATGTTGCGTTTGAGGATGGTGTGGTCGCCGAGGGAGAGGTAGGGCGGCTGGTGGCCTTCGGAGCCTTCGCCGTGAGCGGGGCGGTGATAGATGTAGTCCTGCACACCCTGCTCGACCTGATATTTGTGAATCGCGTAGGCCACGCTGGAGCAGGTGGCGCCTTCCTTCTGGAGTTCGACCTGCATGTCGCAGGTGTGCTGGCTGACTTCCCAGAGTTTGCACATGTGCGGATCGAATTCGCCGGCGTTGTTGGCGAGGATGTACATGCGGTAGTTTTCGCCGCCGTGGCCGCCGATGTAGGAGTCGCCATCAACTTGCAGCGGCATGTTGCGCGCAATGCGATTGAAGCGGGGCTGGTTGGGATGCGGATACGCGCAAAGGGGGCCGACGCGGCAATCGATTTCGACGCTGCTTTGCACGCCGTGATGCGGCGCGCCATTGGCGAGATCGAGATCGGAGTAGAGCACGTTGTTGATCCAGAAGGTCGAGGCGATAGCGACTTCGTAGTCGGTGACGTCGGTGCCGTAGGTGAGGATGTAGTCGCGCGCGTAGGCATGGGCGCGGTCGAAATAGGTGTAGGCGCGGCGAGTGAGCGCGAGTTCTTCGGGAGTTTTTATTTCGCGGAGGCCGAGCAGAGTTTCGCTGACGTCGACGAAGGTGATTTTGGGGAGAACTTTTTTGGCGGTGGCGAGATCTTTGGAGGAAAGCTCGCCGTCGAGGCCGATTTTGTTGCCGGAAACGCCTTTGGCTTTGACGCCTTCGAGGAGCATTTCGAAGAGATCGACGGTTTTGCCCTGCACGACTTTGCCCTGTTCGGGGAAGCCGCCTTCGGCGTGCTTGGTGTCGAAATATTCCCAGCCGCCGCCGAACCACCAGCCTTTGACGAGATTGCGGTCGAGCGCGGGATAGAGGTACCAGGGCGCTTCGTCGTCCTTATTCATATAGACGCATTGCGGGCGTTCGGTGTGCGTGTGCCAGTAGCCAGTGATGTAAATGATGTTGAGTTGATCGCGGAGGATGAACGAAGAGATTTGTTTTTTGGCCAGCTCTTCGCGGAAGCGGGCGAGAGTTTGTTTGTTCCAGTCGAGCGGGAGGCGATCGGCGGTGGCGGGCTGCGGCGGGCCTTCTTCGCCGGGGACGGGTTGCACGAAGAGTTTTTCGCTGGCGCCGGTGGAGCGGGATTTGACGATGTCGGTGAGGGATTGGCCTTTGCCGCTGGACGAGGATTGCAGGCCGTCGACTTTGTCCATGCGTTTGAAGAGGCCGCCGCCGAGTAAGGCCAGGCTGGTGCCTTTTAGTACGTCACGCCGATTGCGATTCATTGTTTCTCCTCTTGTAAGCCGAAGACCCAGGTTCAAAAAAGCTGAACCTGGGGCACCCACGATTTCGAAAAGAACGGGTCTAAAGACCCGCCACTACAAGACGTCATCACAAGACCCGTCAATAGAAGACCCGCCGCACAAGGCCCGCCTGGTTGTTCACTTTTGGCCTACGACTTCGTCCCATTCGCGTTTGCCGCGTTCCAACAACGCGGGCATATCTTCTTTCAGCAAAAAGCGATCCTGGACCAACTTTAGTTCGGCTTCGGAAAATTTGCCGAGGTACTCGTCGCGGGACTTGTAGCGGCCGGCGATGGAGAAGCGCGGGTCGCCAGTTTGGGCGCGGTCGGCTTCGGTTTTGGGGAAGGGGATGAAGGAGCCGTAGAAACTCAAGCGCAAATCGCTGAGGCCGATGCTGAGATCGCGGAGATTCCAGCCGGTGTAGGTGGCGAGCGGGACTTGCAGTTCGGGAAGGCTGACGCCGCCTTCGTCATTGCCGTTGGGATCGGATTGCGGGACGAGCACCGGGAAGGGCTTGCCGATTTTGGGCGGCTCGTTGGTGACGATGCCTTGTTTCCATTGCGGGCCGAAATCGAGATGCCAGCCAGCGTTGGCTTCGTGGGGTTTGTTGACGCCGGGAATGGCGGGGAAGTCCCACTTGTCGAGAGGGACGAGGGTGTGGTCGGAAATTTTTGGGTAGCGGCTTGGCGGGGGCTCGGTGTTGCTCTTCACCCAGTCGTCCATGTCGGTGATGAGCGCGCGCCAGAAAAATTGGACGGGATTGGGGTTGTAGCGCTGCTGCGCAGTTGAGTCCGGGGAATTGGGGGAAGATTTTTGGGGCGGAAAGCCGGCGGAGAAGTGCTGCAAGCCGGCGAGGAGGTAGACGCGGACGTTGTCGCCGATTTGCACGTCGCTCTCGCCGTCCGGAGAAACGGTGACTAGCGCGGCGGCGCGGCCCCAGTATTCGTAGGAGGTGTTGGTGAGGAAAATTTTGGGAGCGTCGTGCGCTTTGTTGACGGCATCGAAGAGGCCGGCGGTTTCGCCAGTGACGGGATCGGTTTCGGGGAGATCGGTGAAGGGAAAAATGTCGGTGGGGAAATCGATGCTGGAGAGCGGCTGGGCATCGCGCGACGGCTGGGCGAAGCGGTGATTGAAGCTGCCGCGGCCGGCGCCGGCGACGTGGGCGATGACGCCGTCCATGACCTGGCGGCCTTGCTCGTCCGCGTTGAAGTTCTGCCAGAGGAAATGGCGGAGAAAACGGCCGCTCTGGGAAATGCCGGTGGCGTAGATGCGCTTTACTGGCGCTGGTGCTTGCGGGTCGTATTTCAGGTAGGAAAGAAAATCGCGGACGGAAGCGAGGCCTAGGCCAACCACGACGGGATTTTTGGCTTCGTAGACGACTTCGTAGATTTTGCCCGCCTGGAAGCCGCCGTCGAGATGAATGAAGTGGGGATCGTTGACGAGCTTGCCGTCGACGGTGTGCGCGAAGGTCCACTGGTTACGCGGGATGGTGGTGCGGGGGGCTTCGGGAGCGTCGCGGACGGTTAGGACATTTTTGGCACTGGCGGGATCGTCGACGGGATAGCTTTTGCCGCCGTTCGGGCCGAGCAGCGAGTGGCCGAGGGGCATGTCGTCAACGCGCTTGGCGGGAGTGAAGTCCGAGCGGACAAGGCCGTGGATTTCTTTGCCGCCGGGGTCGTGCGCGACGGGCGCGTAGAGTTTGAGGCGATCGCCTTCGTCGGCGACGTCAAACTCCCAGCCGACCCAGGCGATGGTGTAGCCGTGGCGCATTAGGAAGCCGTCGCCATATTCGTGTCCGGCGGAGGCGCCGTCGACGATGGACTCGATGCCTTTGCCGCCACGGTTGGAGACTTCAAAGAGGGCGGCGCCGTTGCCCTTGTCGAGGTCTTTTGGCCTAAGGAGAAACAGGTCGGCGGAAAACTCGACCTGGCCTTGCGCGTTGCGATCGGCTTTGGCGATGTCCACGATTTGCTGGTTGTGGGGATTGGCGGGGTCGACGGTGAAATAGACGCGGCCGACGATTTTTTCGTAAGGCCCGGCGAGGCCGAAGGATTTGCCATCGGCGATGTCGCTGCGGGAGATAATTTCGACGCGGGTGACTTTCGCGTTTGTGGAGAAAGCGCTCGATAGCAAGGCAACGGCGAAGAGAACGAGCAGGCGTGCGTTCAGCCAACGCATAAACCCTCCAAACCCGCCCACCTTATATCACTGTTTGCGAGAGGAAGTGCGGCGATGTCGCGCCGCGCGATTGACGCGATGGCGAAGAGCGCGTTGCGACGTGCCGCGGCACGAGGGGCTGGCGGAGGACAACAAGTGACGCGCTTCAGTGCGCCCGCTTCTCGAGCGGTGCAGGTGCGTCCCCAGGTTCGAGCAGCGCCGGAGGTTCTTTACCGAAGCCGACCTGGCTGATGCAGATTTTGTACATGGGCGTGCGGTCGAATTTGAGGCGCACGATGTTCAACTTCGCTGGGTCAAATGTCTTGCCCTGGGCGCCCTTGTCGCTCGACGTGAAGGCTGCGAGCGGCGCACGGACGGTCTGAAACACGACTTCCCAATCCTGGCTGAAGGCTTCTTCGTCCATTTTTTCTAGCTTGGTGAATTTTTCCTTGAAGGGCGGCGGAATCGCAACGAACTTGCTAAGTGGCGCGCTGACGGTGGTTCCGTTGCCGTCCACTAGTTCGATTGTAAAGTCCGGGGACTCGCGTTCTTTCTTTTTGTTCTTTTCTTCTTTTTTCTTTTCTTCTTCCTTTTTCTTTTTTTCTTTGTCTTCTTCTTTTTTCTTTCCCGGCAAGTCAACATCTTCATCCATCGGCGCTACGGATAACTCGAGTGTTGAAGCGGCGCTCAAATGCCAATTCGCTGCAGCGCCATCGGGCAGGGTGAAGATGTACGTCGGCGCGGGCGCATCTTTGGCGCGATTCCAGCCCAGAAAAACTCCGTTGTAGCCGCGATCTTGCGAGTCCCAGCGCCAGGGAATGCGTCCTTCATTCCACACCGAAAGATTTTCTCCCGCGATTTTCCCGCCCGCCGCGGTGGTGGTCGTCAAATCCTGATCCTCGGTGTAGCTCGCGAGCGGAACGAACGAAGCATCCTGGTAGCGATTGAAGTACAACGTATCTGGCAGCCACTGCCGGGCCACGCGCCAATCCTCGAAGAGCGGCAGGTACTCGCGTTTGTCTTGCAGCGTGGCGGCCAAAAATGCCGAGATATACGTCTTCGAAATGCGCCGCTGCTCTTCGGCGGGCAGGAGCGGTTTCAGATTGAGCAGCCAGCCGAGCGGCTTGCCGGCGTCGTCGTTTCCCCAGACCGTATTGAACTGACCGTGATTCGCGCGATAGGCATAGATCTCGGCCTTGAACCACGGCCCCGGCTGGGTGAAATGGACGTGATCCCATTGGCGGCTGCCCATGAATGCGGACACGTCCATGTCGTGCGCGCCCTGCAGCGTGAGGTAACTCACGTCATCGATGACGCGGTTTTCTCCGGCGGGCTTGTATTGTCCGTCCGCGGGCGCAATGGCCACGACGGCCATGATCGGAAAGTGGTAATCGAATTTGATGTTCGCGTCTTCCGGTGCGTACTTCAGTTTATTGAAGAGTGCTGCCGTCGCTGCAGCTTCGCCGCCGCGCGAATGGCCCATCAGTGCGATGCGCGACATATCCACTTTGCCCTGGAACGGATTGCCGTTGGCCTCGTTCCATTCCTTCCATAATTTCAGATGCTCGAGCAGCATCCACCCGCGCACGGCTTGCTGCTTCGGCGGATCGTGAAAAAGGCCGCTGTTTATGAAATTTTCGTCAACCGAGGCGAGGATGATGCCGCGGCTAGCGAGCAATTCGCCGAGATACGCGTAACCCGGATCGGAGAATTCCGCCATGTTGTGATTGCCATGCACAATCAGCGCGAGAGGAAATGGTCCTGGCCCATCCGGATACCAAACGCGGGCGTTCAGCGGGAGTTTGTCCATGCCAAAGCCCCAATACTTTTTGCGCGCCCAACTTTTCCAGCCGGTGAAGTCTTTGAAGAAGTCGGAGGCATCTACGGTACGCGTTTTGATGGCCACGCTCGAGCCGTATTCCGGGCGGCGAATGTCGTTGCCCACGCCGTAAAAAAGAGTGAGCACGCGATACGGACCTGGCGCTGACGGATCGGCGGCTGACAATTTCGCCGGCATCGAATCCACGGGTGGCTTCCAGGTGATGAGTTTTTCCATCGAGCCGGCATGGCCCAGCAGATAGACGAAATAGCCGCAGCCCCCTACACCGGCGACCAACAAGACGGCCGCGACAATTTTTTTCGCCAATACGGCGCGCCCGAGATCACCCCAAATAAATGTGGCGATCGTTGCGCCGACCAGCCCAGCCGAAAGCCCAATTCCTACCGCCATGAACATGCCCAATTGCGGCGGTCCCCAGAGCATCATGACGATCGTGCAGGAACCGATGATGTAGCCCGTGGCGAAGGGAGGCAGCTTGCGGAAAACTTTCAGCAGCAACATCACCAGCAGAGCGATCAGCGGAATGAGAATCGCTGCAATCAGCGTGCAGAACGCAAAATCAAAGAGGTAACCGAAGCCGGTGCGAATGTAGAGGCCACCGATCACTACAGTGATGGCCGCGGCGACCAACGTTCCCATGACGGCGCCGCGCCGCGCTTCCGGTCCCGGGCGAATAGCACCCCAGCGCGCGGCACACCACTCCCGGCATCTCCGCCAGCGAGATTTTCGGTCGGTAGGAGGAGCGGAAGTCACAGGCGGTGTTTCCAGTGGCACAGGAGCCAGGTCTTCGGTGGCCATGAACTACTCCAATCTGGGAGATGAGCAGTCGTGAGCAGCCGGCATTCTACATGCGTTTGGACAAACGGACGCGTGCGTCGGTCTGTTGCCAGGTTTCGCTCTGTCGATTTGTGTGCCGAGACCGCACTAGAGTAAGGAACGAAATTCTATGCGGCCAAGTTCCTAGAAGCTTTCTTCAGGGGCTAAAGCCCCGCTGCTTGAATGCGGCAACGTGGGGCTGAAGCCCCCACCTCCCAGCCCAAAGATTTTTACAAACATCGCCCCGGACCGTAAAGGTCTGACAATCGAACCGTAGAGTTTCTCGCTCGCCCCGAACGCCAGTTCTGGAATGCCGTGCTACTCGCGAGTTTTCATGGCGGCCATGTTGTGGGGTGTTTTGCGGCGGAGCGCGGCCATGACGGCGTCGTCGTTCGGGACAAAATAGCCGACGACAATGCCCATCGCGCCATCGCGCAGCAGCTTGCCGGTGGTGTTGTCATACGTCGCAGAGATTTTCAGCACATCGCCGGCGTCGAACTTGTACCCGCCTTTGTCCACGAAGAGCACGGTCGGCATGCTGAGCAGCTCGCCTTTTTCGTCGACCTTTGCATCCAGGGTGGCCACCGTATCTTTCTTCGTCTCGTCCTGCAGGACGAGTTGCTTGGCGTAGTCGTGCATGTGGCCACCGACGCCGAGCAGCACGCCGGAATATTTCACCGTGACGGTTCCTGTTTTTTCACTGTTGCCCGCGGGCAAATCGTAGCCAGAATTTCCGCAGGACTTCACGTCCATCCAGGCGGGATAGATGCTCGTTACTTTGTCGCTGGAACTCGCTTCGGTGTAGGGAATGGCAACTTCCAGAAACACATTCTCATAAGAAGTGTCGGTGGGGTTGTGAATCATGGTCTCGACGAGAATGCGATCGCCCATCTGCGCGCGATAGCCGTAACCAGGGATGACGCCCCAGTTGGTCAGTTCGCCGCCCGCGCCGAAAATGTGCTCCTCTTTATTCGGACACAGAAAATCGGCGCGATTTTCGTTCCAGAACGCGGTGTGATGCAGCACGCGCCCCGGCACGACATTACCGCTGGAGTCGACGAGACGGGGCGTGTAGCCGAGCAGCCAGCCGTCAATCGGAACTTGCCAGACCAGGTCCGGCGGCTGCGGCATTTGCATGTGACCGGTATGCGCGGGCAATTGCATCGGGCCAACGCGCACGGTAATGGTGTGGCCGTCGGTCTTGGTTTCGATCTTCACGCCTTTGGCCATGGCGTGATGCATACCACCTTGCATGAAGCCGCCGTGCTGCATGTGGTCCATGTCTTGCATCGGCGGACTGGTTTTATTTTGCGCGAAAAGCGGCGCGGCAAAGAGCAGCGTGACGAATAACAGGGATTTTGACTGCATGGTTCTACCCTCGTGCGAGCGGCGAGCCCGTATACCTTAATCATACGCCGCTAACGCAGCGACGGCTTGCGGCGAGCGGCGCAGACGTAGCTGTCGGCGGTCTTTCCTGCGGATCGCCTGTGGAGTGCACACCGAGAGCATGAACTTCCGGCGCGGACACGATAGAATGCGCGCCATGAAATGCATCCAGCGCGTTCGCTTCTCTCTTGTTGTACTGTGCATGGCTCTGGTTTTTGCCGCGACAGCCGTGGCGCAAAAACCGCCTACGCAAGATCTGTTTGTCATCACCAACGTCAACGTCGTCGACGTGCGCACCGGCACGATTCTCGCGGACCAGACGGTGGTGCTCAACAAGAACCGCATCTACTCGATAGAACCCGAGAAAACCGCAAAATACCCGCGGAACGCCAACTCAATTAACGGCCGCGGCTATTTTCTGATTCCCGGGCTGTGGGATATGCACGTGCATCTGGTGTTCGGCGACTGGTTTCCGGATGCGGCCGATGTCACGCTGCCGATGCTGATTGCGAATGGAGTGACCGGCGTGCGCGACATGGGCAGCGAGCTGCAGGATGTGCAGAACCTGCGCAACGAAATTGAAGCAGGCCGGATGGTAGGACCGCGGATTTACACGGCTGGCCCGATGCTGGATGGCCCGAAGCCGCGGTTTCCCAGCTCGATCGCGGTGGCCACTCCGGAAGATGGCCGCAGGGCCGTGGATGAGTTGAAAGATCGCGGCGCCGATTTCATCAAGCTGCAATCGCTGATTCCGCGCGAAGCGGTCTTCGCCATCGCGGAGGAAGCGAAAAAGCAGCAAATCGCGTTCGAAGGCCATGTACCGGATTCCGTGCGCGCCAGCGAAATGGCGGAACGCGGGATGAAGAGCTTCGAGCATTTGATCGGGATTTTCGAAGGCAGCTCGCCGAACGAAGACGACTACTTGAAGGGCGGCAAAGGCGACGGCAAGTTTCTCGCGTCGTATGATCCGCAACGCGCGGCCGCTCTTGCGGCACTACTCGCGAGGAATCAGGTATGGCAGTGTCCTACGCTGGTTTGGGAACGAGGCGGGAATTTGCTGGATGTAACTGACTTTGCGAAAGACACGCGCGCGAAATACGTTCCTGCTTCCTGGAAAAACAAAACGTGGAAGCGTTTCACGGATGAGATCAAAGAAGGGTATGCGACCGACGACTTAGCAACGCGCAAAAAGTTCGTCGAAAAGGAACTGGAAGTGGTCGGGCTGTTGCACAAAGCCGGTGTGCCATTTCTCGCGGGGACGGATACGCCGCCGGGCGTCTACATTTTCCCCGGCTACAGCCTGCATGAAGAGTTGCAGCGATTTGTCGCGGCTGGGTTTACCCCGCTGGAGGCGCTGCAGACGGCCACATGGAACCCCGCGCGATTCTTCGGCATCGAAGAACAGTTTGGCACCGTCGAGAAAGGGAAGATGGCGGACCTGGTGTTGCTTGGCGCGAATCCGCTGCAGGACATTGCAAACACGCAGAAAATCGCTGGAGTGATCGTCAACGGGCAGTTTTATTCGGGCAAGGACCTGGACAAAATGCGAGCCGGTGTGGAAACGGCCGCGCGGCGCTCGAACTAAGACAGGAGGCACGTTGTGGCAGGAGGGTTGATTGGCAGAGCAGGAGTCTGGGCTGTTGCGGCAGCTGCGCTGGTGGTTGTCGGCGGCGGTCTGGTCGCCGCGGACCAAAAGCATGGGGAGGCAGCGTTGAATCCTCGCCTCGAACAGCAGGCCGGTTTTACCGTGATTGGAATTTCCGTCCGCACCAGCAACGCCAAGGAAAGACAGGAGAGCCAGATCGGCAAACAGTGGGCGCGGTTGATGCAGGAAAAGCTGCTCGGCACGATTCCCCACCGCGCAGACCAGGACACCATCGCGATTTACACCGACTATGCGAGCGATAAAGACGGCGAATATACGTACGTACTGGGAGCGCGCGTGACCAAAGCGGATGAGGTACCGGCAGGAATGGTGGCAAAGCAAGTGCCGGCCGGGAAATATGCGGTGTTCACTTCCGAGCGTGGGCCGGTGCAACGAGTTGTCGTCGGAACCTGGATGCGCATCTGGAACACGCCGAAAGATCAGCCCGGCGGCGACCGCGGCTACAAAACGGATTTCGAACTGTACGACCAGCGCGCGCAGAATCCCGCCGACGCGATTGCGGAAGTGCACATCGGAATCCGCTAAACGGCTTCACGCCAGCACGATCGCCCAGAATTTTGACATGGGATTCACGCGCCTCTGCCACACTCCTGACTCACGAAGGCCGCACCCTTAAGGAACATGGAAACGAATAGGCACAACATCGCCCGGCTCGCGTTTCAGTTTGTGCTGATCGTGGGTGTCGTCAATTTTTTTGCCGACATGACCTATGAGGGCGGGCGGAGCATTGTCGGGCCGTATCTTGGCGTCCTCGGCGCGAGCGCGGCGGCAATCGGATTCGTAGCCGGCTTCGGCGAATTGGTGGGTTTTGCGCTGCGCTCGGTGACGGGATATCTCGCGGATAAAACACATCGTTATTGGACGTTCGCCTTCGTCGGTTACGCAGTGAATATGCTGGCCGTTCCGGCGCTGGCGCTGGCAGGAAATTGGCCACTCGCGGCGGCGCTCGTCGTGGCCGAACGCACGGGCCGCGCGATTCGCAAGCCGTCCATGGAAGCGATGCTCTCGCAAGCCGGCAGGTCCATCGGGCACGGCTGGGTGTTTGGCCTGAACGAGGCGCTCGATCAAACGGGCGCGACGCTGGGGCCGCTGATCGCCGCGTTCATTCTTTATCGTCGTGGCGGCTACCCGCACGCTTTCGGCGTGCTGCTCGTTTCTGCGGTGCTTTGCCTGGCGACGCTCGTCGTGGCGCTACTTTTTCAGAAACGCACAGGAGCCGTGGCGCACACTGCGCAGGATTCCCACGCGCATACGTCTTTCTCTAAAGCGTATTGGGTCTACGTTGCCGGCGGAGCGCTGATTGCTGCCGGCTTCGCCGATTTTTCGTTGATTGCGTTTCATTTCCAGCGCAACGGGACGGTGACCCAGGACATCGTTCCTGTTTTTTATGCCGTGGCGATGGCCACCGGAGCGATTGCGGCTCCTATCTTCGGGAAGCTGCTCGACAAACTCGGGCTGCCGGTGCTGTTGGTCGCATTTGGCGCCTCGGCGTTTTTCGCGCCGTTTGTTTTTTTGGCTGGAGCGCGCGCGGAACTTGTCGGCATGGTTCTATGGGGCACGGGGCTGGGCGCGCAGGACGCTTGCCTGAAGGGCACGCTGTCGTCGATTGTTCCAGGAGGGAAGCGCAGCACGGGCTTCGGTGTCTTTGATACCTGGTTCGGTGTGGCCTGGTTTGCCGGTAGCGCCGTGATGGGCTTGCTTTACGAGCGTTCGGTGCTGGCGCTGGTGATTTTTTCGGTGGTGCTGCAACTGCTCGCCCTGCCGTTCTTTGTGCTGGCCGATCGCGCGCGCAAATCCAACGAACCGGCGCAAACTCAGGCGGGTTAGGCCGTTATTCATTAGACTCCCGCGGCAGCTAGGTCACTCCGGAGGCTCTTTCAGCTCCGGGTTCGGCACCGGGTTGTCGTACTTTTCGCGCTGCTTGGCGAGGCTGGCGTTGAGCAGTTTTTTTGAGGTGTCGAGTTCGGTCTGCGCTTCGGCGCGGCGACCGAGGCGGAGAAGGACCTGGCCGCGGACGAAGTGAACGCTTTGATTATCGGGAACGAGTTTTTCGGCGGCATCGAGCGCGGAGAGAGCGTCGCGATTCTTGCCTTGCTGCTGATAGAGGCGGCCGAGATTCAGCAGCGAAGTGGCTTGCTGCGGATTGAAGTGCAGGGCCTGGCGGAAAGCGCGCTCCGCGTCGTCAGTTTTTTCCTGCTTTAAATACAACAAACCAAGTTGTTCGTAGTTGTCGGGAAGATCGGGCTCGAGCGCGATGTCTTTTTTGAATTCGGCTTCGGCGCGTCCGGGATCATCTTTGCGCAGATACGCGACGCCGAGACTGAAGTGGACGTAAGGCAAATTCGAATTCGCGGCAGCAGCCAGTTCGAGTTCAGAGATGGCTTTGTCGGTTTCTTCGCGATTTAGAAAGGCCTTGCCGAGAATGAGATGAAACTCGGGTGTGTTGGCGCCGACTTCGATGAGACGAGTCATGGCTTTTTCGTCGAGCGCGGCGTTTTGCGCGTTGTGGGCGGCGATGCTGAGGACATAGAGATAGGTGAAGTCGCTGGACATCTGCGGCCAGAGCGGGTCGAGGACGCTGACGGCGTCGGCGTAGTGTTCGGTGAAGACGTTGCACAAGCCGAGCAAGTAGCGGGCCTGCTGAGAATCGGGCTGGTCGCGCACGACGCGGGAGAGCGGGGCGATGGCGCCGGCGTAATCGCCGCGGCGATATTTGACGAGGCCGATGTTCAGGCGAATGCCGGCCATTTGGGGGGCGAGCTTTTCGGCTTTGTCCAGCAGACTTAGCGCGTGGTCCCACTGTTTGCGGCGCATGGCGATGACACCGAGATTGGCGTACGCGGCTCCGGATTGTGGGTCGACGGAGAGGACGCGGCGGAAGGCCGCTTCGGCGACGGCGAGGTTATTTGACTGCAGGGCAGCTTGGCCTTGCGCGAACCAGGCTTGCGGGTCAGGGCGTTCAGCCGCTGGAGAGTTTTGCTGCGCGAAGCTGAGCTTCGCAGGAAATACGGCGATGGCCACCAAGAAGACGACTCGGGTCAGGTTGCGGAGATGTACGAGAAGCCGACGGGCGTGTTGGCCAAGGCGCATCGAGAGGTAGTGTCGGGCAGCGAAGAGAGGAATTCAAGTCTGGCACAGCATAGGAGTTGCAGTGGAACACCGAGCGGAAACGTACACGAAAGAGGTGCGATTTTCGGCTTGACAGGTGCGCAGGAATGCCGTATTAATCCGATTTAATAAGTGCTATTGGGTGCGTTTCCAATCGTCGAGTGGTGGGGGGTGTCGCGCATGCGCGACCTGCTAAGCGGCGCAAAATGGGGTGCCTGCCGCAGCGCGCAAAGTGCCCACACAGATTGGCTTCCGTTCGAAAAATATTCCGGAGGTAGCAACGTGAAGGGACAACAAATTCCTTTGCAGGGTGGTGGTATGGAGCGGAGTTTGCGGAGAGTGCGGGCTCTGCTGGGCGGCATGCTGCTGATGCTGGTACTTGGGCTGGCAACACGGGCGCAGGATACCGGCTACATCAGCGGCACAGTCACCGATAAATCCGGTGCAGCCGTCTCTGGAGCGGCAGTCACACTGACGAACCTCGCTGGCAGTATTACGCGAACCACGACGAGCAACGCCGACGGCGCTTACGTCATCGCGGGCTTACCGGGGGATACATACAACTTGACGGTTACTCTTAGCGGCTTTCAAAAGTATACGGCGCACGACGTTAAATTGGATGTGGCCGAGAAAGCGCGCATCGACGTACAACTCGTCGTCGGCGCAGTGACCGAAGAAGTGGTCGTCACGGGCGAGAGTGTCGCCCAGGTGGAGACGCAGTCTTCGTCCATCGGCTCAACGGTTTCGGGCAAGCAAGTCGAGCAATTGGAGTTGAATGGCCGCAATTTCACACAACTGGTTACGCTGTCGCCGGGCGTGGTCAATCAGACCGGCCAGGACGAAGGCAAGGTAGGCGTCTACGGCAACGTGGCGTATTCGATCAACGGCGGGCGCACCGAGTACAACAACTGGGAATTGGACGGCGGCGACAACATGGATAACGGCAGCAACTCGACGCTGAACGTTTATCCCAATCCCGAAGCGATTGCCGAGTTTAAAGTGCTGACCTCGAATTACGGCGCGCAGTACGGCCGCAACGGCTCGGGCACGATTGAAGTGGAGACCAAGTCCGGCACGCAGAGCTTCCACGGCAGTGCTTTCGAGTATCTGCGCAACGACATGTTCAATGCGAACGAATATTTCAACAATGCCGCCGGAATTCCGCGCCCGCCGTACAAAAAGCACGACTTCGGCTACACGATCGGCGGCCCGGTCTACATTCCGAATCACTACAACACGGAAAAGAGAAAGACGTTTTTCTTCTGGTCGCAGGAATGGCGGCGCGAAAAGAATCCGGCCACGATTTCGCCGATCAATGTGCCGTCGGATGCCGAGCGGCAGGGCAATTTCAGCGACGTCTGCCCGGGACCGGATTGTCCCAATGTCGCAAATCCCGCGGCAGTCCCGATCACCGCTGCCGGCCAGGCCTTACTCGCTTTGATACCGCAGGCGACGCCGGGCTTCACGATCGGCGGCTTCCCGGCGTTTGCGCAGACGGTCTCTACGCCCACGACTTGGCGCGAAGAACTGATTCGCGTGGACCACAACATCACTGACAACTACCGCCTGACGTTCCGCTACATTCACGATTCGTGGAGCACAATCGTGCCGAATCCTCTCTGGGGCAACGGCACGTCCAGTTTCGAGAATATTCAGACGAACTTCGTCGGGCCGGGCACGAGTTTTGTGGCTCGCCTGAATGCCAATATTTCACCGACTCTGCTTAACGAGTTTGTTGCGAGCTACACGGCAGATCACATTTTCCTGAACGGCACGAATGAACCGGCAGCGCTCCCGGCCGGAGCTATGGGGTCGATCTTTGCTAACGGCTTTGGCGGGAAACTCCCAGCCATCCAGCTGAACGGCAACACCGATATCTACGGCGGACTCGGCCAGGATACCGGTTACTTCCCCTGGAACAACGCCAACCCGACATACACGTATCGCGACAATCTAACGAAGATTTTTGGCAATCACACCTTCCAAATGGGCGCATACGTCGCCTTTGCGCAGAAGAATGAAGATAACTCACCGAACGTGCAAGGCATTCTGACGTTCGATGCGAGCTCCGGCGTCAGTACCGGGAACGCTTTGGCGGATATGCTGATGGGCAACGTCGCCAGCTACACGCAGTGGAGCGAAATCGCGAAGTACTACAACCGCTACAAGCTAGTTGAACCGTATTTCAATGACGACTGGCGCGTCACCAAGAAACTTACCCTGAATCTGGGTCTGCGCATCAGCCTGTTCGAAACCTATCGCGAAAAGTTCCATCAGGCGTTTAGCTTCGATCCGGCAGCGTTCGTGGCCGGCAATGAACCGACGTTCGACACAGATGGCAACCTGGCACAGAACGGAACGAATACCGCCAATCCGCTGAATGGCGTCATTCAATGCGGAGGAAAGGGCGGAAACCTTCCTCTACTGCCCGGGTCTCTTTTCCCAACCGTCGCGATTGGGGGCTCGTCCAACGAAGGCTGCTTGAAGGGACATTTGTTTAACCCGGCGCCGCGCATCGGTTTTGCCTTTGATCCCAAGGGTGATGGCAAAACGGCGATCCGCGGGGGATACGGAATCTTCTACGAACATACCAATGGCAACGAGGGCAACACGGAATCCCTCGAAGGTTCCGCGCCATTCGTCCTGAAAGCAACGCAATCCAACATCGTAGGATTTACCAACATCGGCGCGGGCGCAGGAGCAGTACCTCTGCCTCCGCTGTCCCTCGTGTCGATCCCGGAAAAGGCGCAATTTCCCTACGTGCAACAGTGGAATCTCGGCGTGCAGCACGAACTGCCGACACATACAGTCCTTTCGGTGGCGTATGTGGGCAGCAAGGGCACACATCTGACGTTGCAGAATGACGGAAATCAGCTTTGCCCGATCGTGGGCGGTGACGGCTGCCCGACCGGCATAGCCAATCCTTATACAGCCGGCGAGGCGATTTCGGTATTCGATGCGACAACCAATCCAACCGGTAACACAGTGTGCCCGACGGCTCCCGGACAGGCCCCGAGGGTAAACGGAGTGGCGGTTACTGGACCGGCGGCAAACAATGTCCTCATCGCGGCCTGCGGTACCAGCGCTGATCTGCTGCGCACTGCGTTCCCGGGCTACAGCAACATCACCTTCCTGCGAAACGCGGCGAATTCGATCTACAACGCGTTGCAAGTGGCTGCGAATCGTTCCGTGGGAGACTTGACGCTGAGCGTGGCGTATACGTACAGCCACTCCATCGACGACTCGTCCGACCGTTCCGACGCTGGGTTCGTGAACGCGTACGATCTCGCAGCGAACCGCGCGAGTTCCAACTTTGACCAGCGGCATGCGCTGTCCGTCAGCTATGTTTACGCCATCCCACTGTTCAGGCACGCCTCCTCGGCCTTGGCGCGCACGGCGCTCGGCGGTTGGCAGCTGTCGGGCATCACGGTCATCCAAACCGGAACTCCCGTGAGCATAGCGAACGGAACCACGTTCGGTGATAACGCTGGCGTGGGCAATGGCGTCGGCACAGGCTCACGACCCGATTTGGTAGGTAATCCGAAATCCGGCATCGTGAATACCAACGCCGCGCCCGGGCCGCTCCTGTACAACCCGGATGCGTTCGCGATTCCCACCGGCCTTACTTTCGGCGACGTCGGCAGGAACACGTTGTACTTGCCTCGCCGCACCAACTTTGACTTTGGGCTCTTTAAGGAGTTCAAGTTCAGCGAAAAGACCGGGCTCGACTTCCGGTGGGAGAATTTCAACCTCTTCAACCATTCGGAATTCAACGGCATGGACACGAGCCTTGGCGACAGTGGTTTCCTTTATGCGAACTCCACGCACCTCGCTCGCAAGATGCAGTTTGGGTTGAGGCTGTTCTTCTAATCATTCGTGAGCAGTTTGGGCGGCGCTTCTTTTGCGAGGCGCCGCCTTTTTTTTGGTCTTTTTGCTGATAAGGGCTGGCGGTTTTTTGTATACTCGCCACGGTCGCGTTGCCGCCGGCCGCAAAGCAGAATCAAGCGGGCACAGCTGCGGATCATCGGGTGGCGCGGCGCGAGTCGATGAGAAGGCACAGCCAGAAGTGGCGGTGCTACAGGGGACGAAAACGATGAAGCGCAGAACGTTTATTGAGAGTTCGGTGGCCGCAGCGGCGTTGGCTGTGCGGCCCGCGTGGTTGCTCGCCGCGGAGACGACGCACCAGATCAAAAAAGTGGGACTGCAGCTGTACACCGT
>Ga0335079_10003682_pt1 | contig 17662 bp, 14 predicted proteins | sample Lox_Sample_33_FD_206719 | JGI IMG/M metagenome (GOLD analysis project Ga0335079, IMG submission 206719) | Soil microbial communities from Loxahatchee National Wildlife Refuge, Florida, United States - Lox_Sample_3.3 | ecosystem: Environmental > Terrestrial > Soil > Wetlands | place: USA... | reverse complement strand
TAGCTAGTGAGGTCAGCTTCATCCCCGTAAGCGCCGCGGGTCAGACCACCCGCAAAGCGAACCAACCCGGCTGCGGTAAGACCATCCCCAAGAGGATATTTTCCGGGGCGCCCCACCTCTCCCTCAATCGAGACTGTGGGAGGATCGACTGTGGTCAGATTCCTGGGCACGATGACCCGATCCTTGGGTTGGAGCAAGATGTCATCTTTCGCGTCTCCAGCCAACGCCATGGTTAGGTTAGCGCTGATGACCTCAAGCTTGCCATCTTGCGTCTTGCGGAACACCTGGATGCCGTCCGATCCGGCCTCGGAGGTTATGCCTCCCGCCATGAAAATCGCGTCGCGAAGATGCACAACTCCGTTAGTAACGTGATCCCCGGGATCCCTAACTTCGCCCGTGACCGTTACGATGGGCGGATCCTCGAAATCGAAACGACCGTACACCCGCACCGTATCAAAAGGCTTCAGCATCAGATCGTCATCCTTGCCAGCCAGAGCTTGTTCCAAGTTGAACGCTAGGACTTCCGGCGTATTGTCCGGACTACTGAGACGAATGACCTCAGCACGTTGCTTGTAGGGTTCGGGCAGCAGGTCTTTGTACGACTTGATGAGGTCGGTCACTTTCATGCCGTCGCGATAGGCGAACTTCCCAGGCCGGAAGACGTGGCCGTCGAGGTAGACAGTCTTATCGGCGTAGGGCAGGATGGGCGAGATCTGTACCTTATCTCCATCTTGGATCTTGAAGTCTTCGAGCGCCTGCGTTACCGAGTCCTGATTGTTATTCTCTGGAATGTCAAGTCTGAGCATGGTACGGGTTTCGTGGGCTTCAAGGCGTTCCACATCGACATGGCGGAGGGTCCCGCTAGGCAGGACGCCGCCGGCCAGTTGCAGAACTTCCGCAAGGTTCTTCTCGCCATTGAGTTCGTAGATAGCGGGCCGACGGACCATGCCTTCCAATGTCACTTGGGCGCCGAGGGGCGGGACCTGAATCGTATCGCCAGACTCCAACCTTTGCATCTGAGCGTTCACGCCACGCAGCAACAGATCGTACACGTCCACTTGCTCTAGCAATTGCTGACCTCGATAGTGCCGGAAGATACGCAGGCTGCCGGCGGAGGTCGGCCCCCCCGCCGCGTAGACGGCATTCAACGAGGTGGATAGAGAACTGATGTCGTAGGCGCCAGGGTGTTCGACATCGCCAACCACGTAAACTCGGATGGAGCGGAGACGCGTGAGGGACACGTCAGCTTGCACGTCCCGAAACTGGGTGCGTAACGCCGCCTGTATCATATGTTGCACATCGCCCATGGTTCTACCGGAAACCTGGACATTGCCAACATCAGGTAGGGCCACCAACCCCTGGCGATCGACTACCCTGCGAAGCCGCTGTGCCGCACCCCCAAAAAGATCAATATTTAGACCATCGCCGGGCCCTAACACATAGTCGGGACCTACCGGCAAATCCATGGGCAAGGCTTCCGGGTTTGCGGTGCCGTTCCGAAAGATGTCCATTCCAAACCGATCCAGCACAGGAGATCGGCGGGAGTATTGGGAGTAGAGGTCGTAGAGCGCCGGAATATCGGCATAAGGATTGGGACGATGTTTCAGCCTCGGCTGTTTCTCTGGAGCCGAGGATGACGGGGCAGCCGGAGGGTGAGTCGCGGCTGCCGAAGCTTCATTGTCGCTATCCCTGCTGGCGTAGGGATCAAAGCTTTCGCCCAAACCAAACCCTGGCGTCCCCAAACCACCTCCCAACAGCGAACTGGCACCAAACCCCTGCCCGAAAGCAGAACCCTGCTCACCCTGCGCCAAGCCGGTGGCACTCGGAAGACCGGCGCCTCCGGTGAAACCAGCGGCCAGCAACGGGGACATTTGGTCGACACTGAGCGACGACAAGCCGCCCGCATTACCGCTCGAACCGCCCCCACCATTTGCAGCTGCTTGGCCTTGGGCCAACAGCAACAGCCGGCGCGGATCGTTGACGGGCAGATTCGTCGGGGAATTCTGCTGAGGAGTCGGCTGAGGCTGGTTAAAATTCGGAGAAATGCCAACCCCAGGGACATTCGTCTGCCCTCGCGGTTGCGACCAAAACACATCTTCCTGGCTTTTCGGATTCTGCACTGATGTACCAGCCATCCCAGCCATAACACTCTGCGGACTCTGGGGAGCAGCCGCGTTCTGCTCCCGTTCGGCCAGCGTAGGCTTGGCCCGCACGTAGGCGCGATCTACGATTTCGCGCGTAAATAGAACACGGGTGTTCACGTCTTGTCGCACCAAGCGGAAGACCGCGTCGTCAGTAAGATCTTCCGGATCGATCACGCGTCCTTGAGCATACGCAGTACGAACTAGCAGCTTCTTGCATTCCAGGAACAAACCAGGTTCGCTTGCCAGGAGAGGCGGTCGGCCTCCATCTCGGCACGCGATTGCGCATCGGGCAGCGCCCGGTTGCGGTTGGGCTCGGGTTCGCTGCGATCGCGTCGTGGTGCGTCACGGTTCGGGCTTTCCTGAGCAGCGGCACCCGTGCCTGCTACCAGCAACAAGAAAACGAAGACCAGAATTGCCGAATAAACCTGAAAACTGTTAACCCTATGCTTCATAGATACCTCTGCGCATGATGCCGTAGCGAGCTAAGCCAAGGCCCGATCAGCCCATGCTAAGAAAGGCTTTACAGCTCCGCCCTCTCACTTCCAGGGCTTATGTGAGATAACCCATTCACTTTCATTGACTTCTAAACAACGCCCAACCAGTACGTTGCTCTACCATCGCCGGCGATACCCTGTCCAAACCCCGCTACACTCTCGAAGTCGCGCTTTGCCGTCGCAGGACGGCATCCACAGCCGAGGACGGGCAGGGGGGCAACGTCGTTAAGTGCTTACCAACTCCTGCTTGTTACGCAACACGCTCAGGATGCCTTGCTCCGACGACTCCACCCGCATGGAACGAATATCGACAAAAGCCCAATAAAAAATGCCGCTGTTACGTTCTGGCGCCACCGCGAGAATCTTCATTTGGGGATACCGCCCTAGGAGAAATCCACGCAGGCCGGGACGCGCCTCCGGTTCCTCCAGTGCGATGATCAAATAGTCGGGCCGGGTGCGTTCCACCAGTTCGGTGAGTTCGCCATCGTCTTCGGTCTCGCCAACGATCTCGATATCGGGCTGGTCCCCAACCGTGGCTAGGACCAAGTCCTTCATCAAACGTGGCCGGTTCGCAACCAACACTTTTACTTTTTGCACGATATTCTCCGTGGCGCGCAGTTTCTCCCAGAACCGGAAAAAAAGTAAGACTCAAATGCGGTTCAACGAACCTAACTATGTAGTACCAAGAAGTTTACTTCGACGGGTGGCAATCCGTCTGTGCTGAGGGCATGCGAGTACCCAAAAAGTACCGATCAGATTAGCCCGGAATTCGGCTCAAGCGATCGCACCGGGCAGGCGGCAGCGATCGACGGCCCCGAGACGATCTCTGGCACCGAGCTTGCGCAGCATGCGGTGAACGTGATTCTTCACCGTTTGTTCGGAAAGATTCAACTGCCCCGCGATCTCCTTGTTGGTAAGCCCGCGGCTGATCATCTGCACGAGTTGTTGCTCACGACGGGTAAGTCCAAGACCATGCTTGAAAACGAACGCGGCGGGCTGAGGCGCAGGGTTCGCCAGTTGCTCAAACAGAGCCATGCATAAGGTGGGAGGACAAACCGCTTCGCCGTTGGCCACCGCTCGAACACAGGCGGCGACTTCCATGGCGGAAGCTTCTTTCAGCACATAACCCACGATTCCGTCGCGTACCGCCTTCAGGAAGGTTCCCCGCTCGGCTTCCATGCCCACCATCACTACCTTAAGGTCGGGCATGGTGACGCGAACTTCTGGAATCAGGCGCAGTTCGGAGAGCGCAACTGTGGCAGAATCGCAAAGCAGGACGTGCGGGGCCGCGGCAGCGATTTGCTGCACAATGTCAGGAGCGAAAGCGGATGCGCCAAGCACCCGTATGTCGCTCTTCTTGTTGAGAATGCGGGTGAGAGCTTCTCGTAAGAGGCGGTTCTCGGCCAAAATAAAGACTTGTACCACGTCCATCTTGCCTAACATAACAACCCTCTCCACCCCCGGCAGACATGCGCCCCTCACGCGCTGCTTGAGGTGTGGTCGGAATCAATGAAGCACTGGAACTCGTTGTGAGATAAGCATATCCGCTTTTGCGAAAAAATGCGAGGGAAACGGGTAAGAACTGGACTCGGGGGACTAGGAAGATCGTTCGGTTGGGCCGACAGGCCCAAGAGGGCGGATCAGGGCCAGGACGCAACCCGCGGATTCCGCAACCAAGCAGGCGTTCTAGTGATCTAATCGGCTTTACTCCGGCAGTCGAGCGGGCCAAAATCATCTCCATCAGCAAACGAGACGGGCATGGCAAAACCAATTTTGTTGAGCGTGGACGACGACTCCGATGTGTTGCGGGCGATTGAGCGTGACTTGCGGTCGCACTACGGGGCGGAATATCGAGTAATCGGAAGTGATTCTCCCGAAGGTGCGCTGGATCTGCTGCGGCAGTTGAAGCTGCGCAATGACAGTGTGGCGCTGCTGCTGGCGGACCAACGCATGCCGCGCATGGACGGCATTGGATTTCTGCAGGAAGCCACCAAGATCTACCCCGACGCAAAACGGGCGCTGCTCACTGCCTACGCTGACACCAACGCGGCCATTGGGGCCATCAACCAGGCCAGCATCAATTATTTTTTCATGAAGCCGTGGGACCCGCCCACCGACCATTTGTATCCGCAACTGGATGACTTGCTCGATGACTGGCGGGCGTCCTACCGTCCGGCGTTTGAGGGGATACGGGTGCTGGGTACCCGCTGGTCGCCGCGATCCTATGAGCTGCGGGATTTCCTGGCACGCAATCATGTTCCCTACCAGTGGATCGACGTGGAGTTGACTGCCAACGATCCGGAAACCAGACGTCTTCTGGAAGCTCTGGGTCCGGATGCGCCCGGTCTGCCGATCGTGCTCTTTCCGGATGGGACCAAGCTTCTGAAGAGTGTGCCGGCGGATGTGGCACAAAAGGTTGGACTGCGCACGCGCGCGCAAACTGACTTCTACGATCTTGCGATTGTGGGTGGCGGCCCGGCGGGGCTGGCGGCCGCGGTGTATGGCGCGTCGGAGGGTCTGCACACGGTGATGATCGAGCGGGAAGCTCCGGGCGGCCAGGCGGGGATGAGTTCGCGGATTGAGAACTACCTGGGATTTCCGACCGGGCTCAGCGGCGGCGATCTGGCGCGGCGAGCAGTGGTGCAGGCGACGCGTTTTGGGGTGGAGATATTGTCGCCGCAGGAAGCTGTAGCCGCCCGAACCGAGGGGCCCTATCGCATCATCAAGCTGACGGACGGCAGCGAGATATCCTGCCATGCATTGATGATTGCGACGGGTGTGCAGTGGCGAAAACTGGATGCGCCGGGAATCAATCGGCTGCAAGGCGCCGGGGTTTACTACGGCGGTGGGGCCACGGAAGCATTGGCTTGCAAGAACGAGATCGTTTATGTCGTAGGTGGCGCAAATTCGGCCGGACAAGCAGCAATGAACTTCGCCCGCTACGCCGAACGCGTGATCATTCTGGTGCGCGGGGACTCGCTCTCCAGTACCATGTCGCAATATTTGATTGACCAAATCAAGGCGACTCCCAACATTCAGCTATGGACGCAAGCCAGCGTAGTGGAAGCGCACGGGGACAGTCATTTGGAGGAGATTTCTGTGCTGTGCGCGGACACAAACAAGGTTGAGCGGGTGCCGGCGAGCTCCATGTTTATTTTTATTGGGGCGTTGCCCCGGACGGATTGGTTGGGCGATTTGGTGAAGCGCGACGAGCGCGGTTTTCTGCTGACCGGACCTGATCTTATGCAGGACCGGCAGCGGCCCCAGGGTTGGACGCTGGAGCGAGATCCGTTTCTGCTGGAGACCAACGTCCCCGGGATTTTTGCCGTGGGCGATGTGCGGCATGGTTCGGTCAAGCGCGTGGCTTCGGGAGTGGGCGAGGGATCAGTTGCGGTGCAGTTCATTCATCAATATTTGAGCAAGGTATAGATGACGGAAAAATCAGAGTTGCAGCGGGTGCCGGCATTCGCAGACTTGCCGGAGGACCAGATCGCGTGGTTCCTCAGCCAGGCGCGGGAAACATGGCTCAAAGCTGGAGAGTTCAGCTCGCGCCAGGGCGATGCTGCCGACACCATGACCGTGGTGCTCGAGGGTCAGCTCGAAGCCCGCGGAGAAATCGGCGGCGAGACCGTGGTATTCCCCCTGCAAGCGGGCGTGGTCACCGGGGCTTTGCCATTTTCCCGCATGAAGCAATTCACGGTTGGCGTCCGCGCGGTCACCGACAGCCGTCTCCTGCGTTTTTCGGCGTCACTTTTTCCCGAGCTGGTGCAGAGAATGCCGGAGCTGGCCAAGCGGCTGGTGGGCGTCATGGCCGACCGGATCCGCGAAACCACTCGCATGGAACAACAACGGGATCGGCTGGCGGGCTTGGGAAAACTCTCGGCGGGCCTGGCACATGAACTGAATAATCCTGCCTCTGCCGCCACCCGCGCCGCCAGCCAGTTGCGCGGGATTCTGCTGCGTATTCGTGACGCCAGTCAGGAGTTGGGCCGGCGCAACTTGACCCCTGAACAGAAAGACGAGATTGCCAAGATTGAAAATTCGGTGGCTGCATCAAACGATCCCCCGCCCGACGCGCTGACCATCAGCGATTTGGAGGAACGGCTGGATTCGTTGCTGCGCAGCCATGGCCAGGAAGATTTATGGCAGTTGGCTGCCGATTTGGCGCACAAGAACGTCAAGCCGGAAATTCTGGAGCATGTGTTTGCAACTCTTGACGCGCCCACCGCGCGTGCGGCCTTGGTGCGGATTGCGGCTTGGATCGAGATTCTTAACTTGCTGCACGAACTGGAAAGCGCCACCACGCGAATTTCGGACCTGGTGCGGGCGATTAAGGAATACACGTACATGGACCAGGCGCCGGTGCAGAACGTCGATATCGTGAAGGGCATGGAGACTACGCTCACCATTCTGAATCACAAACTGAAACGCGGAGTCGTCGTGAAGCGCGATTATCAGCGCGTGCCCTTCCTCGTGAATTCGTTTGGGAGTGAGCTCAATCAAGTTTGGACTAATCTCATCGACAATGCCATCGATGCCATGGGAGGTCAGGGAGAGTTACGGGTGCGGACTTACCGCGATGACAACTGCGTGGTGGTAGAGATCGCCGATAACGGTCCGGGGATTCCGCCGGAAGTAGTTCCCCACATCTTTGAACCTTTCTTCACCACGAAAGGAGTCGGTCAGGGGACCGGGCTCGGCCTCGACACCGTGCAGCGCATTGTGAAGAAGCACGGCGGCAACATCCAGGTGAATTCGAAGCCCGGCGACACCCGCTTTCAAGTCTGGCTTCCGCTGTCGGAGGCAGCGACGCCGGCTTAAGGGGAGGCGCGTCGGGCATCAGCAGTACTGTAGAATTCCGGTGTTGCCTGTCTAGCCCGGGTGGCGAAATTGGCAGACGCACGGGACTTAAAATCCCGGGTCTCGAAAGAGACGTGCCGGTTCAATTCCGGCCCCGGGCACCACTCAAACCTTGCCACAGTTTTGGTTTGGGTGACGCTTCCAGTTTTGCCAGAATCGCTCTCAAGCGTATTTGCAGGCGAATTATGTCGCAAATGATGATCGTGTTCGCTCGTTTTCGTTGGCTCATGATGTCCTCCCCCTTTTCCACTTGGTCACCCTTGCTTTAGCCGGTATTCCTGCGTGCACTCCGGCGTGCGCTCATTTCTTGGCGGTTATGGCCGCCTGGTTAAGTGACTGCTCGAGTTGTTGATCAACGATCTTGCGCAGGGCGGCATAATCAAGTGCTCCACTAAGGAAGTGACCGTTTACAAAAAAGCTGGGAGTGCCGGTAAGCCCCAGGCGCAGTCCCTGCTCGCGATCCTGTTGCACGGCAGCGGCGGTCTCGCCCGCGTCAAGGCATTTGTCAAAGGCCGATGAGTCCAGTTTCAGAGCGCGTGCTTGCGCCTTGAGTTGGTCAACGTCCAGCTCTTTGCTGCTGAACAGCTCGTCATGGAAGGCCCAGAAGCGGCCTTGCTTGCCGGCACAGCGCGCGGCTTCCGCGGCTTTTTCAGCGTGTGCGTGCATCGGCAGGGGAAAGTCCTTGTATGCCACTGCGAGCTTGCCGCCGAAGTCATCCTGCAGTTTCTTAATGGCGGGTGCGACCCTCTGGCAATAGGGACACTCGTAGTCGGCGAATTCAACCAACATCACCGGCGCGGACTTCGACCCGAGCACATCAGCGTTTTCCAGGTTTACCACCGTACTCGGTGGGGCGAGCGTCACATACACGCTGGTCTCCGCGCGAAGCGTCCTGATGTAAGCAGCACGCGCTTTGTTGGCTCGCAACGCCCGGATCTTCTCCAATATCTTCCCCCGCATTACCTCGTACGGCTGGTCGGTCTCCAGCCCCTCGTAAAAAATCTTGAGTTGATCTTCGGTCGGATCTTTGATCTGGGCCTTCACCTCACGATTGAGAAGCTGTTCGACGGTGAGATTTTCGCTCCTGGCTTTCTGCTCAATCAGGGTGGTATCGATCAGATCGTCGAGGGCCTTGCTTTCAGCCTGATAGAAGTCATAGCGAGCCTGCAGCAACTTGGATGATTCTTGCTGCTCAAGGTCGCCCATGGTCAGCTTGACCGCTCCTATTTCGGCGACCACGTCCGTGCTTTTCTGGGCAACCGCACTCCCATTGCCCAACAGAACCAGCGTCACACCTAACCCGAAGCCTAAGAATGCTTGCGAGAGTTGCATAATTCCTCCCCTTTTGATCAAAAGCTTAAGAGAATTGGTAAACCGTCCATGGTGAAAACATCGCCAGACAAGAAACTGGGGGATCTCCGGTCTGGCGATTCAAGGTGGAAGGCCCGCACACGGCCTGAGCCGACCATCGTGGGTTTCTGCGAGCGCCTTAGTTGTTGCAGATTGCAGCTAACGCGGGGCTGGTGGCGCAAACCCCGTGTCCGCTGCCCGCTCCTTTAATATCGGAGCACTGCGCCGCCAGAGCTTTACCCTCGGCGAGGCTTAGGGGCGCCGCCTGGCTTGCATTCTCTGTGATCGCGAAGGCGCTGTTCTGAATGTGGGTCGCCCATGCACGCAGATCCGGTGCCGGGACGATCGAGGTTGGCAGTGGGCACAATCCGCCAGCTGTCGCGGCCGAAACAATCTTGATGACGCCCCCGTTGAGGACGACGCCAGTCAAGGGATTGCTGGTCAGGTCGCTATTTACCGACAGCGTCAGGATGCCGTCGGGAGTGACGGTGCAACTGCAGCACTCAGACAGCTCTTCATTGGTATCGAATACGTAGATGTCCGCGCACAGATTTCCAGCGGTCACGCCCGGATGAACGATGCGGAGCGTGGCATCAGGAGCGCCGACGGTGTTGGCATTCGTGAAGTAGTCAACAGCGAAGACATCCGATGCGGTGGTTATCGGTGGGGTCGCGGCCGCCGCGATCCCAGCGAACAAAGCCAACGAGGCTACCAAAGTACAAGCTACTAGCAATTTTGTTCGAGACATTTTTCCTCCTTCAGATTGCGCTGCCGGCTGGGGGAGGGAAGCTCGGCTGTGGGCGCAGGGAAACTGTACGCGCTAGTTCCCCGTGTTCCCAATTGCCCTGATGTACTAATCCATCTTCCGTACACTCCGGATTAGCCTGCCGGACTACGCGCCGGAATGTCGGGTTGCGCGGAAACTGAGGCTTCGAGCATGCAATTTTCCCGACGATGCTTGACCGATTTTCAAAGGCATGAAAAAGGCGGGCCTTCTTAGAGGCGGTTGCAAGAACCTGCCTAGAGGAGATCCCGGCCCTGCTCCGCCATTCAGTCTCTCACCAACTTCGTTGCCTGAAGGCCAGCTGCGTGGAGTCCTGTTTCGACCCTGCAATTTTCCCGACGATGCCCGACCGGGTCGAGACGCCCATCTTGACCATGACCAGCCGTAGAAAGGCCTTGACGGTGTTGGGGCTGATGTTCATCCGATCCGCGATTTCTTTGCTGGTCAGCCCCTCAAACAGCAGCATAACGGTCTCCTGCTCACGCGGCGTTAGACCGTAACGGGTACAGATCTCGGCCAACCTCACGGCTCCGTTCGTGCTCCTTTCGAACAAGAGCACAATCGCAGGATGATTAGGAGCATCGGCATTGCCGTTAAGGTTCATGGGAAAGGATCGGCAACGGTAGGTTCGTTTTGCGGACTTGAACTGCTCGACAAAGCTGAGTGGAGCGGACGACCGGCGCTCCACCAAGCCCGCGCGGATTCGCTTTGTGAGCCAGCCCTCCAGGTTGGAAATCTTCTCCGGGAGAGTTGGGAATGTGAGTATCTGGATGGCCTCGACATTCGAGGCGACCAGATTCAGGGCCCGATCCACTACTACCAATCCCGGCCGGGCAAGAACAGAGAAATCAGCTTTCGCAAAATCTGCATCGTCTTGTGCAAGGTTCGACCCCATTGTACCTGGCCTCTCTTTGCGATTGTTTCTGCCGCAATTACTGCCCCGGGGGAAACACAGCGTCCACACACGCTGTGGAGCACACACAACGATGAAACACGACCATGCTAGGTTGTCCGCTAAAGGGAGACGAGCCTGAAGTCTCTTACTCGGGGGAGCAGAGCGGTACCATGAGTTGAAATCAGTAGCGAATTCTCACCTACCCCGAAACCCCTTGTCAAGGGCTTTCCTGTGCGAATCGGGGCTTTTGGGGCCTTAGCCCATTTGTATTAGGCGTTGCGGCTAGTCCCGGCTGAGCCAGATCGACAAGCTTCCCAATCGGGCTTTCAAAAGACAGCGGGAGCCACTTTCGAATCATCCCAGCCGGTAATTTCAGCTCGCCCTCGGCGGCCCTCTTGCCTGAGCGATGCTTCTCGCCGGCATACTCGAACCAACTCATCAACCCTGCGGCTTCCAAGCAGAGCCACCTGAAAAACCTGGGAGCAGACAGCTCCTTGGATCTTTGCCATGTTGTGAATGAGTCCGAACAGACTAGTCACTTAGTTTATGAAGTTTCCTGGCGGGCTTGCCCGTTCTTGCTTTACTCTCTCGAACGGGGCGTGCCTCAGATGTCGAGGCAGCCGAGGGGAACCGACGTATGGGAATGCGCACTTGCTTTCTGTATGGCTTAGGCGCGCTGGTATTTTCGGGCGGCTTCTTGCAAATCGCAGCAGAGAGTAAATATGTGAGTCGCGCCACAATTTCCCGCGCTGGGGAAACCGTTCATCTTTCTGCCAACGACCCGCGGCCATTGGCGCAGGCTTTGGACGCACTCCAGAGAGAATTTGGCTGGCTGGTTAACTACGAGGACCCACGGTACCTATCGCAACTGGATCTGGTGGAGGTAACCAATCCTCCACAGCATCGAAACACCGCCTCAGACTCTCGGGTTCACTATCCCGGCGGCGGGGCTTTCAATGTGGACTTCCCCAACGGAGTGGCGCAACACTCATCGCCTGATGAACAAGCAACCCTGCAATTATTAGTTGATGCATACAACCGGAGTAACAATCCCGGCAGATTCGAGTTAAGAAAAACGGCCGAGCAGAGGTTTGACATTGTGGGGACTTCAGCCTACGACGCAACCGGCCAGATTTCGCGGCAAGAAATTCTGCTCGATTCGCCGGTCGCCCTTGTCGACCGGCAGAGAAGCGCGTTCAAGACGATTGAGCTGATTTGCTTACAAGTAACCGAGCGCACGCACACCAAGGTTACACTCGGTGTATTTCCCATGAATTTGCAGGCCGTGATGGTAAAGGTGGGCGGAGCCAGGCTGCCCGCCCGAATGCTTCTCTCCCGTACCCTGACGGCGACCGGCCGCAAACTTGTTTGGCGGATGTTCTTCGACCCGGACTCGAAGAGCTATTTTCTACGATGTATGTTGGCCTAATCCTAGCAGGCGCCGAGCCTAGGCGTGCGGGTACGATTCCCCAGGGATCAATGCGGGACGCCATCTCCAGCCGATGCTCGCACACTCGACTGCGCCCGTGGCGTAATGAGACAAAAGTCCCTAGACACAAGCCGGCCGGGCGTTTCCACGGAGAGAATTTTACAAATCCTTGACATAATAGCGGGCTGGAACCAGGAGAATGCCTTGGATTCGGGGTTGGGGGCTGACTTTGTTTAACCCGCGTTGAAGCTCCGCATTTCCAGGCATACGCCATTACCGTCATCTTGCTCGACAAAAGGAGAAACACCCATGGTTGCTGAAAATAGGATGGGCCGGATCATTACATTCTGCGCGTTGCTCGTATTTGCGCTGGCTGTGATTTCGAGCTCTGCTTTCGCGCAGTATGCCGTCACCAATCTGGTCTCGAACCTTTCGGGGCACGCCCAGCATCAGGATGCTTCACTGGTGAATGCCTGGGGGATTTCTTATTCCCCAACCGGCCCGTTTTGGATAAGCGACAACGGAACCGGCCTGTCGACCCTGTATAACGCAATGGGTGTAAAGCAGTCGATCGTGGTAACCATTCCTACGTCTTCCGGCAGCGGCACAGGGTCGCCCACCGGGCAGGTTTACAACGGCACGGGGCAGTTTAAGGTCACGCAGAACGGACACTCCGGAACTGCCGAGTTCATTTTCGCTACGTTCGATGGCACCATCAGCGGCTGGGCTCCGGCCGTCAATGGCACCGTGGCCGTAATTGCGGTGAATAACACGGGCGCATGGTACACCGGCTTGGCAATGGGGGTCAGCAACGGCGCTAACTTCCTGTTTGCCGCCGACAACCTCAACAACAAAGTGGACATCTATGACCAGAACTTCCAGCTGGTGAAATCTTTTACTGACACCAGCCTTCCCGCCGGATCGTCTCCCTACAACGTGGTGAACATCGGTGGCAAGCTGGTGGTGACCTTCACCAACAGCAGCGGCGGTGGAACCGTGGACGTTTTTGATACCACCGGCAAGAAGCTCAAGACCCTCATTTCCGGCGGGAACCTTCATAGCCCGTGGGGAGTGGCGCTGGCGCCGGCAAACTTCGGCTCGGCCAGCAAAGCGCTGCTGGTTGGGAACCTGGGGGACGGCTTCATCAACGCATTCAATCCCAATACCGGGAAGTTCCTGGGGAAATCGGCGGTGTCTTTCGAGGGCCTGTGGGCGCTGATTTTTGGCGGCGGATCGGCATCCAACGGGCAAACTAACCAGCTGTTCCTGACCTCGGGACCGGGAGGGTACTCGGACGGTCTATTCTCCGTGGTCAACGTGAATTAGAGCTTTGCAGAAATGGCAGGAATCGGGCTTCGGACCACCGGAGCCCGATTGTGTTTGCAGGCAGGACTCAAGACCCCGACGCATCTCCGATGGGAAATCTTGCAAGAGGATAGCTCCAGAAAAACAAGGACTGCGCCTTAACCCGCGGCGGCGGAGGAGGCAGCCTGGCTGGTCGAACCGGCGCGGCGTTGGAGGCGCAATTCTTCGCGGAAAGTCTCGGTGGTAAACTCCGCGCTGCGACGGAACAGGTTCAGCAACGGATCTTCGAACAGCGCTAGTGTTTCCCCGGCGGGGCTGGATACATCTTCCTCGTCCATGCCTTCGGGTAGAGCGGTGAATTCCAACGGTGTTGCTCCCGTCTTCAATGCCTGCAAGAATTTCTCGGTTTGGGCCCGCGGTTCGCCGCCGCTTTGCCTGAATTCGACTCCCATGCCGACTTCGGGGTGCATCACGCGAACGACTCCGTCTACCGAGAGACGGAGGTCAGCCGTCTGCACTGTGAGCACCACCCGGGTGCGGGCGGGGAACGGGGAACTCATTTCCAGATAGCACCCTGCGGCACTTATGTCCGTGAGTTTGCAACTGAGGGGAGGATCATCCGGTTCGATTTCGGAAGAATGGCACGCGAGCCAGGTCTTGAGCTGCTGGCGATGTTCATGTGACAGATCGAGGAATCGCACTCCGGTTTGAGAGCCCGGATTCTTCCACGCTACCTCGGCGGCGCAGTCGACAACGTGATCGACATCGGGCAGGGTGAACCTGATACGCACCCCACGACTCTTGGGGACATAGCGCGGGATCCGGACCGCCATTCCTCCCTCGCTGAGGTCCAGGGTTGTAATCCGTTGCTGGTCAGATCCGGCGAGAAGGGTCACGGGAAGCTCGATCGGCACGCGGACATTGCGGCGACGTTCGCACTTCATGAGAGCGCGAGCGGCGCGGAAATTGGTTCGGGCTCGCTCGAAAGAGACGGGTTTGTAGAGGACAAAGTGCGCCCCCAGAGCAAAGGCGCTTCGCACCGCCTTTTGACCGTCAATCATGGCCACGGCAATCGCGCGTTTGTTGCAGGGAGCGGAACGAACGCTGCTCAGGACCTTCGCCGCCATGTCTTCGTCCACGCAGTCCGCTACGACGGCTTCGAACCGGACGCGGGTCAGCCGGCGGACGGCCGAATCCGCATCGGTGCAGATCTCAATCCCAACTTCAAGATCACTCAGCACGCGGCGCAATACCCGCACGATCTTGTCGTCGGTGCAAAGAACCAGTGCATTCAAGTTCATACGGTGACAACCCGGCCGGGATCAAGCGGTTCCCGCGTTTTCCCTCTCCCCGTCCTCTTCTTCGTTCAACAGGTGGGCGACGCCGCGAATCTGCTCCGCCGCAGCCTGCAAAGCCTCGATCTGTTTGCCCAGTTGCGCCTGTTGGGCCTGTTTCTGGCGCAGCACTTCATGGATGTCCTTCACGTTGAGAACCCCCTATTGGTCAATGTAGGTTTCTCCGGGGGTGGGGTCAATGAAGCCCGGTGGCCGGCGGGTTACGGGCGTAATCCGGCAAGGCTATACAAGCCGGTGTCAGGAAAAGGGGGAACCTGCCTGGGCAAGGGGGCCCGTCAACTGGGAGCCGGTTTTGTTCTCAGGTGTTTACCGGGAAATAGCTCGGCTCGGGATGAAGATTTTTGTTGACTTTCATCAAAAAGACCCATAGAATCATTGACTTCCGGCTAGCCTTAGGGTGTGGTATCGCCCAGAAGTCCTTGGGTGTGGGAATTGGTACGAAACCTGGTAGGGGCCGGATGAATCTAACATTCATAGTTCGCAGATAAACAAAAGGACATCATTCTCCATGGCTAAGCGACGCGGGAATCCCAACTGGGGCAAGCCAGAGCCAATTGGCCCTATTGTCCCTACCATCACTGAGTTCGAGCAGGTCGTGCGGGAGTACAAGCTCTCGCCCGACCAGTACCTCCGTTCCACCCGGCTGCGCGAGTGGGCGCGACGCAACAAGAATTCAAAGTACATCCCGGAGCCACTGCTGGAGGCGTGGGGATTTGAAATCGAATCCACGCTGTAAGGTAAGGCTGCAAGATCAAAGGGTCGCCATTCGGTGACCCTTTTGCTTTTGGCTTCTGGCCGCCAGAAGCGCTTTTGCTACAATTTCAGTATATGGACTCCCAGTCCGCATTTACGGATGTTCCCACCGCCATTGACGAAGTTCGTGCCGGAAGAATGATCGTAGTAGTGGATGATGAAGACCGGGAGAACGAAGGCGATCTGACCCTCGCGGCTGAAAAAGTCACAGCTGAAGCGATCAACTTCATGGCCAAATACGGCCGAGGACTGGTTTGTCTGGCGATGACCGAAGAGCGGTTGGATCACCTGCGTCTCGGCCCAATGACCGCAGAGAACACCTCGAACTACGGCACTGCATTCTGCGAAGCCATCGACGCCCGTGACGGAGTGACAACGGGCATTTCTGCCTACGATCGCGCCCGCACCATCCAGGTGGCGATTGATCCCGCCACGCGACCTTCGGATCTGGCCCGCCCGGGACACGTGTTCCCTTTGCGCGCCCGCAAAGGCGGAGTTCTGGTGCGGGCCGGCCAAACCGAAGCCTCGGTGGACCTGGCGCGGATGGCGGGACTGGTGCCCGCGGGCGTGATCTGCGAAATCATGCGCGATGACGGAACCATGGCGCGCATTCCGGACCTAGTCGGGTTCTGCGCCGAGCACGGGTTGAAAATGTTGACGGTGGCGGAGCTGATCCGCTACCGCATGCAGCATGAGCGCTATGTACATCGCGTGGGTGAGGCGCTGATCGGCACGCACTTCGGGGAATTTCGCCTGATCGCTTATGAAAGCGAGGTTGACGGTGGAGAATCGCACGTGGCTTTAGTCCGCGGAGACATCGAAAGCGGGGGCGAGCCGGTGCTGGTGCGCATGCATTCGCACTGCGTCATGGGAGACGTTTTCGGCTCGACCGCGTGCGACTGCCACGCCACCATCGAGGGTTCCATGCAGGCCATCGCGGGTGAAGGCCGGGGGGCGCTGATTTATTTGCACCAGACCTCGAAAGGATTCTCCGTCGAACGCACGGGAGAGCGAAACTTTTTGATGTTTCACCGCGATAAGCGTCTGCCCTCGCTGCCCGAGAGTGAGCGCAAGACCCAGCGCGAAATCGGTATCGGCGCGCAGATACTGGCTGATTTGAATCTGCGGCGTATACGCCTGCTAACGAATCATCCCCGAAAAGTCGCAGCGCTCGAAGGCTTTGACATCGAGATTGTGGAGCAAGTGCCGGTGGCGCTGGAGAAAGCGTCACGATAACGCCCTTGCCGCCGGTCACAACGGCTGCCATGTAATTCATTGCCCGTCAACGCCGCATCGCCCGCTCGATGTCTTTCGGGGAGTATGGCAGCGGCGGATTTAGCACCTCATGTCCGGCGGGTGTGATGAGAAGAGTATCTTCCACAAAGAAAGCCTGATTCCCCGAGGTCAGCAACGGTTCATAACAGAGGATGTTTCCTGCCTGGAAAGATTTGGGGACACCTTCTGCCATGTCCACGCCCAGACCGTGGAGCGGCAAGTTTGGTTGCTTCAGGAAGTTGGCCGCTGCCTCTTTGGCCAGTGCGGACTTCAGTTCAGGCTGATGTTGTTCGATATAGCGGGTCGTCGCCTTGAAAACATCTTGCCGGGTCGCGCCGGGCCGCATCATCTCCACACCTGCCAGATACGCGCCATTCAGCAGTCCCATGGTCTCGCGCTGGCCCGCGTCAAAACGGCCGGAAACTGGAATCGTCCTGCCAAAGTCACCTTTGTACATTTGGAAATCACAGCCCAGGTCCAGCCTGACCAACTCGCCGGCCTGCATCTTTCGATCCAGGTTGTGATAGTCAACAAAAGCTTCGAATAGCGTATCCCCCAACGCATAAGGACCGGAACGCACCCACGGCCAAAAGGAGGCGCCGTCGGAGCCAGCCTGGAAACACGCGTCTATTACCGCGCCTTCAATCTGGCGCTGGGTTTTGCCCGGAGCAATGGCGTGTACGCCCGCCCAAAAACCAACCTCGGTCACAGCGGCCGCCTTGCGCATCCGAGCCAATTCCGCAGAGCTCTTCACCGACCGTACTTCATCAAGAATCGTGAATGCGTTCTTGACCTCAAGATCAGGCCAGTGTTGGCGCAGTTGGTTGGTCCACATCACATTGGGATTTTGCACGGGGCCCAGCTCGGGCGGAGTACCGAGCGCATCATCACCCGACATCCACCCTGTTTGGCCTCCCTTGTCGACATACAGGACCAGCTTGGGATTGCTCTTACGGCGCACCTCAACGAAAGAGACAAACTGGGCCCAGGGAACCACGTGATCGACTTTCAGTTCCCG
>Ga0335079_10003679_pt1 | contig 17670 bp, 14 predicted proteins | sample Lox_Sample_33_FD_206719 | JGI IMG/M metagenome (GOLD analysis project Ga0335079, IMG submission 206719) | Soil microbial communities from Loxahatchee National Wildlife Refuge, Florida, United States - Lox_Sample_3.3 | ecosystem: Environmental > Terrestrial > Soil > Wetlands | place: USA... | reverse complement strand
TGTACCTCGTGATCAACGCCGGCCGGCCGTCGGCCCACGGCTGGGGCATCGCGATGTCGACCGACACGGCGTTTGCCCTCGGGATGCTCGCGCTCGTCGGGCCCCGGTTCCCCGACCGCCTGCGGGCATTCATGCTCACGGTCGTCGTCGTCGACGACATCATTGCGCTCGTCGTCATCGCGACCGTCTACTCGACGACCATCCATACCGGCGCGCTGCTGGTAGCAATTGCCGCCTACGCGGTCGTCATCTTTCTGCACGTCCTGCGGCTGCGGATCGGGCTGGTCTACTTCGTCTTCGGCGTCGTCGCATGGGTCGGGCTGTTCGAGGCCGGCGTCGATCCGGTGGTGATCGGGCTCGCGATCGGGATCCTCCCGTACGCCTATCCCGCGCCGCGCTCGACCCTCGAGCTCGCGACGCAGCGCTTCCGTGAGTTCCGCGAGCAGCCGACCGCCGAGCTCGCGCGCTCGGCGGAAGCGGAGCTGAGGGCTGCGACGCCTGCGAACGAGCGGCTCCAGCGCCTCTTCCATCCGTGGACGAGCTACGCGATCGTCCCGCTGTTCGCGCTTGCGAACGCGGGCATCGAGCTCGGCGGCGGCACGTTGCGGGACGCGTTCGCGTCGCGCATCACGCTCGGGATCCTGATCGGCTACGTCGTCGGCAAGCCGATCGGAATCGTCGGCGGCTCGTGGCTCGTCACGCGCGCGAGCCGCGGCAGGATGCAGCCGCCCGTCGGCTGGGCATCCGTCGCTGGAGCGGGCACGATCGCGGGGATCGGCTTCACCGTCTCGCTGCTCGTTGCGACGATCGCCTTCGACGGCACGCAGCTCGAGGACGCGAAGGTCGGGATCCTGAGCGCGGCTCTGTGCGCGTCGGTCGTCACCTGGCTCCTGTTCCGTGGCACGGCCCTGCTGCCGCGGGGCCTCCGCATCCGTGCGCTGCTCGGGACGGCCGAGCAGCTGACCGATCTCTACGTCGACGTCGACCCCGAGCGCGATCACATCCGCGGGCCCGAGGAGGCGCCGGTCACGCTCGTCGAGTACGGCGATTTCGAGTGCCCGTACTGCGGTCAGGCGGAACCGGTCGTTCGGGAGCTGCTCGGCGACTTCGGCGACGTCCGGTACGTCTGGCGCCACCTCCCGCTCAGCGACGTCCACCCGCGGGCGCAGGTGGCCGCCGAGGCGTCGGAGGCGGCAGCCGACCAGGGCGCCTTCTGGGAGATGCACGACCTCCTGCTCGAGCACCAGTCGGCGCTCACGCCGAAGGACCTCTTCGACTACGCCGGGAGGCTCGGGCTCGACGTCGACCGCTTCTCGGACACCGTCCGTACACATCGCGACGCGACGCGCGTCGCCGAGGACGTGGACAGCGCCGACCTGAGCGGCGTCACGGGCACGCCGACGTTCTTCATCAACGGCCGCCGCCACTACGGCGCGTACGACATCCGCACGCTCTCGGAGGCCGTCAAGGCGGCCGGCGCACGGGCGACGCTCGTTCGCTCGTAGCCGTCAGACGCCGGCCGCTGCCGGGCGGTACTCCTCGTTCATCAGCGGGCTCGAGAGCAGGAAGTCGGCGGTCGAGCGGTTGCACGCGATGGGGACGTTGCAGACGACGGTGATCCGGAGCAGCGCCTTCACGTCGACGTCGTGCGGCTGTGGCTCGAGCGGGTCCCAGAAGAAGACGACGAAGTCGATGCGCCCCTCGGCGATCGCCGCACCCACCTGCTGGTCTCCCCCGAGCGGGCCGCTCAGGAAGAGGTGGACGGGGAGATCGAGCTCGGCCGAGACGAGCCCGCCGGTCGTGCCCGTCGCATAGAGCTCGTGCCGGCTGAGCGTGCCGCGGTTGAAGCGCGCCCATTCCACGAGGTCGGGCTTGCGGTTGTCGTGGGCGATCAGCGCGATGCGCTTGCGGCGCGGCATCGTGGCGGCCTGGCTCACGATGCAACCGTAACGCCAGTCGAGCCGTGCGGCCGTCAGATCACCTCGAGCACCATCCCTTCGCGCGCGAGCAGCGGCGGCGACACGCCGTCCTCGGTCAGCTCGCGTGCCCGTTCTTCGAGCTCCTCGAGCTCGCGATCCGAATGCACCGGCTCGTGATGGAAGAGCACGAGGCGGTGCGCGCCAACGGCGCGTGAGAACTCGACCGCATGCGCGACGCTGGAGTGCCCCCAGCCGATCTTGGCGGGGTACTCGGCCTCGGAGTACTGGGCGTCGTGCAGGACGAAGTCGGCGCCCCGGGCGAGTGCCCCGGCGGAAAGCCAGTCCGGCGACGCTGCGTCGATCCCGGCCAGCGCCGGCTCGTGGTCGGGGAGGTACGCGATGCTCGAGCTACCCGACTCGAGGCGGAAGCCGACGGTCGGCCCGGGATGGAGCACGAGGTCGCTGTGCAGCGAGACGCCCTCCCCGAGCCAGGGCTCGCCGGGCAGGTCGTGAAACGTGATCCGCGCCGGCACATCGCGGAAGTCGAGCGGGAAGAGCGGCGGCGAGAACGAGCGCAGGATGCGGTCGCGGAGGCTGACCACCGGCGACCGCGGGCCCCAGATCTCGAGCGACACCTTCTCGTCCCAGATCGGTGCGAAGAAGCGGAGCCCTTCGAGGTGGTCGAGATGCAGGTGCGTCAGGAACAGCCTGATCTGCCGCGTGCCGCGCCCGATCAGGTCGAGCCCGAGCGCGCGAATCCCCGTGCCCGCGTCGAGCACGATCGCCGTGTCGTCGCCGTCGAGCATCACCTCCACGCACGAGGTGTTGCCGCCGTACTTCGTCGTCTCGGCACCCGGTGTCGCGACCGAGCCGCGGCAGCCCCAGATCTTCAGGCGCATCGCTACGCCCGCCAAAAGATGACGATGATCCCGACGAACTCGTCCGTGTGCGCGAACAGCGGGAACGCCGAGACCTCGATCGCACGCGACATCCCGTCCGTGCTCGTCACGACGTAGTCGGCGTGCGACGGCCGGCGCTCGTCGAACGCGATCCGTGCGGGCCGGCGCTCGGGCGGAATCTCGACCGAGTCGGTCGTCCTGGGCTCGAAGGCCGCGACCCAGTCGTCGAGCGGCATCTCGCCGGTCTCCGCGAAGCGCCGGCCGACCACCGCCTCGGCCGCCTCGTTGTAGAAGACGAGATAGCCGCGGGCGTCCGCCAGCAGGGTCGGCGTCGACAGGCTCGAGGCGAATGCGCGCGCCAAGATCAGGACGAGCTGCTTCTGCTGCTGCGTCTCCAACGCGTGGCCGAGCTTACGCGAGTCGGAAGATCTCTTCGAGCGGCGGAGGGCCGCCGTCCGGCACCCGCTCGTCGAGCAGCTCAGCCATCGCGTCCTGCCACCGCGTGTTCACCTCCTGGGCTGTCATGTGGGCGCCGGCGCGCTCGAGATCGTCCGACTCGAAGTAGCCGAACATGTCGGTGCCCGAGCGGTAGATCGTGTAGTTGCGGATGCCCGCGTCCCGGAGCGCCTGGAGCATCTCCGGCCAGACGTTGCGGTGGGCCTCGACGTACTCGTCGATCCGATCGGGCTTCACGTGCAGGACGAATGCCGAGCGTTGAGTCATGTGGCCTCCTTGACGACGAGAACGTGGAGCCTTCGCGGGCCGTGGACGCCTTCGACGCGGTCGAGCTCGATGTCGGAGGTGGCGGACGGGCCCGAGACGAACGTGATCGGGCTCGCCGCGAGCCCTTGCTCCACGAGCCGGTCGAGTGCCTCCGGAAGCAGCATCGAGATCTGCGCCTCGCGAACGACGCAGATGTGAAGGTCGGGCACGAGCGTGAGCGCCCGCCGACCGTCGTGACCGTGCGACGTGAGGACGATCGTGCCGGTCTCGGCGACCGCGGCGGTGCAGCCGGTGAGCGCGCCGTCGAGCCGGTCGAGATAGCGCGGTGTGAGCCCGTGGTCCTCGACGACCGAGAGCGAGCGCGGGCGCCAGTCCGCCAGGAGCGTCGGCGGTACGCCGATGCGACGCACGCCGAGCTCGCGGCAGATCGCCTCGGCGGCCGCCGGGATCGCGTCGACGCCGATCTGCAGCACCTCCGCCCGGTAGTCGGCGACCCGGGCGCAGAAGAGCTCCACTCGCTGCTCGGGGCCGGTTGCAGCGGCCCTCCGGTAGTCGCGTGCCGCCGGCGGCGACTCGGAACCGGCGATCGCGGCGCCTACCCGCGCCAGCACCTCGTCGCGTGCGCTGCTCATCGCTTTCGCCACCAGGACCGGAAGCTCTGGCGCGCAGGCGCCTTCAGGTCGCGCGAGTCCGTCCAGCCCGAGAGCGGGCCCGGGAGCCTGTGGATCGGCCGGCCGCCTCCGAGCGCGCCGGCGACGCGCTCGGCGAGCGAGAAGCGGCCGGCGCCCCGGAACGTCCAGGCGGCGAGCTTCATCGCCGTTCGCTCGCCGCGCGCGGACTTCGCCGCGACGGCCTGCTCGCGCAGGTGCAGGAGGATGCGCGGGATGTCGATCTTGACCGGGCACACCTCGTAACAGGCGCCGCACAGGCTCGACGCAAACGGAAGCGAAGGCGCGTTCTCGATCCCCTCGAGCTGCGGCGTGAGGATCGCGCCGATCGGCCCGGGATAGACGGATCCGTACGCGTGGCCGCCCGTCCGCGAGTAGACGGGGCACACGTTGAGGCAGGCGCTGCAGCGGATGCAGTGCAGCGCGTCGCGGCCGACCTCGTCGGCGAGCGCGTTCGTCCGCCCGTTGTCGAGCAGCACGACGTGCAGTTCCTGCGGCCCGTCGCGTGGGGTCACGCCGGTCCAGAGAGACGTGTACGGGTTCATCCGCTCGCCGGTCGCCGAGCGCGGCAGGAGCTGCAGGAAGACCTCGAGATCGGCGAAGCGAGGCAGGAGCTTCTCGATGCCGAGGATCGACACGAGCACCGGGGGCAGCGTCGTGCACATGCGGCCGTTGCCCTCCGACTCGACGACGACGAGCGTTCCGGTCTCGGCGATGCCGAAGTTGGCGCCGCTGACGCCGACCTTCGCCGCCAGAAAGCGCTCGCGCAGGTAGAGGCGCGCTGCTTCGGCGAGATCGGCGGGATCGTCCGACTCGATGCCGGGCGCAATCGTGCGCGCGAAGATCTCGCGAATCTCGCTGCGGTTGCGATGGATCGCCGGCACGAGGATGTGCGACGCCCAGTCGTCGTCGAGCTGGAGGATCAGCTCGGCAAAGTCGGTCTCGATCGCATGGATCCCGGCCTCGCCGAGCGCCTCGTTGAGCCGGATCTCGTCGGTGGTCAGCGACTTGACCTTGACCACCTCGTCCGCACCGTGCGCGCGGGCGACCGTCGCGACCACCTGGTTCGCCTCGTCGGCGTCCCGGGCCCAGTGCACCCGGCCCCCTGCCGCCTGCACTGCCTCCTCGAACTCGACCAGGTACCGATCGAGGTTCGCGAGCACGTCCTGCTTGATGCGCCGGCCCGCCTCGCGCAACTCCTCCCAGTCGGGCAGCTCCGAGACGACACGCGCACGCTTCGCGCGGATCGTCTGGGTCGCGTGCCTCAGGTTCGTGCGCAGCTGGTGGTTTTCGAGCTCGACCCGCGCGGCTTCGGGGAAGCTCGTCACCGCGAGGCGAGGATCTCCGCCAGGTGCATCGTGCGCACCGGCGAGCCACGGCGTGAGAGGCCGCCGCCGATCTGCAGCAGGCACGACCCGTCGACGGCAGTGCACACCTCCGCGCCCGATGCTTCGACCGCCGCGCATTTGTCCGCGAGCATCGCGCTCGACGTCTCGGCGTTCTTCACCGCGAAGGTCCCGCCGAAGCCGCAGCATTCCTCGGCATCGGCGACCTCGACCAGCTCGAGGCCGCGCACGTTTCCGAGCAGCCGCTGCGGGGCGTCGCCGACGCGCGTCACGCGGAGTGAGTGGCACGTCGGGTGGTACGCCACCCGCGCGCGGAACGTCGCGCCGACGTCGTCGACGCCGAGCTTCGCCACGAGCGCCTCCGACAGCTCGAGCACGTTCGGCATCCCGAGGAACTCGCGCACGTGCCCGACGCAGGACGACGACGGCGCGACCACGGTCTCGTAGCGCTCGAAGAGCGAGCGAAAGCGCCGGCCGAGCCGCTCCGCATCGCGCCGGTAGCCGCTGTTCAGGTGCATCTGGCCGCAGCACGTCTGCTTCTCCGGGAACACGACCTCGTGACCGAGCCCTTCCAGGACGTCGACCGTCGCCCGGCCTGCTTCGGGGAACATCGTGTCGCCGACGCAGGTGACGAAGAGCGCGATCTGCACGCGGGTCAGGTTCGCTCGTAGGCGCTCTCGACCGATGCGAGCCCACGCTCCTGCGCGAGCCGATCGGCGAAGCCGCCGCGGCGAAACGCCTCGACCGGGTCCGGCTCGATGCCGAGCTCCTCACGCAGGCGGCGAAGCAGCGGCCTGACGTCGGTCTCGAAGGCATCCAGCAGGACGCGATGGGCGCCGAGCACGTCGCCCGCGCGCTGTGCCTCCGCGAGGCGTTCCTCGTCGACGAGCAGCGCCTTCGCGTAGGCAGTCTGGATGTTGACGACCGACTGGATCATCGCGTCGATCTTTCCCTCGACGTTGTGCGACTGGTCGATCATGAAGGCGATTCGCTCCGGCCGCTCGGCGCGCGCGATCTCGCGCATGATCCGGAAGAGCTCGAACGGGTCGATCGAGCCGACGATCAGGTCGTCGTCGGCGTACTTGCGGTTGTTGAAGTGGAAGCCGCCGAGCAGCTCCTCGACGAGCAGCACCGCGACGATCTGCTCGATGTTCGTGCCCTGCGGATGGTGGCCCGTGTCGACGAGCACCTGCGCCTGGGGCCCGAGACGGCGGCATGCGAGCGCGGCCGTTCCCCAGTCGGGCAGATCGGTGCTGTAGAAGGCAGGCTCGAAGAACTTGTATTCGACCAGCAGCCGCATGCCCTCGTCGAGTGCGTCGTAGATCGCCCCGAGCCCCGACAGCAGGCGCTCGTGCCGCTCGGTCAGATCGTCCTGGCCCGGGTAGTTGGTGCCGTCGGCGAGCCAGAGGCTGATCAGCGTCGAGTCGACCTCGCGCGCGATCGCAACGCACTCGCGGCAGTGCTCGAGCGCCTTCGCCCGCACGCCCGGATCCGGGTGGCAGAGGCTGCCGAGGCGGTAGTCGTCGTCGCCGAAGAGGTTCGGGTTGACAGCGCCGATGCGGATGCCCTGTTCCTCGGCCGAGCGGCGCAGGTCGCCGTAGTCGGCGACCGCGTCCCACGGGATGTGCAGGGCGACCGACGGGCAGCAGCCGGTAAGGCGGTGCACGAGCGCCGCGTCGGCGATCCGCTCGTGGACGTCACGCGCCGCACCGGGCCAGGGGTAGACGTGGAACCGCGTGCCCGAGTTGCCGTACCCCCACGACGGGGTCTCGATCTCGAGCCGGCGGAGGCGCTCGAGGGCGACGCTCTCGGTCATCGACCGGGAGCCTGACACATTTGCGCCGTGATTACGAGCTGCTTTCGATTCCAAGAGAATCGAAAGCAGCTCGGTGGTCTTGACTTGCCGTTCGGGGAGGCGTAACCTCGCCCGCTATCAGCGAGTACGCCGAAACGCACGGCCTTTCGCAGCAAGACCGGATGCGGCACGTCCTGCGGCTGCTCGAGACACGCGATTCCGTTCAGGTTTCGGAACTTGCGGAAGCGTTTGCGGTTTCCGAGGTCACCGTGAGGAGCGATCTGACCTCGCTCGCACAACAGGGCCTCGTCGCCCGCGTGCGGGGCGGCGTTCGCGCGCTTCAGCAGGGCCAGTCCGAGGTCGGGTTCGACCTCCGCCTCCGGCTGGAGGTCGAGCGCAAACGCGCGATTGCGCGCACGGCCGCGGCGATGGTCGGCGAGGGCGAGGCCGTCGCGCTCGACGCGAGCACGACCGCCTACTACCTGGCGCTCGAGCTCCGCGGCAAGCGTGAGCTCGTGGTCGTCACGAACGGCTTGCTCGTCGCGACCGCGCTGGCCGATGCGCCGGGGATCACCGTGCTCGTCACCGGCGGCATCCTCCGACTCTCGGCGATGTCGCTCGTCGGCGACTTCGGCACCGACGTCCTGCGCACCACGAGGATCAACAAGGGCTTTCTCGGCGCCCGCGGGCTGAGCCTCGAACGCGGGCTGATGGACCTGAACCCGGACGAGGTCCGCATCAAGCAGGAGATGGCCGACGCCTGCGAGCAGATCCACGGCATCTTGGACGGGACGAAGTGGCATCGCAGCGCGCTGCTCTCCTTCGCGCCGCTCGAGGACCTCGCCGGCATCGTCACCGACTCGAGTGCGCCGGTCGACGACGTCGAGGCGTGGCGTTCGGCCGGGGTCGACGTGGTCGTCGCCGATCCGGGACCATCCGAGCCGCCGCCGCTGCGTCCGCGCGACCTCCGCCGGGCCGTGCGCAACACGGAGGAGCTCTCGTGACGAGGCGGATGGCTGCGGTCGACCTCGGGGCGCAGAGCGGCCGGGTCGCCGTCGGTGCGTTCGACGGCGACAGGCTGGCCGTCGACGAGGTGCATCGCTTCCCGAACGAGCCGGTCGAGGAGGACGGCGTCCTTCGCTGGGACGTCGAGCGTCTTCGCGGCGAGGTCTGGACCGGCCTGCGCAAGGCGGCGGACGGGCTGCCGGTCGAGTCCGTCGCCGTCGACTCGTGGGGTGTCGACTTCGGGCTGCTCGACGGGTCGGGCCGGCTCCTGCAGAGCCCGGCCCACTACCGGAACGCCCGCCGTGCAGCCGCGTTCGACGGGACGCTCGAGCTGATCCCGCCGCGCGAGCTCTACGGGCGCACCGGAATCCAGCTCCTGCCGATCAACTCGATCTTCGAGCTCGCCGCCGCAGCGGCGGACGGAGACGCCGCGCTCGGGCGAGCCGCCCGGCTGCAGCTGATCCCCGACCTCTTCCACCACTGGCTGTGCGGGAGCGAGTCGACCGAATGGACGAACGCGACGACGACGCAGTGCTTCGATCCACGTGCGGGTGACTGGGCGCGCGACCTGCTCGACCGGCTCTCCGTCCCGACCGGGATGCTCCCGGAGGTCGTTCCGCCCGGCACGCGCCTCGGCGCCGTCTCGGCGGCGGACACCGGCGTCGGAGGAGCCGAGGTCGTCGCCGGTGCGACGCACGACACCGCGGCCGCGGTCGCGGCGGTGCCGCTGACGGGCGGCGGCTGCGCGTACCTGAGCATCGGCACCTGGTCGCTCGTCGGCGTCGAGGCCGACGAGCCCGTGATGGGCGAGGACGCGTTCCGCGCGAACCTCACGAACGAGGGCGGCGTGGGCGGCACCTACCGCGTCCTCCGCAACATCGCGGGCCTCTGGCTGCTCGACGAGTGCCGGCGCGCATGGGCTGCAGCGGGGCACGAGTACGAGGCGGCAGAGCTCGTGGCGCTCGCCCGTTCGGCGCCGCCGCTCCGCTCGTTGATCGATCCGAACGACGCGCTGTTCCTCGAGCCGGGCGACATGCCCGCGCGCATCGCCGCGTTCTGCCGCGAGACCGGTCAGGCCGTCCCGGCCGACGTGGCGGAGACCGTCCGGTGCATCTTCGAAAGCCTCGCGCTGAAGCATGCGGAGACGATCGACCTGCTCGCGCGGTTGACGGGGCGGCGGATCGACGAGCTGCACGTCGTCGGCGGCGGCGCTCGCAACGAGCTCCTCTGCGCCTGGACCGCGCAGGCCGCCGGGCGGCCCGTGCTTGCCGGGCCGGCGGAGGCGACCGTCGTCGGCAACCTGCTCGTGCAGGCGCTCGCGCTCGGCGAGCTCGCGACGCTCGAGGAGGGACGGCAGCTCGTGGCGGCGTCGTTCGCGCCGCAACGCCACGAGCCGGCGGCCGACCCCGCCTGGGGCGAGGCGCGCGACCGTTTCGCAGCGCTCGAGCGGCGCGCGGAGGTGACGGTGTGACGGAGACGCTGAGCGTCCTGCGCGGGATCGCGAGCCCGGTCAGCCGCTGGGACGGAGGCGCTGCGGCCGCGTTGTCCACGCTCGAGGCGCTCGCGTACCGGTCGAACCTGCTCGGCGCCGACCGCTCGCTCGCCAATCAGGGCGGCGGCAACACGTCGACGAAGGAGCGCATCGCCGACCACACGGGCCGGATGCTCCGGGTGCTGTGGGTGAAGGGCTCGGGCACCGATCTGGCGACGATCACGCCCGCCGGCTTCCCGGGCATCAGGCTGGACGACGTCCTGCCGCTGCGACACCGGAAGTCGATGAGCGATGCGGAGATGGTCGACTACCTGCTGCGCTCCGGCGTCCGCCCGGACCAGCCGCGGCCGTCGATCGAGACCCTTCTGCACGCGTTCATCCCCGCGCCGTTCGTCGACCACACGCATCCGGACGCCGTGATCGCGCTCACCTCGACGCCGCGCGGCCGCGAGCTGGCCGAGCGCGCCTTCGGCGACGAGGCCGTCTGGCTCGACTACCAGCGTCCCGGATTCGACATGTCGCGGCGCATCGCGGAGCTGCTCGAGCAGAGCCCGTCGGCGCGCGCGGTGCTGCTCGAGAAGCACGGCCTCGTCACCTGGGGCGAGACGGGGGAGGAGAGCTACGAGGCGACGATCGAGTTCGTGTCGCGCGCGGCGCGCGCGATCGACGAGCAGTCCGGTGGCCGGTTTGGCCTGGGGGGCCAGAGGACCGCGGCGCTCGGGGAGGGGGGCGAGGGTCGTCTCCTCCTCGCGCAGGCCCTCCCCGTGCTCCGCGGGTCGCTGATGGAGGACGGCCGAGGCGCGATCCTCGAGCTCGACAGGAGCCCCGAGGCGGTCGCGTTCGCGTCGGCCCGCCGGACGGCGGACGTGAGCCAGGTGGGCGCTCCCTGTCCCGACCACCTGATCAACACGAAGCAGAAGCCGCTGGTCGTCGACTTCGACCCGCAGCGCGACGACGCAGGGACGCTCGGCGCCCTCTTCGCGCGCGGAACCGCGGAGTACGCAGAGTGGTATCGCGGGTACTACGAGCGCAACCTCGACGACGAGACGCGGCCGTTCGCGATGGATCCCGCAGGCCCGCGCATCGTGCTCGTCCCCGGAGTCGGGCTCGTCGCGTCCGGCCCGGATGCGGGTCGTGCGCGGTTCGCGCGCGACCTCTATCACCGCGCGATCGCCGTCGAGGATGCGGCCGATGCGCTCGGCGGCTTCCTGTCGCTGAGCGAGAGCGAGGCGTTCGCGATCGAGTACTGGCCGCTCGAGCGCTACAAGCTCGCACAGGCGCCGCCGCGCGGAGAGCTTTCCGGCCGCGTGGCGGTGATCACCGGCGGGGCGAGCGGGATCGGCCGCGCGACGGCACGAGTGCTGGCCGCCCGCGGCGCGCATGTCGTCGTCGCCGACCTCAACCTCGACGGCGCGAAGGAGGTCGCCGACGAGCTTCTCGCCACCTACGGCATCCGGCGCGGGCTCGCCGTGCAGGTCGACGTGACGAGCGAGGAGGCGGTCGTCGAGATGACGCGCCGCGCCGTCCTCGAGTACGGCGGTCTCGACATCCTCGTCGCCTCGGCCGGCCTGGCAACGAGCGCCCCGGTGACGGAGACCACGCTGGAGGAGTGGGAGCAGAACTACGCCGTCCTCGCCCGCGGCTATTTCCTCGCCGCGCGCGAGGCGTTCCGTGTCCTCGAGGCGCAGGGGCGGGGCGGCTCGATCGTGTTCGTCGCCTCGAAGAACGCGCTGGTCGCCGGCGCGAACGCGGCTGCCTACTCGTCGGCGAAGGCGGCGTCCCTCCACCTCGCGCGGTGCCTCGCCGAGGAGGGAGGGCCGCACGGCATCCGGGTCAACACCGTCAACCCGGATGCGGTGATCCAGGGGTCGAGCATCTGGTCGTCCGACTGGAAGGCCGAGCGTGCGAGCACGTACGGCGTCAGCGAGGAAGAACTGCAGACCTTCTACCAGGGCCGAACGAAGCTCGGCGTCGCCGTCCTCCCCGAGGACGTCGCCGAGGCGATCGCGTTCTTCGCCGGGCCCCGCTCAAACAAGTCGACGGGAAACGTCGTCAACGTCGACGGCGGTGTCACCGCCGCCTATCCCCGGTAAGTGCGAAGGAGGCGCACCCTGCACCGGACCGTCAAACCACGTCAAACCCCCCAGCGAAAGGAGCGATCCAGCATGCATGGACGCAGATGGGCAATTGTCGCTGCGACAGTCCTCGTTGCAGGCGTCGCCGTGACGGCAGCGCTGGCGGCATCGAGCCGTCATTCGGCGGGCAAGACCTTCTACTTCATCCCGAAGGACACCCTCAATCCGTACGAGGTGATCGCGGACAAGGGTGGAAAGGAGGCGCTCACCGCGCTCGGCGACACGCAGGTCGTCTCCTCGGGCACCGAGGACACGGCGGCCGCGCAGCAGCCGGCGATCCAGGCTGCCATCCAGGCACACGCCGCCGGCATCGTCATCGCCGGCAACGACCCGCAGGCTGTCTGCCCGGCGCTGCAGCAGGCACAGCAGCAGGGGACCAAGGTGGTCTCGTTCGACTCCGACGTCAACTGCCGCCAGCTGTTCATCAATCAGGCGGACACCGAGACGATCGGCCGCAGCCAGATCCAGCTGCTCGGGAAGCTGATGCACTACACCGGTCAGTTCGCGATCCTCTCTGCAGCTTCGACGGCCACGAACCAGAACGCGTGGATCAAGTACATGAAGCTGGAGCTGAAGAAGCCGGTCTACAAGAACATGAAGCTGGTCAAGATCTACTACGGCAACGACAACCCTGCGCAGTCACGCCAGGCGACGGTCGCGATGCTCCAGGCGTACCCGAACCTGAAGGGGATCGAGTCGCCGACCACAGTCGGCATCTCGTCTGCCGCTCAGTACCTCTCGACCTCGAAGTACAAGGGCAAGATCGTGCTCACGGGGCTCGGGCTTCCGAGTCAGATGAAGAAGTACGTGCACAACAAGACCGTGACGGCGTTCGCGCTCTGGAACCCGGAGAATCTCGGCTACCTGGCGGGTTACGCCGTCTCTGCGCTGGCCGACGGAACGATCACCGGGAAGGTCGGCGAGAGCTTCACCGCCGGCAAGCTCGGCAAGTACACGATCATCAAGGGCCCGGACGGCCGGCCGCAGGTCATCCTCGGACCGCCGTTCACCTTCACGATCAAGAACGTCGACAAGTTCAACTTCTAGACGCAGGACACGAGGGGGCGCTGCAGCGCAGCGCCCCCTCAGGTATCACCTCGTGACGTCGATCGAACCCGCCCCGCTTCTCTCGCTCGAGCATGCCGAGAAGAGCTTCGGCGCCGTCCACGCGCTCGAGGACGGAGTCGTCGACCTCTATGCGGGCGAGGTGCACGGCCTGGTCGGCGAGAACGGTGCGGGCAAGTCGACGCTCGTCAAGATCCTCGCGGGCGTCCACCGGCCCGACGCCGGCCGACTGCTGCTCGACGGCGAGGAGGCGATCTTCGACAACGCGAAGCAGTCCCAGGAAGCCGGGATCGCGATCATCTTCCAGGAGCCGACGCTCTTCCCCGACCTCACGGTCGCGGAGAACATCTTCGTCGGCGTGCAGCCGCTCAAGCGGTTCCGACGCATCGACGGCCGGCGGATGCGCCGCGAGGCGGGCGCCGTGTTCGATCAGCTCGGGGTGAGGCTCGATCCCGACCGCGTGGCGCGCGGGCTCTCGATCGCCGACCAGCAGCTGGTCGAGATCGGGAAGGCATTGACGACGAACGCCCGCGTGATCGTCATGGACGAGCCGACGGCGGCGTTGGCGACCACCGAGGTCGAGCGCCTGTTCGGGATCGTCGAGGCGCTGCGCGCGCGGGGGAACGCCGTGCTGTTCGTCTCGCATCGCCTCGAGGAGATCTTCGCGATCTGCCGGCGCGTGACCGTGATGCGCGACGGGCGCCACATCCTCACCCGGCCGACCGCCGAGCTGACGGTGCAATCGGTCATCCGGGCGATGGTCGGCCGGGACATGGACGCGCTCTTTCCGAAGGTGGCCGCCGAGCAGGGGCCGGTTGTCCTCAAGGTCGAGCGGTTGACGCGCGAGGGTGCGTTCACCGACGTCTCGTTCGAGGTGCGGCGAGGCGAGATCGTCGCGCTCGCGGGGCTCGTCGGCGCCGGCCGCACCGAGGTCGCGCGCGCGATCTTCGGGATCGACCGCTTCGACGCCGGGTCGGTCGAGGTCGGAGGCCGGCGGCTGCGGCCCGGATCGCCGACCCTGGCGATGGCGGCCGGCGTCGGGCTCGTCCCCGAGGACCGGCGGCAGCAGGGGCTCGTGATGGACTTCTCGATCGAGCGCAACGTGGCGCTCGCGTCGCTCGACCACGTTCGGCGTGCCGGTGTGATCCCGCGCGGCGCCGAGCGCCGCTTCGCCAAGGACTGGGCGCTTCGACTGCAGCTGAAGTACAGCAAGCTGACGAGCCCGGTCTGGACGCTCTCGGGCGGGAACCAGCAGAAGGTCGTGCTGGCGAAGTGGCTCGCGCGCCAACCGTCGGTGCTGATCGTCGACGAGCCGACGCGCGGCATCGACGTCGGCACGAAGGCGGAGGTGCACCGTCTGCTGTCGGAGCTCGCGGCGCAGGGCGTCGCGGTGCTCATGATCTCTTCCGAGCTCCCCGAGGTGCTCGGGATGGCCGACCGGATCCTCGTGCTGTTCGAGGGTCGCGTCACGCGCGAGTTCTCCCGGGCGGAGGCGACCGAGGACGCGATCATGCAGGCGGCGACGGGGCTCGTGGACCAGGCGGCGTGACGACGATCGCCGAAGAGAAGGCCGTCCTCGAGCCGCAGCAGCGCTCGCACCACGTCGCCGAGGTCCTGCTCCGCTTCCGCGAGCTCGGGATCGTTCTCGCACTGGTGCTCGTCGTCGCGGGCGCGGCGATCGTCAACACGAACTTCGTCAGCCTCACGAACGTCCAGCAGATCCTGTCGGGGGCCGCGATCATCGCCCTGCTCGCGATCGGCGAGACGGTGGTGATCATCACCCGCAACGTCGACCTGTCGGTCGGCTCGGTGCTCGGCATCTCCGCGTACGCGACCGGCGTTCTCTACGTGCACCACCCGCATGTGTCGCTCGCGGTCGTGTTCCTCGTCGCGCTCGGCGTGGGAGTCGTCTGCGGGGTCGTGAACGGCGCGATCGTCACGATTGCCCGCGTCCCGAGCCTCGTGGTCACGCTCGGCACGCTCTACATCATCCGCGGCATCGACGGCGCCTGGGCCGGCGGGAACCAGGTGAACGCGTCGATGCTGCCGACGAGCTTCAACCGCATCGGCTACGGGACGCTCGCCGGCATTCCGTATCTCGCGATCATCGCGGGCGTTGCGGTCGCGATCGCGACCTACGCCATGCGCAGCTTCCGCACCGCCCGGGACTTCTACGCGATCGGCTCCGACCCACCGGCGGCGCGGCTCGCCGGGATCCCGGTCGGCTCGCGTGTCTTCCTCGCGTTCGTGCTGAGCGGCGGGATCGCCGGCATCGCCGGCGCGGTCTGGCTGTCGCTCTACGGATCGGTCGACGCGATCGCCGGTGTCGGCTACGAGTTCCAGGTGATCACCGCGGTGGTCGTCGGCGGCGTGGCGATCTTCGGCGGCAGCGGCACCGTCCTCGGAGCGGCGCTCGGCGCGCTGCTGCTCAACACGATCAACAGTGCGCTCGACGTCGTGAACATCTCGTCGTTCTGGACGTCCGCGATCGCGGGCGCACTGCTTATCGCTGCAATCGCGTTCGACCGCCTGATCGCGGTGCGCGTCGCGCCTGCGCTTCGCACACGGAGGAGCAGCCGTGGCTGACATCGACGACCTGAAGCCCGGCGACGAGGTCCCGAGCAGGCCGCCGCGGCAGCACCGGCTCCGCGCCGGCCTCGGCCTGGTCCTCCGCTGGGAAGCGCTGCTCGTGGTGCTGCTCGGCGCGACGATCGCCTACGGCGCCAGCGTCTCGCCCTACTTCCTCCAGTCGACGAACCTCTTCTACATCTGCCTGAACGTCGGCGAGGTCGCGATCATGGCGCTGCCGCTCACGCTGATCGTGATCACCGGGGAGATCGACCTCTCCGTGGCCTCGATGCTCGGGCTCTGCGGCGTCGCGATGGCCGAGCTGTTCAAGCACGGCTGGCCGATCTGGCCCGCGATGATCGCTGCCGTCGCCCTCGGAGCGGTCCTCGGCGCGTTCAACGGCTTCCTCGTCACGCGCGTCGGGCTGCCCTCGCTGGCGGTGACCATCGGGACGCTCACGCTCTACCGGGGGATTGCGCAGGGGATCCTGCCGACGGACACGATCGGCGGCTTTCCCGCGCACCTGACGAACATCGGCGTCGTCCCGATCCCCGGCACGCACATCCCGTACTCGATCGCCTTCTTCGGCGCGCTTGCGATCGTCTTCGCGATCGTGCTGCACGCGACACCGCTCGGCCGCTCGATCTTCGCGATCGGCGCGAACCAGGAGGCGGCGTTCTTCGCCGGCATTCGCGTCCGGCGCATCAAGTTCTGGCTCTACGTCCTCTGCGGCGTCCTCTGCGGCTTCGCCGGAGTGCTGTGGACGCTGCGCTTCGCGTCCGCGCGCTACGACGCGGCGATCGGGCAGGAGCTCTACGTCGTCACGATCGTGCTGCTCGGCGGGATCTCCATCTTCGGAGGCCGCGGGACGATCGCCGGGGTCGTGCTGGCGGTCGCCGTGCTCGGCTGCCTGCAGACCGCGCTCACCGCCGACCTCGTGCCTGCGCAGGATCAGCAGATCGTCGTCGGCGCACTGCTGCTCGCGAGCGTGATCGTGCCCAACGCGGGCGATCTGTATCGGCGAGCGCGCGAGCGCCTGCGCAGCGCCGGCGCCCGCCGGCACCGAGCCGCGGCCGTCCAGGCCGAGAGCCGGTGAAGGTCGGCATCTTCGGCATCGGCCTGGCCGCGTACTGGCCGCAGTTCGACGGCCTGCGCGAGCGGCTCGAGGGCTACCAGCGCGGGATCGAGGAGCGGCTCGCCGCCGCCGGGGCCGAGGTCGTCTCGGCCGGCCTCGTCGACACGCCGCAGGCGGCGCGGGAGGCGGGCGACGCGCTCGGCGCAGCCGGGCTCGACCTGCTTCTCCTCTACACGGCGACGTACGCGACGTCCTCGCAGGTGCTGCCGGTCGCCCAGGCTGCGAACGCCCCCGTCGTGATCCTCAACCTGCAGCCGACGCGCACGCTCGACTACGAGGCGATGACGACGGGCGAGTGGCTCGCGAACTGCTCCGCGTGCTGCGTCCCCGAGATCGCGGGCGCCTTCACGCGCGCCCGGATCCCGTACCGAACGATCACCGGGACGTTGCTCGCCGACGACCCCGCCTGGCTGGCCGTCGACGAGTGGCTCGACGCGGCACGGGCCGTGCACGGGCTTCGCCGCGCGCGGCTCGGCTTCCTCGGCCACACCTATCCCGGCATGCTCGACATGTACTCGGACTTCACGCAGGTGCACGCGCAGACGGGCGCCCACGTCGAGGTGCTCGAGATCGACGACCTCGTGGAGCGTGTCGAGTCGGCCGGCGCGGAGGCGATCGAGCGCAAGGGCGAGGAGATCCGGGCGACCTTCGATCTAGCCGACGCGGGGGTCGACCCGATCGCAGCCGAGATCACACCCGAGACCTTCGACTGGTCGGCGCGCGTCGCGGTCGGCCTCGACCGGCTCGTCGCCGACTTCGAGCTCGACGGGCTGACCTATTACTACCGCGGCGCCGGCGGCAACGTGGCCGAGCGGGTCGCCGCAGGCTTGATCGTCGGCAACTCGCTCCTGACTGCCCGCGGCGTTCCGGCTTCGGGGGAGGGCGACCTGAAGACGAACGTCGCGATGCTGCTGCTCGAC
>Ga0335079_10003678_pt1 | contig 17670 bp, 18 predicted proteins | sample Lox_Sample_33_FD_206719 | JGI IMG/M metagenome (GOLD analysis project Ga0335079, IMG submission 206719) | Soil microbial communities from Loxahatchee National Wildlife Refuge, Florida, United States - Lox_Sample_3.3 | ecosystem: Environmental > Terrestrial > Soil > Wetlands | place: USA... | reverse complement strand
CCAATCCCGCGGCGAGCCACCATGCGTTGCGCGTCACTGCCGCGAGTGCGATGAACGCGAGCGCGAGTAGCGAACCCGCGAAATGGAGGCGGCGACAGGTCCGGTTGCGATGCTCCGACAGATAGAACGGATAGAAGTCCGCAAAGGATCTGAATCGATCGCTCATGATCCGCCATCGCCCGGTCCCAACCACGTTTCCGGCTTGAGCTGAGGAAAGAGGATCACGTCGCGGATTGATGGGCTGTCGGTGAGCAGCATGACCAGGCGATCCACGCCGATGCCTTCGCCGGCGGTCGGCGGCAGTCCGTATTCCAGCGCGCGGATGTAGTCCGCATCGTAGTGCATCGCCTCCGCGTCGCCGGCGTCCTTCGCCCGCGCCTGGGCCATGAAACGCGCGGCCTGATCTTCCGGGTCGTTCAGCTCCGAGAACCCGTTGGCGATCTCGCGCCCGGTGACGAACAGCTCGAAGCGGTCGGTCACTGCGGGGTCCGCTTCGCTCGCGCGAGCGAGCGGCGAGACGTCGGTAGGGTGTGCGACGATGAAGGTGGGCTGCACGAGCCTCGCTTCGGTCGTCGCTTCGAAGAGCTTCAGCTGCAGCACTCCGACGCCGTCCGTCGGCAATGCCTCGACCCCGAGAGGCGCGAGCGCCGCCTTGAGGTAATCCCGCTTGGCGAGCTCGTGCAGCGGATAGCGCGCGTTGTACTTGGCGATCGCCTCGGCCATGGTGAGCCGCTCGAAGGGACCCGCGAGATCGATGCGCTGGTCCTGATATTCCACCGTCGTCGCGCCGCAGACCTTGAGCGCAACCTCGCGCAGCAGCTCCTCGGTGAGCTCCATGAGGTAGCGATAGTCACGATACGCCTCATAGAACTCGAGCATCGTGAACTCCGGATTGTGCCGTGTCGAGATGCCTTCGTTGCGGAAGTTGCGGTTTATCTCGAACACCTTCTCGAGGCCGCCCACGACCAGTCGCTTCAGGTAGAGCTCCGGCGCGATGCGCAGGTACAGGTCGGTGTCGAGCGCGTTGTGGTGGGTCACGAACGGCCTCGCCGCGGCGCCTCCCGGGATCGGCTGCATCATCGGCGTCTCGACCTCGAGATATCCGCGCGCAACGAAGAACTCGCGCAGCGCCTGAACGATCTGCGAGCGCATCTGGAACACGCGTCGCGACTCCGGGCTCACGATCAGATCGACGTAGCGCTGCCGGTATTTCTGCTCCTGGTCGGTGAGGCCGTGGAACTTCTCCGGCAGCGGCCGCAGGGCCTTGGCGAGCAGCGAGATCTCCGCGACGCGCACGGAGAGCTCGCCGGTACGCGTCTTGAACAGCGTGCCCGTCGCCCCGACGATGTCGCCCAGGTCCCAGTGCTTGAACGCCTCGTATGCGGCCTCGCCGATCGCGTCGCGCGTGACGTAGAGCTGCAGCCGCCCGCTCATGTCCTGCAGCGTGGCGAAGCTCGCCTTGCCCATGACGCGCTTGAGCAGCATCCGGCCCGCGACGGCGACCCGCAGGGGCTCGGCCTCGAGCTGCTCGGGCGTCTTTCCTGCGTGGGTCTCGTGCAGCGCCGAGGCGAGCGCGTCCCGGCGAAAGTCGTTGGGATAGGCCGGGCCGCGCTCGCGCTGCGCCCGCAGCTTGGCGCGGCGCTCAGCGATGATCTGGTTCTCGTCCCGGGGAGGCTCCGGGACGGCCGGCGCATTCCTGGTCTTGTCCGTCGGCATCGCTACACGCCCTGCTTCAGGCTCGCCTCGATGAAGACGTCGAGATCGCCGTCGAGCACGGCCTGCGTGTTGCCTATCTCGACGCTGGTACGCAGGTCCTTGATGCGCGACTGATCGAGCACGTAGGAGCGGATCTGATGACCCCAGCCGATGTCGGTCTTCGTCTCCTCGAGCTTCTGCTGCTCGGCCTGTCGCTTGCGCAGCTCGAGCTCGTAGAGTCGCGACTTGAGCATGGCCATCGCTTCCGCGCGGTTGCGGTGCTGCGAGCGATCGTTCTGGCATTGCACGACGATGCCCGTCGGCGCATGCGTGATGCGCACTGCGGAGTCGGTCTTGTTGATGTGCTGGCCGCCCGCTCCTGAGGCGCGGAAGGTGTCGATACGCAGATCCGCCGGGTTGATTTCGACTTCTATCGTCTCATCGACCTCGGGGTAGACGAAGACGCTGGCGAACGACGTGTGCCTCCGGGCGTTGGAATCGAAGGGACTCTTGCGCACGAGCCGGTGCACCCCGGTTTCGGTGCGCAGATGCCCGTAGGCATAGTCGCCGGTAACTTTCACGCTCGCGCTCTTGACGCCCGCGACCTCGCCCTCGGATTCCTCGAGAACCTCCGTTCGGTAGCCCTTGCGCTCGCAGTAGCGCAGGTACATGCGCAGCAGCATCGCCGCCCAATCCTGAGCCTCGGTTCCGCCACTGCCGGCCTGTATGTCGATGAAGCAGGGGTTCGGGTCCATCGGATTGTGGAACATCCGGCGGAACTCGAGATCGCCAACCGAGCGCTCGAGCTCGGTCACGTCGCTGGCGACGCCTGTGAGCGTCGCGTCGTCGGCCTCTGCGCGCGCCAGCTCGAACAGCTCAGCGCTGTCTCTGAGCCGCTGGTCGAGGCTGGTGAGCGTACTGACGACCTGGTCGAGCTGCTTTCTTTCCCTGCCGAGCTCCTGCGCCCGCCTGGGGTCGCTCCAGATGCCCGGGTCCTCGAGTTGTTTCGCTACGACAGCCAGGCGCTCCGACTTGGCGTCGAAGTCAAAGATACCTCCGCAGATCGGCCGCGCGCTGCCGCAGGGCGGAAAGCGAGGCGGAAAGCTGGTTGAGTCTTTCGGCTTCCATATGCGGCGGGTAGGCGCGAAGATCGCCCGCGCATTATACTCCCCGCTCGCGGGGGTTGCTTCCCTGACGGGGACGCGACGCCCCGAGCGCGTAACCCTGGGAGGGGTAGATGAAAGTCGAATGGCGACGGCTTTGGTTGGTTTTGTGCGCGCTCCTGGCATGCGGCGCGCGCGCCGATCCGGGAGTGACGTCGACGAGCATTCTCATCGGCCAGTCGGCCGCCTTTTCGGGTCCCGCCTCCGAGTTGGGCACCGAAATGCGCGCGGGCGCGCTGGCGTATTTCCAGGCGATCAACGCTGCCGGCGGTGTCAACGGCCGCAAGATCGAGCTGAGGTCGCTCGATGACGGCTACGAAGGCGACCGCGCCGCAGCCAACACCAAGGCGCTCATCGACGGCGGCGTGTTCCTGCTCTTCGGCTACGTCGGCACTCCGACCTCGAATGCATCAAAGCCGATCTTCACTGCAGCGCGCGTGCCTTTCGTCGGTCCGTTCACCGGCGCCGAGTCGCTGCGCAACCCGCTCAACCGGTACATCTTCAACATTCGCGCGAGCTATTACGACGAGACTGACAAGCTCGTCGGTCAGCTCGTCGGCCAGACCCTCGACCGCATCGCGGTCTTCTACCAGAACGACGACTACGGCAAGGCGGGGCTCGCGGGCGTCGAGCGGGCCATGCAGAAGAGGAACATCAAGATCATCGCCTCCGGCACCGTCGATCGCAACACGGTGAACGTCGCCGCCGCCGTCAGCTCGATCTGCAAGGTCGATCCGCAGGGCGTGGTCATGATCTCTGCCTACAAGTCATGCGCCGCCTTCATCAAGGCGATGCGGGCCGCCGGCTGCAACCCGCAGTTCATGAACGTCTCGTTCGTAGGCAGCAAGGCGCTGGCGCACGAGACGGGGCCTGCGGGGCGGGGCGTGGGCATCTCGCAAGTCGTGCCGTTCCCGTGGAATCTGTCCGCGCGCGTCGTGAAGGAGTATCAGCAGCTGCTCGAGGCCTCCACCGGCAAGCAGAACTATTCGTTCACCAGCCTCGAGGGATTCATCGCCGCCAAGGTACTCGTCGAGGGCCTGCGCCGCACGGGCAGCGATCTCACGCGCGAGAGGTTCATAGCCGCGATGGAGCAGATGCGCGACTACGACGTCGGGGGCTACACGGTTAGTTTCTCTCCGACGGACCATAGTGGCTCCAAGTTCGTCGAGTTGACCGTGATCGGCAAGGACGAGAACTTCCTGCGTTAGCGTCGTGCTCCTGAACTCCCCGCCCGGCTTTCACCCCGGGCTGGTCCTGCCGCCCCAGCTCTCCGGCAACGCGCTTTGCTTCGTCTGGCGCGAGGACAAGCTGCTCGTTCGCGAAGGCGAGGCGCCGGTGCTTCCGACCCTCGACCAGGCAACGCAGCTAGGGGTGAGCGGCGCGCGACACTACCTTGGCAGCAACGAAGGCCTCGACTGCATCGCCGTGCGCGTCGCGGCGGATGCTCCCGAGCCGCCAGGCTGGCAGTGGCGCGGCCTGCGTTCGCTCTTTCTGCGCCTGCCGGATCCCCTGCTGGCCCTGGCCGGCCGTGCCTTCCAGATCGCCGAATGGGATCGCAGCCACCAGTTCTGCGGCCGCTGCGGTGCGCGCACCCGCGACCGCGCCAACGAACGGGCCAAGGAGTGCCCGGCATGCGGCCATGTGGTCTTCCCGCGCGTCTCGCCCGCGATGATGGTGCTTGTCACCCGCGGCCGAGAGCTCCTGCTTGCGCGTGCGAACCGGTTTCCGCAAGCGATGTACAGCGCGCTTGCCGGCTTCGTCGAGCCCGGCGAATCGATCGAGGACTGCATCCACCGCGAGGTGCGCGAGGAGGTGAACATCGAGGTCGGCGGACTGCGCTATTTCGCGAGCCAGTCCTGGGCGTTTCCGCACTCGCTGATGATCGCCTACACCGCCGAGTACGCGGGCGGAGAGATGCGTGCCTCGGATGAGGAGATTGCCGATGCGCAGTGGTTTGCGCTCGATGCGCTGCCGCAGCTTCCTTCGCCGGTGAGCATCGCGAGACGGTTGATCGACGCCACCGTGGCGAAGCTGGCGGCGGCCTAGAGCGCGGCGGAGGCCCCGCGGCGTCCGGGCGCTCCTGCTAGAATCGGGGTGCAGCTCGATCCACCCACCGTGTCCCCTCTCTGTTCGATGTCCGGACGTTCGCTGGCCTCCTGCATCACGGCGCTGCTCGCCGCATTCCCGGGCCTGTTGCTGTCGCTGCCGGCCTCGGCGCAGGCGCCGCCGCCGCCGCCCGAATCGGCAACCGTCGCTCCTCCTCCACGCACTCCCGGGCTGTCGCCCGAGCTGGCGGAGGCTTCGCGACAGATTCGCGACGGAGAGTACGCCTCGGCGCTCGCCAAGGTCGATGCAGTGCTCGCGAACGACGCGAAGAATCCGCAGGCGCGCTTCCTGAAGGCGGTCATCCAGACCGACGAGGGCGAAACCGATGCCGCAATCGCGGCGTTCCAGAGCCTCGTCGAGGACTATCCCGAGCTTCCCGAGCCGTACAACAACCTGGCGGTGATCTGGGCCCAAAAGGGCGAGTACGAGAAAGCGCGCAAAGCCCTCGAGTTCGCGCTCGCCACGCGCCCGGACTACGCCGTCGCGCACGAGAACCTGGGCGACGTCTATACGCGGCTCGCGAGCGTCGAATACGATCGCGCCTTCGCGCTGGACAAGACGAACAAGAGCGCTCAGATGAAGCTCGCGCTCGTGCGCGAGCTGTTTGCGGTGCCGCCGTCGAGCACCGCGGCGCCGGCCCCAGTCCCCGTTCCCGCGCGCGCGCCCTCCAAGGGCAAGAAGTGACCGCGGATCGAGGGCGTCGAAACCGATCCATCCCGTACAATTCCCGTACTCATACCAAGGAGCTATCGATGTTTCGTCGTTGCATACTCGTCATTGCTGCAGCTGCCCTGGCCGCCCTCGGTGCGCAGGCCCAGGCTGCGAATCCCCGCGTGCAGTTCGATACGACCGCCGGAAGGATCGTCATCGAGCTCTACCCCGAAGCCGCACCGAAAACGGTGGAGAACTTCCTGAACTACGTGAAGGCGAAGCAATACGACGGCACGCAGTTTCATCGCGTCATCCAGGGATTCATGATCCAGGGTGGAGGGTTCGATACGGACTTTCGCCAGAAGCCCACGCGCGCGCCCATCCCGAACGAAGCGGAGCAGAGCAGCAAGGCGGGCCTGCTCAACGTGCCGGGGAGCGTCGCCATGGCTCGCACCAGCGACCCGGACTCGGCCACGGCGCAGTTCTTCATCAACGTGAACGACAACAAGCCGCTCAACTTCCGCGAAGCAACGCGCACCGGCTACGGCTACACCGTCTTCGGCAAGGTCGTGGAAGGCATGGACGTGGTGTCGAAGATCGCGGCCACGAAGACTGGCCCCGGCGGCCCCTTCCCCACTGACGTTCCCCTCGAGCGCGTGGTGATCAAGCAGGCGACCGTCGTCGGTGCGCCATGACCGCCGCCGCTTCGAAGGTCGTCCTGCACACGAACCACGGCCCGATCACGCTCGAGCTGGACGCCGAGCGCGCACCCAAAACCGTTGCCAACTTTCTCGAATACGTTCGCGCCGGGCACTTCGACAACACGCTCTTTCACCGGGTGATCGACGGCTTCATGATCCAGGGGGGCGGCTTCACGCCCGAGTTCCACCAGAAGCCCACGCGTACCGCGGTTGAGAACGAAGCTGCGAACGGGCTCAAGAACCAGCGTTACACGGTAGCCATGGCGCGCACGTCCGATCCGCACTCGGCCACCGCGCAGTTCTTCATCAACGTGGCGGACAACGCTTTCCTCGATCACCGCTCGCGCGACGTCAAAGGCTGGGGCTATTGCGTCTTCGGTCGCGTCGTTTCCGGCACCGAGGTCGTCGACCGCATCAAGGCAGTGGCCACGGGCGACCGCGGCATGCATCAGAACGTGCCGCGGGAAGACGTGCTCATCGAGCGGGCGGAAGTACCGGCGTAGGTCGGGCGAGGCGCTCATTCGACCATGGCGCCGACCCTGTTCATCTCAGACCTGCATCTGTCGAAGGACCGGCCCGCGCTCGTCCAAGCATTCCACGCGTTCACGCACGGGCCGGCTCGGGACGCCGCCGCGCTCTACGTGATCGGCGACCTGTTCGACACCTGGGTAGGTGACGATCAGCTTCGCCAGGCGCTGCCGACGGGTGTAGCCGCTTCATTTGCCGATCTGGCCGCGTCCGGAACCCGAATCTACTTTCAGCGCGGGAACCGCGATTTCGTCCTCGGCGAGCGTTTCGCGCGGGCATCGGGGGGAACCCTGCTGGCCGACGAGGTCGTGCACGACCTTTACGGCACGCCGACGCTCATCATGCACGGCGACCAGCTTTGCACCGACGACGTTGACTACCAGCGCTTCCGCGCCTATTGGCGGGACCCGGTCCGTCAGCGGCGGACGCTCGCTTTGCCCTACTTCGTCCGCCAGGGCCTCGCGATCTTGTTTCGCGCCATGAGCCGACGCGCGACGGCGGACAAGCCGCCGGTCATCATGGATGTGAACGCCGACGCGGTCGCGGCGGCCATGCGCGTGCACCGCGTGAGTCGGATGATTCACGGCCACACGCATCGCCCGGCCCGACACGAGCTCGTCGTGGACGGACGCAAATGCGAGCGCTACGTGCTCGCCGACTGGTACAAGGCCGCGAGCTATCTTCGCGTCGACTCCGACAGCGTGACGCCCAGCGGGTTCGAAGTCGCGGCTTGAGCGCGGCTTCAGCCGAGCGCCTGGCTGAAGTCGTCGATGAGGTCGTCTCGATCCTCGATTCCGACCGAAACGCGGATCAGCGAATCGGCGATGCCCATGCTCGCCCGCCTCTCGGGCCCCATCTCCCAGTAGATCGTGTGTGCGACCGGGATCGCGAGGGTGCGGTTGTCGCCGAGATTCGACGAGAGCACGACGCAGCGCAAGCGATTGAGGAAATCGAAGCAGTCGAGCGTCGGATCCAGCTCGAAAGACAGCAACGCCCCGAAATGGACGAACAGCTCGCGCGCCAGCGCGTGCTGCGGGTGTGCTGCGAGACCCGGGTAATACACGGCCCGTACCTGCGCGCGCGCCTCGAGAAACTCCGCCAGCGCCAGGGCGTTGGCACAAGCCCGCTCGAGGCGCAGGGCGAGCGTCTCGGCGCCGGCTGCGAGGTGGTGCGCCTGCTCGGCAGCGAGGGTGCCGCCCCAGTCGCGCAAGCCCTTCTTGCGGATCTGCGTGAGCCCCCAGAGCGCCTGCTTCGGTCCCTTGTATGCCTCGTGGATGTTCGGATAGCGCGTCCAATCGAAGTTCCCGGCTTCCGTGACGGCGCCGCCCAGCGCGTTGCCATGCCCGCCGATGTACTTCGTGAGGGCGTTGACGATGAGGCCCGCCCCCACGCTCTTCGGACGGAACAGGTATGGCGAGGTCATCGTGTTGTCGACGACGTAGAGCAGCCGCCGCTTCGTGCAAAGCTCGCCGATGCGTGCGAGGTCGGCGATCTGCGTGCGCGGGTTCGCGATCGTTTCCACGAACACGAGGCGCGTCTCGGGCCTGAGAGCAGCCTCGACCGCCGTGACCGAGGTGGCATCGACGAAGCTCACTTCGCAGCCCAGACCGGCCAGCGTGGCGAACAGGCTGTTGGTGTTGCCGAACAGGAAGGAACTGGCCACGACGTGATCGCCCGCACGCAGCAGCGACAACATGATCGCGCCGATCGCCGCCATGCCGGTACTGAAGCTCGCGGTCGCGACGCCGTCTTCCATGCGGGTGATCTTCTCCTCCAGCGCTGTCGCGGTGGGGTTGCCCTGGCGGCCGTAGGAATACCCCTGCGCCCTGCCTTGAAAGACCGCCGCGAGCTCGCGGGCGTCGCGGTAGCCGTATGCGACCGAAAGGTGCAGCGGCTTGTGCAGCGAACCGTGCTCGATCGGTGCGCTGCGGTCGGCGTGCAGGATCGACGTCGTGAAGCCGGACTTGTGCGTCATGAGCCACCCGAATGAAAAGGCCCGTCAGCTTGCGCTAAACGGGCCCGGAGAGATCGATGGCTCGCTTTAGCTGGATTTTTATAGCGCCCGCAAGCTGCGAAGCCCCCGCTACAGCTGCGGAAGCCCCGGTTCAAATCGGCGCTCGGTGCAGGTCAAGTATCTCCGCAATCCGCTGTGGCGTCAAATCGGCTCGCCGCCGGCAATGCCGGCTCAGCCGGTCGCGAGCAGCGGCTCGTCGCTCTCCACGCCGAGCTCACCGCGCATCTCGTCCCGCCTGACGGCAAGGTGTGAGAGATAGTCGGCCGTCACATCGCCAGTCACGTAATAGCCGTCGAAACAGGAGGCCTCGAACTCCTTGAGCTTCGGATTGGCCCCGCGCACCGCGCGCTTGAGCGCCTCGAGGTCCTGGTAGACGAGCAGATCCGCGCCGATCTCCTGTGCGATCTCGGCTTCGCTGCGCCCGGTAGCGATGAGCTCGCGCTGGTTGGGCATGTCGATGCCGTAGACGTTGGGGAACCGCACCGGCGGGCTCGCCGAGGCGAAGTACACCTTGCGCGCGCCCGCTTCGCGTGCCATCGACACGATCTCGCGACTTGTCGTGCCGCGCACGATCGAATCGTCCACCAGAAGCACCACCTTGTCCTTGAACTCGATGCCCATCGGGTTGAGCTTCTGGCGCACGCTCTTCTTGCGGATCGCCTGCCCGGGCATGATGAATGTGCGGCCAACGTAGCGGTTCTTGACGAAGCCTTCGCGGTACTTCAAGCCGAGGCTGTTGGCGAGCTCGAGCGCGGACGGCCGGCTCGAGTCGGGAATCGGAATTACCACGTCGATGTCTTGTGCGGCGGGGATGTTGGCGATTTTTTTCGCCAGCTCTCCGCCCATACGCAGGCGCGACTCGTACACCGACGCGCCGTCCATCACCGAGTCGGGACGGGCGAGATAGACGAACTCGAAGATGCACGGATTGAGCGAAGGATGCTCGGCGCACTGCCGGGCATGGAATCGCCCGGCCTGGTCAACGTAGATCGCCTCTCCCGGGGCCACGTCGCGAAGCACGGAGAAGCCCAGCGCCTCGAGCGCCACGGACTCGCTCGCAATGACGTACTCCGTCCCGCCCATCGCCTCGTTCACGCCGATGATCAAGGGGCGGATTCCGAACGGATCGCGAAACGCGACCAGCCCGTAGCCGGCGATCATCGCCACGATGGCATAGGCGCCGCGGCAGCGGCGATGCACGCCGGCAACGGCCGTGAAGATCGCGTTGGCGTCGAGGCGCGCGTGGTGTGCTGCGCGTTCGAGCTCGAGCGCCAGCACATTTAGCAGAACTTCGGAGTCCGAGTTGGTGTTGACGTGGCGGAAGTCGAGCTGAAAGAGCTCGCGCTTGAGCGCCTCGCTGTTGGTCAGGTTGCCGTTGTGCGCCAAGGTGATGCCGAAGGGCGAATTCACGTAGAACGGCTGGGATTCGAGGTCCGACCAGGCCGATCCCGCGGTCGGATAGCGCACATGACCAACGCCGGCGTTGCCCAGGAGGTCGCGCATGTTGCGCGTCCGGAACACGTCGCGCACGTATCCCGAGCCCTTGTACATGTGGAAGACGGGGCCCTCGCTCGTGACGATGCCGGCCGCATCCTGGCCCCGGTGCTGGAGGAGCAGCAGCCCGTCATACAGAAGCTGGTTGACGGGCGTATGCGCAACGGACCCGATGATGCCGCACATGTTCGCTCTAGGCCTTTCCTTTTTCGACCGGCTTGTCCGGCCGGCGTTCCTTGCCGTCGTAGTGAAGCTGCTCCGCCCAGGCCTTCGGCAGCCACGGTCGCAGGCTTAACGCTGCGACAGTCAACGGCGGGCTCAATAACGCATTTTGCCACCAATCCTTCGCCGGCAGCGAAGTAACACCGGCAAGCAGCACGAGAAACACCACGATGACGAGACCTCTCGCGAGCCCGAGGATCGCACCCAGAAAGCGATCGAGGAACCCCAGGCCTGCCGCACGCAGCAGCCGCGACAGGACAAGGCCTACCAGGGCTCCGATGATCAGTACCCCGGCCATGATGAGGAGGAAAGCGACGATGTAGCGCGTCAAGGAGCTTTCTCCCATGTCCGGGAGCAAACTGCCCAGCGCCGTCGAGAAACGCAGCGCCACGAGGCAACCGATCACCCACGCCGCGAGCGAGGCAGCCACGCGTACGAACCCTCGCAGGAATGCTGCTATCGCAGAAAGACCAACGATACCGACGACGACAAGATCGAACGCGGTCATCGCGCCCGTGCGACGATGCTGTCGTAACCTGCCGCCTTGAGCTTCGCGCGCGCCGCGTCGGCAGCCTCGCGCGAGGGATAAGGGCCGACTCGCACGCGATGCAGATCGCCCTTGCTCGTTGTCGCCGCCTCGACGAATGCGGCAAAGCCCGCGGCTTTCAACTTGCGCACGAGCGCGAGCGCGCCGTAGCGATCCGTGAAGGCCGCCACCTGCACGACGAACGTTCCAGCCTGGACTGCGGGCTGCGCGTCGGTCGCGTCGGCGGCTTTCGGCGCCGCCGCCTGCGTTTTCGCCTCGGCCGCCTGGGTCGCGGTCGCGGCGGCAGGTTCCGCTGCGGGGGCCGTTTCCGACGGCCCGCCTTTCGAGGGCGTGCTCGCCGGCGTGCTGACGGGCGCGGGCGGAGCCGCCGCTTCAGCCACCGCGGCGGGCGGCGTCGGGTTGCTTGCAGGCGGGGACGGCGCAACAGGGCTCGCGCTTGGACTCGTCGGCGCGGCACTCTTCGCCGCGGGTTGCATCGCGCCGCTTTTCAACTCGCCGCCCTTTCCGGGCGACAGCGGGTTGATGAACTTGCTGTTGTCCAGCGGCGGAATCTGAATCGAAACGTCGTCGCCGAGCGGCTTGGGCTCGCTCTCGAGCAGCAGCGGCAGCAGTACCGCCGCCGCAAGCGCAAGCACGATTGCGCCGATCAACCGCCGGCGAGCGCGCCGCCTGAATTCGTCAACCGCGAGATCTGAGGTGCTCAAGCGAGTGCGGCAGCGACGGTGAGGAACGAGCCGAAAACGATAATTCTATCAGCTTCGGTCGCGCGCTCGCGCGCGGCGCGATAGGCCACACTCGGCGCGTCGAAAGTCTGGATCTCGTCGCGCGCGACTCTTGCCGCCTCGAGGCGCTCGCGCAGTCGCGCCGCGGTGGCGCCGCGCGGCGGCGGCAGCGTCGCCACGAACCAGCGGTCGATGCGTCTGCGCAGCGCGCTGATCACCCCGTCGATGTCCTTGTCGGCCATGATGCCGAACACGGCGAGGTTCCGCGGGTGGAATCCCATCGCGCCGAGGCTCTCCGCAAGCGCGCCCACCGCCTGCGGATTGTGCGCGACGTCGAGCACGGTCACCGGCCGTCCGGGAAGAACCTGCAGGCGCCCTGGGAGGTCGATGCCGACCAGCCCCTCCCGCACCGCGCCCATGCCGACCGGCAGACGTTCGCGCAACGCGTACAGCGCGGCGAGCGCACCTGCGGCGTTGGCAAGCTGATGGGTGCCCCGCAACGCAGGGTACGGCAGCGAGTACCTCGCACCGTCGGGTGCGGTATAGCGCCACTGGTTGTCCTCGGCGCGGTAACCGAAGTCGACGCCCTGACGCAGCAGCAGCACGCCGCTCGCCCGCGCATGCTCGATCAGCGACGCGGGCGGATCGGGGTCGGCGCAGATTGCCGGACGTTCCCCACGAAAGATCCCCGCCTTCTCGAGTCCGATGTCCTCTCGCGTCGTACCGAGATAGTCGAGATGGTCGAGCGCGATCGTGCTGACCACCGCCACGTCGGCATCGACGATATTCACGGCATCGAGGCGGCCGCCGAGGCCGACTTCGAGGACCAGTGCATCGAGCGCCGAGCGCGCGAAGAGCCACAGCGCGGCGAGCGTGCCGAACTCGAAGTAGGTGAGCGGCGTGTCTCCGCGCACCGCCTCCACCGCGGCGAACGCCGTGCACAGCGATTCGTCGGGCGCCTCGCGTCCGGCGATACGCACGCGCTCGTTGTAGCGCAGCAGGTGCGGCGATGTGTAGAGTCCGACGCGATACCCGCTGGCGGCAAGCATCCGCTCAAGGAAAGCGCAGGTCGATCCCTTGCCGTTGGTGCCGGCAACGGTGATGACTGGACAGCGTGGAGCGATCGGGAGCCGATCGTAAACCGTGCGCACGCGCTCCAGCCCGAGCGCAATCGCCCGGGGATGCAGGGTTTCGAGGTACGCAAGCCAGTCAGCGAGCGACTTGGGCGGGCTCACGAATGCGCTGCGCGGCACGGCCGCGTCGGTGGCGGGACTCAGCCGGTAGGGAGCGGCTGACGCTGCAGCAGAGTGAGGAGCCTGGGGAGCTCGTTTCTAAGCTGGCGACGGTCGACGATCATGTCGATCGCCCCTTTCTCGAGCAGGAATTCGGCGCGCTGAAACCCCTCGGGAAGCTTCTCGCGCACCGTTTGCTCGATCACTCGGGGCCCCGCAAAACCGATCAGAGCGCCTGGCTCGGCGATGACGATGTCGCCAAGCATGGCGAAGCTCGCCGACACGCCGCCCATCGTCGGGTCGGTGAGGACCGAGATGAACGGGAGCGACGCCTTGCTGAGCTCCTGCAGAACGGCCGCGGTCTTCGCCATCTGGAACAGCGAGTTCACCCCTTCTTGCATGCGCGCCCCGCCGCTCGCGGTGAGACATACGAAAGACACACGGTTCTCGTACGCGACGCGCACTGCGCGAACGAAGCGCTCGCCCACCACGGAGCCCATCGAACCGCCCATGAAATCGAATTCGAACACCGCCATCACCAGCGATACCGACTTGATGCTTCCCTGCATCACCACGAGCGCGTCCGTCTCGCCCGTATCCTCCAGCGCTGTCGCAAGACGTTCGGGATATTTCTTCGTGTCCCTGAACTTGAGCGTATCCACCGGAAGAACCTCCGCGCCGATCTCGTAGCGACCCTCGGGGTCGAACAACTGGTCGATGCGCTCGCGGGCTCCCACCCGCCCGTGGTATCCGCACTTGGGACACACGTTGAGGTTCTTCTCCAGATCGGTGCGATAGAGCACCGCCTCGCAGGCGGAGCACTTGACCCAAAGCCCCTCCGGCACCGCCTTCTTGCTCGCCCCGGGCGTGGCCTTGATGCGCGGCGGGAGGAGCTTCTGGAGCCAACTCATCTCATTCCCCCTGGGCTCATTGCTCGGTCGAGGCCTCTATGCGGGCTGCTTTGCGACGCTGTCGACCGCTGTGCGTATTGTACCGAGCCAGGCCGCGGCACGGCCGGGCGCGCTCTTCGCAGGGCCCGATTCGATCTCCTGGATCAGACGACTGCCGATCACGACTGCATCGGCAACAGCGGCGATCGCCTTGGCACTCGCGGCGTCGCGAATGCCGAAGCCGACGCCGATCGGCAGCGCAACGTACTTGCGAATGAGCGTGAGCCTCGTCACGACGTCGGTCGTATCGAGATGTCCTGCGCCGGTGACGCCCTTGAGCGAGACGTAATAGGCGTAGCCGCGCGCCAGGCGGCCGATGGTCTCCATGCGTGATTCGAGCGTCGTGGGCGAGAGCAGGAAAATGGGGGCGAGCCCGCGCGCAACAAGGATCGAGGCGAATTCGCCCGCCTCTTCCGGCGGATAGTCGACGACGATCACCCCGTCCACCCCGGCCGCGCGTGCGCGGTCGGCAAACGCGTCCAGACCCATCGCCTCGATGGGATTGGCGTAGCCCATGAGCACGATGGGCGTAGTCTTGTCCTCGCGGCGGAACGCGGCGACCATCTCCAGCACGTCCGCCGTGCCGACGCCCTGCGCAAGAGCACGCTCGGAGGCGCGCTGGATCACCGGCCCGTCGGCCATCGGATCCGAGAAAGGCACCCCGAGCTCGAGCACATCCGCGCCCGCGCCGACGAGCGAGTGCAGAAGCGGAACCGTCACCGCGCGAGCCGGATCGCCGGCGGTAACATAAGGAATGAGCGCAGTCCGCCCCGCCGCGCGTATTCGCGCGAAGCTTGCGTCGATGCGGTTGGTCGAAGCGCTGTGGCTCACTCGCTACCGAGCGCGCTGCGCGGGGTCGCACTGGGGCCGGCAGTAGAACTTGAGCCCCGAGCGATCGGCCACGGTGGCCATGTCCTTGTCGCCGCGGCCGGACAGATTGACCAGCAGCAGCTTGTCGCGCGGCAGCGTGGGCGCGAGTCGCGCCGCGTGAGCGAGCGCGTGGCAGGACTCGAGTGCCGGTATGATTCCCTCGAGGCGGCAGCAATCGCCGAAAGCGGCCAGTGCTTCTGTGTCGGTAACGGCCACGTATTGCGCGCGTCCGCTATCTTTGAGCCAGGCGTGCTCCGGTCCCACACCGGGATAGTCGAGGCCCGCCGAAACCGAGTGCGTTTCCATGATCTGGCCGTCAGCGTTCTGCAATAGGTAGGTCCGGTTCCCGTGCAGCACCCCGGGGCGCCCGGCGACGAGCGACGCAGCGTGCCGACCGGTCTCGAGCCCATCGCCGGCGGCCTCGACGCCGACCAGCTTCACGTCGGTATGCTCGAGGTACGGATGGAAGATGCCGATCGCGTTCGAACCTCCGCCCACGCAGGCGATGATCATGTCGGGCTGACGCCCGGCGAGCTCCGGCATCTGCGTCAGGCATTCGCGGCCGATGACGCTCTGGAAATCACGTACCATCATCGGGTACGGGTGCGGGCCGGCGACCGAGCCGATGATGTAGAACGTGTTCTCGACGTTGGTCACCCAGTCGCGCATCGCCTCGTTCAGCGCATCCTTGAGCGTCTTCGACCCCGACTCTACCGGCACGACTTCGGCGCCGAGCAGCTTCATGCGGAATACGTTCTGCGCCTGGCGCTTGACGTCCTCCGATCCCATGTAGACGACGCACTGCATGCCGTAGCGCGCAGCTACTGTTGCCGCGGCGACCCCGTGCTGACCGGCGCCCGTCTCGGCGATGATGCGCGGCTTGCCCATGCGCCGCGCGAGCAGCGCCTGCCCGATGCAGTTGTTGATCTTGTGCGCGCCGGTATGGTTGAGGTCCTCGCGCTTGAGATATATCTGGGCGCCCCCCAGGCGCTCCGACCAGCGCCGTGCGTGGTAGATGGGGCTCGGGCGGCCGACGTAGTGCCTGAGCTCGCCTTCGAATTCGGCGCGGAAGTCGGGATCGCCGCGGAAGCGCGTGTACTGCTCGAGCAGCGCGTCGAGCGCGTGGATCAGCGTCTCGGCTACGAACACTCCGCCGTAGGGGCCGAAGTGACCCCGGGCGTCGGGCAAGTCAACCATCTGCACTGCGCACCTCGCGGAGAAAGGCGAAGATCTTGGTCGAACTCTTGATGCCCTTGCGCGGCCTTCCGTCGTCGCCAGTCACTTCCACGCCGCTCGACACATCCACCCCCCACGGTCGCACTCGTCGTATCGCAGCGGCAACGTTTCCGGGGTTGAGTCCGCCGGAAAGAATCAGGCGGTGCGGCGACGCGTCGGTCAGTTGCGGGGGCAGTTGCGCCCAGTCGAACGTGGCGCCGGTGCCGCCCGGCGTGCCCCCGGGCTGAAACGCATCGAACAGCAGCGCGCGCGCGCCCGAAAAGCGACCCGCGTATTGTAGCAAATCGTTCCCGGGCTTCACCGGCACCGCCTTGATGTACGGGCGGCCGAAGCTCGCGCACAGCTCGGGTGGCTCGTCGCCGTGAAACTGCAGCAGGTCGAGCGGCACCGCGGCGAGCACCGCGTGGACGGCAGCAGGGTCGGGGTCGACGAACAGACCCACCGCCGTGACGAACGCGGGGAGCGCGGCGATGATCGCACGCGCCTGCTCGAAGCTCACGCAGCGCGGCGTGCCCGGCCAGAAGATGAGACCGATGGCGTCTGCGCCGGCGCGCGCCGCCGCGATGCCGTCCTCCGCGCGCGTGATGCCGCAGATCTTCACCCGCGTGCGTGCCGGTGCGTCGGTCAGCATCGCGGTATGCGAACGGGCACGAGCGTCGCCGGCAGGTTCCAGCGCGGCGGGTAATCGACGCCGCTCAGGTAAAGCCCGGCCGCCGAGAACGTCGGCGCGGCGCGCGTGCGATCGCGTCCGGCGAGCAGCTCGCCCAGCCAGCTCGCCGGCTGGCGTGCGCTGCCAACGTAGACGAGCGCGCCGACGATGTTGCGCACCATGTGCTGCAGGAATGCGTCGGCGTGAAGATCGAAGCGCAGCATGTCGTCCTCGCGCACGATGTCGATGCGGTCGAGCGTCTTCAGCGGCGATTTCGCCTGGCACTCGGCCGCGCGAAATGCCGAGAAGTCATGCTTGCCGAGCAGCGGCTCGGCCGCCTTGCGCATCGCCTCGACCGCGAGGGGTCGATGGTACCAGCCGACGCGCGTGCGCAGCAGTGCCGGCCTCACGGGCCGGTCGAGAAGGAGATACGTGTAGTGCCGCCCCGTGGCAGCGAAGCGCGCATGGAAGTCGTCGGGCACGCGCAGCGCCCAGCGCACGGCGATTGCCTCCGGGAGCAGTGAGTTGACGCCGCGCACCCACGCGTCGTCGGGCCGCTCCGCAGCGCTGTCGAAGTGCACGACCTGCAGCGTGGCGTGTACGCCCGTGTCCGTGCGTCCCGCGGCGACGGCGCTGACGGGGTGTCCGGCCACGGCGCCAAGCGCGCGTTCCAGCGCGTCCTGCACTCCGCTTCCGTCGGCCTGAGACTGCCAGCCGTGAAACGGGCCTCCGTCGTACTCGAGTCCGATGGCGATGCGCATGGTGAAAAAAAACGGCGGCTGCTCGAGCCGCCGCCGTCGTGTCTCTGATCTGCTTAAGCCAGCTTCGACAGCAGCGCTTGCGCCTCTGCTTTCTGCTGGTCGTCGCCCTCGTGCAGAACTTCCTGCAGA
>Ga0335079_10003677_pt1 | contig 17670 bp, 15 predicted proteins | sample Lox_Sample_33_FD_206719 | JGI IMG/M metagenome (GOLD analysis project Ga0335079, IMG submission 206719) | Soil microbial communities from Loxahatchee National Wildlife Refuge, Florida, United States - Lox_Sample_3.3 | ecosystem: Environmental > Terrestrial > Soil > Wetlands | place: USA... | reverse complement strand
TCCTCCAGCAGCTTGATCTGCTTGCTGACGCCGGGCTGCGAGGTGTGCAGCTTGTGCGCCGCCGCCGTGATGTTGAGACCGCTCTGGGCGACAGCGGCCAGGTAACGCAGTTGATGGAGCTTCATGCCAAGCTCAAGGCTACCGCCCCGTGACAGGCCTGTCACCGCTCCATAACCGCCGCGCAGCCCCTAAGAAGCAATGCTTCGTACGGTTCGCCGACGCACCGCGGCTATAGTCGGGTGGCCATGGACTATCTCCCGGTGTTCCTCCGCCTGGCGGGTGTTGCCGCCGTCGTCGTCGGCGGCGGCCACGTGGCGGCGCGCAAGGCCGACTGGCTGCTCAGGAGCGGCGCGCGCGTCACCGTGCTGGCGCCGGAGCTCGGGCCGCAACTCGCGCTGCGCGTGGCGCGCGGCGAGCTCACGCACCTCGCAGAAGCCTTCGCGCCCGAGCGGCTCGCGGGCGCCGCGGCGGTCATCGCCGCGAGCGACGACCGCGCGGTGAATGCCGCGGTATCGCGGGCGGCGCGTGCGCGCCGCATTCCCGTCAACGTCGTCGACTCTCCCGAGCTCTCGAGCTTCATCTTCCCGGCCATCATCGACCGCTCACCGATCGTGGTCGCGGTGAGCTCAGCGGGCGCGAGTCCGGTACTCGCCCGGCGCGTGCGCGCGCAGATCGAGGCCCTGCTGCCCGCACGGCTCGGCGCGCTCGCCCGCTTCCTCGGCGCCCGGCGCGCAGCGGTCAACCGGGCGCTCGCGCCCGCGGCGCGGCGTCCCTTCTGGGAACGGTTGCTCGATGGGCGTGCCGGCGTTGAGGTCCTGAGCGGTGATGAGTCCGCCGCCGCGCGCAGCTTCGCCCGCGAGCTGCGCGGCTCCAGCGACGGTCCCGGCGAGGTCTATCTCATCGGCGCAGGCCCCGGCGACCCGGACCTGCTCACGCTGCGCGCCCTGCAGCTCCTGCAGGAGGCCGACGTGATCCTCTACGACCGGCTGGTGCCCGATGCGATCCTCGAGCGTGCGCGGCGCGACGCCGAGCGTATCTTCGTCGGCAAGGAGACCGGCGATCATGCCGGGCAGTCGCGCATCAACCAGCTGCTGGTGAGCCTGGCGCGCGCAGGTCGGCGGGTTGCGCGCCTCAAAGGCGGCGACAGCTATGTGTTCGGGCGCGGCGGCGAGGAGATCGAGGTGCTCGCGCGCGCGGGCATCCCCTATCGCGTCGTTCCCGGGATCACGGCGGCGCTCGGCGCCGCCGCCGCCGCCGACATTCCGCTCACGCACCGCCGGCTCGCGCACAGTGTGACCCTGGTGAGCGGCCATGCCGCGGCGGATGACTCGCTCGACTGGCGCGCGCTGGCCCGCCCGCATCAGACCATCGTGTTCTACATGGCGGTCGCGCAGCTGCCCCGGATCGTCGCACGGCTGCGCTCTGCGGGAGCCGCGGCAGATCTGCCCGCGGCCATCGTCGAGCAAGCGACGCTGCCTGCGCAGCGCGTACTGCGCGCGCCGCTCGCCTCGCTGGCCGCGCTCGCGGCGCGCGCGCAGGTCGCGGCCCCCGCGCTGCTCATCGTGGGGGAGGTCACGGCACTGGCCGCAAGCGCGGGCCGCGCGCCCCTGCCTGACCGGGCACCGCTGCAGCCTGCGGACTGCGTTACTATCGCCCTGGCATGAGCAGCGTCGCGGGTTTCACCGGAGCCGTGGGCAACACGCCCCTCATTCGCCTTCGCCGGGTGAGTGAGGAGAGCCGCTGCGAGATTCTCGGCAAGGCCGAGTTCATGAACCCCGGCGGCTCGGTCAAGGACCGCGCCGCCGCCGCCATCATCGCCGACGCCGAGCGGCGCGGGCAGCTCGAGGCCGGTGGCACCGTCGTCGAGGGCACGGCCGGTAACACCGGCATCGGACTCGCGCACGTCTGCAACGCGCGCGGCTACCGCTGCATCATCGTCATGCCCGACAACCAGTCGCCGGAGAAGTACCGGCTGCTCGAGATGCTGGGTGCCGAGGTTCACAAGGTCCCGGTCGTCCCCTACAGCAATCCCAACCAGTATCAGAAGGTGGCCCAGCGCCTCGCCGCTTCCCTTCCCAACGCGATCTGGTCCAACCAGTTCGACAACACCGCCAATCGCGACACGCACGTCGCCACCACCGGTCCCGAGATCTGGGCGCAGACCGGCGGGCGGATCGATGCCTTCGTGGCGGCGACCGGCACGGGCGGCACGCTCGCCGGGGTCGCGAAGTTCCTCAAGTCGAAGAGCCGCGCCGTGCGCTGCGTGCTCGCCGACCCGCCCGGCAGCAGCCTGTACGAATACTTCCGCAGCGGCACGCTGCAGGCGACCGGCAGCGGGTCGATCACGGAAGGCATCGGCATCGGTCGTATCACGGCCAATCTCAAGGACGCGCCGATCGACGGCGCGGTGCACGTTCCCGACACCGAGACGGTTCGCTGCGTCTACCGGCTGCTCCACGAGGAGGGACTCTTCCTCGGCAGCACCAGCGGCGTCAATGTCGCGGGCGCGCTCCAGGTCGCGCGCCAGCTCGGACCCGGACATACTATCGTCACCGTGCTTTGCGACGGCGGAGCCAAGTACCAGTCGCGGCTCTTCAACCGTGCCTGGCTCGAGGAGAAGGGCTTGGCGGCTTACGCCCCGACGCCGGCTCCCGGACCGCCCGTCAGCCTGTCGCAAACGCTCGTGGCCTGAGGTGTTGGCCGCCCGCGCCCCTCGCGCGTGAGCCTCACTCTGACACGGCGCGCTGGTGCTGGCCGCCGGCCGACCGATCGTGAGAGAGTTCCGAGTGATGGAACCTGTTGGCTCGGCGGAGCTGGATGCACTGCGGCTCTCCCTGGAAGTCGCCACGCGCAGTGTTGCCTTCAGCCTGCCGCTCGCGGTGCTGGTCGCCTGGATCCTGACCCGCGCCCGCTTCCCGGGACGCACCCTGTTCGATGCCTTCGTGCACCTGCCGCTGGTGCTGCCTCCGGTCGCGGTCGGCTACGTGCTGCTGCTGCTCCTCGGGGCCCGGGCGCCGCTCGGCCGCTGGCTGCAGGTGCATTTCGGCATCCAGCTGCCGTTCACCACCGCGGGCGCGGCGCTCGCGACCGCGGTCATGACCTTTCCGCTCATGGTGCGCGCCATCCGCCTGTCCCTCGAGAACGTCGACCGCGGACTCGAGGCCGCCGCGCGCACACTCGGAGCCCGCCCGCTGGATCGGTTCCTCACCATCACGCTGCCGCTGATGCTGCCCGGCATCCTCGCCGGCGCGGTGACCGCGTTCGCCGCCGGTCTCGGCGAGTTCGGCGCCGTCATCACCTTCGCCGCCAATATCCCCGGCGTGACCCGGACCTTGCCGCTGGCGCTCTACACCGCGATGCAATCGCCCGACGGCGATCCGCTCGCCCTGCGCCTGGCGATCCTCTCCTTCGTCTTAGGGCTGGCCGGCCTGCTCGCCGCCGAGGTCCTCGTGCGGCGCGTGCGCCGGCTGCTGGGGCGTTAGCGGCATGCTGCGCGTCTCGCTGCTCAAGCGCCGCCCGGAATTCACGCTCGCCGCCTCGTTCGCGGCTCCGACGCCCGGCGTGATCGCGCTGTTTGGCCGCTCCGGCAGCGGCAAGAGCACGCTGGTCGACATGCTCGCCGGGCTCCTGCCCCCCGATGAGGGCGAGGTGCAGCTGGCCGGCACCGTACTGACCGACACGCGCGCAGGTATCGCCGTGACGCCCGAGCGGCGGCGCATCGGTTATGTGTTCCAGGATGCGCGCCTGTTCCCGCACCTCACCGCGGCGGGGAATCTGCGCTACGGCGAGAAGCGCGCCCGCTCGGTTCCCCACTCCATCCGCTTCGAGGAGGTGGTCGATCTCCTCGGCCTCGCGGCGCTGCTCGCGCGGCGCCCGCACCAGCTCTCCGGCGGCGAGCGCCAGCGCGTCGCGCTCGGCCGGGCGCTGCTGTCACAGCCGCAGCTGCTGCTGCTGGACGAGCCGCTGGCCGCGCTCGATGTGGCGCGGCGCGAGGAAGTCCTTCCCTACCTCGAGAGGCTGCGCGACTGGCTGGCGATCCCCATGGTGTACGTGAGCCACCAGTTCGAAGAGGTGTTGCGGCTCGCGACCTACATCGTGCTGCTCGAGGAAGGACGGGTGCTCGCGGCCGGGGCGGTCGGAGAGATCAGTCTGCGCCCCGAGCTGCGCAGCATCGTCGCTCCCGACCTGGTCGGTGCGGTGCTCGACGGGCTGGTGACCGGGGTCGATGCGGCCGGCGACGTGGCGGAGCTCGCCATCGGCTCGGGGAAGCTGCAGGTGAGTCTTCGGGAGGTACCGATCGGGGCGCGCGTACGGGTGCAGCTCCTGGCGCGTGACATCATCCTCGCGATCCAGCCCATCGAGGGCCTGAGCGTGCGCAACGCTCTGCTCGGCACCGTCACCGAGGTCACCCCCGAGATGCATGCGAGCGTGCTCGTGAAGGTGGACGTGGGCGGCCCGATCGTGCTGGCCCGCATCACCGAGGCCGCTCGAGCGGCGCTCAGGCTCGCGCCCGGGGATGCAGTCTGGGCGCTCGTCAAGGCGGTCTCGACGCGCGGGCATGCCTTCCGCCTCTTCGGCGCTCCGGTGCGGCGCGCCTGAGCGCACGCCTTCAGGCGTCGGGAATTGCCTTCTCGCTCACCATCGTCAGCACGTCGTAGTTGGCGACCGCTTCGCCGTTCTGATTGCTGATCGCCGTGTCCCAGCGCACCTCGCCGTAACCCGCGCCGGCCCGCAGCGATTTCTCCTTGCAGGTGAGGCGCACGCGGATGCGGTCGCCGGGCTTCACCGGCTTCACGAAGCGCAGGCTGTCCAGCCCATAGTTGGCGAGCACCGGTCCGTAAGGCGCATCGACGAACAGTCCCGCGGCGGCCGCCACCAGAAAATAGCCGTGCGCCACGCGCCCGCCGAAGAGCGGATTGCGCTTCGCCTCCGCCTCGTCCATGTGTGCGTAGAAGCGATCGCCCGAGAGCGCCGCGAAGCGCTCGATGTCATCGACCGTGACCTCGCGCTCGGCGGAGTGGAAGGTGTCGCCGATCCGGAGCGAGCCGAAGGGCTTGCGGAAAGGGTGCATCCCGGGATCGAGCTCGCGGGCCCCTCGTGTCCAGCGTCCGCTCGCCGCCGTGATGACATCCGGTGTGCCCTGGATCGCCGTGCGCTGCAGGTAGTGCATCACGCCGCGAATGCCGCCCATCTCCTCGCCACCGCCGGCGCGGCCCGGGCCGCCGTGCACCAGGTGCGGGAGCGGCGAGCCGTGGCCGGTCGATTCCTTTGCGCAGTGGCGATTCACCACCACGATGCGGCCGTGGTACGGCGCGAGTCCGAGAACCAGCTGGGCGGCGGTCGCATCGTCCGCCGTGAACACCGAGCCCGCCAGGCTGCCGCCGCTGCGGCGCGCGAGCGCGATCGCCTCGTCCGTGTCCCGGTACGCGACCACGGTGCACACGGGACCGAAGGCCTCCACCGAGTGGATGGCACGCGCCCGCCCGGCGTCCCGGCAATAGAGCAGCGTCGGGGCGATGAAGGCGCCGCGCTCGGGGTCTGCGCCGACGGGCTCGGGCTTGCCATCTCCACCGGCAACCACTTCCGCTTCCTGCTTGAGCTTGCCAAGCTGCTCGGTCACCTCGCGCCGCTGGCTCAGGGATGCGACCGGGCCCATGCGCACCTGCTCGAGGCGCGGGTCACCCAGCACCACTTTCGCGAGCGCGGCGCGCAGGCCCTCGATGACCTCGCCGGCACATGCCTGCGGCACGATCGCCTTGCGGATGGCGGTGCACTTCTGACCGGCCTTGACCGTCATCTCGCGCACCACCTCGCGCACGTAGAGATCGAGCTCGGGCGAGCCGCGTCCGGCATCGGGGCCTAGGATCGAGGAGTTGAGCGAGTCGGTCTCCGCCGTGAAGCGCACGGAGTTGGCCATCACCGTGGGGTGCTGGCGGAGCTTGAGCGCGGTGCTCGCCGAGCCGGTGAAAGACACGACATCCTGACAGGTGAGGTGCTCGAACAGGTCCCCTACCCCGCCGCAGATGAGCTGCAGCGCTCCCTCGGGCAGGATTCCCGACTCGAGAATCCGCCGGCAGACCCGTTCGGTCAGGTAGCAGGTCTGGGTCGCGGGCTTCACGATCGCCGGCACACCCGCGAGCAGCGTCGGCGCCAGCTTCTCCAGCATCCCCCATACCGGGAAGTTGAAGGCGTTGATGTGGACCGCCGCGCCCTCGAGCGGCACACACAGATGCTGTCCGACGAAGGTTCCGGTCTTCGACAGTGCCTCGACGGCGCCGTCCAGGTAGACGCGGCTGTTGGGGAGCTCCCGGGTGCCCTTGCTCGCGTAGACGAACAGCGTGCTGATGCCGCCGTCGATGTCGATCCAGGAGTCGCCACGGGTGGCGCCGGTCGCGAAGGAGACCGGGTAGTACTCGTCCTTATGCTCGCTGAGATCCCTGGCGACCGCCTTGAGGAGCGCGGCGCGCTCGTGGAAGGTGAGCCGGCGCAGATTCGGGCCGCCCACCTCGCGCGCCCAGGCGAGCATCGCCGCCGCGTCCAGCCCCGCGGCGCTCGCGTGCGTGATCACCTCGCCGGTGGTGGCATCGCGCAACGCCGCACCGGCGCCGGTGCCGGCGCGCCACTTGCCCGCGGCGTAGCTCTCGAGCTGCATGGCCTCACTCCTCGATGGTCGTGACCTGTCCGTCGATCCGGTACGAGCGTCCGCGGAACAGCGCCACGCGCTCACCACGCTGATTCGTCACCTTGATCTCGTAGATGCCGTTGCGCTTCGTACGCCACAGCTCGCTCGCCTCGGCGGTGAGCTGGTCGCCGGCGCGCGCCGCCGCGAGGAAGTCGATCGCGCCGGCAGCGGCCACCGTGCTCTCGTTGTAGGAATTGCACGCGAAGGCGAAAGCGCTGTCGGCGAGGGCGAACACGATGCCGCCATGACAGACGTCATGGCCGTTCAGCATGTCCGGCCGCACCGTCATGACGACGCGCGCCCGGCCGGGCCGCACCTCGACCAGGCGCATGCCGAGAGCCTGCGAGGCGCGGTCGCGCTCGAACAGCACCTGCGCCGACCGCTCGGCGATGCGCTGCGCGCGCTCCAGGACGCCGGACTTGCTCATGTCAGTTCCCATTCATCGTCCCGAGAATCGCGGCGTGCGCTTCTCCGTGAAGGCGGCCACCCCCTCGGCGTAGTCGGCGGTACGCCCGAGCTCCCCCTGATAGTCGCGCTCGATGTCGAGCTGCTCGGCGAGCGTGCGTCCCCAGCTCTCGTAAATCGCCTGCTTGGTGCGCGCCAGCCCGCGCGTGGGAGCGCCGGCAAACTGCCGCGCCAGCTCATCGACCACGCTGCCGAGCTCCGCGTCGTCGACGCAGCGCCAGATGAGCCCCCAGGCGGCGGCCTGTTCGGCCGGGAGCTTCTCGCCGAGGAACGCGAGGCCGAGCGCGCGCGCGGTACCCACCGTGCGCGGCAGGAACCAGCTGCCGCCCGAGTCGGGCACCAGCCCGAGCCTGGCAAATGCCTGCACGAAGGCGGCCGAGCGCGCCGCGACGACCAAGTCGCAGGCGAGTGCGATGTTGGCGCCGGCCCCGGCGGCGACCCCGTTCACCGCCGCAATCACCGGCAGCGGCAGTGCCCGCAGGGCGAGGACCATGGGCTTGTAGTTCTTCTCGATCGACTCGCCGAGATCCGCCGCCTGGCCGCCCGGGCTCACCGCCCGGTCGTTGAGGTCCTGCCCCGCGCAGAAGCCACGGCCGGCGCCCGTAATCACCAGCACGCGCGCTTCCCGGGCGCGCACCTCGGCGAGCGCGCTGCGCACCTCGGCGTGCATCGCGGTCGTGAAGCTGTTGAGGCGCTCCGGCCGATTGAGGGTGAGGCGTGCAATGCCGCCGCTCTGCTCGAAGAGGATGGTCTGGTAGCTCACCGTGTACTCACTTCTCGTCGTAGTCGAGCTCGAGCGTCTCGCTCTTGACACGCGACTGGCACGCCAGCACGTAGCCCTGCTCGAGCTCCCAGTCCTCGAGAGCGTAGTTCTGCGCCATCTCGACCTCGCCGCGCACTACCTTGGTACGGCACGTCGAGCAGACCCCCGCGCGGCATGAGAAGGGCAGCTCGATGCCGGCACGCGCCGCGGCATCCAGCACGGTCTCGGCGTTCATCTGCATCGTGAAGACGCGGCGCCGCCCGTCCATCACGATGGTGACTTCGGCCTGCGTCCTGGCGGGCGCCGCGGCCGGCGGCCTGGGAGCGGCCACGGCAACCTCCGCGGCGGGGGCAGCGCGTCCGGCGCCCTCGCCCGCCGTCGCCACGCTGAAGTGCTCGGCGTGAATGCGCGCACCCTCGACACCCAGCGCGCGCAGGCTCCCGCCCACCTGCTCGATCATGTCGCCGGGCCCGCACACGAAGTACTCGGCGATCTCGCCCGGCCGGAACAGGGCCGCAGCAAACTCCCGCACCCGCTCGCCATCGATCCGGCCGTTGTAGAGCGCGACCTCCTGCGGCTCGCGGCTCATCACGAAGTGCAGCGAGAGCCGCTCGAGATAGCGGTCCTTGAGCGCGAGCAGCTCCTCGAGACACATCGTGCGCGCACTGCCGCTGTTGCCATAGAAGAGTATGACGCGCTTCTCCGGCAGCGCGAGCAGCGCGCGCGCCACCGAGAGCACCGGTGTGATGCCGCAGCCGGCGGCGAAGGCGACGTAGCTGCCGCCCCGTTGCGCGGCGGTGCGCGGCGTGAAGCTGCCGTTGGGAGGCAGTACCTCGAGCGGATCGCCGGCGCGCAGCTGCTCGGCGAGATAGCGCGACATCTTCCCCGCCGTGTGCACGCGCGGCACGATCACGAGCGGCCACTCGCCCGGTGCGTTCACCGGCGAGTAGGTGCGCCGCACTTCCTCGCCATCGATCTCGGCGCGCACTACGAGGTGCTGCCCGGCGGCGCCGAGGTACTCAGCGCGCAGCTCCGCAGGCACCTCGAGCGCGATCGCCACGGCGTCTTCCGCATCCGGGCTGATGGCGCTGACCGTGAGCGAATGGAAGCGCAGCATCTCAGATGCACTTGAAGTGATCGAATGGCTCGCGGCAGGCACTGCAGACGTAATGCGCCTTGCAGGGGGTGGAGCCGAATTCGCTGATCCGCTCGGTCGCGAGGCTCCCGCACCGCGGGCAGCGCACCGGCTGGGACATCCGGCCCTGGACTGTCGCGGCCGGCGGGGAGATGCCAAAGGCTTCGAGCTTGGCGCGCCCCTCGGGGGTCACCCAGTCGCTGGTCCACGGGGGCGAGAGAACCTCCTCGAGCAGCGCGTCGCCGTGGCCAGCCTCATCGAGCGCGGCGCGGGTCGCGCTGCGGATCGCGGCGGTCGCCGGGCAGCCGGTGTAGGTCGGGGTGATGCCGACGTGCAGCCGTCCGTCTGCGGCGCGGTGCACGTAGCGCACGATGCCTAAGTCGACGATGCTGAGCACCGGTATCTCGGGATCGGGCACGCGCGCGAGGACACGCCACACCTCGCCCTCGGCCGCGCTGGACTGCGCCGCTCTCACCAGCGGACCCCCGGATAGCTGCGCTGCAGATGCTGCATCTCGCCGAGCAGGTGGCCGAGATGCTCGGTATGCACACCGCGCTTGCCGTGCCAGGGGTACGGCTGATGCGCCGGGCGCGCCAGCGTCGCCTGGTTGAGATCCTCCGCCACGCGCCTTGCGAAGCGCTCGGCGGCCGCGGCGAGCTGCGGTGCGATCCCCGCCGCGGCCATGCGCTCGTCGATCTCGTCGGCAGTGAACAGCTCCCCGGTGAAGCGCCACAGGGAGTCGACGGCCTGCTGCGCGCGCGCCTGGCTCTCCGCGGTGCCGTCGCCGAGACGCGCCAGCCAGCCGCTGCTGAAGCGATAGTGGTAGCGCGTCTCCTTGAGCGCCTTGGCGGCGATCGCCGCGAGCCGCGTATCCGCGGATCCGGCGAGGCCCTCGTAGACCTCGATCTGCCAGGCATCGATCAGCCACTGGCGCACGATGGTGTGGGCGAAGTCGCCGTTCGGCTGCTCGGCGAGCGTGAGATTCAGGAACTCGGGCGCATCGCGCAGGAACGCGAGCGCGTCCTCGTCACGCCCCTGGCCTTCGATCTCCCCGGCGTAGGTGAGCAGCAGCCGCGCCTGGCCGATGAGGTCGAGCGCGAGGTTGGCGAGGCCGAGGTCCTCCTCGAGCGCCGGCGCGTGGCCGATCCACTCTCCGAGGCGCTGCCCGAGCACCAGGCTGGTGTCGGCGAGGCGCAGCACGTAGCGGAACAGCGCCTCGTTCAGCGCCCGGTCGCGCCGCGCGGGCGCTGCGGCCGCCGTGCTCACAGATTCTTCACCTCATCGGGAATCGCATAAAACGTCGGATGCCGGTACACCTTGTCGCGCGCCGGCTCGAACAACGCCTCCGACTCGCCCGGGTCCGAGGCGACGATGTCGGCCGAGCGCACCACCCAGATGCTCACGCCTTCCTGGCGCCGGGTATACACGTCGCGCGCGTGCTCGATCGCCATGCGCGCGTCCGCAGCGTGCACGCTGCCGACGTGCTTGTGCTCGAGCCCGGAGCGCGAGCGGATGAACACCTCGAACAGCGGCCAGTCGGCCGTTGACGGATCCGGGGCCGGACTGCTCATGCCTGCCTCCTGGCCTGCGCCTGCTCGCGTGCCGCCTGCCTGGCGGCATGCGCCGCCGCCGCCTCGCGCACCCAGGCCCCGGCCCGGTAGGCCTCGCGGCGCGCCTCGAGCCGCTCGCGGTTGCACGGGCCGTTGCCCTTCAGCACGGCGTGGAACTCATTCCAGTCGATCGGCCCGATGACGAAATGCTGCGTGGCCTCGTCCCAGCGCAGTGCGGGGTCGGGGATCGTCAGCTCGAGGAACTGCGCCTGCGGCACGGTGATGTCGATGAATCTCTGCCGCAGCTCGTCGTTGGTGAAGCGCTTGATCTTCCAGCGCATCGACTGAGCTGTGTGCTTCGAGTCTGCGTCCGACGGACCGAACATCATGATCGACGGCCACCACCAGCGATTCAGCGCATCCTGCGCCATGGCGCGCTGCGCCTCGCTCCCCTGCGCCAGCGTCAGCATGATCTCGAAGCCCTGACGTTGGTGGAAGCTTTCCTCCTTGCAGATGCGCACCATGGCGCGCGCGTACGGCCCGTAGGAGCAGCGGCAGATCGGGATCTGGTTCATGATCGCCGCGCCGTCGACCAGCCAGCCGATCGCGCCCACGTCCGCCCAGGTGAGCGTCGGGTAATTGAAGATGCTCGAGTACTTCGCCGCGCCCGACAGCAGCTGCTCGAACATCTCGGCGCGCGAGATGCCGAGCGTCTCAGCGGCGCTGTAGAGGTACATGCCGTGGCCGCCCTCGTCCTGCACCTTGGCCATCAGCACCGCCTTGCGGCGCAGGCTGGGCGCGCGCGTGATCCAGTTGCCCTCGGGAAGCATGCCGACGATCTCGGAGTGCGCATGCTGGGAGATCTGCCGGATGAGCGTTTGACGGTAGGCATCCGGCATCCAGTCCTTGGGCTCGATCTTCTCATCGGCGTCTATGCGCGCCTCAAAGCGCGCCGCCGCGGCCTTGGCATCCGCGGCCGGCGCCGCTACCGGCTCCCGCCCGTGGACGTCGAGCGCCTGCGTGTACATGCGTGTTACCCCAGGGGGCCGTACGGTCCCCTTGCCTCGATGCGGCACAAGGCTAGCACAACGAAAACCGGGGATATTCCCATCGACACCAGGCACAGGGATGTGCCCGCCGCCGCAGGTGGCGGGCGTCGAGCAAAAACGACGCTTTTTGCTCGACGCCGCGCTGGGCCGGGCAGGACGCCCGGCTCCAGCGCTTCATACTAGTCGCTCAGCACCACCGCCATGAAGCTCACCGACTGCACGCCGGTGCTCATGTCATAGGGTCCCTCGGAGTCGACCCGCAGCAGCTGCGTGGTCCCGTCGAGGTCCGCGGCGAGCGCCGTGATGAAGTCGCTGAAGGTCGAATACACCTGGAACTGCCAGCTCATGCGGTGCCCGATCGCAAACAGCATGGGGGACGAGGCGGTGTTCGGCACGAAGGAAAGCCCGGCGCTCACGCTGCCCGGATCCTCCCTCACCGGGCCGATGAACGCCACGTGCTCCGCCGCGCTCTGCACGGTCGCCTGAGTCATCATCACGCTGGCGGCGCTCAGGGGCGAGACGAAGGGCGCGGTCGGCCCGGGCGTCATCCACTCGAGGTGCAGCCGGGCATTCGCGGTCGCGAAGTTCACCAGCGTCTCCGCGGCGAAATCCGGCGGCGCCGACCCGAACGGCGTCACGAAGCCGTCGAACGCGATCGGGAATCCGGTGCTGAGCGTCGGCAGCGGCAGCGCCGCGGGAACGCCCACGGTGTAGGCGCTCGCCGTGGCGTCCATGCCGGTCATGCCGGTGCCGGCGAAGTTGAAGGCCGCCGGCGGCAGGCCATCGAGTGCCTGCAGGTTCATGGTCACCACGCCGCTCGTCGCGGAGGTGAACTGCCCCCAGGCGCGCGTCACCATCAGCCGCACGCTCCCGGAGCTCGCATCGAGGGTCCGGTTGCCGCTCGAGTCGCTGCCGGCCTTGCCGAACGCCTGCAGATGCTGGCCGACGGAGATGTCCTGCGGCCCGAAGGTTCCGGACTGACCGTCCTCGGTGACCATGGTGCCGGAAGCCACCGTGACCATGACCTGGCCGAAGAAGCCGAAGTCGTTCGCGCCCATGTTGGTGCCCATGGCGCTGTCATTGGTGCCCGAGGCGGCGCTCATGACTACTCCACCCTGGACACCGCCGCCCCCCTGCGGCTCGAAGAACGCATGGCGCACGGTCAGCACGTCCCCGCTGCGCCCGACCACGGTGCCTTCGACGCTGTCGAGGCCGGCGCCCGGGACGCTGGTGCCGGCGAACACCTGCGTGGCCGTGAAGGTCTTGGTAGTGGTATCGAACGTCCCGAGGGCGAGGGTCATCGCTCCGGTCGGCACCGCCGCGAGCGCAGTCAGGCCCGCATTACCGGTGTAAGCGGTGCCATTGATGGTGAACGCAGTGGTCGCGGTCGTGTAGACCACGACCTGACCCATGCCGTCATCCGCGTGGGTGAAGAACGGCCACACCTGGACCGTGTACGAAGTCTGGCTCGAGGTGTTGGTGACGCTCACCAGCGGCCCGCGCACGCGGATCGGCCTGGTGACATCGGGCGTGAGGCTCGCCACCAGCACCGGGTTGACCGTCACCATGACGGCGCTAGCCGCGGTCGAGGAGGTGATGGTCGACGGCGCCACGGTATTCGAGGCGCTCAGGTTGAAGTCGAGCGCCAGATGCGAGACCGTGCCGTTGGTGATGAGGAGCGGCGACCCGGACGGCAGCTGCAGCGTCACCGTTATCTGACTGTTCGGCGAGACCAATGGGTTGTTGGTCGTGCCGTTGATGATGTTCGCGGCCGGCACCGTGATGCCGCCGGCGCCGTTGTCGATGACGATGGTCGCGCTGCTGTAGTCGAGCGTCAGAGCAACGCCGGTATACTGGCCGCTGGGAACCTGCTGGGCACTGATCACCTCCGACAGGTCGACCAGCTGTGCGAAGTCAACCGTGGTGGTGACCGGCACCGTCTCGACCGTGGTGCCGTCGGCGCGTGTCAGCTGCAGCGACACGACGTTGACCATGTAGCTGAGGAAATCCCCGGGCATGTCCGTCAGGGTCACCATCGCGGTGCCGGTGTTGGCCGGTGGCGATGAGTTCATGCTCGTCGATGCGCCGCCGCCGCAGGCGTTGACCAGCAACGCACCGGTGAGTCCGGCGACGGCGAGCAGATGCAGCGAATGTCGGCGCGCCGCGTTCCAGCAGCGCTTGGCGAGTGCGTTCATGCGGGTGACTCCCCGAAGATCACGTAGTCCTGATAGTCCTGCCTGCGCCGTCCGGAGCATGCCGGGAGTCGCAGATCCCCGCGCGTTTTCTAGCGCTGTGTCAGGTGCAGCACAAACTGTCTCCTGCCCCCGACAGGCGTCGGGGATTACATAACTTTATACATTTTGTAACCAGCGGGGCTTACAGGTCAGGCAGGCGCTCAGCGCGGCTCGCGGCGGTCGATGACGCGCTGCGCCTTACCCGCCGAACGCTCGATCGATCCGGGATCGCCGACGCGCACCCGGACCGAGATCCCGACCAGGGCCTTGATGCTGGCTTCGAGCTCGTGCTGCAGGCTGGCGCGCGACCCGGCAGGAATGCCCTCCAGGCATTCCACCTTGACCGCGAGCTGGTCCAGATGTCCCTCGCGTGTCAGCTCGAGCTGATAGTGCGGCGCCAGGCGCCTGATTCGCAGCACCAGCTCCTCGATCTGGCCCGGGAACACGTTCACTCCGCGCACGATCAGCATGTCATCCGAGCGGGCGCTGATGCGCGCGATGCGGCGCATCGAGCGCGCGGTCGGCGGCAGGAGCGCGGTCAGATCACGTGTACGGTAGCGGATCATCGGCAGCGCCTGCTTGGTGAGCGAGGTGAACACCAGCTCGCCGGCGGAGCCCTCGGGCAGCACCGCGCCCGTCGCCGGATCGATGATCTCGGGATAGAAGTGGTCCTCCCAGATCACGGGCCCATCCTTGGTCTCGATGCATTCGCACGCGACGCCCGGTCCCATCACTTCCGAGAGGCCGTAGATGTCGAGTGCGTCGAGCCCGGCGCGCGACTCGATCTCGGCGCGCAGCGCTTCGGTCCAGGGCTCGGCGCCGAAGATCCCGATACGAAGCGAGCTCGCCGCGGGATCGATCCCCTGGCGCTGGAACTCCTCGACCAGCGCCAACATGTAAGAAGGAGTCACCATGATGACGTCGGGCCTCAGGTCGCAGATCAGCTGTACCTGCTTCTGTGACTGGCCGCCGGACATCGGCACCACGGTGCAGCCGAGACGCTCGGCGCCGTAGTGGGCCCCGAGCCCGCCGGTGAACAGGCCGTAGCCGTAGGCGATGTGCACGATATCTCCGGGGCGTGCACCGGCGGCGCGCAGCGAGCGCGCCACGAGGGCCGCCCAGGTGTCGATGTCCTCGCGGCTGTAGCCGACCACGGTCGGCTTGCCGGTGGTGCCGCTCGAGGCATGCAGACGCACCACCTCGGCGCGCGGCACCGCGAACATCCCGAAGGGATAGTGGGCGCGCAGATCGTCCTTCACCGTGAAGGGGAAGCGCGCCAGGTCGGCGAGCGTCTTCAGGTCATCGGGATGCGCACCGGCCAGCTGGCACTTGGCGCGATAGGGCGCAACGTTCTCGTAGGCATGGCGCACGGACCATTTGAGCCGCGTGAGCTGCAGCGCGCGCAGCTCGTCCTCGCCGGCGCGCTCGATGGGCTCGAGCTCGAGAGCGCCACGCCGCGCCGACACCAGCGCTCCGCGCAGGCTTCAGGCCGACCAGCCGGCGAGCGTGCCGACGAAGGTCTGCATGAAGCGGTTCGCCTGGTGGCCGTCCATGACGCGGTGATCGAGCGTCAGGGTGGCGTAGCAGCGCGGCCGGACCACGATCTTCTGCTCGTCCCCCTCCTCGACCACCACCGGTCGCTGCTCGAGCTTGCCTATCCCGAGAATCGCCGACTGCGGCTGGTTGATGATGATCGGGGCCGCGAGCAGGCTGCCGCTCACTCCATGGTTCGAGATGGTGAAGGTGCCGCCGCGCACGTCCGCCGGCGCGAGTTTGCCGGCACGTGCCCGGCTCACGAGGTCCTCGAGCGCACGCGCGATCGCGAACAGGTCGAGGCCGCCGGCGTCGTGCAGCACGGGCACGACCAGCCCGGTGCCCTCGACGGCGGTCGCGATGCCGATGTGGATGTCGTCGTAGATCTCGAGCGCCGTATCGGTCCAGCGGCTGTTGGCCTCGGGCACCTCGCGGATGGCCGCGACCGCCGCGGTCACGAAATAAGCCGTGAGGGTCAAGGGCGCGCCGCGGCGCGCGAACGCCTCGCGCTGGCGCGTGCGGTCCTTGAGCACCGCGCCGAGATCGGCCTCGAACACCGTGGTCACGTGTGGCGCGGTGTGCAGCAGGCTCTGCGCCATGTGCTCGGCGATGCGGCGCCGCACCGCCGTGTGCGGCACACGATGACTGCGAATGGCGCCCGCCGCCGGCGCGGCCAGCGCCGCCGATGCGCTCGCTGCGTCCGGTGCGGTCTCTGCCGGCCGTGCGCCGCCTCCTGCGGCGGCCACGCGCAGCACATCCTCGACGGTGATGCGGCCGCCAGGACCGGTACCGGGCACCTGATCCTCCGTGAGGCCGTGCTCGCTGAGAAGCCGGCGCACCGCGGGGCTCGGCTGCCTCCCGGGGCCGGTCAGCGGCGCCGGGGCTACGGCTGCCGGCGCGGAGGTGACCGTGTCGGCTCGCGCTGCAGCGTGAGGGACTCGAGCCCGCGGCACCTGGTGCGCGGCACCGGCGGCGCCCGTCGCGATTCTGCCGAGCAGCTCGCCCGGAGAGATCTCTTCCTGCTCGTGCTTGAGGATCTCGGCCAGCACCCCGCTCGCCGGCGACGCCACCTCGACCGTCACTTTGTCGGTCTCCAGCTCGATCAGCGGCTCGTTCGCTTCGACCGGCTCGCCGACGCGCTTCAGCCAGCGCAGCAGCTGCGAGCGCGTGCCCTCGGTCTCCTCCGCCGGAGCGCGGATCTCGAGACTCGCGCTCATCGGCTCACAGGCTCGCGAGCCTCTGGATGGCGCGCGTAATGCGCGCCACGTCCGGCACGGCGGCCTCGAGCAGCACCGGGCTGTGCGGACTCGGGATATCGGGCATGGCGAGCCGCTCGATCGGCGCCTGGAGACTGTAGAAAGCTTCGCCCGCGAGCGTTGCCGCCACCTCGGCCCCGAAACCGGCGGTCAGATTGTCCTCGTGCACGATCAGGCATCGGTGGGTCTTCCCGACTGAGGCGAGCACGCTGGCCCGGTCCCAGGGCGAGAGCGTACGCAGATCGAGTACCTCGGCGTCAACCTGCGACTCGCGGGTGGCGAGCTCGCAGCGCTCCACCATGGCGCCCCAGGTGACGATCGTGAGCTCGGTGCCCGGCCGCACGAGGCGCGCGTGGCCAAAGGGCACGATGAACTCGTCCCCTGGGTACGGCCGGCGCGCCCAGGCGCCGTCGAGCATGGCGCGGTGCTCGAAGAAAATGACCGGATCGTTGCCCCGCAGGGCCGCGCGCAGCAGCCCCACCGCATCCTCGGCGTTCGAAGGCACCGCGACCTGCCAGCCGACGCCGTGCACCCAGGCGACCTCGTTGGTCTGGCTGTGCCAGGGATCACCGCACTTGAAGAAGCCGCCTGGCATCCGCACCACTACCGGCGCGGCGAAGCGGTTGCGCGTGCGCCAGCGCAGCGTCCCACAGTCATTGAGCTGCTCGGCGGCCGGCTCGGCGTATTTGCGGAACTGGATCTCGGCGACCGGCAGCAGGCCCGCGAGCGCCATGCCGACGGCGCGTCCGATGATCCCCTCCTCGGAGAGGCTCGTGTCGAACACACGCCCGCTGCCGTACTTGTGCTGCAGCCCGAGCGTCGCGCCGTGCACTCCACCCTTCGGCCCCACGTCCTCGCCGAACACCAGCATCCGCCGGTTGAGCGCGAGCTCCGCATCGAGAGTACGGCGGATCGCGGTCAGCATGTTGATACGGGTCGGCTCGGGTTGCGGGCGCTCGCTCGCAGGCGGGTATTCGCAGCCTTCCGGCCGCAAGCCGCCCTG
>Ga0335079_10003676_pt1 | contig 17672 bp, 7 predicted proteins | sample Lox_Sample_33_FD_206719 | JGI IMG/M metagenome (GOLD analysis project Ga0335079, IMG submission 206719) | Soil microbial communities from Loxahatchee National Wildlife Refuge, Florida, United States - Lox_Sample_3.3 | ecosystem: Environmental > Terrestrial > Soil > Wetlands | place: USA: Florida... | reverse complement strand
CTTCCTCATTTTCCCATTTAACAAGACATGCTATTGTTTCTCTCTTCTTACGAAGTATTAAGTTATTACTCTTATTATAAGATAAGTCTTGCGCTTTTCATGTTAATCTAAAAACATGGAACTTGATTAGGTTCAATTTTATAAATATTCGAACGGACGCCCATGGATTTCTAGCTGTTGCTTCAATTAAGCTACCAAAAACTAATCCACTAGAGATGGAACCCTTCTCGCGAAAAGATCCCCTCAAAGAACCGGACGTGCAAGTCACCCTGCATACGGCTCAATCCAAAATTAAAGTTTAGATATATTATAAATGCAAGAAACAATCTAGTTTTATAATTTATTTAAACTTCCGCTTTATGATGTAATTTATGACATATTTTGTGGACTAATCTCATATTTGAAATTAATCCTTTAGCTCCTTTCTTAGAAATAGGTATAATGTGATCAATATGAAGATCATTGTAGTAACTATTTTCAAAGTCAATTACTTTTTGGCATAGAGGACATATTCCTTTTTGTTTTTTAAATAATTTTTCTTTATTAGATTTATATTTACCCATTGATCTTATTTGAGTATTAACATTATATTCTATGAGTTTACGATACTCATCATCATAACTTTGTATTTCCTTCAAGAAATTTGGTAAATTGTAACAATTTGCTGCTATAACCGGGAAGTCATACGGATCTAACAGATATATAGTTTTTCCTTCTTCGGAGTCGGTATAACGCGATTTGTTATATGTTATTCCGCGAAAGTTTCATTTTCGTTCTTTAAATTTATCATTTCCTAAGAAATAAGTTTTAACTATTCGCTTTATTCCTCATCTTCTATGTTTTTTTATTCCTCATTTCATTATTCTTCTAAATATAAATTGTTTTAATCTATTTTTAAATCTTGAACTATTTCCTACATTATAATAAGAACATCATCCTCTGATTACTGGATTTAATTTACTTATAAGTTCATATGCTGTATCATTTTGACTTGTTTTAATTATATACTTTATCTTGTCCATTATTTTAAATAAATTGCTTTTTGTCGGATATAGGGCAATTCCTTCTTTTTTACCTAATCTTTCTTTTATCATAGCATATTTTATCTTCCAGTTATCTCGATACTTAAATGTAAATCCTAAATAATTTAATTCTCGTTTCTTTATTGGGAAAATCTTTGTTTTTATATTATTTAAGTTCAATCCTCTTTCTTTTAAGAATCTTATTATTTCCGGTTTTACATAATTGTTTATGATATGTTTACTTCTTGCAAGAATTACAAAGTCATCTGCATATCTTATACATTTTATACCAAGATTATATCATCTAATTTTTCCTTGTTTATCTTTAATAGTATATCTTTTTGCTTTACTTGCAGTTATTGGTAGTATTGATTCTTCTACTATTTTTTCCAGTCCATTCAAAGTCATATTAGCTAAAATAGGACTAATTATTCCTCCTTGTGGCGTTCCTGATATCGTTTCACTTAATTCTCCCCTATATATGACCCCACACTTTAATCATTCTTTTATAATTCTAATCAATTGTTTTGGTAGGGGTATATTTTTTAATATTCAATCGTGATTTATATTGTCAAAAAATCCTTCTATATCTGCATCAAATACTCATTTTCCTTCTTGATGTGAATTACTTTTCAGTTCAGCTCTTAAAGTTCCAATTGCATTTTTTGCCGATCTATATTTTCTATATCCATAACTGTTTTTATCACTACCTATTTCTACCAGTGGTTCCAAAACTATTTTTATTAATTCTTGGAGGCATCTATCTCGTATAGTTGGTATTCCAAGTGGTCTGAGTTTTCCATCTTTTTTTGGTATAAATACTCGTTTTAATGGATTGGCTTTATATTTTTTAAGGAAAATAATCAAGTTTTCAACCATCTTATGTTTTTGTTCTTGATTCTCAAAGATAAATCCATCAATACCAGGCGTTTTACTTCCTAAATTCCTAGAAACGTTTGTAACCGCAAATTCCCTTGAACTCTTAGATCTAACAAGGATTTCTATTTTTCTTTGAACCTTTCTATGTTTTACACCATACTTTTTTGCTAGATATACCAAATTTATTTGTTCTCCAAGTACTTTACTTTCAAGTTCACCATATGTTAAACCTGTCGGTTCATAACAACTGCACATAGATTTATCTACTTGTGTGCTGTATTGTCTAGATATATTTGAATAATAATATTTGATTCTATCAATTTTGAACAATGATGAATTCTGCCTTCTTATATCGCCGTTAAAACGTATAAGTTGTAATTTTTTACACTTTAGGGAAGGATGCAAATTTACAATATCATCAACTTTCATTGATGCATTCGCTTTTTCATTTATCTTGCCCCCGTACCGATAACATAAAACTTGTTGGTTTACTTGTCCTACATTAGTTCAAGACAGTCTTACATTTTGATAGTCAATTGACCTCTTTATTGAACTAGCATCTTTTAAGACTCCGATATCCATAATTTTATTTTTAATATCTTTATTTATTAATATTTTACTATGGACTTGTCCGAGGTTCCCTGATTTTATTATAGTATGATATACAATTGAATTGTGGATCGTTAGGAAGTACGTATCTGTAAGGGAATTGTCTTGAGAGTCAATCGTGTAATTAAGGTATAAATTAATTACTTTCTCATATAGACGGACATTTATAGTATTATCTACTAATAGCTCATATCCAGGAGTTGAACCCTTTTTATAATAATACTTTGCTTTCGCTATACTTTCAACAACCGCAATATCTACAGAACACCTTTTGAGTATAGCTATATTTCTCGTCTGGTTATTCATCAAACCTTCAGACAGGATTTCGTTGAATCCTGCCCCTTTGAATAATCTGTTTGCTTTTGATTGACGGCAAATAAATAATATAAGTTTTGCAAATAAATGGCTTTTACTCACAAAAATTATATTTTTCCTACTATAATTGTTCAGTCGTAATATCCCTGCTCCTGCCCCAGCTAAACCAATTGTTGCTAAACCTGAACCAATAATTTTAGCTGCTTGTACTAACATAATATTTTAATCTTTTTAATTTATACTTTTTTACTCTTATAAACTTACTATCCACTTATATATTTCTTTTTATAATTAATTATAAAGAATAAACTAATGTTTATTAAATTATAATTAAAATTATATTTATATTTATAATTACTTTCTTATATTTAATAAACAAACATTTATATATTTTTTTTTATATTTAAAAAACTACTTTTAGTTTTTTAAATATTATTATTTAAATATATATTATTTCCCTATTATTTAAATATATATTATTTTTTTTAACTATTTTCAAAAAATATACCATTTATACTATAACACATATGTATAAATTAGGTAATAATCTATTTACTATTTATATTTAGATATCAATTATGTAACTAATACCTAATATAACTATTTAATACATAGAAAAGAATCTATGTATTAAATAAAAACTATTTATCATTCAACTTATAATAAAACAAAATAGTTAATATTTTACATCACAAAAAAAAATTAAATTTACTTATAAATATCTCTTTCGTGCTGTTTGCTGCATATGCGCACTAAGTAATAATTTTATCTTTATATTAACATTTAACTATATCTCACTGATTTAACTTTGTATAATAAGAAAGAAAATAAACTTTATTATTTAAAAATAAATATAATCTTATACTAAAAAGGTTTAAAGATAAACTTAATATATTATATATATATATTAAGTTTACATATATTGTAATTTATGTTGAACGTCTGGAATTGAACCAGAACTCATTATACCACAAACAATTGTTCTTCCTTTAAACTACATTCAACTAAAAAAGGATCAGAGAAAAATATAATGAAAATTAATTAAATGAAGAATAAAAAATAGTTATGATAAAAATAACGTAAATAAAGCAAGAATAAATAAATTTAATAAATAGAAATAAAATATATAAAATTAAAAATATTTAATTATTCTCCTTTTCCTTGGCCTCCTCAAAAGTATACTGCTGCAAATAATATTAATCACACAACATCCACAAAATATTGTTATAGGCGAGAGCAGTTTATTACCCTGCTAGCCCCAACACAGATCGTAGCATGCACGTCTCCGCGCACTACGCTCTTCAGTAAAAATAAATTTATTTATTAAATTTTAATTAGCAATAAATAATTTATTCGATATTTTTAATAATCTTTTTATACGATTTATTCTTAGAATAAATCTTTTTAATATCAACATTTTTAATTGTTTTTTTGAAACTTTCTATTGTATTTAATCCTTTGTTATTTGCTTTATTAATTAACTTTTTAAACAATTTAATAATCTTTTTATCGTTTATAGTTTTTGTTTTATGACATTCAGTGTGAATTAATTGTTTATTATCCTGTTCATTCAGGATTTTATAAATCATAGATATTTTATTGGATAAACTTATAGGAATTTTATGGTCTATTTGTAATCCTTTATATATATTATGGAGATAGTTTCATTCAGCATCCACTCTGTTTAAGTATCATTCATTTCTGTGGGATATTCCAATATGTTTCTCTTCATCTATTAAAGAAGCATTATCATCAAATTCAAACTTAATATGTAAATCATTTTCACATATAGTACATACACCTTTTTGAATTTTAAATAATAATCCATGTTCGTTTTTTTTGATATAATCCAATAAAATCTTTCTTTTTATATATAGTTTAGGATTAATAATACAACTTGTTTCTAGCAAACGAGCGTCTGGTTTTATTAAAGATCAAGGGGAATCCGCACCAAGTTTCCTTAAAAATGGAACAGCCATAGTTGAAGGAATACCATTGGTGTTTTTAGTATGTAGTCCTATGTATTTCTCTTTAAATCTGCAATACTTGTTAATGGCCCACTTTATTTTTCGAGGACCAAATTTTATAAATAAGAATCTCCTTATCCTTCTATCAATATATCAGTCTAAGTGAGCTCTTAGCCTACTTTGTTTCCCCCCTGGACTGAAATAATTAGATCATCCTCTAATTAACAAAGAAAGTTCATGACATAATGTATTTACTGTTTTATATGTATTTTTCATATTTGTAATAGCTTTAACCTTACTTCTTAAACTTTTAGTAGATTCTCTAGATGGAAGACAATACATACCTGTTCAATCTTTTAATTTTCCTGCCTCGTTTCGTCTTGCTTTTACTATTCATGTTACATTTCTAGGATTAATTAGCATAAAAGTTCACCCTAAAAAATTTAATTTACTACCCATCTTTCAAGGAAATATTTTAGTTTTTGTTTCAGATAATACTAATCCTCGCGTATTTAAGAAGGATATTAAAGTTTCCATAATTATTTTTGTTAAATACGCATTATTAATAACAATAATAATATCATCAGCAAAACGGACCAAAGAAATAGTATTTCGACCCCCTAACCTTTCTATCATTCTTCTTGGTGTTAATTCATCCAGTAATTTTCTTCTTTCTAAAAATTCTTTTTTTCCTTCAGGATAAAAATAACCACTTCAAGGATGATTAGTTTTAGTTTTAATACATTCTTCCATAATTTGATCTAATCCATCTAAAGCTCAATTAGCCAAAAGTGGACTTATTGTACCTCCTTGAATTAATCCAGAATTTGTATTTTCATTAGTTACTGAATTATTATGAATAATAGGTGCTTTAAGTAAAGTAAATAAAATATGTTTATATTTTACTGGCAAAGGTACATTATTGAGTAATCATTCATGAGAAATATTATCAAAAAAACCTTTAATATCGCAATCAATGATATGTTTAGTAGTATAAAATTCTGGTACTTTTTTTGATATTACTCTTCGATTTTTGGTTTCTTTAAATGTCATTTGCCTTTTCCTATTATCTCCTCCTCTTCTTTTAAATACAAGACTATTAGATATATGACATATAGCCAAATGGGGATTTCTACCTCTCCTATAAGCAAAAGAGGTTTTATCTCCTAATGGTTCCATAATTGGTTCTAATAAAATTTTTAGTAACATTTGGACACATCGATCCTTTATTGTCGGTATACCTAATGGTCTTAATTTATTTGAATTGTTTTTAGGTATATATACTCTACTGATAGGATCAGCTTTAAAATTAAGCAGTTTATTATACTTTAAATTATTTAATAATTCGAATTTTAAATTTTTATTATATTCTAAAGATCTTTGCCTTATCTTTTCTGCTTCTAAAATTGGATTTTTTAGAAGTTCCTTAAGTCTCTTTCTTTTATTAATAATATACAATCTACCTTTCTTTTTATAATATCGTCTTAAGTTTTCTCTTTCAGTTAAATTTTTAATACCTTTCCGCTCAATAGATTGATTAGTTTTTCCTTTAGCTAAACTTATAATTTGTTTTAGTTTATCTATTTTAGGTGAAAGAATATTGCTAGCTCTTTGTTTACTATTTGCATTGGCTGCTACTTTATGAAATGTCACTCCGTCTATACCTGGAGATAAAGATCCAGAGCTTCTTGATATTAATTCTATAGCAATAATTTTTCATACAATATTTTCAATCTTTAAACTAGTTTCATTTAATAATTTATCTAATATTAATTTCTCTTCTGTTATTGTTCTTGATTGAAATGTTGCAATCAAATATTGAGATTTTTTAAAAGTATCTGCACACTGTTTACCTATTCTAAATTCTTCCTGTCTTTTTAATAAAATGGCTTTTGTCCTAAATATAACATTATTCATAGGTCAAATTTTCTCTTTTATTAAGTTTTTCGCCATTTTATTTAATTCTCCAGTTAAATTGTCAAAATCTTTATTCCCATTATTAGTAACCCTACTTTTATTAGTGTTACTATAATTTCTAGTATTAGAAAAGTTTAACCTTCTTTGAACCCAATAAAGGCTACGGCAAAGAATATTAGAAGATGAAAACATTACTGTCTTCTTATTAAGAAGATCTAATGAATAATAACTATTATTATTCATTCTTTCGTCATTATTATTCCCGTCACAATAATTGAATAGTATTATTTCCTCCGGCCCAACAATATTAAATTGTAGCTTCATTTTATATATATCTACAAGTTCACTTACAGTCTGACAAACCTTCAGTTGATACATATTTTGTATGTACTGGTTATGAGCGTCAACAGATATGATAAGAAAATTGTGCAAATTTTCCATAATAACTCTATACAATAAGGACTTCCAATGTAAATTCATAAAGTATTTACATCCCTTGAATCTTGCTAAGATTCATTCCTCGGTAGTGCTTAGGATATACTTATTCTCTCCAATAAAAAGGGCGCAGAGGATCCATACCAGGTATGGATCCAGATCTTCGATCCGGATCCTGGTCCTTTTAAAGTAAGAGATAAACTTGTAATTAATAAGTAAAGAATAATAACCGTTAAGCGCACGTCAATAAAGTATACCTGACTCTACTCCTACATGGTGTGTATTTGTTACTTGGTAAGAATATATCCTTATTGCACCTACAAGTAAGAATATAGTACCTATTATGACATGTAACCCATGAACATGTTTGTTAAAAAAAAAAGAGTTCTTTATCTCTTTCTTTCATATTTTACAATATGATTCAGACTATGTTATTTATTTAATTCTTTTAATAATTAAATTAGAGAGTGATCTTGGTAAACCATTGTTAATACTACTTGTTTACTAGTCGTTGAACGTTATTAATAAGAATATTAATATAACTTAATATTATATTAAATTAATTATCGCTGCATATTATCATTATTATGATTACTTATAATCTCAATTATGAATTATATGCAATTAACCCTATTTTCTTTTGTATTACTGATAAAAAATAAAAAGTTGTTATTCATACGCCCTAAATAAAAAGAAATAAAATACACTACTTTTAAACTTATATATTAAATTCTAATCTATTCTTGTTCATTTTGTCCTTAATAGATTGAATTTTAATGAGATCTTTTTCATTTAATATTTGTTTATCTTTTAATATACAAGAAATTTTTTTATAATCTAAAAAATCTAAACGTTTTACTGATAATAAATTATATTTTATAAAGAAAGGTATAATCTTTTCTAATATATCACTAAATTTATAAACAATAAATCTTACTTCTTTTCTATTTTTAGGTATTTCAATAACACCGCACTTTAAATAACCTAAAATATTCTTAATCAATAATAAATCTCTGCTATGCTGAGAAATTGTAAATACAAGAGAAAACCTTCTTAATTTAGATTTTAATTTTACAGGTTTAACGTAAAAACATCCTTCAGCATCAACAAACCCAACTAGTCAGTAAGGATCCTGTATTATACTCTTATTATCAAATAATATTTTAATAGGTGGAATATACCCATAGTATTTGTTCAAAGATTTCACATTTTTTCTATTCATTGAACCTCTTATACTTATTATTTTTTTTAGACCTTCTATAACTAGATGTTCTTTTTTTAAAATAATATCAATAGCCATACAAAAAAGTTTAAAATCCTCTTGTTTTTGTGTCAATAAAGGATATTTCAAAAAATGTGGTATAATTTTTTTTTTTATATCTTCAACACATTGAACAGAATAAATAACAGTACTTCTATTATATCGCTTTCTTCTAATAATAGTTCCAACTGAAAAGTATTTTTGTATTTTTTCGAGTAATAATAAATCTTTAATATGCAACTCTATACTAAAAATTGGAGCTATTTTTCATCCTTTACTTTTTTTATTTCTTTTTCCTATTCTAATAACGAAAGAAGCTTCCCCATCAGAAAAACCTGTAATTCAATAAGGAGATATATTTTCATTTCTGATCCTTTTTAAATGATTTTTAGTTAGGGTAAAGAAACAATAAATATTCCTTTTTTGTTCATATTTAGAATAAAATAATAATAAAATTAATACAAAAGAGCCTCATATTAAGCCAGTACCCATATAGAAAACCGAGCCAAACACACTATCTGTAATAGTGTAAGAAATACCATGATATTCTAATACCTGTAAAGCAGTAAACAATATAGCTAATACAATAGTAGCTACGGAACCATAATTAGCTCAATCCATTAATTGATTGACTAATGAGTGATGTGAAACTGTTACTGCTGAACCTGAGGATAATAAAATAGTTGTATTAGCTGTTGGTACTTCACTAGAGATGGAACCCGCCTTGCAGCCGGATCCCCTCAAAGAACCGTACGTGCAGATCACCCTGCATACGGCTCAATCCATAAGCGCACTATGCAAACCTCATCAATCAATACAGCTGATTTACGTTATTCTAGTCCGGCAGTATAAATTTAAATAATTGAATTTCTTTTCTAACCCTTGATTTCAATAATTATATAACTTAATAATAGTTATATAACTTTTAAAAATAACATTAATAAGAGAGTGCTGGGTTTACCCTTACCTTTAGCTCTTTTATTAATAATTTTAATAAGAGAGTGCTGGGTTTACCCTTACCTTTAGCTCTTTTATTAATTGTATTATATGATTTAAAATTAAATTTAATTAAATTTAATTTTAAATTCTCATTCTTAATTATTTCTAGATTTTTATTTATAAATCGAAGAAATAAAAAAAAAACCTAATATATGTTTTCAACATTAATATCAGTAGTTAAGAAATAGATTGCCTTTCCCTATGGACAATCTTATGGCATCAGATATGGAGAAGTCTCATATTGGAAATATTAGATCTTGATCCTCCTTCGCTAATAGGGCGGATATGATCTATGTGAAGATTTCCTGCCTTTAAAAAAGTATCCACTAATAAAGGTTTTTTACATATTTCGCAATAACCATTTTGTTTTTTATATAATCTTCCTTTAAAAGATTCTTCTTTTCCTAGTGACATAATATTTGTTCGGATTTGGAACTCTATTAATTTTAAATAATTTATGTCAAAGGCATTAATATTTATAATCTTTTCTGGTATTAAGAATCTAATAGCACTAACCGTAGATACCACTACAGTGGGATCTATTAGATAAATATATTTTCCTTCTTTACTATAATTGTATCTGGAATTTGAGAAAGTTCTCCCTCTAAAATTTCACTTTCTTCCTTTGAAAGGAAGCGGAGCAAGAGAATTTTCTGATCCCCTTAGAAAATATACTTGAGCTATTCTTTTTTTTCCTCACTTAGGATGTTTTTTCTTAGCTCATTTCCAGCATAATTTGAATAAATAATATCTTAACTTATTTCTATAATATGAACTTTCCCCTAGATTATAGTAGTTGCATCAACCTCTGATTATTGGATTTAGTTTAGTTATAAGAGTAAAGGCATGATCATTGGATGATTTTTGTATAATTTCTTTAATTTTTGCAACTAGGGAAAGTAATTTACTTTTTTGAGGAAATAAAGCTATCCCTGATTGTCCTATTTTATTTTTAAAAAAACTGTAACATTTTTTTCATCTGTCTTGGTACTTAAACCGATACCCAAGGAAATCAAGGGATTCCTTTTGGATACCAAAAATTTTCGTTTTTTCCTCTGATAATGTTAAACCACGTTCCCTAAGAAAATTTTCTATAGTTGGTTTAACATAATGTGTTAATATTCTCTTATTTCTAGCTAATATTACAAAGTCGTCAGCATATCTTATGCATTTAACTCCTAGTCCTATAGTAGATCTTGATCCATTTCTCTTTTTAATTTTCTTTAATTGTAATTTGTGTTTAGTAATTGACCTTATTGAATCAATAACAACATTTTCTAGACCATTTAAAGTAAAGTTTCCAAGTAATGGACTTATTATACCACCTTGGGGAGTTCCTTCATCTGGGTATATTAATTCTTTTTCTTTATATCCTTTTGAGATTATTCCTGCTTTAAGTCAACTTTGCAATATACGTTTATGATATTTACTTAACGGTACGTTATCTAATAATCATGTGTGATTAATGTGGTCAAAAAATCCTTTTATCTCTGCATCCAATATATATTTATTATTTTTATTATCGCCGCTATGTAGTGCTACTCTAATAGCACCTATAGCATTTTTGGCAGACCTGTATTTTCTGAATCCATAACTGTGTTTATCACTATATGGTTCAACTACTGGGTCCAATATTAATCGTAACAATTCTTGTAAACATCTATCTTTTATATTGGGTATTCCTAATGGTCTCAATTTCCCATTACTTTTAGGTATATATACTCTCTTAATTAGTCCACTACGGTATGCAACGTCTTGATTTTTTATTAAAACACTCTTTAGTTCTTCAACCATTTTACTTTTAGATTGATCATCGTTTAGTATAATACCATCAAGTCCTGGTGTTTTACTACCTTTATTATTGGCCACATTAAATACTGCTAATAATCTAAACTCCAAGGATAATGCTAATGCTTCTTGAAGTTTAACAACTCTGATGCTATATTTACCAAATTTTCCTGCTGTTTCCGCTAATTTGACCTGTTTTTTCCGAACATTTTCTGTTATCATTTTCCAGTTGTGTTTCCAAGTTATAATTTCTCTTTCCTTATTAGGTATTTCCTGATCCTCTTTGTAAGCTACTTGAGTATAACTTCGAGTGGAATTTGGATTCAAATTATGGAATCTTATAAACAATATCGAATTCTGCCTCCGGGATTGGAGTATCTTTCTTTTACTAAATTTGTATTTCTGCGAAGCAGAAGACTTTAACAGGTAACAATTATTTATTTCAAACAAATCCTTCTTAGAAAGACTATCATCAAAATTACTTGATGCCTTTGCTTTTTCGATTATCTTGCCCCCGTATCAATATATAGTATCTTGACCATTTGGTCTTGATATTCTAATAGTTCTTATAGACAGTTTGTTTATAAAATGATTATATAATTTTATTAAGGAATAAAATTTTATAATTTTCATAAACTTAACTTTGATAACCTTATAGATTTGTCCGAGGTTCCCGGTATTGATTATTTCATCGTTCAAGATTTTAATTCGTATTAAATCTTGGATAACATTTCGAGTCCTTGCCTGTTCAGGACGTGAAGAACGGATCGACCCAACGCGGACGCTTCAATTATCCCGTTGCCGTTTGTACTTCAGAGTAACTGAAACCTGCGATAATACTCTAGTCGATGAACCTGTTTTAAAATAGCAATTCACTCTCGTTAAACTCGAAATTATCACTGAACACGCGGAACGCAATATCATACAATAGGACATTAATGTAACGAACATCAATAAACTATTAGATTTCGTATGGTTCTTGCTAATCCCCAGACCTTGTAACCCTAGCTCGTTGGCTAAGACTACTCTGGTTAATCCGTTACTTTTATGATCGATGAGTAAGTTGTTTAATAATGAATATTTGTCTATAATATTAGTTAACAACCTATTGAAATAACTGCACCGTCGTAATGAAGCATCTACAGGCTCTACACCTTTTGGGGGTCATTCACCTCCTATTTCAATGGCTGGAGCTAATGAAGAGTGAAAATAAGCTCAAAAGATACTTAAGAAAAAGAAAACTTCACTAATAATAAAGAGAACTACTCCTAAAGAAATTCCTTTTTGAACCTTATCTGTGTGGAATCCAAGATAACTTGCTTCTGTTATAATATCTTTAAATCAAAGTCCCATTCCTCACATTAATAATATTAAAGAACATGTTAATAAAAAATCTCCCATTACATATCCGTGAAATGATAGAACTGCTGATATTGTAAGTGATAATAAAACTCCAGATAAAGCTAAAGGTCATGGTGATTGATCTACTATATGATAAGGATGTATTGGTAAAGGTATTTCAGAACCTAATTGACAAACTTGATTCTTATTTACCTTACTTATTTTTCAAGATAATATATTATATATATTAATATTTATATTTTTTTTATATATATTAAAATTATTTATATTAATTTTATATCATAATATACTTTTATTTATATTATTGGATATACTATTTATAACCTTATTCAGTGGCAGTGTCAGTGTAAGTGTCAGTCACTTTTTTAATAAAAACATATTTATTTTTAATTTATTATTTATATTACTTCGAAAATTAGTTTTATTACTTAATATCATATTTTTAATACTAATTACGAATTACCTATAAAACTTTTAATTTTATTCACCACTTATATATTATTTTAAACTATATTTATTTTTATTCTAACTTAAACTTATTTTAATTTATTTTTATTTTAACTCATATTTAAAATTAGAAATAAATAATAAACAATAAAATCACTATAATTTTTAATCTTTTAAATAAAATTTTATCTTATATGTTATATAATTATGATTTACTAAATATTAATTGCTTATATTTATAGGTTATTTCAATATTCAATTATTTATTACATTAGATATTAAAAGTTTCATTTATTAAGAATAAATAATATTACACTAATTTATTATGTGGCAATTCTTCGGACAGATTGGATTCGAACCAACAGCCTCCTACTCCCAAAGCAGACGCACTACCAATTTGTGCTGCTATCCGTAAATATAAAAAATATACTTATAATCATTATTTTGTTTTAATAATCTCTATATTTTTTAATATTTATATATGTCAATTATATATACATGTTTATATTTAATTGACATATTTATTTTTAGTATATATGTATATTTATTTGATATATCCATATATTATATATGTCAATTATATATTTAATATATATATTATAAATACCCACGATAGGACTCGAACCTACACATAATATATAGCAGGATTTAAGACTGCCCCGGCTACCTATTTCGGCACGTAGGTTACATTATTATATTTCTAGTAATTCCATTTTACCATATAATATATATTTTCATATAATTTTCAAATTTATTATATAATTATATTTTAAATCTTTTATTAATATAAAAAATATTCAAGTATTTAATATATTTTATTCTAGTATATAATATATTAATAATAATAATATAATAGAATATTATATTTTAACAATATACTATAAATAATATACTTTATTACTAAGGCTAAGAGGAATTGAACCTATATCATACCATTATGAGTGGTAAGCTTTAACCATTAAGCTATAGCCCTTATATAAAAAATATAAATCATTAATTATAATATAAAATAAAATTTATATATATTTCAAATTAATTATCGATTTATTATAATCATAATTAATTATAAGAAGGAATCAGGGGCTAGGTTTGGAGGATCATTTATGAGTAATTTCTTGAAGGATCCAGATGGACGATAATCTAGAGGATCTAGAACCATAGGATCCAGAATCTTAGGTTCTGGATCCATACAAAGTACGGATCCTCCATACAAAGTAAATATCCTGATCCTTTTTACGTCCCTCATTACAATTTACCCACAGAGGGAATCGAACCCCCATTTTCTGATTACAAAACAGACACTTTACCATTAAGTAATATGGATCATAATAATAATTATCATTTTATTTTTAAGTATTATTAACAATAAAATAATAATTTTTTTATTTTTAAATTTTTCTTATCTTTTATAGTTAATATTTTATAATCCCAATATTTATTTTAATATTAAATAATTAGAATTTTTATAAGCCAGAAGTGTGTTATTACTCATTAACTTATAACTCTTTATCTTTTCCTATTAAGGATATAAAGCTTATATATTAAGCTAATATAGTATATATTTTATACAGTTAAGAACTGTATAAAATATATACATTTATATAGCAGCTTAACCTGTATAAGTTAGCTTAGCCTTAACGGGATTCGAACCCGTATTACAGCATTGAAGGCGCTGGGTCTTAACCATTAGACGATAAAGCCTTATTTTTTATATTTACTATAAGTAATAGATATATTCTTTTTTTAATAGAAATTTTTATTAATTATAAATAATCTTTTTTTTTTATCCATTTAAAGGAATAATTCTTATTGTATCGGTAAAAGGAATTGAACCTTTAGCTATTGTTTATGAGACAATCATTTTTACCACTTAAACTATACCGATTTTATATTGAGATTATTTTTAAAGCAGTATTAATATCAATATAATAGCATAAAAAATAAAAATATTTGGATAGTATGGTAACTTAATATTATACTATTTTATAAGAAATAACAAGGAGGGGGGGTAAAGCAACAATAAAATAATAATTAAATATATAAACGATATATTTATATTAATATAAATAATATATATTATTATTAATATAATATTTAAATTATTCTTAGACCAGATTCTTAAAAAAAATTGTAACATTTTTTTTATAAATTATACGAGTATTCCTCCTATAGCATTAGGAGAAATTATAATATTTTTTGTCATTATTTCTTTTTTAGCCCTTGTTCATAATTCTTTCTCATTTTTAGACATATTAGCTGGATCAGCTTCTAGTAATATTCGTCATTCATCCTTTATATTAGTATTAGGTAAGTCCTTTCAATTTGAACCTATTATACTTAATACATTATCTATTAAACCAATTAATGGTATTACTCCTAAATAATGTATAAAATAATAAGCAGTAGCAATTTGGCCTGCTAAGATATAAGGATGAACTAAAATTATATAAATTTATAGACATGTACTCTTGCTTATTTATATGTTAGTGTACAATTTATATTATAAATTTTATAATCCATTCTCGAACCATACTTGCAATTTTCACTGCATAGGGCTCTCTACAATAATAATAATAATTTACTTATAATTTATTATTTAATTAATATTATTTTTAAATAAAAAAAAATTATTAGATTTATACAAAGTATGGATCCCTCTTTTCTAATTAAATAAATTTATATATTTAATATAAATTTATTTTTATTCTTTTTTATCTTATTAAGAGCTTAATAACTTATTTCTAAAAAAAATAATTTAACAAATTATTTATTAATTTCTTAATTATTTAATAATATTAAATATTAAATCAAATTTTATAATTTTATGTTGAGAAGGAGTGATAAAAAATATATATAAATTATTATAATACAATTCTAATAATTATAATAATTTATCAATTAAAATTTATTTTAACTAATAAAATAAGCTATTGTTATAATTAATATAACTAATATTGTTGTAATTCTTCCCTATCAATATAGATAAAAAAAAAAAATAAATAAACTAAAAAAGGATCAGTAAACATAAAAATAAATATACTAAAAAATAAATATTTTATTAAAATATTTATTTTTTTTTTATTAGAATAAGATATATTATAGGTTTTAAATAACTCTGTTACCATAGATATAATTTATTAAAAAAAGAAATATATAAACTATAAAGTAAAGTATAAAGATTATCAAATTTTATTTTGAATTAAGTATAATGAAAAATGATAATATAATTATAAGATTTATAAAATTTCCTATTTAATGTTATTCTTTAGGTAATCCCATATTACCTTTATATGTTCGAATTCTCTTTTTAGATACTAAATTTTCATTATATCTTCAAAAAAAAATAATATATTAGATGCTTCTTATGTAGAAAAGAGGCACCTTTTTCTACATATCTAAATATTATAAAATAAATGTTTTTATTATAACTTATATCCTAATAATTCTTTAGATTTATTATAAATTGTATAAATAAAAAATATGAATTAAAAGAAAGTAAATTAAGAAACAAGAAGGAAAAATGATTTAGTTCAAGCCTATATAGCTTTTATCCTAAAGAGTATAATTACAGAAAATGCTAAATTCAGTAAAATCTTTTCAGAATTACCTTATTTCTGAATTATCATCATAATACAGAAGCAATGAAGGATCTTATTCTATTTAATCACGACATATAAAAGTTAAATGGCGCTATGCCTCAACATGACAACTACCTAATCACATTAAAATTAAAAAGTTAAAAGCGAATATTCAAAAAGCTAATATATGTAATGGTTTATATGTACTTCCTTTAATTCTACTTGTATCAACAAAAGGTAAAATTAGAAGAATTAAAATAGCCACGAACATACTAATTACACCTAATAATTTATTAGGTATAGATCTTAATATTGCATAGAATGGTAATAAATCATTTTTAAATTAATTACTCATTTATTTTATATTTCATTTCAGGTATTATATACAATTTAACTAAATCTTTTAATAAAGGCATCGACTCTTTTCATATATATATACGAGGTTTATGCCCTATTGTAGATAAATTATGTATGGAACATTTTAGATGAAATTTAATTTCTAATGTATTAATTAATAAATTTACATCCTTTTTACTAAAGGCATAAACGCTTAAATGAAGACCCAAATTATGTTTCGAACCATCACCCATTATTCAATGAGCTAAACCAATTGGTGTTAGAAGTTCCATTATATTTTTAGGTACTATTTTATTTTTATCTTTATATTAAATTAAATAAGGTTCAATAAAACAAGGTAATTGCATAGTTGCAAAATTTATAGATGAATACTCTTTACCTGTTATATTATCTTTTCATTTTCTTATATAAGGATTGGAATTAAAACTACAAAAAGGTTTGAATATATTATAAATCAATTCAAAATATGCATGTTTTTCCTTTTTTCCACTTTGATTAAAAATAAACCTAGGATTACCCGTAATTGATCGGCGAGATATATGCCCATCACTTAACATTATTCCTATTAATATATCTTCTACATCTTTTGGTGTTTTAATTAAGGCTCTTTCAACTTTTTTTAATCGTTTTACATCTTTAGTAGATCTTCCAAAGAATAATGTATATGAAGAAATAAGTAATAATAATGATAAATCGTTTTAATAGACTATTTCATAATAAAAAATATTTTTTTTTT
>Ga0335079_10003674_pt1 | contig 17679 bp, 15 predicted proteins | sample Lox_Sample_33_FD_206719 | JGI IMG/M metagenome (GOLD analysis project Ga0335079, IMG submission 206719) | Soil microbial communities from Loxahatchee National Wildlife Refuge, Florida, United States - Lox_Sample_3.3 | ecosystem: Environmental > Terrestrial > Soil > Wetlands | place: USA... | reverse complement strand
CGGCTACCCCCGCGCTGCTCTTGTCCGGCGCGGTCGACGTGCGCCGGAACTTCACCCTCACGCCGGCCGGCGAGCGCCTCGGGCTTCAGTGGGTGCTGGTCGAGCCGCACGGCGCGGAGGCGGACTTTCGCGAGGCCCTGTTCGGTTTCGACAAAGGCGAGCTGAAGCGGATGATCCTCGAGGACAAGCTCGACCAGACCGCGACCGTCATATTCGACAAGGTCGAGCGCAACACGCCGGTGAGCGCCGCGGAGGTGAGCTTCACGCCGCCCAAGGGTGCCGACGTGATCGGCACGCCGCGCAAATGAGCGCCGCCGTGGCCGAGTCGCTGCGGCCGCTCGCCGATCGCATGCGGCCGCGCAGCCTCGCGGAGTTCATCGGGCAGCAGCACCTGCTCGCGCCCGGCAAGCCCCTCTACACGAGCATCGGCTCGGGACGGCTGCATTCGCTCATCCTGTGGGGACCACCCGGCACGGGCAAGACGACACTGGCGCGTCTCATCGCCCAGACCGCCAACGCGCAGTTCATCCCGCTGTCGGCGGTCATGGCCGGAGTCAAGGACATCCGCGCCGCGGTCGACAGCGCACGCGCGGCGCGCGCCGCCGACGGCCGGCGGACGCTCCTGTTCCTCGACGAGGTGCATCGTTTCAACAAGGCGCAGCAGGACACCTTCCTGCCGTACGTCGAGGACGGCACGCTGACCTTCGTGGGCGCGACCACCGAGAACCCCTCGTTCGAGGTGATCAGCGCACTCCTGTCGCGCGCGCGGGTCTATGTGCTGAAGGCGCTGACGCCCGAGGATCTGCGTGCGGTGCTGCGCACCGCGCTCGCCGATGAGGAACGCGGCCTCGGCCGCGAGCGCATCGTGGCCGAGCCCGCGGCGCTCGAGCTGATCGCGCACGCCGCCGACGGCGATGCCCGCCGCGCGCTCAACATGCTCGAGCTGGCGGCCGGGCTGGCGCAGGCCGGTACCACTGCGCATACGCTCGATGCGGCGCTCGCGCGCGAGGTGGCCGGCGGCGGCCACCGCCGCTTCGACAAAGGCGGCGATCAGTTCTACGAGCAGATCTCGGCGTTGCACAAGGCGGTGCGCGGTTCCGATCCCGACGCGGCGCTCTACTGGCTGTGCCGCATGCTGGACGGCGGCTGCGATCCGCGCTACATCGCGCGGCGCGTGGTGCGCATGGCGAGCGAGGACCTGGGGCTCGCCGATCCGCGGGCGCTCGCGCTCAGCCTCGATGCCTGGGAGGCATACGAGCGGCTCGGTACGCCCGAAGGGGAGTTGGCGCTCGCCACCGCGGTCGTATACCTCGCGTGTGCCCCGAAGAGCAACGCGGTGTATGTGGCGATGGGAGAGGCGATGGCGGACGTGGCGGAGTTCGGCACGCTGGAGGTGCCCCTGAAGCTGCGCAACGCGCCGACCCGGCTGATGAAGGAGCTCGGCTACGGGCGCGACTATCGCTACGCGCACGACGAGCCGGAGGCCTTCGCCGCCGGCGAGCGCTACCTGCCGGACGGTATGCCGGATCGGCGATACTATCGGCCCGTGCCGCGCGGCCTCGAGCTCAAGATCGCCGAGGCGCTGGCGCGCCTGAGGGGCCGGGCGTCCACACCGAAAGGCAGCGAGTGATCGATCCGAAGTTACTGCGCAACCAGCCCGAGGAAGTGGCGCGCAATCTCGCGCGCCGCGGCTACCGGCTGGACGTCGAGGCGCTCAAGGCGCTGGAGGCGAAGCGCAAGCAATGGGACGTCGAGGTCGACCGGCTGCGCGCCGAGCGCAACGCCAACGCCAAGGCGGTCGGCATGGCCAAGGGACGCGGCGAGGATGCCGCGGCGATGATCGCACGCGGCGAGGCGCTCACCGGCGAGCTCACGGCTGCCGAGGGCGCGCAGGGCGCCGTGCAGGCGGAGCTCGAGCAATGGCAGCTGGGGCTCCCGAACCTGCTGCATTCGTCGGTTCCCGACGGGAGCGACGAGCGTGCCAATGCCGAAGTGCGGCGCTGGGGCGAGCCACGCCGCCTCACCTTCAAGGCGCGCGATCACGTCGAGATCGGCGAACGGCTCGGTGGCCTCGACTTCGAGGCGGCGGCGCGCATTTCGGGCGCGCGCTTCGTGGTGATGCGCGGGCCCGTCGCGCGGCTCCATCGGGCGCTCGCGCAATTCATGCTCGACCTCCACACCCGCGAGCACGGCTACACTGAGGTGTATGTGCCCTACATGGTGCAGCCGCAGGCGCTGATCGGCACCGGACAGCTGCCGAAGTTCGAGCAGGATCTGTTCGCGGTGCGGGGCGAGCAGGATTTCCACCTCATTCCGACGGCGGAGGTGCCGGTCACCAACCTGGTGCGCGAGCAGATCGTGCCGGCCGAGCGGCTGCCGCTCAAGTTCGTCGCGCACACGCCCTGCTTCCGGTCGGAGGCGGGCGCCGCCGGCAAGGACACCCGCGGCATGATCCGCAACCACCAGTTCGACAAGGTGGAGCTGGTGCAGATCGTGCGCCCGGCCGATTCCTACGCGGCGCTCGAGGAGCTCACCGGACACGCTGAAGCCGTGCTGCAGCGGCTCGGCATCCCGTACCGCAAGGTGGCGCTGTGTGCCGGGGACACCGGCTTCGGCGCGGCGAAGACTTACGATCTCGAGGCCTGGCTGCCGTCACAGGAGCGCTACCGCGAGATTTCCTCGTGCAGCAACTTCGAGGCCTTCCAGGCGCGGCGCATGCAGGCGCGCTGGCGCAATCCCCAGGACAAGAAGCCTGAAGCCGTGCACACGCTCAACGGCTCGGGGCTCGCGGTCGGACGTACCCTCGTGGCGGTGCTCGAGAACTTCCAGAATGAGGACGGCTCGGTCGAGGTGCCGCAGGCACTGCAGCCGTGGCTCGGAGGGCTCGCGCGCCTCACGCCGCCGGGGGGCTCTTGAGCGCACCGACGGTCACGCGTCGCCAGCTCGTGCTGGTGGCGGCCGCCGTCGGCGGCGCGCTGGTGCTCGGAGTTACGGCACGCCGTCTGCAGCATCGCGCGGGCACCGCGGGGACTGCCGGCAGCGGGCGCGGAGTGCTGAACGCCTTCGTGCGCATCGAGCCGAGCGGGCGGGTCACGCTGGTGATGCCCAAAGTCGAGATGGGGCAGGGCACCTACACCTCGCTCCCGATGCTCATCGCCGAAGAGCTCGAGGTGGGCCTCGACGCCGTGAGCGTCGAGGCCGCGCCACCCAATCCCGAAGTCTACGGATTCGTGCCCGACCCTTCGGCGGACGAAGGCCTGAAGTTCGATCAGTCGACCGGCACGTCGCTCTCGATCATCCAGTGTTGGACGCCGCTGCGTCAGGCGGGAGCGACCGCACGCCTCATGCTGATCGAGGCGGCCGCCAGGCGCTGGGGCGTGCCGACCGCGAACTGCCACGCCGAGAACGGCGCGGTGGTCCACGCGACCTCGGGACGGCGCCTCGGCTACGGGGATCTGGCCGCCGCCGCCGGCACTCTCCCGGTGCCTGCTCCGCCGCCGCTCAAAGCGGCCAAGGATTTCCGGCTGATCGGTCACGCGACCACGAGGCTCGACGGTCCCTCGAAGGTCGACGGCAGCGCGCGCTTCGGCATCGATGCCCGCCCGCCGCAGGCGAAGGTGGCCATGATCGCCATCTCGCCGGTGGTTGGCGGAAGTGCAGCGGCACTCGCCGAGGATGCGGCGCTGGCGGTGCGCGGGGTGCGGCAGGTCGTGAGCGAGGGCGATCTCGTCGCCGTCGTGGCCGACCATACCTGGGCGGCCATGCAGGGGCTGAAGGCGCTCGCGGTGCGCTGGGACGACGGCGCGAACGCCACTGCGCAGCAGGCGGCGATCGTCGCCGAGCTCGAGAGCGCCGCGCGCGAGGCGGGCGCCGTCGCGCTCAGCAAGGGCAAGCCGGCGGCGAGCGGCGGCGCGACCCACGTCGAGGCGACCTATCATCAGCCCTTCCTGGCGCACGCGACTCTCGAGCCGATGAACTGCACGGTCGACTGGCGCAACGCCGAGTGCGAGATCTGGTCCGGCACTCAGGCGCCCGACCGCGCGGTCGCGAAGCTCGCCGAGCTGGGCCTCAAGCCCGAGCAGATCATCCTCCATAACCAGCTGATCGGCGGCGGCTTCGGCCGCCGTCTCGAGGTGGACGGCATCGTGCTGGCGGCGCGCGTCGCGCGCCACGTGCAGGGCCCGGTGCAGGTGCTGTGGAGCCGCGAGGAGGACATCCGCCACGATCGCTACCGCCCGTACTACGTGGACCATCTGTCGGCTTCGCTCGATGCGCAGGGCTTGCCCGTCGCGTGGCGGCACACGATCGCGGGAGCGGGCCTGTGGGCGCTCTACTACGGCGAGGACACGGTCAAGAACGGCGTCGACCCGGATGCGGTGACCTCCGCCGTCGATCTGGCCTATCCGCTCGAGAACATGGAGGTGCGCTTCGTGCGGCGCGATCCGCGCGGCGTGCCGACCGGATGGTGGCGCGGCGTGGGTGCCACGCGCAGCGTGTTCGCCGTGGAGAGTTTCATCGACGAGCTGGCCGCCGCCGTGCAACAGGACCCGGTGAGCTACCGGCGCTCGCTCCTCAAGGAGGCGCGCATGCGCGCCGTGCTCGAGCTGGCCGCCGACCGTGCCGGCTGGGGCACCGCGCTGCCGGCGGGCAGCGGCCGCGGCGTCTCCATTCAATATGCCTTCGGCAGCTACCTCGCGCAGGTCGCCGAGGTCAGCATGGACGCTCAGGGGCACCCGCGCGTCGGTCGCGTGGTGTGTGCGATGGACTGCGGCCAGGTGGTGAATCCCGACGGAGTGCGCGCGCAGCTCGAAGGCGGCGTGACCTTCGGACTGAGCGCGGCGCTCAGCAACGAGATCACGATCGCCAACGGGCGGGTGCAGCAGGGCAACTTCAACGATTTCGTGCCGCTGCGGATCGGGGAGGCGCCCAAGGTCGAGGTACACCTCATCACCAGCAGCGAGAGCCCGGGCGGCGTGGGCGAAACGGGCACGGCGTGCCTGAGCGCGGCCCTTTGCAACGCCATTTACGCCGCGACCGGTAAACGCGTGCGCACTCTGCCGGTGAGCCGCGGGTTGAAGGCCTGATAGCTCCCGGTTTGAGTGCGCGGTTGCGCTCCACGCACCATTTGAATGCGCGCGACGCGCCGTTGCCGCGGCGCCGCGGGCGCGCTACCTTGTGGGCAGGCGCCGCACCGGCGGTGTAGCTAGACAACAACGGCTGATAATCAGGGGGAGACTCCATGCGGCGTGATCACCGGTACGGATTCATGTGCGCGCGTGGCGGCGTGCAGCTCGTGGCGGCGGCTCTGGCTTTTGGCGGCGGCGTGGCGTGGGCCGATCAGCAGCCCGCACAGCCCACCACCGAGGAGGCAGCAGCCCCCGCCGGTCTGCAGGAGGTCGTCGTGACCGCGACGCGCCGTGAGCAGAGCCTGAGCAAGGTGCCTATCAGCGTCACCGCGATCACCCAGGAGGGCCTCGATGATCGCGGCATCAAGGACTTCTCCGAAGTCGCGCGCTTCACACCGGGCGTCAATTTCGATACCTCCGGCACCAACAACATCTCGATCCGCGGCATCTCCGGCACCGGCGGCGCCGGCACCACCGGCATCTACCTCGACGACACCCCGATCCAGATGCGGGCGCTCGCCTTCAACCCCGACGAAGCGCTGCCCAAATCCTTCGATATCGACCGGGTGGAGGTGCTGCGCGGGCCGCAGGGCACGCTGTTCGGCGCCGGCTCCGAGGGCGGCACGGTGCGTTACATCACGACGCAGCCGAGCCTCACGACCACCAGCATCTACAGCCGCGCGGAGCTCGCTACGACCGAGGGGGGCGACCCGAGTTACGAGGGGGGCGTCGCGGTCGGCGGCCCGCTGGTCGAGGGCACGCTCGGTGCGCGCCTCACCGTCTGGTACCGGCGCGACGGTGGCTGGATCAACGACATCAACCCGGTGACGCTGGCGCCGGTCGAGTCGAACGCCAACTTCGCCGACACCTACCTGGCGCGGCTCGCGTTCCTGTGGGCGCCCAACTCGAACTGGCACATCACGCCTGCGATCTACTACCAGGACGAGCGCAGGAACGACATCAGCAACTTCTGGCCGCTGTACTCGAACCCCGCAAGCGGCAACTTCGTCAATGCGGACCCGACCCAGCGCCACGTACCCGACCGCTTCACGCTCAGCTCGCTCAAGATCCAGGGCGACCTGGGTGCCGCGACGCTCATCTCCAACACCTCCTACTACGACCGTCACAACCAGGACGGCTACGAGGGCACGCTCTACAACCTCGGCTTCTACCAGCTGTACGCGTACCTGCCTGACCCGACGACCGGCATCTATCCGACCGGCGCCGGCTACCCACTAATCGACGGCAACGGCATCCACCTGCCGCCCGGCGCGCCCAACTACACCTCGCCCTCGACGGTCGACAACGTACAGAACAACTTCACCGAGGAGCTGCGGCTGCAGTCGAGCGATGCCAACGCGCGGCTCCTGTGGACCGCGGGGATATTCATCAGCGAGAACCGCCAGAGCTACCTCGAGCAGATCCACGATCCGCTGCTCTCCGAGCTGCAGAACGCCCTGATCGCGGACCCGAACATCGCCGACGTCTTCACCGTCGGCTACGACCCGGCATACCCCACCGACTCCTACTTCCTGCAGACCCACGCGAAGGACGAGCAGTACGCCGTGTTCGGCGAGGCGACCTACGGCCTCACCGACAAGCTCAAATTCACCGCCGGGGCGCGCTGGTCGAAGAACAAGTACTCGTTCGATACCTTTACCGGAGGACCGCAGCTGTTCGGGCCCTCGGCCACCGGCTCGGGCAACAACTCGGAGAACTCGTTCACGCCGAAGCTGAGCCTGCAGTACCAGGCCGACGCCAACGACATGTTCTACACGACCTACGCCAAGGGCTATCGCCCGGGCGGCGCCAACAACCCGCTGCCGCCTGCGGCCTGCTCGACCGATTTCATGAACTTCGGCATCGCGAATTCGCCGACGACTTACAACTCCGACACCGTCGACAGTTTTGAGATCGGCACCAAGAACAACATCAACAACCGCGTCAGGATCGCGGGCAGCGTCTACTACATCAAGTGGAACAACATCCAGCAGGTGGTGGTGCCGCCCATCTGCCAGATCTCCTTCATCGACAATCTCGGCGCCGCGGTGGCCAAGGGCATCGATCTGGAGCTCGATGCCTCCGTCACCGACGAGCTGACCCTGGAGCTCGCCGCGGGCTACACCTCGGCGCGCTACACCCAGGATTCGCGCCTGAGCCCCACCGAGGCCACGCCGGTGGTCGCCAGCGGCGATGCCATCGTCGGCCAGAGCAGCGAGACCGGCGCCGGGCAGCCGACCGCTCCGGTCACGGTCTCCCTCGGGCTCGAGTACCGCTTCAACCTGCTGCAGCACGAGAGCTTCGTGCGCATCGACTCCGAGTATCAGGGCCGCGCCAAGTGGGCGAGCGCGGGACAGGATCCGAACACGCTGCAGTACGATCCGGCCAACTACGTACTGCCGGGGACCACGTTCACCAGCCTGCGGGCCGGGATGCAGTTCGGCCCGTGGTCGATCGCGGCGTTCTGCGACAATCTGACGAACACCCGCGCCATCACCGATTTCAACTGGACCATCAATCCGGGGGATGGCAACAGCCGTCTCGAGCGCGAGTACGCCTTCAGGCCGCGCACCATCGGCATCACGGCGATCTTTCGCCAGTAGAGCGGGCGCGGGGGAGGGCGGGGCGCGCCTCAGTACTCGGCCGGCGGCGCCGGCCCGCTCGCCGCGAGTGCGCGCACCACCTCGCGGCGCCGCTCGCGCACGTCCGCGAGCGGTGTGTGGCGCAGCTGCGCTACCTCGGCGGCCGTGAACGGCGCGCCCTGGGCCCGCTGCGGCGCGCCGGCGGCGGGCGGATAGCGCTGCGCCAGCCAGTTGAGCACCGCGGCCAGCTGCACATCGGAGAGCGCGGAATTGGCCGCGCCCGGCACCCGCAGCAGGTAGTTGCGGCCCTCGGGGCTCCTCATGAAGAGCGCGATCGAGCCTGCGAGCGGCGGCACCTTGCCCGGCACTCCCTGGGCCTGATCGCCGTGACAGCCCTGGCAGTAGAGCATGTAGTCCTGCGCGGGACTGCTCCAGGCCGGCTGACAGAGCGCCGCTGCCAGCGTCAATGCCGACGCCATCCGGCCGGCTCGCATGCTCAGGTCTCCGTGGGTGCGACGCTCTTGCGATGCTCGCGCACCGCGGCGCCATCGAGCGGATGAGCGCGTTCGGCGGCGATCTCCGCGGCAGCGAGCGGCTTCAGGTCGGAGCTCGCGTGACCGAGGTCGAAGAGGACGAAGTTGAGCACCGTCGCGAGGCTCGCGTCATCCAGCTGGCCGAAGTCAGGCATGCGGAAGGCGTAGTGCTTACCCTCGATCGCGATATCGCCATACATGCCGAACAGCACGGTCATCGCGAGCTGCCGGCGGCCTTCGGCGCTGGCGGCATAGCGCGCCGGATAAGAGAGCAGGGGAGGCGCGAGCGAGGGCAGGCCCGCGCCCGCTGCGCCATGACACACGGCGCAGCTCGCCTGGAACGTGGCCGCACCCGCCGGATAAGCCGGCGCGCCGGCATCCGCCGCGCGCGCCCCGGGGCTGAGCACGCCGGCCGCTACGGCGAAGGCCGATGCCGCGATCCGGGTCGCTGCCGGGGCGGCGTCGCGCCCGGCGCGTCTCATTTGTCGGCGACTCCGAGAATCACCGAAACGGTGCAATGATAGTTCGCCTCGGCGTTGGCCATGCACCAGTTGAGGTCGTTGTTGCGTGACGGCCGGTATAGCGGCTTCTCGCCTTCGTTGCGCTCGCACGAGCAGGTACCGCAGCTGGTCTTACCGCAGCAGTCATTGTAGGAGACGATGTAGTCGCGGCGGTCGCTCGGGTTGTGGCAGGTGCCGATCCAGGTGATGGGCGAGGAGCTGGTTCCCGGCGGGCAGGAGGTCGAGGTGCCGCCGCAGCAGGCGCACAGATAGCCGTCGATGGCGCAGTACTTCCAGTACTCGCAGCTCTCGGGTCCGGCGGTCTTCGCTTTGGCGTCCGCGGCCCGGGCGCGGCTGCCGCGATCGATGGGCAGCAGCGGCAGCAGCGCCGCACCCGTCAATGCCTGACCCAGCACGGCGAGCAGGCTGCGGCGCGAAGTGCGGCTGGCCAGCGAGCGGGCCGAGTGTTCGAACAGCTGGTCGAGTTTGCGCATGCGTACCTTCCGCACCCTCAGGGAGTGAGCAGCTGCCATGGCGTCTGGCCGACGTCCTTCTCGACGTGACGCACGTGTCCGGTGCCGGCATCGAGGATGGCGAGGTCGGCAGCATCGGTGGCGAGGAACACCACGGGCGCGGCGTCCTGCGAGACGTTCACGGCGACCACCGGCCGAAGTCCGTCCGCCTTGAGCGACCAGCGCGCCAGGCGCTGATGAGTCGCGAGGTCGAATACCCACAGCTCGGTGCCGCCGTCCTTGTGCGTGCCCTCGCCGCCGTGATGCATCGGCACGTAGAGCTTCCCGAGCCCGACGTGAATCGCCCCCACCTGCTGCCCGCCCGGGCGCCAACTGCCGCGTTCCGCGGCACTGACCAACGACCAGGTGGGCGCGAATACCGGCTGTGCGCCCGTCAGATCGACGTCGTGCACTTCGCCGAGAAAGGAGAGGAAAGTAAAGCCGCGGGCGCTGGGGATCCCCTGCACGAACACCGGATCCTTATCGGGGTCGAAAAAAGGCGCCGACATCGAACGCGAGGCCTCGTGACCCTGAGCGTCGAGCGTCACGGTGAGCATCCGGCCGCTCTCGCACAGCGATGACACGCGGTTCGGGCCCGAAGGAATGACCAGCACACAACCCGCGGTGTCGATCTCGCCGAGCACCGTGCCCTTCGCCGGATCGAGCACTCCGAATGATGCCGCCGGCGTCATGTACGCCACGTAGAGGAAGTGCCCGTCGCTGCTGTAGGCGACGTTGAACAGCGTCGGAATCGCCTGCAGGCGCTTTGGCGGCAGCACGATCTCGCGATTGGTAGCGAGCGTCGAGTTGTCGGTGAACTCCACGATGTCGGTACGCGTGCCGTGGCTGCCGCGGGCGAAGTAAGTCGTCGTCACCACCACGCTGCTGCGGTCGGGCGACAGGTTGACCCCCGGGTTGAAGCCCGCGCCGATCTGTCCGAGGCGGCGATACGTGTCGCCGTCGTACAGATGCACGCGCCCGTCGATCTCAGTGCCGAAGGCGTAATCCACCACGTAGACCCAGTGCGGACTGCGCGGCGGCAGGGATTCGAGGCCGAGATGCTCGGCCGCGAGCGGCGGTGGCGTCGACGTGGCTGCGAGCGCTGCGGTGCTCAGCGCGATGCCGAGCGCCGCTAACCAACGCAAACAGCATTGCATAGGCCACCCCCTTCAGAACGCCGAGCCGGAAGCCGCGGTCGAGTCTGGCACAACGCCGCGCGTGGCGGAAGCCGCGCCACGGCGTGCGGGCAGCGTGTTTGACCGGCGCGGCGCGCTCCCTATAGAGTCCCCGCGCCGACCGCAGGCACGAATTCCAACAATCGATCACCGGTTGAGAGGAGGGGGCGATGCCGGCTGCGCCTTCGCAGTCGCTGTGGTCCGCGACGGCGAGCGCAGCTCCCGCACTCGCGCCACTCGCCGGCCCTCGGCGCGTCGATGTCGCGATCATCGGCGCGGGCTATACCGGCCTGTCGGCGGCGCTGCACCTGGCTGGCGCGGGACGCGCGGTGCTGGTGCTCGAGGCGCAGGGGCTCGGCGAGCGCGCCTCGGGCCTGAACGGCGGGCAGGTCATCGCGGGGCTGAAGACCGATCCGGATGGGCTCGAGGAGTTGTTTGGCGCCGAGCGCGGCGCGCGGCTGGTGGCGAGCGTCGCGGCCGGACCCGACGTGGTGTTCGAGCTCATCGGCCGCTTTCGGATCGAGTGCGACGCCGTGCGCACCGGGTGGATCCAGCCGGCCACGTCCCAGGCGGCGCTGATGCAGCTCGCGGCCAGGGTCGAGCAGTGGCGGCGGCGCGGCGCGGCGATCGAGCTGCTCGACGCACGCGAGGTGGGGCTGCTCACGGGCTCGGCACGCTATTGCGGGGGACTGCTCGATCGCCGTGGCGGCAGTGTGCAGCCCTTGTCGTACGTGCGGGGCCTGGCGCGCGCGGTCACGGGCGCCGGCGGACAAATCTGCGTGCACAGCCCGGCGCTGCACCTGCGCCGTGCGGCGCGCGAGTGGCAGATCGAGACGCCGCACGGGGCCGTCAGCGCTCCCGCGGTGATCGTCGCGACCAACGCCTACAGCGGCGCTCTGGTCGGCACGCTGCGCCGGAGCATCGTCACGGTGCCTTCGTTTCAGGTGGCGACTTCTCCCCTCACCAGCGCGCAGCGGGCGCTGATTCTGCCCGGCGGGCAGGCGGCTTCCGACACCTGGCACCTGCTGCGCTACTTTCGCCTCGACGCCACCGGGCGGCTGGTGCTCGGTGCGCGCGGCACGTTCGGCGCGGCTCCGGGGCCGCGCTCCTGCCGGCCGCACTACCGTGCCGTGCTCGACATCTACCCGCGCCTTGCCGGCGTCTCTTTCGAGTATCACTGGGGAGGACTGGTCGCGATGACGCGCGACCACCTGCCGCACCTGCACGAACTCGCGCCGGGTCTGCTCGCTGGCCTCGGCTACAATGGCCGCGGAGTCGCGATGGCGACGCTCATGGGCCGCATCCTGGCGCAGCGTACGCTCGGGATGTCCGACGCGGAGCTCGCCTTTCCGGTCACTCCGGTGCGGCCGATTCCGTTCCACCGTGCGAGCCGCCTCGGCGCGCGGGCGGCGATCCAGTATCTGCGGGCAGTCGATGGCCTGGCCCGCATTCAGGCGAGGCTGCGGGGGGGACATTCTTGGACCTGACCAAAGCGGTGCTGGCGGTACTCATCGTGGCGAACGTTGCGTTCGTCGTCGGCTGGCTGCTGGCCGTCCGGCGTTTCGGCTTGCGCGGCCGTCCGCAGCTGGCGGACGTCGCCATCGGCGCCTTCACCACTTTCCTGGATACGCTCGGCATCGGCTCGTTCGCGCCCACGACCGCGCTGCTCAAGTTTCGCGGCAAGGTCGCCGACGAGTTGATTCCCGGCACTCTCAACGTCGGACTGAACGCCGCCGGCTTTCTCGAGACGCTGCTGCTGATCGGGCTGGTGAAGGTGCAGCCGGTGCTGCTCGCCTCCATGGTCGCGAGTGCCGCGGCAGGGGCGTGGCTCGGGGCGGGTGTCGTGAGCCGGATGCCGCGCCGCGCCATTCAGCTCTTCATGGGCGCGGCCCTGCTCATCGCGGCGTTTTTCTTCGCCATGACCAACCTGGGAGCCCTCCCCGCGGGCGGCGCCGCCATGGGCCTTGCCGGCTGGCAGTTTCCCTTCGCGGTCGTCGTCAGCTTCGTGCTGGGGGCGCTGATGTGCATCGGCATCGGCAACTACGCTCCGCTCATGATCCTGCTGTCGTTGCTCGGCATGGCCCCGATCGCGGCGTACCCCATCATGATGGCGAGCGACGGGCTGCTGCAGCCGGCGGCGAGTCTCGGGTTCTTCCGCTCGGGGCGCTTCTCGCACGTCGCCTCGCTCGGACTGACGGCCGGCAGTTTCGTCGGCGTGTCGCTGGCGTTCAGCATCCTGAAGTTCGTATTGGAGAAGCCCGACGGCGTGAAGATGATCCGCTGGCTGGTGACCGCCGTGGTGGTCTATTCAGCTGTTGCCATGCTGCGCTCGGCGCGCCGGGAGCGCGCCGCGGCGCGCGCCGCGGCCGTTGTCAGCCACTGACGACTCCGGGCAGGCAGAACGGCGCGGAATCCGTTGCGCACCGGATCCCGGCCGACGGGCGCGTTAGGGGTGACGCCCGGTTCTCAACCTACTGTCCAGCCCATGCGCACGGCTGCGAGAAAGTGCCCCGAGACCGGTGGATGCGTCGCGCTCCGCGTGTGGTGGGTGCACCGGGCGAGCGCGCTGGCGACGGCCGGGCGGGCCGCATTTACGGCGCCCGTAGCGACCAGGCCGAAGGCGACGTTGATCAGCAGGGATCCGAAGATCGCCCAGCTCGCGAGCCTCATGTTGACCTCCCGGCGGTGACTGCCGTCTGGTATGAGACACCCGCGGGCGTTTTGGTTTGAAGCGAACGGTCACGGGTTCGTCCTGGCAGCCAACGGGTTCGTCCCTTGTTACGATTATGTTGCGGGGCCCGGTCAGCGCGCGGGCCGGGAACGCCGATGGCCAAGCTCCACGAAGTCGAGATTCACCGACTGCGGCCGACGCAGATCACGGTCGGCATGATCGAGGTGCACGACAAGCGCGATAAGCTCGAGTCGCTGAAGAAGCACGAGCAGAAGGCGTTCCTGTTCGACCACCCGATCCCCGCCGTCTGGGGGCCGGACGGTAAGCTGTACATCACCGATCACCATCACCTGGGGCGGGCGGCCTCCGAGGCCGGCGTCGACACCGGCTTCTTCCTGGTCGAGGACGATTTCTCCAAGGTCCCGATCGCGCAGTTCTGGCCGAAGATGAGCGCCGCCAGGTGGGCTCATCCGATCGATCAACACGGGCAGCTGCAGCCGTTCGAGGCGATTCCCGACCACCTCGAGAAGCTCATCGACGACCCGTACCGCTCGCTCGCCGGCTACGTGCGCGACGCCGGCGGCTACGACAAGACACCGACGGCATTCGGGGAGTTTCAATGGGCCGATTTCTTCCGCCCGCGAGTCACGATCGGGCCGACGCGCGCGGATTTCCTGAGCGCGGTCGCCGCCGCCCTCAAGCTCGCCGCATCGCCCGAGGCGGCGCAGTTACCGGGCTACAAGCAGCCGTCGAAGACCTGAGGGCGCGGCGCGCGCAGGCCCCCTGATAGAATCTGCGGCCAGCGACTGATTTGTCTGCGCCCGGAGAGGTGGCAGAGCGGTTGATTGCACCGGTCTTGAAAACCGGAGGGTCCGCAAGGGCCTCGTGGGTTCGAATCCCACCCTCTCCGCCAGAGTGATCTGATGCACGGGGCGCACACTATTTATCAGAACCTGCCTGCGTTGCGGGCCGGACAACACCGCGAGCGGCTGCCGGGCTGGCGCGATCTGGCTGCCCTCGTCCTGGTGGTCGGGCTCGTCATCCTGCTCGGCGGCGGCGCACGCCAGATGATCGAGCCGGCCGCGCATGCGCAGGCGGTCTCGATCTCACTCTCTCCGGCCGCGCTGCCGCTCTACACGCTGCGGACCGTGCTGCGCATGCTCGCGGCGCTGGTCGCTTCGCTGCTCTTTACCCTGACCTATGCAACGCTCGCCGCCAAGAGCCGCCGTGCGGAAAGGGTGCTGATACCGCTGCTCGACGTGCTGCAGTCGGTCCCGGTCCTGGGTTACCTGTCCTTCACCGTAGTTTTTTTCGTCTCGCTCTTTCCGGGCAACGCCCTCGGGGCCGAGCTGGCCGCGATCTTCACCATCTTCACCAGCCAGGCATGGAACATGGCTTTCAGTTTCTATCAGTCGCTGCGCATGGTGCCCAGCGATCTCGATGAGGCGTGCCGCAGCGTCCGCTCATCACCCTGGCAGCGGTTCTGGCGCCTGGAAGTGCCGTTCGCCATGCCTGGCCTCGTCTGGAACACCATGATGTCCATGTCGGGAGGATGGTTTTTCGTCGTGGCCTCCGAGGCCATCTCGGTGGGCGATGTGCAGATCGCGCTGCCCGGGGTCGGCTCCTATGTGGCGCGGGCCATTGAGGAGCGGAACCTCGCCTGTGTGGGGTGGGCGATCGTCGCCATGAGCGTCGCCATCATTCTTTACGATCAGCTGCTGTTCAGGCCGCTGGTCGCGTGGAGCGAGAAGTTTCGCTTCGAGCAGACCGCGGCGCAGCTCTCGCCCCGGAGCTGGGTGCTGACTCTGTTCCAGCAGTCGGCGATCTTTCAGTCGATCAACCGTATCGCGGCGGCCGGGCTGCAGCGGGTGGGCGATGCGCGTCTGCTGCCGGGATTTCGCGCGCCGCTCGTGCGGCATCCGCCGCCGCAGCGCGTGCTCGACGCCATATGGCTGGCGGCGGTCGCCGGCGCGATCGGCTGGCTCGTGTGGGCATTGCTGCACTTTGCACGGGACACGCTCTCGTGGAGCGACGTATCGCAGGCAGCCGGCAGCGGCCTGCTCACCCTGCTGCGGGTCCTCGTGCTGGTGGCGCTCGCGTCGGTCGTGTGGGTACCGGTCGGAGTTGTGGTTGGACTGCGGCCGAAGCTGACGGCCGCGGTCCAACCCGTCGCCCAGTTCCTGGCCGCCTTTCCGGCGAATCTGCTGTTTCCGCTGGCGGTCTACGCGATCGTGACATTCCATCTGGCTCCGGCCGTCTGGTTGAGCCCGTTGATGATCCTCGGGACGCAGTGGTACATCCTGTTCAATGTCATCGCGGGAGCGAGCGCTTTCCCGACCGATCTGCGCGAGGCCGCCGCGACCTTCCGCGTCCGCTCTCTGCATTGGTGGTGGCAGGTGATCCTCCCGGGCATCTTTCCCTACTTCGTCATCGGCGCCATCACCGCCTCGGGCGGCGCCTGGAACGCCAGTGTCGTCTCGGAGGCAGTCAACTGGGGGTCGACTACGCTGAATGGCGGGGGACTGGGGGCATACATCACGCAGATGACCCATGCCGGCGACTATCCGCGCATTGCCCTCGGAGTCGCCGTGATGTCGGTGTACGTGGTCGCGATGAACCGCCTGCTGTGGCGTCCGCTCTACGCCTTTGCCGAGCGGCACGTGCGACTCGACTGACATGCCGCCGGCGCCCGCGTCCATCCTGGATCTGCATCAGGTCTCGATGGCTTACGCGAAGCCATCGGGGGAGCTGTTGCCGGTGCTCGCAAACATCGATCTGAGCCTCAGGTCGGGCGAGATTCTCGGGCTTCTGGGACGCTCGGGATCGGGGAAGTCGACGCTGCTGCGGATCGCCGCCGGGCTCGTCAAACCCACCTCGGGAGACGTGCTCTATCGCGGCCAGCCCCTCTCAGGGCCCGCCGCCGGCATTGCCGTGGTGTTTCAGACATTCGCGCTCTATCCCTGGCTCAAGGTTGAGCGCAACGTCGAGCTGGGCCTCGACGCCCTCGACCTGTCGCAGGGCGAGAGGCGTCGGCGCGCGCTGGCAGCCATCGATCTGATCGGGCTCGACGGCTTTCAGTCGGCTTACCCGCGCGAGCTCTCCGGCGGTATGCGCCAGCGTGTCGGCTTCGCGCGCGCCATCGTGAGTGATCCCGTGCTGCTGCTCATGGACGAACCCTTCTCGGCGCTCGACGTCCTCACCGCGGAGACCCTGCGGACCGATTTCATCGACCTGTGGGTCGAGCGGCGTCTCCCAACCGAGGCGGTCCTGCTCGTGACCCACAACATCGAGGAGGCGGTCCTCATGTGCGACCGCGTCCTGGTTCTCGGCTCCCATCTGGGGCAGATCGCCGCGGAGATCCTTATCCCGCTTGCGCATCCGCGCAACCGGCTGGCGGCGAATTTCCGAGCGCTGGTGGGCGAGATCTACGCAACGCTGACTTCGCGCATGGCGGAATCGCTCGCCGCGCTGAGTGCCTCGCCGGCCGACAAGGCACACGGCCTGCCACGCGTGGCAGTCAATCGACTGAACGGCTTCGTCGAGACGCTCGCGGCGGCCGCCTACCAGGGGCAGTGTGAGCTGCCCGAGATCGCCGGGGCACTCGCTTTGAAGGTGGACGAGCTGCTGCCGGTGGTGGCGGCACTGCAGTTGCTCGGCTTCGCCGAGCTCAGGAGGACGGCCATCCGTCTGACCGCCGCCGGACGGGTGTTCGCCGGGAGCGCGACCGAGGAGCGCAAGCGCCTGTTCAGGGAGCATCTGCTGCGCTTCGTGCCGCTCGCGGCGCACGTCGTTCAGGTGCTGGAGGAGTGGCCTGATCACCGGGCGCCGCGCGAGCGCTTCGAGCTCGAGCTTCAGGATCATCTGCATCGCGAGGACGCGCAACGGACTCTGTGGACGCTGATCGACTGGGGGCGATACGCGGAGGTCCTCGCCTATGACGCGCGCACGCGCATCTTCAGTCAGATCGCGTGAGTCAGCGGCAGATGCAAGAGGACCCGCCGCAGCGGGTCCTCCTGTGAACCGCGCGTGTCTTAAGGCTTCAGCCGCTCGTACATGTTGCGCACGATGATCAACAGTGCGGCGCCGGCGGCCAGAGTGCCGAAGTTACCGAGAATCGCGGTAATGGGCGGGCCGGCCGCGGGTATGCCGTTGAAGGCGCCCGCGACCGTATGCAGCGCCAGGGCCGAGACGATCACGCGCACGTGGTGCTCACCTGCGACGCTGATACCGACGATCAGGCCGGCGACGGCGATGATCGGCTCGGCGTAAGGCACGCTCACGAAGGCGGCGACGACGGCGACCAGCACACCTAACAATCCAACGATCTTGTAGACATTCACGGTTGAATTCCCCTCACGGTTGTTTGATCTTGTTGGCTATACCGGCGGCAAACGGCGCGCCCTTCTGCAGTGGAGCCGCAGTGGGCGTCTAAATGCTGTCGACTTACCGCCGCGCCCACGATAACGCTTTTTGCTCCGCGCCGCATCGCGCGGCACGCGCGATGGCTGCAGCGTTCAAGCAGTTGTATGGATACGCCGCGGCGCATGCCCCGGACTCAACGCAAGCGCGCTGCTGGTCCC
>Ga0335079_10003671_pt1 | contig 17684 bp, 17 predicted proteins | sample Lox_Sample_33_FD_206719 | JGI IMG/M metagenome (GOLD analysis project Ga0335079, IMG submission 206719) | Soil microbial communities from Loxahatchee National Wildlife Refuge, Florida, United States - Lox_Sample_3.3 | ecosystem: Environmental > Terrestrial > Soil > Wetlands | place: USA... | reverse complement strand
GAGCTGTCGGCCGGCAGCGCGCGGACGGTGCTCGAGGCCACGACGCATCTGACCAAGCTGACCCCGAACCAGGCGCGCGGCCTGCTGGGGCGGTTCCTGTTCTCCGGTGACGACGTGGAGAAGCCGCTGGAGATCCTTTCCGGAGGGGAGCGCCGGCGGTTGTCGCTCGCGATCCTGGTGCAGTCCGGGGCCAACGTCCTGATCCTCGACGAGCCGACCAACCACCTCGACCTCGAGAGCCGCGAGGCGCTCGAGCAGGCGCTCGACCAGTTCGGCGGTTCGCTGCTGCTCGTCTCGCACGATCGCGCGCTCCTAGACGCCGTCGGCAAGCGCACGGTGGCGATCGAGGACGGGAAGCTCCACAGCTACATCGGTGGCTGGCCGGAGTATGTCCGGGCCCGCGAGGAGCGAGACCGCACAACGGCCCCAAAATCGGACAAGCAGGCGAAATCGTCCAAGCCGCGCACGAAATCGGCCAACGCCGCGCCGCCCTCGGACAACGCCAAGGAGCAGCAGCGGCTCGAGCGCGAGATCGAGGCCGCCGAGGCGTCGCTGAAGACGCTCGAGGAGGAGCTGTCGGATCCGGCTGCGTGGTCGACCCCGCAGCGCACCGAGCAGGCGACCGCCCGCCATCAGCAGGCCAAGGACACCGTCGATGAGCTCTACCGCCGCTGGGAGCGAATCACGGGCTGAACCTCCTACCCCGGCTTCTGAACTGCCGGCGCCAGCCCTCCGAAGATCGAGCCGCAAGCCTTAGCCGCCGCCTGGAACGCGGGCGAGCTCGGATCGATCCCGGCTCCGCCGATCCTGACGCCGACCCCTCCGTCCGGACCTGACTGGAACGTCGGGTCCGGGAAGTTGGGAACGCCGTGGGAGCGCATGCACTTCGACATCGCGAGCGCCTGGGAACGTGCCTTCGCCGTCTGGGTGGCGGTCGGATGACCGCCGTTCGGCAGATCCGACTTGCAGGAGTTCATTGCGGATTTGAACGCGGGCCCGTTCACCTGTACGCCGTTCACCGACATGCTGGTCGGGGTCTGCTGGACCCGCAGGTCGAGCTGGCCCCCGCTCGGGTCGGGGAAGTTCGGGACTCCGTGCGAGCGCATGCATTGGGCGAACCTCAGTCCCTGAGAGTTGCTGGCCGACGCGTCATTCGGCCGGGTCGACGCAGCGTTGGAAACGCTCGAGCTGGACGAGCCGCAGCCCGCCACAGCGATGCCCGCTCCCGCCAGGCAGAGCAGTATCGCGTGTCGCACTGTTACCTCCTAAGTCGTTGTCCGACAGTGGTACGCGACGGGCGGTTACATCACGGCAACCAGGGCTGTTACCGGGTCGTAACCTGAACCCCGCGATCCTGTTCACCCCCGTGGGCGACCCCGATACTGAATGCGTGTGCTCGTGATCGAGGACCATTCTGAGCTGGCCGAGACGGTCGCGCTCGGCTTGCAACGCGAGGGCATGGCCGTCGACATCGCGTTCGATGGCGCGTCCGGGCTGCGGCGGGCCGCGATCTACGACTACGACGTGATCGTGCTCGATCGCGACCTTCCCGGGGTTCACGGCGACCGGGTGTGCGAGACCCTCGTTGGCCAGGGCGGACGCGCCCGGGTGCTGATGCTGACCGCTTCGGCGGGGATCGAGGATCGCGTTGCCGGGCTCAGCCTGGGCGCGGACGACTACCTGCCTAAGCCGTTCGCGTTCGCGGAGCTGATCGCGCGCATCCGCGCGCTCGCGCGGCGCGCCCAACCCGCGCTCGCGCCGGTGATGCGCAGTGGCGATCTGACGCTCGACACGGGCCGGCGGATCGCGCATCGTGCCGGCCGCCGGCTCGATCTCACCGCCAAGGAGCTGGCCGTGCTGGAGTTGCTGCTCGCGGCGCGCAACACCGTGGTCTCACCGGAGGAGTTGCTCGCTCGCGCCTGGGACGAGGCGCTCGATCCGTTTTCGGCCGTGGTCAAGGTCACGATCAGCCGATTGCGACGGAAGCTCGGCGAGCCGCCGATCATCGAGACGGTGCCCGGTGCGGGGTATCGGATCTAGCGGGCGCGGAACCACCAGGCGCTGGCGGCCGCGGCGGACGGTCCGCCTGCGGCTCACGATGCTCTACGGAGCGCTGTTCCTCGTCGCGGGTGCGGCTCTGCTCGCGATCACTTATGGACTCGTGGCCAACGGGACGGGAAACACCGCCAAGCCCATCCTCCTGGGCAAGCAGTCGGGGACCTCGGTCGCGCTGCCGGCGCTTCCGAGCTTCGCCAGGGGCAGCGTCGCGGTAGCGGCCAGCGTCCCCAAGGGCGGGTCCGTGATCTACGAGCAGAAGACGGCCGGGCCGAAAACCGTCGTCCAGGTTCAGGCGTACGCGGGGCAGGTGAACGCCACCTTCAGCCGTCTGACGGCGGTCCATGCGAAGGAGCTCGCGACCCTGCAGAACCGCGCCAATGCGCAGATCGCCGACGTGAAACGTTCGCAGCTCGGCACGCTCCTCACCCGGTCGGGCCTCGCCCTCGCGATCATGGCGCTGGCGTCGATCGGGCTCGGGTGGGTGATGGCGGGGCGCGCGCTCCGCCCCGTGCGGACGATGAGCTCGCGGGCCCGGGGCATCTCCGAGCGCAACCTGCACGAGCGCCTGTCCCTCGACGGGCCCGACGACGAGCTCAAGGAGCTCGGAGAAACGTTCGATGGGCTGCTCGGGCGCCTGGAGGCGGCGTTCGAGTCACAACGCCGGTTCGTCGCCAACGCCTCGCACGAGCTGAGGACGCCGATCACGCTCGAGCGCGCGCTGGTCGAGGTCGCGCTCAGCGATCCGAAGCCGTCGATCGACTCGCTCCGCGAGACGTGCCGGAGAGTGCTCGTCTCCAGCGAGCAACAGGAGCGCCTGATCGAGGCGCTGCTGACGCTCGCGCGGAGCCAACGAGGCCTCGAGCAGCGCGCGCCGGTGGACCTGGAAGCGCTCACCGCCGAGGTGGTCCGCGCGATGCCATCGAACGGGATTCGCATCAAAACGACGCTCGGTGACGCGCGCACCACCGGCGACTCGGCGATGGTCGAGCGGCTCGTCGCGAACCTCGTCGAGAACGCCGTCCGCTACAACGAGCCGGACGGATGGGTGACGGCCTGGACCGGCTCGCGGGATGGCGAGCCGACACTCGAGGTCTCGAACTCCGGGCCGGTCGTAAAGCCCGACCAGGTGCACGAACTCGTGAAGCCCTTCTCCCGATTGAACGGGAACGGCGCGGTCGCGGTCCGGAACGCCGACGTGAAACAGGGTCTCGGGCTGGGCCTCTCGATCGTGCAAGCGATCGCCGACGCCCACGACGCCCGGCTCACGACCACCCCGCGTCCCGAGGGCGGCCTCACGGTCACGGTCAGGTTCCCGGGGGGCGACTGAGGCCCCGGCGGGCGTCTTCGGCGAGGAACCGCGGGCTGTCCACGAGGATCCCACGGCGGCGCAACCCGGTGAGGAGAGGCTCGTGGTCGTCGAAGGTGACCTGCGTCGCGATCGCCGCTCGGAAACTCACGGTCACAGCGCCCACGCCGCTGCCGGCGACCTGGCCGTCGACTTCGAGTCGCACCCCGCCGAAGCTTCCGGCGGCGTCGAGCTCGAGCTCCGAACCTGCACCGATCACGAGCGGCGGCGCGAATCCCCCGTGCTTGGGAAGCGGCGTGAGCACGTAGGAGTCGATGCCGGTGAGGAGCAGCGGTCCGCCGGCGGAGATCGCGTAGCCGCTCGTGCCGATCGGCGTGCTCACGACGGCGCCGTCACCGGCGATGCGAGCGAACAGCGTTCCGTCGACGTAGGCGCTCACACGCACCTGACTTCCGCTCTCACGGACCAGCGCCACGTCGTTGAGCGCGAACACCGGCTCGCCCTGCGAGCGCGTGACCCATAAGGCGGGGAACAGCCTTGGACGCCACTCGCCGCGGACGAATCGGTCGAGCGAACGGCGGGCATCCGCGGCCGTCACGTTGGCCAGAGCCCCGAGGCTCCCGCATCCGATCCCGAGCACAGGTCGGCCGGTCTCGGCGCCGGCGCGCAACGCGGCCAGGGTTGTGCCGTCGCCACCGATCGACACGATCAGGTCTGCGTCGCCGGCATCGCCGTCCTCGGCGACCGGCCGCTGCGGATACGGAGCGGCGATCTGGGACAGCTCGATTCCGTTTTCCGCGGTCCACTCCCGGAGAAGCCGTAGCGGCTCGTCGACGTTGCGCGTCGGATGGACGAGGACGCCTACGCGCCTTAGATGTGAAGATGATTGCGTGGTCAATTTCAGTGGCGAGACCGTCGGGAGGACTCTCTACACTCGAACACAACGATGGCACCGCTGAGCGATGCGTCGCCAATCCGGGTTGCGCTGATCGATGATGACAGCGGACTGCTAACCGTTCTCGAACGCCGGCTTGGCGCTTTACGCTGGGAAGCGCACGTACTGGCCTTCCCGCCCGACGCCGGACATCTGGCGGCCCTGAGGCTTCACGCTCTGATCATCAATCCGGCGCTCACCGGCCTGGACTACATCGAACGCGTGGCGACCGCGCTGCCCGGCCTGGCGCTCCTGGTGTGCAGCGGGCCCGCGACGGTGTCCGAGCGGGTCAAGGGTCTGCGCGCCGGCGCCGACGACTGGCTGACCAAGCCGTGCCATCCCGAAGAGCTGCTCGCGCGGATCCAGGCCGTGTTGCGCCGGCGGCGGGCGGGCGAGCTTCCGGTCGAAGAGGTGACGATCGAGGCTGGCGAGATCGCGATCCGGCCCGACCGGTACGACGCCTATGCCGGCGAGCAGGGCGCCTCGCTGTCGCGCAAGGAGTTCGAGCTCCTGCGGCAGCTGGCGACCGCCGACGGCCGTGTGCTCGAGCGCGAGGACATCTACCAGCGAGTGTGGGGCTACACCATGGCCCGCGGGGACCGCTCGGTGGACGTGTTCGTCCGCAAGCTCCGCCAGAAGCTCGAGCAGATCTCGCCGGGATGGCATTACGTCCACACCCACTTCGGCGTGGGCTACCGGTTCGCGGCACAGCCGACGGATGGCGACGGTGGGGCCGACGACCAGGTCGGCTCGACGCGAGTCGCCGACCACGAGCGGTCGACGAGATCGGCCCACGCTGACCGTCCGGCGAAGCCCTCACGCGAGGATCTCGCCGCGGTACGCTAGAGCTGTTGAACTCGACCGCCCGCAACGTCCTGATCGTGCTCGCGCTGGCCGCCGTCGTGGGCACGCTGTCCGGTGGGCAGACCGCGGCGAACGTCGCCATCCAGGCGGTGACGCTCGTCTTCCTGGGGGTACTGGTGTGGTTCGCGGCGCTGATGTACCGCCAGCACCGGACCACCCTGTACTCGCTCGGGGAAGGGCGCCGTGCCCTGCTCTACATCGCGGTCGGGGTGGGGGCGCTCACGCTGACGGCCACGACGAAGATGTGGAACAGCGGCGGCGCGGCCTCGGTCGCCTGGCTGGTGCTGCTCGGCGCAGCCGCCTACACGGTGTTCGCCGTTCTCTGGTCGGCGCGCAAGTACTGAGGCTTCAGGACGCGACGGGTCGCGGGCGGGGCGGCACGGTATCGCCAGGCCCGGCTGCGCACGCTGGGCACAGCCCTTCGAGCAGCACGTGCGCGTGCTCGACCTCGAACCCTGGCTCGCGCAGCGACAGCTCGACGTTCCGCGGCTCGATGTCGTGGAGTGTGTGGCAGTCTCGGCAGCGGAAGTGGTGGTGGGGTGAGACGTTGGCGTCGAACTGCCGCGGACCGGGTCCCTCCACGACCCCGAGCAGGCCGGCGTCGGCCAGTTCTCCGAGCGCGTTGTAGACGGTCGCCCGCGACAGCTCGGGAAGCGTGACGCGCGCCTGCTGGAACACCTCCTCGGCGCTCAGGTGGCCGTTCTGGGTGCCCGCGAACAGGCCGTAGATAGCGCGCCGCTGGGCGGTGGCCCGCAGACCGTGTGCGCGGAGCAGTTGGGCGAGGGCGACGTCGGAGAGCGGGGTGGGGGTCGCGGACACCTAGATTGAAGTCGATCTGAGGTCGGATTCGTTCGCGAAATGCAGCCTACACCGCCGCCCGGCGGGGTTCGCGGGAGTCGTGGCCCCGGTGGCGCGGGTCCTATCCTCGATGGCGTGTCAGTAGTTCCAGCCGACAGGCGTCGCGAGCTCCCCGACGAGCCCGGTGTCTACCTTTTCCGCGACCGCCGCGGCAAGGTGATCTACGTCGGGAAGGCGATTTCGATCAAGAAGCGCGTCGCGTCGCACTTCTCGAACCCGAGCACCCGCGGAGGCCGGGATCTGGTCGACATGATCGACCAGATCGAGGCGCTGGTCGTCCACACCGAGACCGAGGCGCTGCTCGCCGAGCAGAACTTCATCAAGCAGTACAAGCCGCGGTTCAACATCCGCCTCCGGGACGACAAGTCGTACCCGTATATCGCGATCTCGCTCGACGAGGACTTTCCGCGGGTGTACTTCACCCGCGAGCGTCACCGTCGCGACCGGGCGTACTTCGGCCCCTACAGCAACGCCAAGCGAGTCCGCGCGACGCTCGAGGTGCTGGGCAAGGTGTTCCTGTTCCGCTCGTGCGAGGGCTCCGAGCCCGGGCGCCGCAGCGGCTCCCCTTGCCTCGACTACTACATCAAGCGGTGCGAGGCACCGTGCGTCGGCTACGTCAGCCGCGAGGACTACCGCAGAGGGATCGACGGCGTGATCGACTTCCTGTCTGGCCGATACCGCGAGATTGAGCGCTCGCTCGAGAAGTCGATGCGCGAGGCGGCGGCCGAGCAGCGCTTCGAGGACGCCGCCCGCGAGCGCAACCGGCTGCGGGCGGTTCACTCGCTGCTCGAGCGTCAGCGTGTCGCCAACCAGACGATCGGGACGCTCGACGCGATCGCGGTCGCGGTGCACGAGGGCGAGGCCAACGCCCAGGTGTTCCAGGTGCGCGACGGCGTGCTATCGGACCGGCAGAGTTTCTATCTCGACAACGAGGCGCATGGCGGGGTCGCCGAGGTCGCCGAGGCGTTCATCCTCCAGTACTACACGAGCGCGATGATGGTGCCCCCGCTGCTGGTCGTGCAGCGCGAGGTCGCGCCCTCGGCGCCCATCCTGGCCGAGGCGCTGAGCGCGCGCCGGGACGGGTCGGTGGAGATCCGCGCGGCCGAGAGAGGCGACAAGCGCCGGATCCTCGAGCTCGCCGAGCGCAACGCCCGGCTCGCGCTCGACCAGGAGCGGCTGCGCTCCGAGCGCCGGCGCCAGCAGCGCGTCGAGGCGCTCGACGGTCTTCAGCAGGCGCTTGGGTTGGACACGATCCCGCTGCGGATCGAGTGCTTCGACATCTCGACGCTGATGGGCACGAACACGGTGGCATCGATGGTGGTGTTCGAGGGGGGCGCGCCGAAGAAGTCCGACTACCGCCGGTTCAGGGTCCGGCCCGACGGCGAGGCCGACGGCAACGGCCACGGCACGATCGGGCAGCCCGACGACTTCGCGTCGATGGAGCAGGTCCTCTCGCGTCGCTTGGCTCAGTGGGAGCGCCAGCACGATCTGTCGCCGCACGACAAGGACTTCGACGCCAGCTTCGCGGCGCTCCCGAACCTGATCGTGATCGACGGTGGCAAGGGCCAGCTCTCGGCCGGTCTGCGCGCGCTCCAGGGCTTCCGCGACCGCGGCGTGGTCGTGATCTCGCTTGCCAAGCGGATCGAGGAGGTGTTCACGGTTGGCGCGAGCGCGCCGCTCCGGCTGCCGCACGACACCGTCGAGCTCCAGCTGCTGCAGCGCGTCCGCGACGAGGCGCACCGGTTCGCGATCACCCACCACCGGATCCGGCGCGATCGGGCGATGACGGCGTCGATCCTCGACGAGCTGCCGGGCGTGGGGCCGGCGCGCAAGCGCGCGCTGCTCAAGCACTTCGGTTCCCCCGACGCGATCCTGGCGGCCTCGCGCGAGGAGCTCGAGGCCGTGCCCGGTTTGCCGGGCAAGCTCGCGCGCGAGGTCTACCGCGAGCTGCACAAGACCGGGGTTTGATTAACACCGCGACGCCGCCTAACACGTCAAGCTTCCTACCATGGAAGTCTCAGACGTGGAACAGCTCCGAGAGCAGATCGAGGCTTCACAGGACGAAGGCTCAGCCTTGGTGGACCTGGTGATCATCACCGGGTTCTCGGGAGCCGGCAAATCGACCGCGATGGCGGCGTTCGAGGACGAGGGGTACTTCTGCGTCGACAACCTCCCATCGGAGATGATCAGATCGCTCGTCGAGCTGTTCATGCACGCCGGCTCGAAGGTGCAACAGGCGGCGGTCGTGTCTGATGTCCGCGGCGGCACCTACTTCGACGGTCTGACCGCGATGCTCGACGACCTGCGGGCCGCCGGCGTGACGCACCGCGTGCTGTTCCTCGACGCCGATGAGCAGACACTGCTCACGCGCTACAAGGAGACCCGTCGCCGTCATCCCCTCGCACCGGAGGGCAGCGTTACCGACGGCATCGCCCTCGAACGCGAGGCGCTGATGCCGCTACGGGGACGCGCCGACGTGGTGATCAACACCTCGGGGCTGACAGCGGCGATGCTCCGTCGCAAGCTCGCGGACGAGCTGATGCCGACGCGCACCGCGGGGCGCCTCGCGGTCACGTTCCAGAGCTTCGGGTTCAAATACGGCCCCGCCCGCGACCCCGACTTGCTACTCGACGTCCGTTTTCTCCCGAACCCCCACTACGAGCCAGAACTGCGGCCGCTGACCGGCGACGATCCGCGGATCGTCGCCTACATCAATCACGACGGGGAGCTCGACGCCTTCTACGAAAAGCTCCACCCGCTGCTCGACTATCTGCTGCCGCACTACCTCGCCGAGGGGAAGGCGCATCTCGTCGTCGCGATCGGCTGCACCGGCGGACGCCACCGTTCGGTGGCGATCGCCTCGCATCTCGCCAGCCGCTACGCCCCGGAGTCCGAGTACCTCGTGCGTGTCGTGCACCGGGACGTCAGCCGGCCGGCGTGATCGATCACATCGGCTTCGAGGTCAGCGATCTGGAGCGCTCGAGCCGCTTCTACGACGCCGTCCTCTATGCCCTCGGGGCCAGGCGAATGGTGCAGTCCGAGCACGTGGTCGCGTATGGGGTGAATGACCCGAAGGTGTGGATCGTGATGCGCGGTCGTGAGCCGGGCCCGAGCTACGGGCACCTCGCGCTGCGGGCCAGCGGGAAGGCGGCGGTCGACGCCGCTTACAAGGGCGGGCTGGCCAACGGCGGCACCGACGACGGCCCTCCCGGGATGCGCCCTCAGTACGGCGCCCGCTACTACGCGGCCTACATGCGCGATCCGGACGGCCTGCGGGTGGAAGTCGTCTCGCGGAGGTGAGTCGCTAGCCTTCGGCCTGGCCGGCGCACCGTCGGCGTTTTCTTTGAGTCGAAACGGAGGTTCGGGAATGGCGGTACGCGTCGGGATCAACGGCTTCGGGCGAATCGGCCGAAACGTCTTCCGCGCCGCCTACGAGGCCGGGGCCGACATCGAGTGGGTCGCGGTTAACGACATCGGCGACCCGAAGACCTTCGCCCACCTGCTCAAGTACGACTCGAACTACGGACCGTTTCCGGGGTCGGTCGAGGAGACGAGCACGGGCTTCCGTGTGGACGGCACGGAGATCCGCTTCCTCTCCGAGAAAGACCCGGCAGCGCTCCCGTGGGAGGAACTCGGCGCGGACGTGGTGATCGAGTCGACCGGTCTCTTCACCGACCGCGAGAACGCCGCCAAGCACCTCGCGGCCGGCGCCAAGAAGGTGCTGATCTCCGCGCCGGCGACCGAGCCCGACGTGACCGTGGCGCTCGGGGTCAACTTCGACGAGGTGTACGACCCCTCGAAGCACAACGTGGTCTCGAACGCATCGTGCACGACGAACTGCCTGGCCCCGGTCGCCAAGGTCCTGAACGACACCGTCGGGATCAAGCATGGCCTGATGACGACGATCCACGCCTATACGGCCGATCAGCGTCTGCAGGACATGCCGCACCGCGATCTGCGCCGCGCGCGGGCGGCGGCGATCAACCTGATCCCCGCCTCCACCGGCGCGGCGAAGGCGATCGGCTTGGTGATCCCTGACTTGATGGGCAAGCTCAACGGGTTCGCGGTCCGGGCGCCGGTGCCGACCGGGAGCGTCGTCGACCTGACGGTCGAGACGAACCGGGAGACGACGGTCGAGGAGATCAACGCGGCGATGAAGGCCGCCGCCGACGGCCCGATGGAGGGCATCCTCGAATACACCGAGGACCCGATCGTGTCCACCGACATCGTCAAGAACACGGCGTCCTCGATCTTCGACTCACTCCTCACGGTGGTGATGGACAGGACGATGGTCAAGCTCGTGGCCTGGTATGACAACGAGTGGGGCTACTCCAACCGCGTGGTCGACGTAGCGCAGAAGCTGTTGTGAGAACGCTTCGGGACCTGGGAGACGTCAACGGGAAGCGGGTGCTGGTGAGAGTCGACTTCAACGTGCCGCTCGACGATGGAGCGGTCGCCGACGATATGCGGATCCGGGCGGCGCTGCCGACGATCGAGGAGCTGCGCCGTCGCGGGGCGCGGCTGGTGCTCGTGTCACACCTGGGACGCCCCAAGGATCGCGAGCCGTCGCTGTCGCTCGCCCCCGTGGCGGCCCGGCTCGGCGAGCTCATCGAGGCTCCGGTTAGGGTGGCGCCCGGGGTGGTCGGAGACGATGTCAGCGCCGCGGCGGACGAACTCGGCCCGGGAGACGTGCTGCTGCTCGAGAATGTTCGCTACGAGCCGGGCGAGACCAAGAACGACCCCGAGCTGGCGGATGCGCTGGCTTCGCTTGCCGACGTGTACGTTGACGACGCATTCGGAGCGGCCCATCGTGCGCATGCCTCGACCGAGGGTGTCGCGCAGCGCGTCCCGGAGCGCGTCGCGGGGCTTCTGCTCGAGCGCGAGGTGAACACGCTGATGGGCGTCCTCGAGAATCCTGCACGGCCGCTCGTGTCGGTGCTCGGCGGCGCCAAGGTGAGCGACAAGATCGGCGTGATCGACCGCTTCCGGGAGAGCGCGGACACGATCCTGATCGGCGGCGCGATGTGCTTCCCGTTCCTGGCCGCGCAGGGCCACTCGGTCGGGGATTCGCTGTGCGCGGCCGATGACGTCGAGCTGGCGCGGAGGATCCTCGAGTCGGGCTCGTCGGCGCGGGCCTCGCTCGAGCTGCCCGTCGACCTGGTGATCGGAGATCGGTTCGCGGAGGACGCCACGGCGCGCGAGCTCGACGGGCTCGACGTGCCCGACGGCTGGATGGGCCTCGACATAGGCCCTCGCACGGCCTCGTTGTACGGCGATGTGATCGCCGCCGCTGGGACGGTGTTCTGGAATGGCCCGATGGGCGCATTCGAGCTCGCGCCGTTCGCGGGCGGGACCCGTGCGGTGGCGGAGGCGGTCGCAGCCGCCCCGGGGACGACCGTCGTCGGCGGCGGCGACTCGGCGGCGGCGCTCGAGCGGTTTGGCCTGGCCGATTCCGTGACTCATCTCTCGACCGGCGGCGGCGCGACGCTAGAGCTGATCGAGGGAAAGGCCCTTCCCGGGGTAGAGGCGCTGTCATGAATCCGACCGGACGCAAGCCCCTGATCGCGGGCAACTGGAAGATGAACAAGACCATTGGCGAGGCCGAGCTGTACATCGCCGCCCTGCTCCCGCGCGTCTCGACGGCCGACGGAGTCGATGTCGCGATCTGTCCTCCGTACCTCGCGCTGGGGGCCATGGTCGAGTCCACGCGCGGCTCGCGGGTCCAGGTCTACGCCCAGAACATGCACCACGCCGCCGAGGGCGCGTTCACGGGTGAGGTCTCGGCGCCGATGCTGACGGAGATCGGCGTGCACGGCGTGATCCTCGGCCATTCCGAGCGCCGGCAGATGTTCGGCGAGACCGACAAGGCGCTCCAGCTGAAGGTGCCCGCGGCGCTTGAGGCGGGGCTCATGCCGATCCTGTGCGTGGGCGAGACCGAGGACGAGCGCGAGGCTGGCGACACCGAGCGCAAGCTCCGCCACCAGGTTCAGGAGGGCCTTGCCCGTGTGGACACGTCGCAGCTGGGTGACGTCGTGATCGCGTACGAGCCGATCTGGGCGATCGGGACCGGGAGGGTGGCTACTACGGAGCAGGCCCAGGAGGCGATCGGTTTCATCCGAGCGCTCGTTGCCGACCGCTCGCGCGAGCAGGCGCAACGGACGCGCGTGCTGTACGGCGGGAGCGTAAAGGCCGAGAACTGCGGCGAACTGATGTGCCTTCCCGATGTAGACGGCGCTCTTGTGGGCGGAGCGAGCCTTGACCCGGAGGGTTTCGCGGCGATCGTCGAGTCGGCCCGCGGCTGATGACGCTTCCCGCCGGCCCCGAGAAGCTTCCGGCGCCGGCGGCAGTGCTCATCGTGCTCGACGGCTGGGGGCTGGCGCCAGATGGGCCCGGCAACGCTGTCTCGCTTGCGGACACCCCAGTGTTCGACGAGCTGTGGTCGTCGTATCCGCACACTGAGCTGACCGCGTGCGGCAACGCCGTGGGACTGCCCGAGGGGCAGATGGGCAACTCCGAGGTCGGGCACATGAACCTGGGCGCCGGCGCGGTCGTCAAGCAGGACCTGACCCGGATCGATGAGGCCGTGGCCTCGGGTCAGCTGGAGTCGAATTCGGTGCTACGCGAGGCGTTCACCGGTGCTGATCGCATCCACCTGATCGGCTTGGTGTCGGACGGGGGGGTCCACTCAGGATTCGGGCACCTCGAGGCGCTGATCCGGCTCGCGGCGTCGCTGGGAGTAACAGATTTGGTGCTGCACGCGTTCACCGACGGCCGTGACACCCTGCCCGAATCCGGCGCCGGCTACCTCGAGACGGTGCAGGGCTGGATGGAGGACGCCGGCGTCGGGCGGATTGGCTCGGTCGTGGGCCGGTACTGGGCGATGGACCGCGATCGGCGCTGGGATCGCATCCAGCGCGCGTACGGCCTGCTCGTCCACGGCCGGGGCGAGCACCGGGCAGCGTCGGGCGCGGACGCGGCCCGCGACGCCTACGATCGCGGCGAGACCGACGAGTTCATCGCGCCGACGCTGGTGGGCGACTCCGAGGCCGGCGATTCGGATACCCGGATTCGTCCTGGGGACTCGGTGTTTGCATTCAACTTCCGGCCGGACCGGATGCGCGAGATCACCCGGGCGCTGGCGGAGCCGGGCTTTGACGAGATCGACCGAGGCGGCGCCGACGTGGTCGAGCGGTACGCCACCATGACCCAGTACGAGGAAGACTGGCCGTACCCGGTGGCGTTCGAGCCCGCCCACCCGTCGATCACGCTACCTCACGTGGTAGCCGATCAGGGCGTCCGCCAGCTCCACGTCGCCGAGACCGAGAAGTACGCGCACGTGACGTACTTCTTCGGAGGCGGCGAGGAGGCGCCATACGAGGGCGAGCGCCGCGAGCTCGTCGACTCGCCCCGCGACGTCCCCACCTACGACAAGAAGCCAGAGATGAGCGCCCGGGCCGCCGCGGAGGCGTTCGTCTCCGCGTGGCGCGAGGACTCGCCCACGTTCGGGATCATCAACTTCGCCAATCCCGACATGGTCGGGCACACCGGCGTGATCTCCGCGGCAGTTGCGGCAATCGAGACCGTCGATGGATGTCTGGGCTCAGTGGTGGAGGCGGTCCACGAGTCGGGGGGCGCATGCATCATCACCGCCGACCACGGCAACGCCGACCACATGCTCGAGGACGACGGCAGCCCGAACACGGCGCACTCGCTGAACCCGGTGCCGCTGATCGTGACCGTGTCCGGTCTCGAGTTGCGGTCCTCCGGCGGGATCCTGGCCGATGTGGCGCCGACCATCCTGCAGGTGCTCGGGATCGACCAGCCCGGCGAGATGACGGGCAAATCGCTCATCGAGGGGTCCTAGGCGCCCGGGCGCCCGTTGGCGAGGAACTTCTCCATTGCCTCGTGGGTCTGGCGGGGGCGCTCGAGCTGGGGGACGTGGCCGCAGTCCAGCTTGAGGTGCATCGCCTGGGGCACCTCCTCGCGGACGTGGCGCTCGAACCCGATTGGCACGAGCTTGTCCTTGCGGCCCCAGACGAACAGCGCCTCGGGTGCCAGGTCCGGCAGCCGGGTCCACAGTCCGTTCGGGCCGCGCGGCTCCTCGAGATAGATGTTGCGGGCGGCGGCGTAAAACGCGGCGCGACCGAGCGGCGTCATGTAAGAGCGCATGAACTCGTCGATCCCGGCCGCCGTCCACTCGGTGCCGGATCCCGGGACGACCTGCTTGACGATCAGCTCGATCACCGCGCGCGGCGCCGGCTGGAACACGCCAAGCTGGGTCGGGACGAACCGGAGATACGGAGCCCACGGGCGGGCTTTCAACCACGGCATCGAGGGAGCGAGCAGGACCAGGCGGCCGACGCGGTCGGGATGGCTGAGACCGAGCTCGAGCGTCACGCGCCCGCCCATGCTGTTCCCGACGACGTGGGCTCGATCGAGCTCGAGCGCGTCGAGCAGCGCGACGATGGCGTCGGCGAAGAAACGCGGATCGTAAGGGCCCCAAAGCGGCTTGTCGGAATCGCCAAAGCCGGGCAGGTCGACCGCGATTGCGCGGTGTGAGGAAGCGAGCGCTCCAAGCGTCGGGAGGAACGAGGCCTTGGTCGCGCCGAGGCCGTGAAGCATGAGCACGGGGTCGCCGGTGCCGGCCTCGACCGTCGACAGGCTGCCGGCCGCGGTGTCGACCCTTCGGATCCGCAGCCGTCCGGGGCCGGTGAGCTGCGACGTCGCCGCGAGGAACCCAACCCCGAGGTGGAGGTCTCGGCGGATCGTGAGTCGGCCTTTGCGGAACGCGGTCATGCCGCCACGGACGTCGTCGGCGATTTCGTTCCAGGTGTCCGCGTCTGCGGTGAGGATCGCGTCTGCGCCACCGCGGGCGGTGGTGAGCCGGGCGGTTCCGTCCTGGATCACCACGTCGTAGCTCTCGCCGCCGCCCTTCTCCCGCGCGTCAGGGGCCTGGATCCTGAGACGGGCGACCGGGCGCCCGACATCGAAGACCGCCGGATCGAAGCGGGTTACGAGGCGCTCGAGGGCGCTTCCCAGCGGGTCGTCGAGCTCGTGCGTATCGGTGTTCAGGGCGTTCATAACGGCCACGTCACACATTCCCCGCGGTTGCGCCGCGAAACACAGTGGCGTCGATCACAGATCGCACTCGAGTCGGGCGGCATTCGCGGTCGATCTATGCGCTTGCGAAGTACTATACTTGACATTAAGCGACTTAGATTTCATAATGGTCGCAGACAGTGATTCTGATCCTTTCAAGGAGAGGTATTGATATGGCACTAATCCGATGGGAGCCCGCTCGAGAGCTCTCAACCATGCAGAGCGAGATGAACCGTCTGTTTGGCACGCTCTTTGACTCGCCGACACCGGGCAACGGTCGCCGCACCAACCTGCGCGGTTGGACTCCGGCGATGGACGTCACCGAGAGCGAGAACGAGTACGTCCTCAAGGCGGACCTTCCCGGACTGAGCGACGGCGACGTCAACGTCGAGCTCGACGACAACGTCCTGCGGATCTCCGGTGAGCGCAAGTCCGAGCACGAGGAGCGGAAGAACGGCTACCACCGCGTCGAGCGCGCATTCGGGCGTTTCTCGCGGTCGCTGCGGCTCCCCGAGGGCGTCAGCGCCGACAGCATCCAGGCGAACTTCGACAACGGCGTGCTCGAGGTTCACATTCAGAAGCCCGAGGAGCACAAGCCCCAGAAGGTCGCGATCTCGGTCGGCCATGAGCCGAAGACGATCGAGGGCGCCGAGGACACCGAGTCCAGCCCCGCGGCCTAACACGCGTAGTACCCCCGGGGCATCGGTCCCGGGTCTCTCTCTCCAAGTAGGGTCCGGATCGTGTTCACGGTCCGGACCCGTTCGTTTAACGCGCTCGCCCGCACGGGCACGCTGCACCTAGCCCATGGCGACGTCCAGACGCCGGCGTTCGTGCCGCTGGCCACGCGCGGCTCGGTCAAGACGCTGCTCCCGGACGAGGTGGCGGCGCTCGGCTACGAGCTGGTCCTCGGCAACACCTTTCACCTGTCGCTCGCGCCCGGCCCGGAGCTGGTGAGGGAGCTCGGCGGATTGCACGAGTTCATGCGCTGGGACAAGCCGATCATCACCGACTCGGGCGGGTTCCAGGTGTTCTCGATGGGCCACGGCGGCGTGGCCGACGAGATCAAGGGACGCGGACGAAGCGGCGGGGACGGCAGCAACGGGGCGATCCTGTCGATCTCCGAGGACGGGGTCCGGTTTCGGTCCTATGTCGACGGCGATGAGCGCTTCCTCTCGCCCGAGACCTCGATGTCGGTCCAGGCCGCGCTCGGCTCGGACATCGCGCTCGTGTTCGACGAGTGCACCCCGTTTCACGTCTCGCGCGAGTACACCGAGCGCTCGATGGAGCGGACCCACCGCTGGCTCGAGCGCTGCCTGCGCTGGCACGCTTCCTTTGGGCCGCCCGGACAGGTCGTTTACGGGATCGTGCAGGGCGGCGTCGACCGGTCGTTGCGGGTCGTCTCCGCCGAAGTCGTGGCCGGCTCGGCGTGCGACGGGATCGCCGTCGGCGGATCGCTCGGGCAGGACAAGGCGCAGATGCACGAGGTCGTGTCGTGGACGACGGCGGAGCTAGAGCGCGTGGCGCCGGACCGCCCGCGCCACCTACTCGGGATCGGCGATGTCGACGACCTGATCGTCGGGGTGGAGCTCGGGATCGACACGTTCGACTGTGCGCTGCCGACCCGGCTCGGGCGCCACGGGGTTGCGCTCGTCCCCGACCCCGAGGCGCGCTGGCGCGTCGACCTGGTCAAGGGTCGCTGGCGCGAATCGCGTGAGCCGATCCTCGAAGGCTGTCCGTGTCCGGCGTGCTCGGGCGGCTTCACCCGCGCGTACCTGCACTACCTGCTGCGCGCCGGCGAGCTCACCGCGCTCCGACTCGTCACACTCCACAACCTGTCATTCATCGCCCGGTTGATGGCCGACCTGCGGGACGCGATCGACGGCGGCCGGTTGACGGAGGTGGCTGCCGCGTTGCGGGCCGGCGCCGCTCCGGGCACGGTCCCCATGTAAAACGCGCCAAAGCCCCCTCGGGTCCACGGTTCCTGGACACATAAGCATGGAGGCCATGCTTATGTGGCACGAACGGGCGGCCGGCGGCTAGGTTTGCTGCGCTTTACAGGCGGGTTAGGGCCTGGCACGACGCCGGGCATGGACGCCCGGCGAAATGGCCCCACGGATGCCGCCGCAGGCGGCCCAGTAACCCGAAGCTACTTCGTGTACTGACTGATGATGCTCTGGAGCTTCTTGACGGCGTCGTTCGCGTCGTGGGCGACGACCTTCTGGTAGTGCACGGCGCTGTTCGACGAGTTGGCGGCGATCGTGATCGCCACCGCCACCGCGGCCACGAACAGCACCACCACGGCGAGCAAGGCGAAGAACCGGCGCGCGGCCCGCGACCCGCCCGAGCGCTGCGCCTGGTCCCGGTAAGCCTCGTCGGGACCGTAGGCGGACATCGGCGGGGGATAGGCCGGCCGGCGCGGCTCGAGCTGCCGGGGACGCAGGTGGGCCGCGGTCCGGTTGGTCGGCGGCGACGTGCGCGGCGCGACCCGTGTCTGCGCCGTGGGGGTGCCCTGCCCCGACAGCACTCGCGTTGACGCCGTGCCGCCAAGTGTTCGGGTCCGCGATC
>Ga0335079_10003668_pt1 | contig 17692 bp, 10 predicted proteins | sample Lox_Sample_33_FD_206719 | JGI IMG/M metagenome (GOLD analysis project Ga0335079, IMG submission 206719) | Soil microbial communities from Loxahatchee National Wildlife Refuge, Florida, United States - Lox_Sample_3.3 | ecosystem: Environmental > Terrestrial > Soil > Wetlands | place: USA... | reverse complement strand
CGCGCGGAGCGGGGATCTGGACGACGACTTCCTGAATGGCGCGTGCCTTACCCGCGTACTCGCGGTGGTGAATTACCTGGAGCGAAATCAGATTGGCGAGGATGGCGGCACCCCACATCCCGATGACGAGGGCGAGCCAGGTAAGACGGCGCTCCATAAGAAAGCAGAATTCAGAAGTCAGAAGTCAAGAATTCAGAATGGCCCGGGGTTCTGTCCTTCTGAGCTACCGACTCCTGCTTCCCGACAAAAAGTTACTTCACCATTGCCACTTCGCCTTCGGGTTTGTCCAGGTGGATCACCTGGCCCGAGGACGGGGTCACGAGATTGTTCTCGTGGGCGAGCTGATCGAGCCGCGCGGGGCTGAGAAGCTCGGCTTCCTGCAAGTCCAGAACGCGCCGCTCTTCCAGCAGGCGCCGCTCCTCGGAATGCAGCGCCTCCAGCTTGTAGCCGGCGAGGGTGGTCATCGCGGTGGGGGCGAAGGCGCTGGTCAGCAACACCAGGAGCAGGCAAGCCGCGCCGATGGCGCTCCAGCAGGCGCCGCGCGCCTGGGGATCCGCTTCGCGCACCAGGCGCGAATTATCGATCCGCTTGCAATGGAAAAAGATGTCGTCGTGAGGCAAGGCGCGCAACCGGAACGGGTCGCGCGCGGCGCGGGGCCGCGCGGTTCGGGTGACGGTTTCGGGCGCCGGGGCGGGCGCCGCCGGGGCTTCGTTCTTCCGCAAAAATGCCGGCATCGTTGCCATGTCTTTCGTTCGCTCCTTCAGTCAACCTTGCCTGGAAACTCAACGCGTCCGCTCCGCCGGACGCTTCACTTCAACTCCACCGCGCGCAGACGCGCGCTGCGCGACGCTGGATTGCGCGCACACTCTTCCTCGCTCGGCACGAGCGGGTGTTTGGTCAGAATCACGGCCCGGCCTTCGCGGCCAAGCGCGCGAAATTTCTCCTTCACTTCGCGGTCGTCGATCGACATGAAGCTGATCACGACCATCCTGCCTCCGCCGTTCAGCAGCCCGGGACCGACTTCCAGCAGCCGGCGCAATTCGCCCGGTTCGTCGTTGACCGCCATTCGCAGCGCCATGAAGGTCTTCGTGGCGGGATGCAAACGGCCCGTCCTGGGCACGGCCCGCTCCACTACATCGGCCAGATGTAGCGTGCTCCGTAAGGGCCGTGCTCGGACGATTGCTCTGGCTATTCTCCGCGCCCTCCTTTCCTCGCCGAACTGATAGATCAGGTCGGCGAGCGTCTTTTCGTTGCTGTGATTCACAAGATCGTCCGCCGTTTCGCCTCTGGTTGGATCCATCCGCATATCCAACGGACCATCCTGCTGGAACGAAAACCCTCTGGAAGGCTCGGTGAGCTGGAATCGGCTGACGCCGAGGTCGGCCAGCAGCCCATCTACCTTCGCAAATCCCGCCTGGCTCACCGCTTCGGCGAGCGATCCGAATCCACCGTAGTGAAAGCAGATCCGATGGGCGAGCTCCGCGGTATTCTCGCGCGCCATGGCCAGCGACTGCGGATCGCGATCGTTGGCGATCACGAAGCCCGTGGTGAGGCGTTCGGCGATAAGACGCGTGTGGCCGCCCAGCCCTGTAGTGCAGTCCAGGTAAACTCCGTCCGGCTTGACGGCCAGCAGGTCCAGCGATTCGGCCGGCATGACAGTGACGTGCATACGGCATCACTTGAGCCCCGCCTTTTTGAGGGCGGCCAGATCGGCTTCGGGCGATCGCGTGGCCGCGGCCTTGCGCTGGTCGTAAGTCGGCTGATTCAGAACTTCGATTCGCCCGGCGTAGCAGTACACCCGCACCGGCTGATCTTCCATGCCGAGTTCGCGGCGCAACTCGGGCGAGAACAGAATGCGTCCCTGGTTGTCCATCTCCGATTCGGCGCCGAGGTCCAGGGCGTTGAAGTAAAGGTTCTCGGCGGCTGCGGGATCGGCGGTGTAGTCTTCGAGGAACTTTTTGGTTTCGCGCCACTGCAAGATCGGATATATTCGGGCTATGCGGCGGTCCAGGCTGGTCACGAACAACTTCTTGTCCTCGAGGGAATCCAGGTATTCCTTGAAAACGGTGGGCAGTTTGACACGTCCGCGGTCGTCCATCCGGGCGGGATACATGCCGTCGGGAGGCTCGGGGTTCGGCGTGTGATTGCCATCTTCCATTTTTAGTCCCAAAACTAACCCGTTTTAGCCACAACCTATAGTGGCACGGCGACGTGTGACTTTTCAAGGGTTTTTTGCAGGATCTTGCTGAAGGGTCTGGAGTTATTCAGATACTACGTAATCTACAGTGATCGGGAAACATACTAGGGATTGAAGTGCAGGGCGAAGAAATGGAGAATGAGCAAGAAAGCCGAGAAGCAAAAAAGCGAAGAAGGCCCGGGATTCCGGCTTCTTCGCTTCTTCGCTTCCCGACTTCTTCGCTTCCTACTGAATCGGGATCTTGCTGCCGGCGCTGAACCGGGTGGTGCTGTCGCCCACGACGTTGACCGCCAGTGACAGCACGACATCATTGCCGGTCGGCGCATTCGGATCGACCTGGAAAGCGACTTCGTACACGCCGATCAGGCTCGGAGCCAGACGGCCGGAGATCACGCGCGCACCGGCGTTGGCCACGCCGACGATGATCTGGCCGGTGACTACGGAATCGGCGCCGCCGGGAATCGCTACCGAGTTCGTGGTCACGGACGGATTCGTGGGACCGAGACCGGTACCGTAGAGGCGAATGATCTCGCCGCGCCGCGCCGGATTCTCGAGGCTGACGAAGCTGCCGTCCGGCCGCACCATAACAGCGCGGGTCACGCCATCGGACATCACGGTGCCGAAGATGCCGGGAGATGCCGGAAGCACGGTGATGTTCGTGGTCGCCGATCCGCCGGAGACGTTGACGGTCAGCGGGACGCTGCTGCCGGGCGTGACGTCACAGGGGAGTTGGAAGGTAATCTGTTCTCGCGTGCCCATGTGCGACAGGTTGAAGATCGGGGCTTGGCTGCCGCCGACCGAGACTGTGTCGCCGCCGAGAGTGTAAGGCTGAGGTCCGTAGAGCCAACTGGGAATCACGACGCCCTGTATTCCTGGCGCGAGACCGGTAGCTTGCAACGTGACGATACTGCACGGCGAGATCGAGCCCGCCTGGAAATCGGCTCCGTTCAATAGAGTGCCGGCAGCCAGGTTCGGTCCGGGCGGAACCACGGTCAGCGTGAAGCTCTGGCTGAATCCGCCGGTGGAAGCCGTGACGGTGACCGTCCCGGCGGTAGCGCCGGCAGTGACGCTGACTTGGGCGCGGCCATTGCTGTCGGTAGTCGCGGAGCCGGTATTCAGAGTTCCAGGTCCGGTGATACCGAAGCTGACGGGTATGCCCTGGGCAGGCTGGCCGTTGCTGGCGTTGGCCTGCACGACAAGGGGCGCGGGGAACGCCTGGCCCGCGGGAACGCTCTGCGTATCGCCCGAAATCTTTTGCAGGCCGGTGATCTGGACGTTGACCGTGAGCGTGAATGCGGTCGATATGTTACTGAGCGATCCAGTCAGCGCCGCCTTGACAGTGATCGTGCCGACAGCGCTCGCCGATAGCGTGGCGACTGTCGAAGCCAGCCCTTGTGAATTGGTGGTAGTCGAGCTTGGGCTCAGCGTGGCGGCTCCCGCCGGCGATACCGTGAAGACCACGGCTTGCCCGGAGATCGGATTGACGCCGGCGGCATCCGTGACTTTCACGACTAGGGGCTGCGACGCCTGGCCCGCGTTGATGGTCTGATTGTTGCCGCTGGAGATCAGCACCTGGCCGGCGGTCGCCGGAGTCACGGTGATGGGGAAATTCTGGGACTGGAAGTAAGCGTAGGATTGACCCTGGATCGGCGTGAAGAAGCCCGCCGCGGGATCCTCGGCGCCAACCAGAACCGTGAAGTTGCCGGAACCTGCGATGGGCCCGAAAATCGGAGTGCAGGTCGCGTTGCCGGTGGAATCGGTAAGCACCGAACCGGGATCGGCGCCCGCACCGGTGGCACACGAGACGGTAGCGCCCTGTGTCGGATCATTCGAGTTCAGCAGCCGGACAGCAACGTTGGGAACCGGTGTACCGAAGGCGTCCACGTGAACGGTGATCGGGGTCGACGAGGGCGCGCCCGCCGTGCCTGTGAAATTGGTGCCAATCCCCGGCGAAGTCACGGCCGCGAAGACCAACTGGGTTTGGGAGCCCGTCGAGCTGGGCAGGCTTAACCCTTGAGTCTCGGTGAAGCTCACCGAAACGCCGTCCGCGGAGGCCGCGAGGACGCTCTGCATAAACGGAAACCCGATGGTGCCGGGTTGAGTCGCCTGCTGAAGCGTGTTGGTCGTGACACCGTTTCCGTCGGTGAAGCTCTGCGTGTTGTAGAACGGAAGCGGGCCCTGCGAGGATATCAGGCTCCAGTTCACTTGCTTGTTGGGAATAGGATTGCCCAGCGAGTCGAGAACTTTGACCGCGAGAGGATTAAAAAACTGGAATGGGATCTGAGCCGACTGAGTGAAGCAGCCCTGGCAGGTCATCTGCCCGTTGCCCGCGACGATCACGATACTGGCAGCCGTCTGCGCGGACGCATTCTGCCCGCCGACCCCGATCCATACAAGCGCGGCCAGGGTAAGAATTCGAAATCTGTCCAAGAATGACCTCCTTGTTCACGAATGAACACGATTGGGTTGGAATGGACGCGGGGGAAGCATCCCTAGTGTAGCATCACTCCGGGAGATCCGCGCCAGTCCCACGATCAAAAAAAAACGGGGGAGCCGAAGCCCCCCCGTTCGAGTGGTTAAGTTGCGTTTAGTGGCTGTTGGCTTCGCCGGTGGCGCAGGATACGCCGCCGCTCGAGCCAGCGGTCGCACCGCAACCGGACGCGCTCGCGTTACGCGAACCGCCGTTGCTGGCCGGATCGGGTAGGACCAACGCCAGGTAGCCCATCGCCAGGTTGCGCGCACCAACATCGCTGATGAACGCAAAGCCGTGAGCAAACTGGAAGTTGCAAACCGCGATCATGTAGCCCTGGAAGCCAGGCACTGCAGTCGAAGCCAGCGTCGTGTAAACCGTACCACTGGCAATCGTACCCGAATTCATCGTTGCCGGGTTGTTGGTGCCCTGGTACCAGTTCAACGCGCAGGAGCCGGCCTGCGGACTCGTGCCGAACGGATCGGTACTTGTATTCGCGATGGCCAACCCGGTATCGAATCCAGCCTGGTTGGTCACGTACGGATACAAAAGTATCGTCCGGCATATATTGATGTTTAGTATGTTCCTGGCCGCACTCGGATCCGCAATGAACCGCGGTATCGTAAGCGTGCTGGAAGCTGCCGCGCCGGCTGAGGCACTGAAGGTCGGCGGTGCCGGAGCGAAGCTCAGGTTGACCGTCGCGGTGCCCGGAGGCGGCGAGTTCTGTCCGGGGTTCGCAATATAGGTTGAGTACACCGCGAACTTGACGGCCTCATTGGCGTTCGGGTTGGTGTTGACGACTTCCCAAACCGCCGTGGCGCTGCCGTTGACGACCTGGATTTCGGCGATCGGCACGTTGCCGCCGCTCGGACCGTTATCCGTCGCGGTCACAGCCGGGAAGAACCCGGAAGTGCCGGCGTTGCCGTCGGCGATAGTCTCGCTGCTGACCAACTGAGCGTAGACCTGCGTCTGGACGTTGCCGCCGACAATTGCCGGAGCAGTGATCGGGCTGGCGTTGTTGTTCACGTTGACGGTCGAGACGAACAGACGCACGCCCGCCGGAACGTTGTTGAACTGCGCTCTCAGGCGAGTGCCGAAGTCGGCCAGACCGGCCGTCTGCGTGCTGCTGACGCCGTAGACGAAGTTCGACTCAGAGTTGTAGATCGAACCTGGGATATTCTGAGTCAACAGTCCACTGGAACCCGGGATACCTTGCCCCGCGTATGCCACGTTGCTCTGTGCGAAGACGCGGGTCTTAAAGGCCGTTGGGAAGTTCTCCGTGAACGTCAGGGTATTGATCGACGCCCTGGTCTGAGTTGCGCACTGGTTCTGGTTGCTGGCGCTGCTCGCCGTAGCGGTCAGACCGCCCTGGACAAAGCCGACCGTCGGAGTCGCGTTCGAAATCGAGAGCGAAGTTGCGCCGCTGATCGAAATCGAAGCGATGACCGGAGTCGCGCCCGCAGCCGAGCCGCCGCTCAACTGGGTAGCATTGACACGCGCGTTGGTGATGCGGAGCACGCGCGAGCCGGACGTGGTCGGGGCCAGGAACGGAACGCCAAAAAACGTGATCGCGTTCCCGCTCACCACGCCCTGGAACACGTTCGGGATGGTGTTGATTGCGCCGAAACCCGTGCAGGTCGCGCCAGTGAACGTGGTGCACTGGCCATAAATCGGGCCGGTGGCACCGGTGAACGGCTGCACGCCGGTCGTCGCGTATTCCTGGCAACCGGTGGTGGGCGTGGTGCAAAGCACTTGGTTCGGGTTGACAAACGAAATACCCGAACCCGGCTCGTCAACGAGGAGCAGTGCTTCCGAAATCGCGCTGCTCGCAGAGGTCGGCAGCAGCCTGCTGGTCACTGCCGTGTTATAGAACAACGTTACGTTCACCTGCGGAATAAGCGACCCTGCTGTGAGAGCCGTACCGCCGGTGCACGAGATGGTGATATCGCCAGTCTGCTCGGTGTAACCCTCGGCACGCAGGGTAGGCGTCACCGCAACGTTCGTTTGGCACGTCAATGGCAACCCCTGGGCGCCCGCCAGAGCGGCGAACACGGCCAGGAGAGCCACAGCCGTGGCCAACCTACGAAAACTTACCATTTCCTTCTCCTTGTGAATTGCGAAATTGAATCGGTCGAAGTTCTCTTCCAACCTGAGCCTCAAAGTTTGGAACTACTCAATACCGTTCAGCCAACCTAGGGAACTTCTCCGTGTCGGGCGGAGATGCAATACTTTCCGGATGCCGTCAAGTCGGCTACCGGGCCTCACTGAAACCTTACCCACGGCACATTCTATTTGTTGTGTAATTCTGTGCTCGTCGGGTACAAACACAAAATGGCAGACAAAACCTTCGGACGCGGTAAAGATCAACGTAACTGATCGACAAGCCCCGTGTCAAGAGAAATCCTTCCCTTTCAACACGAAGTGGGGCAAAGTCCTACGAATACCCCAAATCTTGCCCGATTACAGCACGCAGCGTCCCCGTTCGTCAACAGTTTCACACCATCCGGTCCCATTTTTTCGCTATTGGACGGCAACCGGCACCGAATTTCCCGTTTGTCCCCCTACTTTGAGCGCGAGGGCTAGCCCAAACCCGGGGGCCGTAGATGTGGGAATCGCAACGTTAACCTGATATAAGCCGGGAAAACCTGGGGCAAGTCCGGCAAATTGCGTAGGCAGCTCCGCCCCGTTCAAAATCACCGTCACCGGAGCATTGGTCGTGGAAAGCGACCCTTTTTGAGTAACGGCTCCCAAACCCGTGGCAAAGATCAGGAGCGTTTGGCCGCGCGGCAAAGGATTGGTGGGCCCGATGAGCGCATAACTGGTATTGGTCACCGCACCGGCCGGCGGATTGCCGACCTGAAAGATGCCGGGCGCCACCGACACCACCGTCACCGATTGCTGCGCCGCTCCGAATGCCGAGTTCACCGTCAGGTTGTGAGCGCCCGTCGTTACCGTGGCCGGCACCACGGCGTTGATCTGGAACGGCGAAGCCAGCAGGATGTTCAGCGGCGTTCCATCGAGATCGGCTGTGGTCTGCGCGGACGGGTCCGACAAACCGGAGCCGAAAATCGAAATGATTCCCCCCTGCGCGATGCCGGGAGCGAACGTCGCCCCATTTACCACGCCGGCGGCAGTGAAGCTCGCCGTGATCGGAGCCAGCACCAGGTTCAACTGCGGGCGTGTCGCCTGATAGTTGGCCACGCTCTTGCCGGAGACGTCGATCAGCGACCCGCCCGGCGCAAGATCGGAGACCAGGCCGCGAAAAGCCTGCGTGGTTCCCGCGCGAATCTGGTAGATCGAATCGTCGCCGTCGCACGCGCCGATGCGCGAGATCAGCGGGCCCTGGCTCGTGGTCTGACCGGTAGTGTCGACCGCATCCAGCAGGTCGATCGTCTGGCCGCAGACTCCCGCCGCCGACGTGGCCGACAGCGACAGCGTCTGCATGAGAGCCGGAGATTGAGAGAGGGCTGCGAGGAGAAAACGGCTCTCGGCCGGGCTGCCGAGAGCAAAGCGCGCGGCGCCGCGCACATCGGCCTTCCAGGTGCCGCCGGCGGCCGTGAAGCCCGAAAGATAGTCGCTCAGATTGGCGCGGCCGAACGCGGGATTCGGGTCCTGAATGGCAATCGATCCGTCCGATGCCACACCGGTCGCCACCACGTAGTGACCGCCGGCCAGAGCGCCGTTCAACGAGAGGCCCAGCGAAACCAGGACAGGCGAGCCTTGCGCCAGGAAATCCGCGATGGCGGACGTGGAAGGCAGGATCTCCACGTCGGCCCCGCCCGTGAACTGTGCGGCACGCCACAGGTTCAGCACCTGCTCGCCGGAATCCGGGTTCGACAGGTAACCGTCGCACACGATGTTGCCCTTGGCGTCCGCCGGGCAATATCCCGTCAGGTACTGGTTGAGCGCGACCGGATCGGCATACCCGTTTGGAAACGCGAGCTCGCCGCGATTCTGGTGATACCGGAGAATCATCGCGACCGCGGTGAGAAGCGCGCCTTTCTGGGCAATGGTCGCGGTGCCGTTGCCGATGGGAGTGTTGCCGGCCTGTTGCAGCTTGGGAAAATTGGTAAGACTGTTGGCCGCCGCGCGAACTCCGAAGGTCACCGGCGCCGACGCCACCGCTGGAGCGCTGGCATTGATCAGCGCCACACCCTCGGCGCCCGGCAGGCGGACGAATGTTTCGGCCATTCCGTTGGCATCGGTGACGGCGCTGGGCGTCAGCACCTGCGCCCCGCTGGATGGCTGGAAGGTCACCGCCGCTCCAGTGACCGGGTTCCCGTTGGAATCCACCAGGGCAACACGCAGCGAAAGCGGCAGCAGCGCGCCGGGCAAGCCGGTCTGGTTGTCGCCCTGCACTTTGGCCAGAGGAAGCCGGTTGGTATTGAAGCCGCGAACGGTGAGAGAGCCGTCCGCGGACACAGAGCTCTTCGTATCGGCCACGTGAATGCTCAGTGTGGCGCTGGCCGCGGTCAGCGGGAAGAACATGTCCCAACTGAACGCGCCGTTGGCCGTTGTGACGGTGAAATTGGGCTGGCCCGTGATGGAGACGGCCAAGGTGCTGTTGTTGTTGAAGCCGACGATGGCCACGCGGGCCTTGCTGCCCGCCGAAACCGACGGGGGCGACACGATGATGCCGGGCACCTTGGCCGCGGGGTGTTCCGTGGCGGCGCTGTCGCCCGCGGAATAAGTAATGTTGCCCCCCTCGAAATTCTGCTGGCGCACGCTGCCCGTGACGAACTCGTCGCTGGTGGGCATTCCGAAATCGCCGTTGGCCCCGCCGAGGGCGAGATAGCGTGCCAGGATCAGGCCGGTCACCAGCCACGCCTGGCCGCTTCTCGGTCCCGCCGACGCCGCATATATGACGCCGTTGGCGAATGCCTGCGACGTCCCGGAGTTGGCGCCGAAGGTGGAGAACGTCGCCGCGTCCGCGGTGGGAGGCCCGGCGGCGCCCGTTTCCGAACCGAGCGCGGTCCACTTGGCGAGGACGCCTCCGCTGACCAGCCGTACCGGATTTCCGGCCAGGGCCGTGCTGTTTTGAAATCGTTGCGTGCCGCCCGCAGTGGCATCGCTCGTGGGATAGCCCAGCGTGCCCGCGGGCCCTCCCATCGACTGGTAGGCGGCGAGCAGCGCCCCGCCGACCACGTAAGCCGTGCCCACCGCATCGCTTTCGGCAAGCATGTAGGTGGCGCCGGAAGTATCCTGCACCATCTGGACGTAGCCGTTGCCCACGCGCTGCGCCGGACTCGCCACCGGGATGGCCGCCGAGATCTTATTGCGGTTGAGCGCGTCCTGGAAGGATTGCTGCACGGCTGGCGTCGAGCCGTCGCCCACCTGGCAGCAGGGAGCGATGACGATGAAATTCAGCTTCGGGCTGGTAACGCCTTCGCTGGCTGCAAGAAGACTGGCGGCGCCGGCGCCGGCGGCCTTCACCACGGCCTGTGCGCCGTTGGCGGAAATAGAGATCACGCGGCTGTTGGTGGTGACCCACGAAACCGCGCGGTCGGTGAGCGCCTGTCCCGCGGAGGAGGTCGGAGTCGCGGTGAGGTTTAGCGATTGGCCGAGATTCAGAGTGATGGTGCTCGTGCCCGCCGGTGCGCCGCCCAGAATCACGCTGGTCACCGGCGGGCGCAGCGTCGGAGGCCCCCCGGGCGTGTACTGGAGAATGCCGCCTTCGAACTGCTGCCGGTGATCGCCGGTGGAGAGGACGATCTCCTCCGCGATGGGCAGCCCAAGCGTACTCGATGGGCCGCCGCTGCTGATGTACAGATCGAAGATCGGCTCCAGAACACTCACGGTGGTGCCGCGGTACGTGCCCGACGTGAGCGTATAGATCGCGCCGTTGATGAAGTCCTGGAATCCGGCCGTCGTGGTGGTCGAGGCAGTGATAGTCGTGACGACATCGACCGGCCGGCTGAGGCCTGCAATGCCGCCCTGCTTGGTCCACTCCGTGTAATAGACGCCGTTGATCGTGAAGTTCTGCCCGGTGGCCAGCGGAGCGTGATAGGCAAACAGAACGTAACTCTTGTCGAAGTAGTCGTAGGTGCAGGAATTGGTCTGGTCGATGACCGGACAGCTCTGCGTGTCGTACAGCGGCAGCCCGGCGGTGCCGGCCCCGACGGTCGAGTAATAGGCGTAGAGATCGGCGAAGAGTTGCACGATGCCCAGTGTCGTGCCGTCGCCCGACGGAGGGGCGCTCGGGCTGGCGGTGGCCAGCGCCAGCTTGGTGCCGGAGACGACACCGTTGAACGTTTGCACATATCCCGTAGTGCCCAGGCGGGTCACATTGGCAATCGGCGGAAGCGTGACCTGGTTGTAGAAGCCGTTCTTGTAGAAGGCGGTAATGAACGCCTGCTGCATGCTTGGCGTGGGTGCCCCGGCGCCGACATCGATCGTCGTGTTGAGGGTCACGGTAGCGGAAGCCGATTTGGTTCCGTCGGCGACCGAAGTGGCCGTGACCGTGACCTTCGAGCTGGCGGTGATAATGGCGGGCGCGGTGTAAAGCCCGGTTTGATCGATGGTCCCGACCTGCGGGCTGATGCTCCAGATGACCGCATTGGAGGTGGCATTGTTGACCGTTGCGATGAACTGCTGGACACTCCCGGCAAGAAGCGTAGCGGAGGAGGGACTGATGGAAACCGAGACCGACGGGCCGGCCGTGAGCGTGATCTTTGCGGTGCCGGATTGACCGGCGGCCTGATCTGTCGCGGTGACGGTGACGGTCTGAGTAGAGGTGATGGCGGCAGGCGCGGTGTAGTTGCCGTTCTGGTCGATCGATCCGGCCTGCGGGCTGATGCTCCAGGTGTAAGGTCCGCCGCCGCCGCCGCTGGCGGCAAACGTCTGCGACGCTCCGGCGCTGAGGCTGACGGTGGAAGGGCTCACGGTCACCGAAGTGGGAATGAGTTGAATCGTCACAGAGGCCGACTGGGTCGGGTCGAGCACGGAAGTGGCCGTGATAGTCACCGACTGGTTTTTCGAAATCAGGGCCGGCGCGGCGTAGTTATTCACCGACGTCCCGTTGCCGGCCGCTGTGTTCCCGGCGCCGAGAGTGCCCACGCCCTGAGGGCTGATCGACCACGTCACGTTGCACAAGGTCGTGCTGCTGCACGTCTGCGTCCCGCTAGTGGCTCCGGTCACGAGAGCGGTCAGGGTTGCCGATCCGCCGCTGGACAAGCTGACGTTGCTGGTACTCAGCGTGACGAGCACGGCGGCTCTGCCCGCACTGCTCACCGCCAGGCACAGCGGGAGCATCCTCAGAAAGAGAGTACTGCGAGACCGATATGGGCGCACGAATACCTGTATCTTAATACGTACAAACCCGGCGATTGAAGTTGAGTTGCTCAGGAACGCTGTTGCGAACCTCGGCGGTACTCGAAAACCAACAGCAGCAGCGTGATCCCCCAGCCCGCGCCGAGGAGCATCCACTTGAGATTGCCGGGTTGGTATCGGCAAACGATGTGATGCCGTCCTGCGACCACCTGCGCGCCCACTAATCCGGGCGAGAGCATCGCGGTTGCCACGGAACGGCCGTCCACCAGCACCTTCCACGCGGGATGAAATGTCATCCGGAAGAGTACCCACGCGGATCGTGCAACATCGAGATCGGCTTCATAGATCTGCCCGCTTTGCCGTTCGCCTAAAACCGTACCCGGCGGCGTTGGCGCCGGCGGTATTGCGGGAAGATATCCGGGAGTGAGGCGCGGCAGGTTCCTCGGGGCGTCGCCGTGGAAATCGAGCCAGATGTACTGGTGCCTGTCCGGCCAATCGCTGTGCAGCCACGGATCGGCGATATCGAAGAAATTGTCGCGATTTGTGTCGGCGGAGGCCACCACGTCCACCAGGCCGAAGTAGCCTTCGCCCGGCGCCTCGAACACGCGAAAGTGCCCGATGTCTCCGATGAACTTCAAAAACGCGGGTGCGCCAGGTTCGGGGATTGTGAGCACCGTGCGTATGTTGAAGACCCGATATTCGCTAGCCCTGGTCTGGTTGAAGTGGCCGATCAGATCGCTGGTGAGCGCGGTCTGGTTATAGGCATCGGTGATGGTGGGCGTCAGGCCGGTCGTAAGGAACGCATAGACCGGCGTGCGGCCCAGGGCAAAGCGCGGTCCCCAGGTGCCGCGAAGGCCCGCAAACACGCGCCCGCCGCGCTGTTTCGCCAGCGCGATCGCCTGGTCGAGCGAGCTGCCGTAGCGCTGAATGGAGGCGAAGGTCCCCTGCTCGAGTTCCATATGCGAGTTGACCCAGTTCAAACGCTCCATCGCCAGCGGGGCCAGCAGGACGGCGGTCAAGCCCGCCGCCGCCGCGAAGTGCCAGCGGCGCGCCGCCTGCCGCCAGAGCGTGTCGAGCGCGATCGCCGCCAGGAAGAGCAGAAACACTTGAACCGCGCCGATTACGCGGTGCAGGTGCAGGTCCGGAGTCACGCCGATCAACGTCAGCAGCACGCCCCAGGTAGGCCGGCCGAAAAAGACCATCAGCCAGAACAAAGCGCCGAGCAGAAGGAAGGTATGTTCCGGCGCGAGTTTGCGGGTTTTGCGCCAGCGCCAGAGGAACAGGCCCGCGCCGAAGAACACAAGCAGGCTCAGGACAGGGATGCGCTCGTGGTCCATGATCTGGCCGGTAAACAGCCATTCGAGAACCTTGGGTGCGCCGAAGGAATCGTACTTCTCTGCCGGTTCGGACCGCGACCGGTTGATCAGGTAACCGTCGGTGATGACCGGGATCAACTGGAAAGCCGCAACCAGGGCTGCCACTGCGCCAATGGCAAATGTGCGCCGGATGCGGGGAATTCGCGGTACTTCACGATCCGGCATCACGGCAAGCAGGCACGTGCTGAGTGCGGCCATCCATCCGTAGATCAGGTGGGCGATGAGAGTCAGGCCGATCAGGGCTCCGGCAGCGACCATGTGTCTGCCCTTTCGAACGGCCCTGAATGCGAACCCAAGCGAGAGCAGCAGGAAGCCGGCGCCCACGGCCTGCGGAAACAGACCGAATCCGATCCAACTGCGCAGGTCCATTCCAAGCTGGCCGGGGCCGGGACCGGCGATGAGAGGCATAAGCAGGGCCGCGGCGGCGGCGGTGAGGGGCGGCAGGTCCAGCCAGATCGCGGCAAAGAAGAAGGGCACCGGCAGCAGGACCATCGAAAGATACTTGGCCCAGGTGAAAACGGTCCACAGAGAGACGGTCTTTCCGAGGAGGAAATAGGTTCCGGCCACCAGCAGATGGGACAAGGGTTGGTACAGGCGGGCAAGAGGCACGCCGAGAGACGTTTCCGCGCTCCAGAAATCGAGGGGGTTGTCGCCGTGCTCCACTGCATCGACCATGCCGTGGATCAGGGCATAGTGGGAGACATTATCGGAGTTCCGGTAGGACGCGGTGGTCAGCTCCGGGGCAAGAATAATCGCCTGCGCCAGCACCACGGCGAACAGGATCGCCAGGCTGACACGGGTTTCCAGGGACGGTTTCATTGTTTCGGGACTGGATCCGCGGCGCGCCGGCCTCGTCCTCTGGTGATTATAAAACGCGCGCGCCTGCGGAGAGGGCCAGGCCGGAACAGCATGCGCCGTCCATCCGTGGCTTTATCTTTGAGTTTTCAGCAGCCCGCCAAAGCTTCCGCTGCGCTGGGCTGGTATATGCAGCGCGGGTCGCTCGCCAGAAAGCTCCCGGTGAGGGCATAGGCTCGGGAGCGCGATCCGCCGCAGATCTTTTGGTATTCGCAGACTCCGCATTTGCCTTCGCGGGCGCCGGTGTCCCGAAGGGACTTGAACAGCTCACTGTTTCGGTACACTTCGGTAAGGTCCTGCTCGAGAACGTTACCGCCGCTGATGGGCAGGAAGCCACTGGGATAAATCTCGCCCTTGTGAGAGACAAAGACGAAGCCTTTGCCATCGCTGACTCCGGCGGTACGCCAGGCAACGTCGCGGGCGGATTCATTCCTCGTGATGCCGTGCTCGGCCTTGATGCGCTGCGCCACGTAGCGGCGATAGTGCATCGCTTCCGTGGTCTTGATGCCGAACGGGGCGGTCTTGGAAAGCTCGTACATGAACTGGAAGACTTCCTCGTATTCGGGCGCCATCAGGTCGTCGTCGGCAAGGGCGCGGCCAGTCACGATCAGGAAGAACAGGCTCCACATCTTCGAGCGCATCTCCTTGACGATCTCCGCGATCTCCGGCAGGTGAGCCATATTGCGCCGGGTGACGGTGGTCTGGAACTGAGTATCGAGCCCGATGTCGCGCGCATGGCGAAGCGCCGCCATCGCACGATCGAACGTGCCCGGGATGCCGCGGAAATCGTCGTGGCTCGCGGCATCGTGGCCATCGACGCTGATGGCCATGCGCGAAACGCCGGCGGCTTTGAAACGGTCGATAGCCTCTTCGGTCAAGAGCGGCGTGGCGGAAGGGGTGACGTTGGTCCGCAGCCCGATCTTGACGGAGTAGCGGATAAGCTCGTAGAGGTCGGGGCGCTTCAGAGGGTCGCCGCCGGTGAAGACCATCAGGGGATCGCCAAAGGACTTGATTCGGTCGAGAAGCCGGTAACCCTGTTCCGTGGTCAGCTCTCGGTCGTTCCGCTCCGGTTGCGCGGAAGCTCGGCAGTGCACGCATGCCAGGTCACAGGCCTGGGTCACTTCCCAGATCACCAGCATCGGGGCTTGGTCGAAGTTCATCGCAGGATCTCCAATCCAGAAGCAACTCACTTGCACTTGGGGGGCCAGATCGGCAGTGTTGAAAATGTTGGGATATTCAACAGTTTCGAGTCTGAATCTCCTGGGATGGGTTATATGCCCCACCCAACTGGGCAGGCCGGCAGCTTGCCCCACGCTTACAATAGAAGATTCACGTGAAACACAGTTGCGGGCTCTTCCTGACCTTCGAGGGCATGGACGGCTCCGGAAAAACCACCCAGATGCACCGCCTGGCGGAACGGTTGCGCGGCATGGGGCGCACCGTGCTGGAGACGGTGGAACCCGGCGGACCGCCAATCGCGCAGAAGATCCGCCGGATCCTGCTGGACGCCGCCAACCAGGAGCTCAGTCCCACCACCGAAGTGCTGCTCTACTTCGCGTCGCGGGCCCAGAACGTCGACGAGTGGATCCAGCCGGCGCTCGCCCGCGGGGAAATCGTGCTCAGCGACCGCTTCACCGATTCCTCGCTGGTGTACCAGGGTATCGGCCGGGGGCTGGGAGCCGATACCGTGATTGCGCTCGACCGTATCGCCTGCCGCGGCCTGAAGCCGGATTTGACCATCCTCGTGGATGTGGATGCGGGAGCCAGCCTGGCGCGGGCACGGGCGCGCAACGCCGCCCAGCCGCACTGCGAAACGCGCATGGACGATCAGTCGATCGAGTTTCATAAAAAGGTTCACGCGGCGTATCATGCGCTGGCTGGGGCCGAGCCGGAACGCGTAAAGGTCGTGAACGGGATGCAGGACATCGACGCGATCGAGCGCGACGTGTGGCATATCGTGAGCGCCTATGTTTGAGAATTTCTGGGGCAACCCGCACGTCACGCAGGCCATCGGGCAGATGATCGCGCAGGACCGCCTGGTGCAGACCCTGTTGTTCTCCGGTCCCGAGGGAGTGGGGAAGGCGACGCTGGCGCGGCGCATCGGAGCGCGGCTGCTGGGGCGCGGGGAGCTCATCGAACGCGACGACCTGTCGCTCTCCGACAACCTGGATATCGTAGCCGCGCGCGAGAAGCTCGCCGCGGAGAAGCGCAATGAAGACCCGCTGCTGTTCGCCACGCACCCGGATTTTGTGACCTTTGCGCCGGATGGCCCGCTGCGGCAGATTTCGATTCAACAGACACGGCTCCTCAAGGAGCGCGCGCAGTTTCTGCCGAATAAAGGGAAGCGGCGCGTGTTTCTGATCGATCACGTGGACCGGGCTAACGATCAGGCGGCTAATTCGCTGTTGAAGACGCTGGAGGAGCCGCCGGATCACCTGGTGCTGATCATGACCGCGGAGAACGCCTACGACCTGCTGCCCACCATTCGCAGCCGCGCGGTGCCGTTCCACTTCGCGCCGCTGGGGCGCGACGAGATGCAGGCGTTCGCGCGCACGCATGGACTCGACGACGCCGAGCGGCGGATCCAGTTGGCGGGCGGGAGTCCGGGACTGGCCGTGTCGCTCGACCTGGAGGCTTACGACAAACGGCGCGCCGCCATGCTGACCCTGGTGAAGGCGGCGTCGGGCGCGGCGCCGTTCGGAACCTGGGTCCCGGTAGGGGAAGCCATCGGGCGGACCAAGAGCGAGAAGCTCGAGCTGCATCTGAAAGTGCTCTACGACCTGCTGCGCGACCTGCTGGTGCTGCGCGAGGGCGGAAGCGAGATTCGAAACCAGGACATCCGCGGCGAGTTGGAGGCGCTGGCCGCCACCGTCGAGTTCGCCTGGATCCGCAAGGCAGTGGCACAGGCGGACCAAATAGCGGAGCTGATTCGCCGCAATATTCAGAAGACCATCGCCCTGGACGCGTTTATCGCCGCACTTCGCTCAGCCTGACCCAGAACTCGGGGAAAGACACGGATGCGGCTTCGGCGCCGTCGATGACGCAATCGCCATCGGCGCGCAGCGCAGCGACGGCGAAGGCCATGGCGATACGGTGGTCGCCGAAGCTGTCGAACTGGGCGGCGTGGAACTTCTGTTTGCCGGGGATCACCATGCCGTTGGCACTTTCGAAGGCGCGGATGCCGGCTCGCTTCAGGTTGTCGACCACTGTGGTGATGCGGTCGGTTTCCTTGATGCGCAGCTCCCCGGCATCTTTGATTTCAATGCCGGTTTCGGTGGCGGCACCGAGGACGGCGAGCACCGGGACCTCGTCGATGAGAGCCGCGGTGAGCGCGCCCTCGACGAGGCCCCCTTTGAGATCGGAGTGCTCGATGACGATCTCGCCGATCAGTTCGCCGCTGACGCTTTCGAGCTGCGGGATCGAGATGCGCGCCCCCATGCCGCCGAGGAAATCGAGCAGCGCGGTGCGGGTCGGATTCAGGCCGACGCCGGAGATGGACAGGCGCGAGCCGGGAACCATCAAAGC